>OHJS01001269.1_pt1 | contig 13108 bp, 9 predicted proteins | sample 1568661 | NCBI WGS metagenome assembly OHJS01 (sample SAMEA3879603, study PRJEB24766) | human gut metagenome | biome: human-associated habitat; feature: feces | place: USA | collected 1985/1987 | reverse complement strand
AGCCCCGCTGCGGGCGGCCAAACACCGCCAGCAGCCCGCGCAACAGTCCGTACACCCCGGCGCAGCAGAGCAAAAGCTGCCCCGGGCGCACCGGCAAAAGCACGCTCAGGTTGTTGGCCTGCACCCCGGGCAGCACCACCGCGCCGCACAGCAGGCCGTTCAGCGCCGCATACCATCCGCACAGCCGGGCAAAGCTGCGCACCCCGGCCACGCCGTAGCACACCGCCACCACCCCGCAGCAGCTGACGATTTTATATAGTACCGCCAGCGGGGCGGGCCACGGCGGGGCCAGCAGGACAAGGGTGCTGACCGCAGCCGCCGCGCTGCCCGCGCACAGCCGCAGCCCGGTGCAGCTGCGCCCGCATAAAAGCCCCGCGCCCAGCAGCAGCGCGGCGGCTGCAGCAAAGTTTACCAGCAGCAATTCGTCCACAAAAACAACTGTTTTCATTGCAAAGCACCGCCTTATGGTTCTGGTAGTCTATTTTTCACAAATTTGCGAAAAAACTTGTCACACCAGAAAAACCCGCATGAACAGTGCAGTTTTGCTACAAAAGCCGGGACGATGTTTCACAGTTTTTACACTTTTTTCAAAAAAGTACTTGAACATTTCTGGAAAGTGTGGTATATTATTGCCATCCTAATAAGGATTGAGCCGGAAACACCGGTTCGAAAATATTTTTTCTATTTTTGAAGGGAGTAATTCATTATGATGATGCCTGCAAATTTCTCTGCTGTGTCTGAGAACGAGATGACCTACGTTATGGGCGGTAGCGTTGCTGACTACCTGGCACCCGCTATGGGCGCTGCTCAGTGGCAGAACTTCCACAAGAACCTGATTACCATCGTTGGTAACAAGTACGTTCAGGGCTTCCTGGACAACACCGTTGGCGCTGTGTTCAGCGGCACCTGGACCCCCGGCGACGGCCTGACCGGCTTCGGTGGCCAGTTCAGCACCATTTGGAAGAAGAACTACACCGATAATGTGACCGATGAGTCCACTGGCGCTCAGAAGTTCGGCTACGGCGCTCTGGGCGTTGTGAACAGCATCCTGAACGTTGCTGGCAACCTGGCTGCTATCTACAACCTGGGCTTCGGCACCGCTAAGAACATCGTTGGCGAGGGCGTCTACAAAGCTTAAGTAATCAGCTTGACTGATAGGCTCATGCTTGCGTGACTGTACCCCTAGGGGTGCAGGGAACATACTAGCATAATAACACCCCCGTAGGCTTATGCCTGCGGGGGTGTTTTTTTATCCCTTCCGTCTCGCTGCGCTCGCCAGCTCCCCCAAGAGGGGCGCATTTCCCACGTTCACACTTCTTTTACCAGTCTGTTACTTTCCGTTTTATGCGGTTTGTGGTATACTATGGTCAACATGGGTCACCATGGCTACATTGAAACAGACAGGATGTGAAATCCTCTTATGAAAGACGGTTTTTTAAAGGCAGCTGCCTTTTCGCCTGCGCTGCGGGTGGCAGACTGCACCTATAACGCGCAGCAGGTGCTGGCGCAGCTGCAAGCTGCCGCGCAGCGGGGGGTAAAGCTGGCGGTTTTCCCGGAGTTTTGCCTTACCGGCTACACCTGCGGCGACCTGTTTTTGCAGCGCACCTTGCAGCAGGGCGCACTGGATGCACTGGAGTGGCTGCTTGCGCAGACCCGCGCACTGGACACCGTAGTGCTGGTGGGCTTGCCGCTGCTGGTGCACGGCAAGCTGTACAACTGCGCTGCCGTGCTGTGCCGCGGGCAGCTGCTGGGCATTGTGCCCAAGACCTACCTGCCCAACTACGGCGAATTCTACGAAAAGCGGCAGTTCACCCCCGGCAGCACCGAGGTGCAGACGGTGACCGTCTGCGGGCAGCAGGTGCCCTTTGGTACGTCACTGCTGTTCCGCTGCCGCCAGATGCCCAGCTTTGTGCTGGGCGTGGAGCTGTGCGAGGACTTGTGGAGCGCCCTGCCGCCCTCCACCTTCCATGCGCTGGCGGGAGCGACCGTCATTGCAAACCTTTCTGCCAGCGATGAGACCGTGGGCAAGGCCGAGTACCGCCGCGCACTGGTGGCAAACCAGTCTGCCCGGCTGCTGTGCGGCTACCTGTACGCCTCGGCAGGGCACGGCGAAAGCACCACCGACATGGTGTTTGCCGGGCATGACCTCATCGCCGAGGACGGCAGCATCCTTGCCGAGACTGCGCCCTTTGCGGGCGACCACGCCGAGACCGAGCTGGACTGCCAGCGCATGGAGGCCGAGCGTGCCCGCAATACCAGCTTTGAGCACACTGCCGAGGGCTACATCACGGTGGAATTTGACCTTACACCGGAGGAAACGGTGCTCACCCGCCGCATTGACCCCGCACCCTTTGTGCCCGGTGACCCGCAGCGCCGCGCCGCCCGCTGCGAGCTGATTTTGAAGATGCAGGCTGATGGCCTTGCCAAGCGGTTGGAGCACGCCCACGCAAAAACAGCGGTCATTGGCATTTCCGGCGGCTTGGACAGCTGCCTTGCCCTGTTGGTGGCAGTGCGCGCCATGAAGCAGCTGCACCGCTCCGCCGCCGATGTGCTGGCGGTGACCATGCCCTGCTTTGGCACCACCAAGCGCACCCGCAGCAACGCCGAAATTTTGTGCGGGGAGCTGGGCGTAAGCTTTCAGGAAATTCGCATCGCCGACACCGTGCGCAGCCACTTTGCGGATATCGGGCAGGATGAGACCGTGCTGGATGTCACCTTTGAAAACGGGCAGGCACGGGTGCGCACGCTGGAGCTGATGGACCTTGCCAACCGCACCGGCGGCCTTGTGGTGGGCACGGGCGACCTTTCGGAGCTGGCGCTGGGCTGGGCGACCTACAACGGCGACCACATGAGCATGTACGGCGTGAATGCCGGTGTGCCCAAAACGCTGGTGCGCTATCTGGTGCAGTACGAAGCTGAGACTGCTGCCACCGCTGCTTTGCACGATGTGCTGCTGGATATTCTTGCCACCCCGGTGTCGCCGGAACTGCTGCCCGCCAAGGACGGCGAAATTGCACAGATCACAGAGGATCTGGTGGGCCCCTACGAGCTGCACGATTTTTACCTGTATTATGTACTGCGCTGCGGTTTTGGCCCGGCAAAAATCTACCGGCTGGCAAAGGTGGCCTTTGCAGGCAGAGCAGAGTACACGGATGCCGTGCTGTACAAGTGGCTGCGCAACTTCTACTGGCGCTTTTTTGCCCAGCAGTTCAAGCGCAGCTGCCTGCCGGACGGCCCCAAGGTGGGCAGCGTGACCCTTTCACCCCGGGGCGACTGGCGGATGCCCAGCGACGCCTGTGCCACCCTTTGGCTGGCAGAGCTGGAGCAGCTCAAGCCCGGGGAGCAGTAAGCCATGAAGAACAAAAAGCTTTTGACCAATATCCTGTTTGCGGTGGTGGTGCTGGCCATAGCAGCGGTGCTGCTGGCCGTGCGCAGCCACAACGCCACCGGCGGAAAACTGACTGCCCAGCTGATTTACGGCGACGCGAACGCCGTGATGGACATTCCGCTGGAAAAGGACGAAACTTACAGTGTGGACACCGGTTATTATACGGTGCATATAGAGGTGAAGGACGGCAGAGCGCGGTTTATTGAATCGCCCTGCCCGGATCACATCTGCGAGGGCTTTGGCTGGCTGTCGGCGGAGGATCAGACCGCCACCTGTCTGCCTGCCCGCGCCGTGCTGACCATCGTTCCGGTGGGCTGAAAAAAGGAGTATTCTCATGTTGGACGAAAATGAGCATTCCCGCAAGGAGGACGGTCGTTCCCTGCACCGTCTTTTGCACAAGGCTGAACAGCAGGACGCCACTGTGGTGGTGGACAGCGCCGCGTTTTTCTCGGAGCTGCCGCCGGAGCAGGCTGCGCCGCCCCGCCGCCCGCAGCAAAACACCCCCCGCAACACTGCTGGCGGGGAGAATGGGGCGTACCAGCCCCCGAAACGAGGGAAGATCTTGCTGATCGTACAGGCAATTTTAAGCGTTCTGGCGCTGGTGCAGCTGTGGCGCACCCAGATGCTGCCGGTGCTGTATCTGGTGGTGCTGGCGGCGCTGCTGGTGCTGCTGTGGCTGCTGGTCAAGCGCTGTCAGGAGTACAAAACTGCAGGCACAGTGTCCCGGGTGTTCTCGGTGGTGCTGTGCGCCGCCATGGCGGTGGGCTGCGTGTGGGCACAGCAGGGCCTCGACGCGCTGGGCAATATGACCAACGGTTTTTTGAGCAACGCCGAGGCCAATAAGATCACCAAAGAGCCTTTTGTGCTGTACCTGAGCGGCGTGGACACCCGCGGCGATCTGACCGAAAAAGCGCGCAGTGATGTGAATATCATTGCCGCAGTGAACCCCGTTACCAAGCAGGTGGTGCTGATCAACACCCCGCGCGATTATTATGTGGACCTTGCCGGAACAAACAGCAAGGATAAGCTGACCCACGCCGGGCTTTACGGTGTGCAGACCAGCATGGACACCCTCGGCAACCTGTACGGTGTGAACGTGGAGCACTATATCCGCATCAATTTTGCAGGGTTTATCGACATTGTTGATGCGCTGGGCGGTGTGGACGTGTATTCCGATCAGGCGTTCACCTCGGTGGGCAGCCCCGGTTACTACGACCCCACCACCTTTGTGGAGGGCTGGAACCATCTGGATGGAAAGAGCGCTCTGGCCTTTGCCCGGGAGCGTCACGCCTTTGCCTCCGGCGATATCCAGCGCGGCATCAACCAGATGAAGGTCATCGACGCCATGCTGAACAAGATCAAGTCCCCTGCCCTGCTCATGGGCTTCTCCAAGCTGATGGACGCCGCCGCCGACTGCTTCGTCACCAGCTTTTCACAGGATCAGATCAGTGCGCTGGTACGGATGCAGCTGAGCGACTTTGCCGAGTGGGATATTGAAAGCTACACCGTCACCGGCACAAGCTCCAGCAGCACCAAGTGCTACTCTGCCAAGGGGCAGAAGCTCTATGTCATGAAGCCGGATGAAGCCTCTGTGGCAAAGGCCAAAGAGATGATCGCGGCGGTGATGGGCGGCGAAGGCACGGTAAGTTCCACCACCCAGACCCCGGAAAAGACGGAGGTGTACACCCCCACCACCGACCCCGATGCCGCCGTCTCTGTGCCCGAGACGCCTGCCGACAGCGTGATCGTGGAAGTACCGGCGGAAAGCGTGCCGGAGCAGGCTGCAGAGCAGCCCGCGGAAACGCCCGCCGAGCAGCCTGCTGCCACCGAGACGCCCCAGCCGGAAACGACTGCTCCCGCCGAGGGCGGCAACACCGAGACGCCCGCCGTCAGCCTGCCCACGCAGGAGCAGGTAGAGCAGGCCGCAGGTTCGCTGTACAGCGCCGCCTCCACCGTGCTGGACGCCATCCTGGGCGCAAGCGGGAACTGAGCAACCCCTTTCCGTGAAAAGGCAACCCGGGAAAATCCGCAGATTTTCCCGGGTTGCAATTAAAAATGATTATGCCGCTGAAAATGCCCAAAGCGCACGCAGCGGGCATTTTCAATAGTCTTGCATGCAACAAAGAGGTCACTGCACAAATCCTGTGCGGTGGCCTCTTTTTACGTTGCTGCAACAAAAAAGCTGCCTGCAACAGCAGACAGCGCAAAAACACAAAAGGGAAAACGAGATAGACCGTAAGCCGGGTTCTGTATTAAACGACGATCTGTCTAGGCCTGCCATTGCTGACAGGCTCGTGCCGCCTTCGAGACACGCGAGCAGCGCTGTACGTCCCATATAGGCGTTGCTTCCGGTAGGGTTTACAAAGCCGCATGGTCACCCATGCGCTGGTGAGCTCTTACCTCGCCGTTTCATCCTTACCGCATTGCTGCGGCGGTTTGTTTTCTGTTGCACTTTCCCTAAGGTCACCCTCGGCTGCCGTTAGCAGTTACCGTGCTCTGTGAGGCCCGGACTTTCCTCAGAGCGGTCAAAGCCGCCCCGCCGCCGTATGTTCCACTCGTTTTCCGTTCCTCATGATACCATAAAAAAGTAAGATTTGCAAGTGAAACGGATTTTTGTTATAATAACATTTGTGTTTTTGTGAATTTTGCAGGGGGAGGGCAGGCCATGCAGCTGTATTTTGCCGTGCCGGATACGGCCACCACCCACGATGGGGTGCTGGTGCGTAGCTTTCTGCGCCAGTGTGCCGTCTCTACGGATCTCGCCCGGGCGGTCAAGTTCCGGGGCGGCGGCTTTTTTGCGGACGGCGTGCCTGTGCTGGCAAACCGGCGCATCTTCCCCGGGCAGATGCTCTCCTTTGCCCTGCCGCCGGAGGGGGACGGCGTGACCCCGCAGCCGGAAATTCCGGTCAAGGTGGTGTACGAGGATGCCTTTGCGGTGGTGCTGGAAAAGCCGCCGCAGCTGGCGGTGCACCCCACCCTGAACTACCCCGGAGGCACATTGGCCAACGGCTACGCGGCGTGGGCGGCTGCCCACGGCCACAGCCCGGTTTTCCGCCCAGTGAACCGTATTGATAAGGACACCAGCGGCCTTGTACTGGCGGCCAAAAACGCCTACGCCGCGCCGCTGTTGGCGGGCGGGGTGACAAAGCTGTATTATGCTATCGCGCAGGGCGCGCTGCCGCTGGGGGAAGGAGCAATCGATGCACCCATCGGCCGCCGGGGCGATAGCATCATCGGGCGCTGCGTTACCCCCGAGGGCAAGCCAAGCCGCACCGAGTATACTATTATAAAGGAAGAAAACGGCCTTAGCCTTGCAGCCTGCGTGCCGGTGACCGGGCGCACCCATCAGATCCGGGTGCACTTTGCGTCCATCGGCCATCCTCTTGCCGGGGATGATCTTTACGGCGGCAGCCGGGAGCGCATTGCCCGGCAGGCGCTGCACTGCGCCAGGCAAAGCTTTGCCGTGCCTGTATACACCCCGCTGCCGGATGGCATCCGGGTGGAAATGCCTTTGCAGTTGCGCACCGTCACAGTGGAAAGCCCGCTGCCGCCGGATATGGAAGCGCTCTTTTCGTGAAAACTGCGTGAAAAAATAGCCAAATTTTATGTAAGCGCTTGTTTCAAACCATGCAAAGTGTATAATAAAAAGAGAGTGTATTGTGTACAGGCCCTGTTGGCCTTTTGAACAGGGGAACGTACACCATCTAGCTGTTGTGTTCCGGGCCGGAAAAATGCCCTGCAGCAGCGCAGGAAGGAGAAAAATCCCGTTGACTGAAGATAAAATAAAGGAGCAGCAGCCTGCTGCGCAGCCTGTACGGCAGCCCCGCCGCCAGAAGCTGCGCTCGCTGTGGGCGCAGTTCCAATGCCGGGGCGTGCTGCGGCGGCACAGGATTCGCCGCAAGCGTCAGCACCGCTGGGAAAAGCTGTGGCACAAGCTGCTGCACAATCCCATAGCACCTATGGTGGGCGAGACGCTGTACGCCATCGGCTTTTCCGCCGAGTATGCCGTGGTCCGCACAGGACGCCGCTTGCAGCATGGGCTGCAGCGTCTGCTGCAAACGGTCAGAGAACTGCTGAAAAATATCGCATCCATGGCCTTTCCCGGGGCGGCGCAGCTGCTGCGGGATCTGTTCGGCCCAGTAGTGCTTGCCCTGCGTGGCACCGGGGCGCTGCTGCGCCACGCACACCGGGTACGCAAGGAAAACGGCTTTGGCGCTGCGCTGCGCGCAAGCGGCCACTTTCTTGCCCATGGCATCGCTGACAACATCCGCCTTGTGCCCCGCATGGCTATGTATGTGCTGCCGGTGGCAGCGCTGGCTGTTATGGTGACCGTGTTCCAGACCACCATCCGCCAGCCCTACGCTTTGCAGGTGCAAGTGGACGACAAGACCGTGGGCTATGTGGCCAACGAAGAGGTGTTTAACTCTGCACTGGAAGCCGTGCAGCAGCGTATCAATTATTCCGGCGCAGAGCAGGCGCACTTTACCGTGGAGCCTACTTATTCCGTGACCGTCGCCCATGACGTGATGGACGAAAATGACGTGGCTGACGCCATCCTCAAGAATTCCAGCGACCAGATCAGCGAGGGCACTGCCCTATATCTGGACGGTGAGCTGACCGCCGTGTGTGCGGACGGCAACAGCCTGCAACGGTACATCAGCAGCCTGCTGGAACCCTACGAGAACCCCGATGACCCCAACACCACCGTGGGCTTTAACAAGGATGTCACGCTGGAAAACGGCATCTACTTCAACGAGAGCTTCCAGGAGGAAGCCGATGTGGAGCAGCTGCTCTCCGGTGTGCAGCAGGCACAAAAGACCTACACCGTGCAAAACGGCGACACCATCTGGTCCATCGCGCAGCGAAACGGCCTGACCGTGAAGGAACTGTGTGAAATGAACACCGGCTTTACCGCCAACGGGGAAAACGGCCTGACCCAGAACTCCAAGATCCTGCCCGGCGATGCACTGACCGTGGTGCGGGAGGAGGAGACGCTGGAGGTGCGCATCACCAAGGTGGAAAGCTGGGAGGAAGAGATCGCCTACACCACCGAGACCACCAAGTCCAAAGAGCTGAACTCCGGTACCAAGCGCGTTACCCAGAAGGGCGAGAACGGCATCCGCACCGTGACGGCACAGCGGGTGTACGATGCAAACGGCAACCAGCTTTCCCAGCAGATTTTGAGCACTGTGGTGACCAAGGAGCCTGTGACTGAAAAAGTTACGGTGGGCACCAAAAAGGTTTCCTCCGGTGCATCCTATATCACCGGCAGAGGTCAGTTTATCTGGCCGGTGCCCGGCTACCGGAACTGCTCCCGCTGGTACGGCGGCAGCCACAAGGGCGTGGATATTTGTGCCGCCGCCGGTACGCCCATTTACGCTTCGGCAGGCGGTACGGTGACCAAGGCCGGCTACAACCGCGCCGGTGCGGGCACGGGCTACGGCAACTCCATCATCATCAGCCACGGCAACGGCTACACCACCGTGTACGCCCACTGCCTGTCGCTGGTGGTGCACGCCGGTCAGTCGGTCAAGCAGGGTCAGCTCATCGGCTATGTGGGCAGTACCGGACGTTCCAGCGGCAACCACTGCCACTTCGAGATCCGGCGCAACGGCTCTTACATTGCGCCGCAGAACGTGTTCAACCGCAGCAAATATCGGTAAATAGCAGCAAGGGCTTTTCCGCAGGGGAGAACCCCTCTGCTGTATCATGAATAAAAAGGAGAGATCATCTATGTCTACCCCTCACATCAGCGCAGAAATGGGCGATTTCGCCAAGACAGTCCTTATGCCGGGTGACCCCCTGCGTGCCAAATTTATTGCCGACACCTTTTTGCAGGATGTCCGGCAGGTGACTGGCGTGCGCGGGATGCTGGGCTTTACCGGCACCTACGAAGGCCGCCCCATCAGCGTGATGGGCAGCGGTATGGGTATGCCCTCCATCGGCATCTACTCCTACGAGCTGTTCAGCTTCTACGGCGTGGAAAATATCATCCGCATCGGTTCTGCTGGCAGCTATACCGAAAAGGCCAAGCTGTTCGACACCGTGCTGGCCACCGGCGCTGTGAGCGAGAGCAACTACGCCCGGGTGCAGAGCGGCTTTACCGGCAACATCACCCTGCCCAGCGCAGCCCTGAACGAAAAGCTGCGTGCCTCCGCTGCAAAGCAGGGCATTCCCCTGATCGAGGGCAACATCCACTCCTCGGATGTGTTTTACCGCCAGCCCTCGGACGCAAAGCCCACCTACTGGGAAAAGCTGCGGGACGAGGACGGCTGCCTGTGCGTGGAGATGGAAAGCTTTGCTCTGTTTGCCAACGCGCAGGTGCTGGGCAAGAACGCCGCCTGCCTGCTGACCATCTCGGACAGCTTTGTGGCCCCCGGCATTACCACCGCCGAGGAGCGCCAGAAGAGCTTTACCGACATGATGAAGGTCGCTCTGGGCGCAGAGTACTGATCGCATAACTTTCCAGCGCGGCTGCCGCCCCAAGGCACAGCCGCGCTGTTTTTGCCCGTAAAAGGAGGAGACAGCATGACAAAACTGACCATGGAAGAAAAACAGCAGCTGATCCGCATGGCACTGGCCGCGCGGGAAAAGGCCTATGCGCCTTACAGTGATTTTATGGTAGGCGCTGCGCTGCGCGCTGCGGACGGACGCATCTTTACCGGCTGCAACGTGGAGAACGCCGCCTTTACTCCCACCAGCTGCGCCGAGCGCACCGCTCTGTTCAAGGCGGTGGCGGAAGGTGTGACCGCGTTTACGGATATCGCGGTGGTGGGCAGCCGCCGGGGCGAAGTGAACCGGCAGATCACCTCGCCCTGCGGGGTGTGCCGTCAGGCATTGTTCGAGTTCGGCGGGCCGGAGCTGAATGTCATTATGGCAAAGACCCCGGAGGATTTCATTGAGCGCAGCATGGACGAGCTGCTGCCCTTCGGCTTTGGCCCCTCCAACGTGGCGGGCAACAGCGCTGTGGAAGAAAAGTAACTGTCTTTCTGCGAAAAACAGCGCAAGCAGGGGAAATTTGGTGAATAAGCATTACTTTTTTATAAATTATACAAGGGATTTGTAAAGAATTTGTAATCGGAAATTGCTTGCATCTGTCACTTCCACCCGCTATACTTGAGCCAGTAGATGTGCCAGAGTGCACATTTCATTCATTTGACGCAATTTTTTAAAATAAAAGGAGAGTTTCTTATGAAGATTTCTCGTCGTAACTTTCTGGCTGTGGCCGGTGCTGCTGCCGCTGCCGCTGCTCTGACCGCCTGCGGCGGTTCCTCCGCTTCCTCTACCAGCACTGCTTCTTCCGCAGCTGCCAGCTCTTCCGCCGCTTCCGGCGCAGCAGACGGCGCTGAGAAGATCGCTAAGGTCGCTCTGACCTGCGATACTGGCACGATCGATGATGAGAGCTTCAACCAGGCTTGCTGGGCTGCTGTTTCCAGCTACATGGGCGACAACTGCCAGTACTACATCCCCGATTCCGATGCTTCCGATGAGGATCGCGAGACCATGATCCGTCAGGCTGTCAACGACGGCGCCGACGTTATCGTCTGCGTTGGCTACCTGTACGGCGCATCTCTGGCATGGGCTGCTGAGCAGTACCCCGACATCAAGTTCATCGCTATCGATGTGACCCAGGGCGATATCGGCACCGACAGCATCCCCGCCAACTGCTACTGCATCACCTTCAAGGAGGAGCAGGCAGGCTATCTGGCAGGTTACGCCGTTGTTAAGGACGGCTACACCAAGCTGGGCTTCCTGGGCGGCATGGCTGTGCCCGCCGTTATCCGTTACGGCTACGGCTATGTGCAGGGCGCTGACGCTGCTGCAAAGGAGCTGGGCACCAACATTGACATCAACTACTTCTACGGCGGCCAGTTCTACGGCGATGCCAACATCACCTCCCGTATGGAGGGCTGGTACTCCAACGGCACTCAGGTCGTCTTTGCCTGCGGCGGCGGCATCTACACCTCCGCTGTTGAGGCTGCTCTGAAGAACAACGGCTACGTTGTGGGCGTTGACGTTGACCAGAACTACATCGGTGCTAATGGCGTTGAGAAGGACGGCTACGCTTACAACCCGTTCATCACCTCTGCCATGAAGGGTCTGTCTGAGTCTGTCAGCACCGCTCTGGGCGACATCGAGGCCGGCGAGTGGAGCAACATTGCTGCTACCAACGGTAACTTCGGTCTGGAGGATGGCGACTATGTTGGTCTGCCCACTGCTGATGACAGCTGGAACTTCAAGACCTTCACCAAGGACGAGTACGAGGCCCTGAAGAGCAAGATCGCTTCCGGCGAGCTCGTTGTGGACAACAGCTCCGACGACGCTACCAAGCCCACCGTCAGCGAGTTCACCAAGGTCAACTATATCCAGTAATCGCTATCCCGGAATTACTCCCGTAATAGGGGCGGGGTGCTCATGCAGGGGCACCCCGCCCTTTTTGTATGCCTGTGTGGGAGAAACAGGTGGGAAATCGTGCAGACCATACAAAAGTAATACTTTTACTTGTGCTTTTTGACAAAAAATCAAAAAGCCGTGTGCAAACTGCAAAAAATCAGGTATAATGGGTTGTAGTATAGAAAAAGGTGTCGTTACGGCACGAAAGGAGAGTGAGCAGATTGGCAGAGGATTATGTGATCGAGATGCTCCACATTACCAAGGAATTCCCCGGTATCAAGGCAAACGATGATATCACCCTGCAACTGCGCAAGGGCGAGGTACACGCCCTTCTGGGCGAGAACGGCGCGGGCAAAAGTACGCTGATGAGCGTGCTGTTCGGCTTGTACCAGCCGGAAGCCGGTAAGATCCTCAAGAACGGCAAGGAGGTCGCCGTCCGCAACCCCAACGATGCAAACGCGCTGGGCATCGGCATGGTGCACCAGCACTTCAAGCTGGTGGAATGCTTCAGCGTGCTGGATAACATCATTCTGGGCGTGGAGCCCAATAAGCTGGGCTTTTTGCAGAAGGCTGAGGCCCGCAAGAAGGTCATGGCCCTGAGCGAGAAGTACGGCCTGCGTGTGGACCCTGATGCACTCATCAGTGATATCTCTGTTGGTATGCAGCAGCGTGTTGAGATCCTGAAAATGCTCTACCGCGACAACGAGATCCTGATCTTTGATGAGCCCACCGCTGTTCTGACCCCGCAGGAGATCGACGAGCTGATGGAGATCATGCGTGGGTTCAAGAAGGAAGGCAAATCCATCCTCTTCATCACCCACAAGCTCAACGAGATTATGGCAGTGGCAGACCGCTGCACGGTTCTGCGCAAGGGCAAGTATATGGGCACTGTGGACATCAAGGACACCACCAAGGAAGAGCTTTCCCGCATGATGGTCGGCCGCGATGTTCAGCTGCAGGTGGACAAAAAGCCCGCCGCCCCCGGCGAGGTGGTGCTGGACGTGCAGAACGTTACCATGCACAACGCCCAGCACAAGAAGGATGCCGTCAAGAACGTCTCCTTCCAGGTGCGTGGCGGCGAGATCGTCTGTCTGGCGGGCATCGAGGGCAACGGCCAGACCGAGTTTGTCTATGGCCTGACTGGTCTGGAAAAGTTCAGCAGCGGCAAGGTGCTGCTGGACGGCAAGGAAATCACCAACGAGAGCATCCGCCAGCGCTCCAAGGACGGCATGAGCCATATCCCTGAGGACCGCCACAAACACGGTCTGGTGCTGGATTATAGTCTGGAGAACAACATGGTGCTCCAGCGCTACTGGCAGCCCGAGT
>OHJS01001264.1_pt1 | contig 13145 bp, 10 predicted proteins | sample 1568661 | NCBI WGS metagenome assembly OHJS01 (sample SAMEA3879603, study PRJEB24766) | human gut metagenome | biome: human-associated habitat; feature: feces | place: USA | collected 1985/1987 | reverse complement strand
ATTTATTGATGAAATTAGGTGGCACCGCAGGAGATTAGATTTCTTGTCCTAATGTTTGTAGGATAAGGAATTTTTTTTATGTCCTGTGGTTTTTTTATATTAATTGGCAAGGAGGATGAGACATGATAAGACCAGAACTTAACGAGGCAAAGAAATATGCGGCAGACGGATATAGGATGGTTCCGGTGTGCTGTGAGATGTTATCGGATGTGATCACACCGATCAACTTACTCAGAAAGCTGAAAGCGGCGAATGAGCACTGTTACATACTTGAGAGCGTGGAGAATCAGGAGGTGTGGGGACGGTACACATTTCTTGGTTACAATCCGAAGCTTGATGTCACATGCATGAATGGGCACATACAGCTCAAGGATATAGATGGAAATGTGATAAAGGAAGCGGACGATATTCATCCTGAGGTATTCATCAGAGAAATACTCAAGGATTACAGGAGTCCGAAGATAGAAGGACTTCCAACGTTTACAGGAGGTTTTGTCGGTTACTTCTCATATGATTACATAAAGTACAGTGAGAAGAAGCTTGTGATCGATGCCGAGGATGATGAAGGGTTTCAGGATCTGGATCTGATGTTATTTGACAAGGTCATAGCATTTGACAATTTCAAGTCAAAGCTGATCCTCATTGCAAATGCTGACACGTCCGATATAGAAGCCGGATATGCAAAGGCACTTGCTGACATAGAAGATATGAAGAAGCTAATCCTCGATGGAGAGATGGCTGAGATAGAGCCGGTTAAGATGAAGAGTGATTTCAAGCCTCTGTTCAATAAAGAAAAATATTGCAGCATGGTCGAGAGGGCAAAGAAGTACATATTCGAGGGAGATATCTTCCAGGTGGTTCTGTCCAACAGACTTGAGGCTGAGATGGAGGGTTCACTGTTCAATACATACAGGGTTCTCAGAAGCACAAATCCTTCTCCGTATATGTTCTACTTCAGCGGCGACCAGATAGAGGTTGCGGGCGCATCGCCTGAGACACTGGTAAAGCTTGAAAATGGCATGCTTCACACATTTCCACTTGCTGGAACGAGACCAAGGGGAAAGACAAAGGAAGAGGATATGAGACTTGAGGCTGGACTCATGGCGGACGAGAAGGAGCTGGCGGAACACAACATGCTGGTGGATCTCGGAAGAAATGATCTTGGAAAGATAAGCAAGTTCGGAACTGTTGAGGTTGAGCAGTACATGAAGGTTCAGAGGTACTCACATGTAATGCATATCGGATCAACCGTCAAGGGTGAGATCGACGATAGCAGATATGATGAGCTGTCAGCCGTGGATGCGGTACTTCCGGCCGGAACCCTCTCAGGGGCACCGAAGATCAGGGCGTGTCAGATCATCAACGAGTTGGAGGACAACAAGAGAGGAATATATGGCGGTGCCATAGGATACATAGATTTCACAGGGAATCTTGATACATGTATAGCCATAAGGATCGCATACAAAAAGGGTGACAAGGTATTTGTCAGATCCGGAGCGGGAATTGTAGCAGACAGTGTCCCAGCAAATGAGTTTCAGGAATGCATAAACAAGGCAAAGGCAGTTACAACAGCACTCACAATGAGCGCCTTTCATGCGCATGCACAATAAATACAAGGAGGACAAAACAAATGACAATACTTATAGATAATTATGACAGCTTCTCCTACAACCTGTATCAGCTTGTGGGGGCAATAAATCCGGATATAAAGGTCATAAGAAATGATGAGTTCACCTGTGAGGAGATTGAAGCGATGAATCCTGATCACATAATCATCTCACCGGGACCCGGAAGACCTTCGGATGCGGGAATGTGTGAGGAAGCGGTGAGATATTTTGCAGGAAAAGTACCAATCCTCGGCGTGTGTCTCGGACATCAGGCGATTTGTGAGACATATGGTGCGACAGTCACATATGCAAAGAAACTTATGCATGGAAAGATGTCGCTGGTTGATGTGGATCTGAACTGCAGATTGTTCAGAGGACTTCAGAGCAAGATACAGGTTGCCAGATATCATTCACTGGCAGCAGCCGATGAGAATTTCCCGGAATGCCTGGAGGTCACAGCCAGGACGGAGGATGGAGAGATCATGGCAGTAAAACACAGGGATCACGAGGTATATGGAGTTCAGTTCCATCCGGAGTCGATACTGACACCGAAGGGCAAGATAATGCTCAGAAATTTTTTAGAAATATAAAATAAGGAGGATATGGCGATGATACAGGAAACTCTTAAGAAGGTAGCAGCAGGACAGGATCTTACATACGATGAGGCATATGCCAGCATGGATGAGATATTCAGTGGCCAGGTGCCGGGAGAGACGACGGCGGGATATCTCACAGCGCTTCACATGAAGGGCGAGACGCTTGACGAGATAACAGCCAGTGCAAATGGAATGAGAGACCATGCGGAGTCTCTTCCACATGACGGAATAGATGTTCTTGAGATCGTGGGAACAGGCGGAGATTGTGCGAATTCATTTAACATATCGACAACGAGTGGTATAGTTGCAGCAGCGGCCGGAGTACCGATCGCAAAGCACGGTAACAGAAGCGTATCTAGCAAGAGTGGCGCAGCGGATGTCCTTGAGGCCCTTGGTGTAAATATCTCCATATCACCTGAAAAGATGGGCAAGGTTCTTGCTGAGTGCAACATGAGCTTTATGTTTGCCCAGGTTTATCACAAGGCGATGAAATATGCAGGTCCGGTCAGAAAGGCACTTGGAATACCGACAGTATTCAATATCCTTGGACCTCTCACCAACCCGGCAAAGGCTCAGATGCAGATCATGGGAGTATACAAGGAGGAGCTTGTTGATCAGATGGCTCCTGTACTTGTTGGTCTTGGCGTAAAACGGGGACTTGTCGTATACGGACAGGATTGTCTGGATGAGATATCCATGAGCGCACCTACAACAGTTGCAGAGATCAAGGATGGCGGGATCACAAAGTACGAGATCAAGCCAGAGAATTTCGGATTTGAGAGATGCAGCAAGGAGGATCTGGTGGGCGGCGATCCTGAGGAAAACGCGCAGATTACCCGCGATATCCTGTCAGGCAAGATTAAAGGAGCCAAGAGAAATGCAGTTGTACTGAACGCAGCAGCTTGTATCTACATCGCAGGCAAGGCAGATTCCATAGCGGATGGAATCAAGGTTGCAGAGGACGTGATCGACAGTGGCAAGGCTGCTGAGACGCTTGATGCATTTGTAAGACTGACAAATGAGTAGATAAGTTTCATCGCAGACTATGATAGAAAGTTGTATAGAGAGGTAAGAGATGATATTAGATGAGATAGCTGCAAAGACAAAGGAACGTGTGGCGGAGCAGAAGAAAAAAGTTCCTCTTGAGGAGATGAAGAGACAGGCACTTGATATAGTTGCCAGAGAGACGGATAACGGCAGCAGCCCATATAGTAAGTTCCCATTTAGGGATAATCTGGCAGCGGATGGAATATCGTTTATCTGTGAGGTCAAGAAGGCATCGCCTTCCAAGGGGCTTATCGCACCGGATTTTCCCTATGTTGAGATCGCAAAGGAATATGAGGCGGCTGGTGCTTCAGCCATATCGGTGCTCACTGAGCCGTTTTATTTCCAGGGAAGCAATCAGTTCCTGATGGATATAAAGAAGGAGGTAAATATACCGCTGCTGAGGAAGGATTTTACAGTTGACGAGTATATGATATATGAGGCAAAGGTCATAGGAGCCTCGGCGGTGCTTTTGATTTGCGCAATACTGGATGACGAGCAGCTTGGATTATACCTGCAGCTTGCGCATGAACTTGGGATGTCGGCTCTGGTTGAGGCTCACGATGAGGAGGAGGTCAGACGGGCGATAGCCTGCGGAGCCGGCATCATCGGAGTGAACAACAGGGATCTCAGAACATTTACGGTGGATATCATGAACAGCGTTCGTCTTAGAAAGCTGATACCGGATACGGTGCCAGCCACCCATATGGGGACGGAGGTACCTGTCACTGGTACAGGAGCTGCGGCTGACACTTTAGCACCCCAGAAGATGGTGTATGTGTCTGAGAGTGGAATCAAGGCAAAAGAGGACATAGACAGGCTCAAGGCAAATGGAACTGATGCGGTGCTCATAGGTGAGACATTTATGAGAAGTCCCGACAAGAAGAAGTTGTTTGCGGAACTTAGAGGCGAGTAACATATTATATAGAAGAAACACAATACAAAAGTGTAGAAATTACATTTGAAAATATATCTGAGAAGACAAAAACAGGAGGAAAAACATATGTCAAAAGGCAGATTTGGCGTTCACGGCGGCCAGTACATTCCAGAGACTCTGATGAATGCGATGCTGGAGCTGGAGGAGGCTTACAAGAAATATAAGGATGATCCGGAGTTCAACAGAGAACTCACGGAGATGCTCAACGAGTATGCGGGAAGACCTAGCAGACTTTACTATGCGGAGAGAATGACAAAGAATCTGGGCGGTGCGAAGATATACCTCAAGAGAGAGGATCTGAACCACACAGGAGCGCACAAGATCAACAACGTAATTGGACAGATGCTTCTTGCCAAGAGAATGGGCAAGACAAGAGTTATCGCGGAGACCGGTGCCGGACAGCACGGTGTTGCAACAGCTACAGTTGCAGCCATGATGGGCATGGAGTGTGAGATATACATGGGCGAGGAGGACACGATCAGACAGGCTCTCAACGTGTACAGAATGAGACTCCTGGGCGCAAAGGTTCATCCGGTTAAGACCGGAACAGCCACACTGAAGGATGCGGTATCTGAGGCATTCCGTGAGTGGACAAGCAGGATCGATGATACACACTATGTACTCGGCTCAGTCATGGGACCATATCCTTTCCCTGAGATCGTCCGTGATTTCCAGGCTGTGATCAGTAAAGAGATCAAGGCACAGCTCATGGAGAAGGAGGGAAGACTCCCTGATGTCGTCATGGCATGTGTGGGCGGCGGTTCAAATGCCATCGGAGCTTTCTACGATTTCATACCTGACGAGAGCGTCAGGCTGATCGGCTGTGAGGCAGCAGGCAGAGGCGTTGATACATTCGAGACTGCAGCAACCATCGCAACCGGAAAGCTTGGTATATTCCACGGCATGAAGTCCTACTTCTGTCAGGATGAATTTGGCCAGATCGCACCTGTATATTCGATCTCAGCGGGACTTGACTACCCGGGAATCGGACCTGAGCATGCATACCTTCACGACATCGGACGTGCAGAGTATGTGGCGATCACAGATGACGAGGCAGTTGATGCATTTGAGTATCTGTCAAGGATTGAGGGAATCATCCCTGCGATAGAGAGCGCCCACGCTGTGGCTTACGCCATGAAGCTGGCACCTACAATGGATAAGGATAAAATAATAGTGATCAATGTATCAGGACGTGGCGACAAGGACGTAGCAGCCATCGCAAGATATAGAGGGGAGGATCTTCATGAGTAATATAGCAAAAGCATTTGAACATGGAAAAGCATTTATACCATTTGTGACATGTGGCGATCCGTCGCTGGATGTGACAGAGGAGGTAGTATACGCAATGGTTGAGGCTGGTGCAGACCTCATCGAGTTGGGAATCCCATTCTCAGACCCGACAGCCGAGGGCCCGGTCATTCAGGGCGCAAATATAAGAGCACTTGCAGGCGGCGTCACGACAGACAAGGTATTTGACCTTGTGAGAAAGCTCCGCAAGAAAGTGACGATACCTATGGTGTTCATGACATATGCAAATGTCGTGTTTTCGTACGGTTCGGAGAGATTCATCAGCACATGCAAGGAGATTGGCATAGACGGTCTGATCCTTCCTGACATTCCTTACGAGGAGAAGGATGAGTTTGACGGAATCTGCAAGCAGTATGATGTGGATCTCATTTCACTCATCACACCTACATCCCATGAGAGAATATCCATGATCGCAAATGATGCGAGTGGATTTGTATACTGCGTGTCATCACTCGGTGTAACCGGAACCAGAACCAAGATCACCACAGACATAGGAGCAATGGTCGATCTGGTGAAGAAGGCGAAGGACATCCCTTGCGCTGTAGGTTTCGGAATATCCACACCTGAGCAGGCAAAGCAGATGGCGGAGAAGTCAGACGGTGTCATCGTCGGTTCAGCCATCGTCAAGCTGTGCGCCCAGTACGGCAAGGACTGTGTGCCTTATGTGACAGATTATGTGAAGAGCATGAAGGATGCGATAAGGTAGGAAATTATAGATACTAATTGGGGTATGCATTTGTGGATGCATATTTAAGAGAGTCGGAGAAATCTGGCTCTCTTGTGTTTTATAGATATATTTATAAATATGTTGACACCACAATTAGTTTTTGATATAACATATACATCAGCGATTGCTGATATCCATAATGAAAATTGAATAAATCATATTTTAAGTAGAAGAGTTTGAAAACATGATGAGTAGCAAGTGCTACAAGTCTGCGATCATGACTCTTTTTTTGTTGCCTTTTGGGCATGGGGCAGATTTCAAATGAAAACTGAATATGCATCTGCCCGGTATCCGGGGCAGCAAAGAATACGGACACAGCGACTGTCGTCGGCTGAAAAATGACAGACCGGGGAGCGGGCACTGATAAGGTGTGAGCTGGTGAAGCTTCAGATAACACATTGACAACATTTTGTAGATTTATTTTAGGTTTATTTTTTCATTATGGAGGTAACGATTATGAGATATTCATTTACAGAAAAGACATCACACAGACAGCAGGAGACAGCATACATGCTTTATATGATCATCGGCAGCTATTTTCACAGATGCAGCTGCAGATCAAAGGCGTTGGAGGAGAATCTCTTCCTTTATTATAAGGAGCTTCAGGAGAAGAGACAGGTGGAGAAGGAGAGACAGATCATCAGAGTCAGCGAGGGTGTGCTGAAAGACAATATGACAGATCTTGCGGAGATGAATGCTGAGGTGGTTATCTCAAGGGCAGATGATCTGTATATATTAAGATTTTACACAGGATTTGAGAGAGTCGTGGTGACTGTCGATGAGAAAGGCTGCTATGAGATAAGCCTGGGTAGGGATGAACTAGCGGTATAGAAGGTGTTGTGAGCAAACAGATGAAGTATAGTGGCAGTTGTTCAGGGCATAAATAAACTTGAGCAACTGCCGTGTTTTTACTTGATATGGGAACTAATGTTCGATATAATAGATGCAGGTTTTAGCCTAGAGTAGGAGACTTTTATGGATCATTTTGAATTGGTATCGGAATACAAGCCCACCGGAGATCAGCCGGAGGCAATAGAAAAATTGGTAAAGGGTTTTCAGGAAGGTAATCAGTTTGAGACGCTGCTGGGTGTAACCGGATCTGGTAAGACTTTTACCATGGCGAATGTCATACAGCAGCTGAATAAGCCCACGCTTATACTTGCACATAACAAGACTCTGGCGGCGCAGCTTTATGGGGAGATGAAGGAGTTTTTTCCGAACAATGCGGTGGAGTATTTTGTATCATACTACGATTATTATCAGCCGGAAGCATATGTGGCGTCTACGGATACTTATATTGCAAAGGATTCGTCTATTAATGACGATATTGACCGGATGAGACATAGCGCCACAGCAGCACTCATAGACAGAAAAGATGTCATAGTGGTTGCATCTGTATCGTGTATATATGGCATCGGTGATCCGGACGAGTACAGGAATCAGATGTTGTCGTTCAGAGTTGGCATGATAAAGGACAGAGATCAGGTCATCGATGAACTGACAGATATACAGTATGATAGGAATGACATGGATCTGCAGAGAGGCACGTTCAGAGTGCGCGGGGATGTACTTGAGATAATACCTGTGTCAACATTTGATGATGGAATAAGGATAGAGTTTTTTGGTGATGAGATAGACAGGATCACAGAGTTTGATCCGCTCACCGGAGAGGGAAAGAGGGATCTGACATATACCTGTCTGTTCCCGGCGTCCCACTATGTGGTTGGACAGGAGAAGATGGAGAAGGCACTGAAGAGGATAGAGGCGGAGCTCAAGGACAGAGTTGCTTACTTCAAGTCAAAGGATAAACTCATCGAGGCACAGCGTATCGAGGAGAGAACTAACTTTGATATGGAGATGATGAGAGAGACTGGATTTTGCTCTGGTATAGAGAACTATTCCGGTCCGCTGGCTGGAAGATCAGCCGGAGAGACGCCGAGCACACTGCTGGATTTCTTTGATGATGACTTTCTTCTTATTATAGATGAGTCACATATGACTGTGCCTCAGGTTGGCGCGATGTATTCGGGAGACCGATCCCGTAAGATGAATCTGGTTGACTATGGATTCAGGCTTCCATCTGCACTTGACAACAGGCCGCTCAACTTCTCGGAATTTGAGCAGAAGCTTGATCAGGTCATGTTTGTATCAGCCACACCGGGCAAATACGAGGAGGAGCACCAGATGCTTATGGCTGAACAGATCATCAGACCTACAGGACTTCTTGATCCGCCGGTTGAGGTCAGACCGGTGGAAGGTCAGATAGATGATCTGCTGAAAGAGGTTCGCAAGGAGACCGAGCAGGGACACAAGGTACTTGTGACAACACTTACCAAGCGTATGGCTGAAGATCTCACCAGCTATATGAGGGACAATGATATAAAGGTAAAATATCTGCACTCGGATATAGACACCATGGAGAGAGTTGAGATAGTGAGAGATCTCCGCCTTGGAGTATTTGATGTGCTTGTTGGAATCAACCTTCTGAGAGAGGGTCTTGATATACCGGAGATCACACTGGTAGCCATACTTGACGCTGATAAGGAAGGTTTCCTGCGATCGGAGACATCACTCATCCAGACCATAGGAAGAGCAGCCCGAAATGTGGATGGACATGTCATCATGTATGCGGATACCATCACGGGCTCCATGAAGTATGCCCTCGATGAGACGAGCAGACGTCGTGAGATACAGCAGAAGTATAATGAGGAACATGGAATAACCCCTAAGACTATAGAGAAGAGCATAAGGGATCTCATAACCATAGAGGTGAAGAAGGAGGAACTTCCAGAGGAGGATAAGGACGCTGAGTCCATGACGAAGAAGGAGCTTCAGAAGGTTATCGCCAAGCTGACCAAGAAGATGAATATGGCGGCAGCAGACCTCAACTTTGAGGTGGCGGCAGAGATCAGGGATCAGCTCAAGGTGTATAAGGCGGCACTGAGAGATTATGATAAAGAATAGATGGATGCAGGGTAGATAATTAAGATATAACAAATATAAATGATAAAGAGAAAAGGTTAGATCAAGATGGAAGACAATAAGAATTATGAACGTGGTGAGCATCTGGAGAATATAACGGATGCGAGCATGAAAGATGATGATTATTTCAACGCCAGCAGGAATATTGACAGGAAGTATATTACTATTGAGGGCGCACGTGAAAATAATCTGAAGAATATCAATGTCAAGATTCCAAGGGACAAATTTGTTGTCGTGACAGGACTTTCGGGATCAGGTAAGTCTTCACTGGCATTTGACACGATATATGCGGAGGGACAGAGACGATACATGGAGTCACTGTCCTCCTATGCGAGACAGTTCCTTGGACAGGCTGAGAAGCCGGACGTGGACAAGATAGAGGGACTTTCCCCTGCAATCTCCATAGATCAGAAGTCAACAAACAGAAATCCTCGATCCACAGTTGGCACTGTCACTGAGATATACGACTATTTCAGACTTCTCTATGCCAGAGTGGGAATACCACACTGCCCGAACTGTGGTAAGGTCATAAGCAGACAGACGGTTGACCAGATGGTGGATGAGATCATGAAGCTACCTGAGAGGACAAAGTTCATGGTGCTTGCGCCTGTGGTCAGAGGCCGAAAGGGAGAGCATGTAAAGCTGCTGGAGAAGGCAAAGAAGAGCGGATTTGTCAGAGTGGTTGTCGATGGCAGCATGTATGAGCTGTCGGAGGAGATAAAGCTCGATAAGAACAAGAAGCACAGTATAGATATAGTAGTCGATCGTCTGGTTGTAAGACAGGATGTGGAGAGGCGACTCACAGATTCCATAGAGACCGCACTTCAGCTTGCAGAGGGGCTTATGAAAATTGAGGTGATCGGGGAGAGGGATGAGAATGGTGTTCAGAAGGAGAATACCATTATCAATTTCTCAGACAGCTTTTCATGCCCGGATTGCGGAATCAGCATAGATGAGATAGAGCCGAGAAGCTTTTCGTTCAACAATCCATTTGGCGCATGCCCGACATGTGCAGGTCTTGGCTTCAAGATGGAATTTGATCCGGATCTTATGATACCCGATCAGAGTTTGTCGATAAATGATGGAGCCATAGTGGTTCTGGGATGGCAGTCATGCAATGATGGCAAGAGCTATTCAAATGCAATACTCAAGGCACTCAGTGCGGAGTATGGATTCTCTCTTGATACGCCATTTCAGGATTATCCACAGGATATAAAAGATCTCTTATTATATGGAAAGAACTCTCGCCCGGTTAAGGTGCATTATAAGGGACAGCGCGGGGAGGGAGTGTATGATATAACATTTGAGGGACTCATAAAGAGTGTTGCCAGAAGATACAGGGAGACATCTGCGGAGTCCACAAAGGCCGAGTATGAGACATTCATGACGATAACTCCGTGTGAGGTCTGTGGTGGCAAGAGACTTAAGCCGACAGCCCTTGCTGTTACAGTTGGAGATAAGAATATTGCCGAACTTACAGAACTACCTATCACAGAACTTGCAAAGTTCATGAAAGATCTGGAGCTCACTGACAGACAGAAGATGATAGGTGCGGCCATACTCAAGGAGATAAGGTCGAGACTGCATTTTCTTATTGATGTGGGACTTGACTATCTGTGTCTGAGTAGAGGTACAAGCACGCTCTCAGGTGGAGAGGCACAGAGAATAAGACTTGCCACGCAGATAGGTTCAGGTCTGGTCGGAGTTGCATATATTCTGGATGAGCCAAGTATCGGACTTCATCAGAGAGACAATGACAAGTTGATCGCAGCGCTCAAGAATCTGAGAGACCTTGGAAATACACTGATAGTTGTAGAGCACGACGAGGATACCATGAGGGCGGCGGATCACATCATAGATATAGGACCGGGAGCCGGTGCAAATGGTGGATATGTGGTAGCTGAGGGTACGGCTGAAGACATTATGAAATGTGAGAATTCTATCACCGGTGACTACTTAAGTGGCAGGAAGAAGATAGAGGTTCCGGATGTGAGGAGAAAGCCAACCGGATGGCTCACTGTCAAGAATGCTTATGAGAACAATCTCAAGCATATAGATGTGGACATACCACTTGGAATCATGACATGTGTGACGGGTGTGTCTGGTTCAGGAAAGAGTTCTCTGGTAAATGAGATCTTGTACAAGAAGCTGGCGAGAAGACTCAACAAGAGCAGGATTAAAGCAGGAAAGCACGACCATATCATTGGCTATGATGCTTTGGATAAGATTATCAATATAGACCAGTCACCTATAGGTAGAACGCCGAGATCCAATCCGGCTACTTATACAGGTACATTTGATCTGATAAGGGATTTGTTTGCTGGAACCAAGGATGCCAAGGCAAGAGGTTACGGCAAGGGAAGATTCAGCTTCAATGTATCCGGAGGACGATGCGAGGCATGTCGTGGAGACGGAATAATCAAGATAGAGATGCATTTCCTGCCAGATATATATGTGCCATGTGAGGTGTGTGGAGGAAAGAGATACAACAGAGAGACTTTGGAGGTCAAGTACAAGGGCAAGAGTATCAATGAAGTTCTCGATATGACAGTTGATGAGGCGTGCGAGTTCTTTGCAAATGTTCCAAGGATACTGAGGAAGATAGAGACTCTCCGCGATGTGGGACTCGGATATATCAAGCTGGGTCAGCCATCCACTACTCTGTCGGGCGGAGAGGCGCAGAGAATCAAGCTTGCAACAGAGCTTTCGAGACGAGGAACAGGAAAGACGATATATGTGCTTGATGAGCCAACCACGGGACTTCATTTTGCTGATGTGCACAGACTTGTGGATATACTCAGAAGGCTCAGCGAGGGCGGCAACACAGTTGTGGTTATCGAACATAATCTTGACGTTATCAAGACCGCAGATTATATTATTGACATGGGACCTGAAGGAGGTGCTGGCGGTGGAACGGTCATTGCCAGAGGAACTCCTGAGGAAGTTGCGAAGATACCTCAGTCCTATACAGGACAGTATCTGAAGAGGTATCTCGATATGTAAGGGATGTGTAGAATAATTACATCGGAGGTAGATGACGAACATGGATGAACAGAATAGAGTAGAAGATATTGACAGAGTTGATGGCGGGTCGACTTCTGAGCAGAATCTGGAGCAGGAAAAGGCTATGATGGCTGAGAATAGTCAGGCACAGAATGGTCAGGGTGTGCAGTCAGTTCAAGCACCATATAGTCAGGTAGCACAGCCAGCTCAGTCACTGTATCAGCATATGCCACAGTATGGCCAGTCGGTGCAGCAGCCATACCAGCCACAGTCGCAGTACGGTCAGCCAGCCCAGCAGCCATATCAGCCACAGTCACAGTATAGCCAGGTAGCACAGCCAATGCAGACACCATACCAGCAGATGCCGCAGTATGGCCAGCCAACCCAGCAGCCATACCAGCCACAGTCGCAGTACGGCCAGCCGGTACAGCCAACGCCATACAACAACCCTATGGGTTATATGGGATATGAGAACAGGCAGAACATACCTGATGATGTGAAGAAGGGATCCACACATGTACCTAATATGTTAAACCTGATCGGCATTATCATGGCTGTTGTATCAGTATTTATTCCTTATGCTTATATGGGGACAGATGCCAGAAGCATAGTTGGAGTGTTTGGGATAAATGTACTATCAATGCTTGTTGTGGCGGTAGTTATCATAGCAGACGTGATCTGTGCATTTATCAACAAGGCAGGCTGTTATATAGCAGACCTTGTTATATCTATAGTTGTTGGCGGAATATTGATATTTGAATTTGTTCTGTCATTGATAGATCTTGGAAAGCTAGATGCAGCGGCAAATGCAAGACTCGGAGTCGGTGCATGGATCAGCGTGGCAGCGGCACTTTTCATGCTGATATCAGTTCCTATATGGTGGACAATCAGCAGAAAAAAGGATAAGGCAGAGAAGCAAGATTAGAATTTAGAAATTTATA
>OHJS01001250.1_pt1 | contig 13325 bp, 8 predicted proteins | sample 1568661 | NCBI WGS metagenome assembly OHJS01 (sample SAMEA3879603, study PRJEB24766) | human gut metagenome | biome: human-associated habitat; feature: feces | place: USA | collected 1985/1987 | reverse complement strand
ATCGAGCAGAACACGATTTATACTCCCGACCGTCCCGCCGATACCGACCCGGATGAAGAGACTCCGGCCGACTTGCTTGCCCTGCCGTTTGACGAGGAAGACATGCTTCTGGGAACCGACAGTCTCGCACCAAAAGGAACCGATGATCTCGACTTGGGAGGAACCGACGACATGCCAGCGAAGGATACTGCCGACAAGGAACCGGATGCCGAACAGGCCTTGCAGGAGATGGTGGGACTGACGCGCCTGAAAGAGGACCTGGAGGAAGCACGGCTGCTGGCCCGCTTCACGAAGAAACGGCAGGAACTGGGACTTGATACGTCGCCGGAGAACCGTCACCACATGCTGTTCCTCGGTAATCCGGGTACGGGAAAGACTACGGTGGCCAAGCTCATCGGACAAATGTATCATCAGATGGGACTGCTTTCCGTGGGGCATACCGTGGAGACCTGCCGCACGAACCTCGTGGGCGAATTCATCGGAGAGACGGAAAAGAAGACCAGAGAAGCCATCCAGGAGGCACGGGGCGGCGTGCTCTTCATCGACGAGGCCTACACGCTGGTGACCACCCGGGAGGAAACGAGGGATTTCGGCAAGGAAGTCATCCATGCCCTACTCTCCGTGCTCTCGGAACCCAATCCCGACCTGATTGTCATCCTGGCCGGCTACGAGGACAAGATGCAGTTGCTGATGCGCACCAACCCGGGCTTGCAGGACCGCTTCCCGCTCCAGTTCCACTTTGACGACTACACGGCGGACGAGCTGCGGGAAATGGCGCACCGCTACCTGGAGAAACGGAGCTTCCAGCTGGCGCCTGCCGCAGACGAGGCCCTGTACCGCCTCATCGTGGAAGCCACCGACCACCGAGACGCCCATTTCGGCAACGGGCGCTGGGTGCACAACCTGATAGAACAGGGTCTCATCAAGAGCATGGCCCGGCGCATCATGTCGCTGCCTACCCTGCCCGACGACACCCTCCTGTTCCGCACCATCGAGGTGGAAGACGTACAGGCTGCCAGCCGTCACCTTCGCGGCAACCGAATGCTGAAACTGGAACCGCAGCCCACACGCCGCATCGGTTTCCGGGCCTGAGACAGCCATCATCTTATCAATTGGAATCCACAAAAAATCTCCTGCTTTCGCCCTATTCATCAAGGCAAAGCAGGAGATTTTTTTGTATTAAAAACGCTTTCCGCAATTGAGCTCCTTCCATTAATTAAACACCAACCTATCTGTGTCATATCCGCGTTTCCGCAGCTCATCAAGAAGTTGCTGAAGCACGCCGTCGGGCAGTTTCTCTTCCCGGCTCATAATCCACAGATACTTGTCGCTGCTGCTGCCAATCAGCACATAGCGGTAGTCCGGGTCGATGTCGAGCACGTAATAATCGGCATAGAACCACAGGAAGAATGATACCTTCAGTTTGCCGGGGTCATTCGGGTCGGGCTGTTTCGCCTTACCGGTGATTTCCTTGTATTTCCCGTCCTTGTATCCCGCGTTCAGCACCTCGATACGCCCATTCGGAAGCAAGGTGTAAGTGGCCGTCACACGGCTCATTCCTTTTTCAAAACGATGGTCGTAGCGGGCTATCTCATACCATTTTCCCATGAAGCGGGACACGTCGAACTGCGCCACCGTCCGGTTGTCTATCTGGGTGGAATTCCCGCCCTGGCAGCTGCCCAATCCCAGCAGGACACACAAAAGAATCAGAATCTGTTTCATCACGCATATATTTTAAGGTTCATCTTCTACAAATATAGGAAAACTAACTTAATTCTGAAGGAATCCAAGAAAAATAATACGATTCCCGACGAATGACCAAACCCGCTTTCCATAGCCCCAGTTTCCAACCAGTCAATGCCAGCCTTCATCTGTCCCTGAAACAAACAATCCCGAAAGCACACCGTCTTTCCCGAAGCGAATCGTCCTTCTTCCAGAGAGCCCGAGCAGTTGTCATTCTGACACAGATTCGACTCATTTAAAAATAAAAGCACACAAGCATTAGGCCATCACACAAAGAATGTATAAATTTATGCCGTTTTTATAATCAGGAAACCTATTTAAAAGGAATATGAGAAAGACAAAACTATTTTTTGTAGGCACCTTCATCCTGATGCTGGGAGGAACGGTGGTACATGCCCAGTCGTGGAAAAACGGCGGGAACATTGCGCTGGATAAACAGTATGCCAGCTATCCTTGTGTGAACTTATTGGACAGTACGAGTGTAACGGTAGAACCCACCGGACAAGGTTCGTTTGCGGTCTGCCGGGCCGTGCGGGTACAGACACCTGCCGGAGCCTTGCAGCAACGGGTATTGAAATACGATTACGACCCGCTGACAGCCGCCGCCACCTTCAAGCGGGTGACCATCTATCATACCGACGGAACATATACGATGGTCGACGTCAGCAAGACCTGCGATTATGCCGCTCCGGCCAGAGCCATTTACTGGGGAGCCCGCCAGATTATGCTGGAGTTGGGTGCCCTGAAACCGGGCGATATCGTCGACTATGAAATCGACAAGAAAGGATTCACCTACGCCCTGTTGGCCGACCTGCCGCAGGAAGGAGACGACTCCCGTTTCATTCCCCCAATGCGCGGACAGTTCTACGACATCGTGCCCTTCTGGGCCACCGAGCCGACCCTGCGGAAAGTGTACCGCGTCAGCCTTCCGGCCGAAAAAGAAATCCAGTTCCAGTTCTACCAGGGCGACTGTGCCTCCTCCATGCGCTACGAGGACGGACGGAAAGTCTACACCTTCGCCAAAAACGAAATCATGCCCTTCCGCCGCGAACCGAACATGGTGGATTTCTATGACGCCGCACCGAAACTGATGATGTCTACCACTGCCGACTGGAAAGAGAAGTCGCGCTGGTTCTATGGCGTCAATGAAGACTACGGCAGCTTTACTGCCATTCCGGAAGCCCAGAAAAAGGTAGACGAACTGATTCGCGGCAAGAAGACCGAGATGGAGAAAATCGCCGTGCTGACCCACTGGGTGGCCGACAACATCCGTTATGCGGGAATCTCCATGGGGAAAGGTGAAGGATTCACCCTGCACAACCTGAAGATGGATTACACCGACCGCTGCGGCGTGTGCAAGGACATTGCCGGTACCCTGATTTCCTTCTTGCGGATGGCAGGATTCGAAGCCTTCCCGGCCATGACCATGGCGGGCAGCCGCGTGGAGACCATCCCTGCCGACCATTTCAATCACTGTGTGGCCGTGGTAAAGCTCAGTGACGGTACACTGATGCCCCTCGACCCGACCTGGGTACCTTTCTGCCGGGAACTGTGGAGCAGTGCCGAACAGCAGCAGAACTACCTGCCGGGCACCCCGGAAGGCACCGACCTGTGCCTGACTCCGATTTCCGACCCGGAAAACCATTACGTGCGCATCAAGGCACAGAACACCCTCGACGAGAAGGGCGCCCTGAAAGGCTCCTTCACCATCGAAGCCGAAGGACAGAGCGACAGCAACATCCGACGCATCTTCACCACCGGCTTCCAGAGCGAATGGAAACACTCCATGGAACGCCAGCTGTTGAACGTCTCCCCGAAAGCCCGGCTGGAAAGTGTGGACTATGGTCGTGCACCGAAAGACTATCAGAAAGCTCCCATCCGGATTACGTTCCGCTATACCATTCCAGGGTATGCCCTGAAAGGCGAGGAAGGCGAACTCATCTTCAAGCCCTTCGTGCTGAACAACCTCTATACCCAGGTCCTCTCCTACCTGCGGATTGATACCAGCCTGGAGAAACGGGCCTACGGCTTCAAGGACGGCTGCTCCCGTCTGGTTGAAATGGAAGAAAACCTGAAACTTCCGGCCGGATACAAATGGCAAGGAAAGGAAAAACAGGACCAGATGGACGGTACGGGTGCCGGATTCACCGGAAGCCTGAAACAGAGCGGTAACCAGCTGCAGTTGAAAACCTCCCTGCGGTTGAAGAAGCGTGTCTATGAAGCAGCCGACTGGGACAGCTTCCGCAAGGCAGTGAACACCGCCAAAGGATATGGAGAATATATGGTAATCAAAAAGTAATCCCTTATGCGAGGGCTTAACATGAAACGAAAAGCAATGAAAACATTATCGATTTACATAGGAATCATAGGAATGCTTTTGCTGGCTGTCCTGCCGGCCAAAGCCGCATCGGAAGCGGAGTTCCGCAAACTTTCGAAGACCTATACCCTGCGGGCCGACGGCAGCCAGGAGGTACGGGTACAAAAGGAACTGACCCTGTTCACACATGCCGCCATGAACAGCTTGTATGGAGAAACCTTTATCGTGTACGACCCGAACTTCCAGAAGTTGGAAATCCACGAATCCTACACCCGTCAGAAAGATGGTACCGTCATCAAGACCCCGACCAACGCCCTGGTAGAGGTACTCCCCTCGGCAGCCGCCAATGCCCCGGCCTACAACCGCCTGAAAGAGATGGTCGTGGTGCACACCGGACTCGAACTGGGGGCCACCATCGTACTGGACTATTCCATCGTGAGCAAGGCCGGTTACCTGCCGGAACTGGATGTCTGCTGCCCGGTGAAAGAACTTTCCCCCATCAAGGAATATACCTTCCGTCTGAACGTTCCGGCCGGAAAAGCGGTACACTATGAACTGCTGAACGCTTCCGCCAAACCGGCCATTACCCAAGGAAGCGGCATGAAAACTTTTACCTGGACACTGAAAGATGTGAAACCCCGTCCGTACGCTTATCCCTCTGCCAGAGGAGTCATAGGACAGGTACAGGCAGTGAGCAGCGGTATGATGCCCGTCTTCGTGGCCTCCACCTGGCCGCGTTACGACGAAGCCCTGAAAAGCCTGAAAGCTCAGTTCCAGCCCGGCAGCCGTTCCGTCATTGAAGCCAAAGTGGCCGAACTGACCCGAGGAGGAATTGAAGGCAACCCGCAGGCCATCCGCAATGCCATTGCCGACTACATGGCCGGCCTGTATCAGCTGGGACGTTGCGGGGTATCCCTGCAAGAAGCTGGCTACCGCCTGCGTCCGGCTTCGGAAGTCATTCGCTCAGCCTACGGTACCCAGGCGGAACTGGTGAACCTGGATGTCACCTTGCAACAGGCTGCCGGACTGGAAGCGGAAGTGGCCGTCTGCGCCCTGCGTCCGTCCACGAAAGACAATCAGGGACTGTCCAGCCTCGTATCGGTGGTAGCCCAGAGCAAGCTGATGCCCGAGAAGGTCGCCCTGACCGGTACGGAAGAAGCCTGCCTGCAACCCTTCCTGACAGTGACCAACCTGGAAGGCAACCCCCTGACAATGGAAGCCTATCTGAGTGCCAAGGATATGCAGCAAACCGACACCCTGCAAGTAGACAAAGCCCAATTGCAACAGCCCGCCGAAGGCTGGGGAATCGTCGTCCTGCCCGACCCGACACCCGTACGTACCCTTTATGCGTATGCGGCCAACACGACCATTCCTGAAAGTATCCTTCTGCCTAGAACAATGAACTGTACACTGGAGACCATTGTCCGTCTGCCGGAAGGAATAAAAGTCACCCCGCGTGCCGACAAGGAAGTCAGCAACGCCTGCGGAAAAGTCGCCTTCAGCTACCAGCCGACGAAAGACGGCGTGAAAGTGACCCGCAGTCTCCGGATAAGCCGACAGTTGCAGACTCCGTCCAACTACAAGGAGCTGTATGCCCTGCTGGCAGAATGGCGGGATGCCAACAACCACACACTGGTGGTCAAGAAGGTGGCAGAATGACCTGAGAAAGAATCTTCACAAAAAAGGGAGGACCTTCGGTTTTGCGCCGGGTTCTCCCTTTTTGTGATACCTCATCATACGTCAGGACAAAATCAGCTTGTCTATCTTTCTTTTGCAACTATTTATCTGACACACATGCGACCTCCATGCAAATTTCACCTACCCCTGCTTTGCTTTCGTGGAGCATATCGATGAAGTCCGTATATCTCAACGGATACTTTCCTGCGTATTTCCGATAGAATCTGGCGATGAGACCCATCAGCTCGTCATACCCTATTTGCTTCGCAATACAATCCAACACCAGAGGTCCTTTTCTATAAACAACGGTATTGTTGTTATTCAGCACCACATCCACAAATGGCTCATCCTGAGACGTACCCTTGATTTTCTCATACTCCGCCCTGCACTTGTCAAGCTGAGCTTCATAAGTTCGGACACCATAGAATTGACGGATAAACATGAGAGTCATAAACTCATTCAGCGATTCTTTGATGAAATAGGCACCCGGCTGTCCGTCATCAATGAGCAGCGTCCATTCACCCAGCCAGCGATGTCCTATCTCATGAACCAACGGATAGATATCGGGATAAGTGGAAAACTTCTCCTGCGAAGCGGAGATGAAGCCGATGTTATACCTGTTGCTGAACCCCTTTCCGTTGTGAAACAGATAAACAGGCAGAGTAGTTACATTCCGTCCTTCAGAAATATAATCTTCCCCATAGACTCTTCCAAAGAAAGCGATACTGGCTTTCGTCAGTTCAAGCAGTTCGTCATAACGTTCCTTACCGCATTGCATGTCCATAATCTGGTAAATGGACAATCTACCGGGGATATATTCTTCCGTCCGCTGATAAGTCTCACTCCGTATGAAGGCCAGCGTCAACGACTGCGACAGGATATGATGCAACTTACCACTGTATTTCGTGGCATTTTCCAGCTTCAACGGGTATGAACAAATCAAAGAAAGTGAGTCAGGGGTCTCCACATCCAGGTCCATATCCATGTAGGTATTCGGCACATAAGGATAAAAGTATTCACCGAAACTGGTCTCCCACAATTCCGCATCCCCTTCTCCATAGATGAAAAAAGCGGACAGATTGGTGTAGCTATACTCCATGTCGACGTGAACCGAATGTTTTGTCTTTTTATGGAATACGATATTCTTGGCTTCCCCATTATATTCATATTCAAATGCATCTCCCTTTACCGTCAGATTCTCAATCGAAAATTCCTGACCTCCACCCAAGTTCATTGAGACACTGTCTGCACATTGGAAATCCAAGTAGAACGAACAAGACACATGAAGGTTGGCTGCTTCCTGATTATCTTTGCAGATGAGAAGCTTATAATTCGAGATTTCTTCTGCCATTGCCGTATGGCATATCATCAAAATTAAAGTGAGGATGAAAATTATCTTTCTCATACAACCGTATGTTTGCACATGTTCAACTCCATTCTGTAATTCAAGACCTAAAAATGACCAAATAAGATATCGAGAATCTTTAAGAGGAAGCCTTTAAGGCATCACACCTGTACGATTATCTCAATCTGGGCTGGTATTACTGCTATCATAACTTTCAACCAAATCCAGTTTTCCATCTTTTATCCTGTAAAAGTTAATAATGTAATCCTTTAGAGGAACAAGTATCATGTTATCACTGTTTCTATATTTAAAGGAATATGGAACCGGAGATTTGATATGTGTAAGTTCTTCTTTTATATATACTCTTGCCACATCATAATCTAAGGATTTCAAAGAGTCAAATTTGTTTTCTTTTGGGTTTATCATCCATTGTGGATAGCCGTAAACATACTTCGTATGTGGAAAAACCACATAAAGGTCTCTTCCGGATGAGTTTTTCATGCCCACCTGCTTATTGTCAGGCCCGGTCAAAACAGACGGAACTTCGATGTGATAATAATCCAAAAGTTCATTATAATAGCTGCTTGATTCGGGTTCCGAATAAACGGTAAGATCTATTGTCAAAGGATTTATTTGGGCTATTTGGTTCAGATAAGATGCAAGTGAACGGGAAAGTTTCTCATTATTATGGGCAAATCCGCATATAATTACGAACTTATCCTGAGGATTATTTTTGATGACTTTCAGTATATTTTCTGCCGAAACAGAATCTCTGTTTTTATATTCGTAACCGTCATAAGCATGCAGTTTGAATCCGGTTTGTATGGCATTCCTGACAAGATTTGCCATATTCGGTTCATTTGTATATATTCCCATTTCTCTTTCTGGATAAGCCACCCCCTCATATTCGGCAGATAAAGCTTCCATAAACAGGTGCTTGTAACCATTGCCATATAAATCCTTTAATAAGGAATTGATAAAAGCGCGATGCTGCGGATATAAATGCGCTTCATTGAACATGATTATCTTTTCATCCAAAAAATTCTTCAAGATAAAATCTTTCGCATCTGATGGGGTAATTGTTTCTCCCAGTTCTTCGCTTTGCTTCAGCTTTTGTATGGGATTTCTAAAAAGCAAACCCGTTCTGTCCTTCTCTAAGATTCTGCCATTGAAAGTCTGGACTGTCATCAATGCCTGCCCATAGTAATCGCGGAATTTTTGATTTACATGAGTGCTGTCAATTTGGATTCTATGTTCTGCTTCCCAAAAATCCATATTGTTTTTCCATGCCTCACGCATATAATCAAAGGACCATAACGGGTTATTATAATCAATGTTTATTAATTGCGCAGAAATTGTACCGCAATAAAGTAACACGACTGATAAAAGCGAAAAAAATCTATTCATATAAGTCTCTCCTTAAGCAATTTAAAATAATAGCAGCTTCATTATTTTATCGCATCGAATCTTTCATTTTCCTTTTGAGCATATTCCTTGAAAAAGTCTGTCACACTCGGATAGAAATTCTCAAAGTTACCATATTTTGCCTGTTCTTTCTCGTATTTTCTCAGCAGGCTCACCAATTCCGGCATCCACCTGAAGTTTCGTTGCATCTGTTCCAACAGTTCATTCCTTATTTCTTCCGGTTTGTATGCCTTATCCAGCATATAACAGATTACAGCTGCGCGAACAAGTGACTCGTTGACCATGGTTTTCCAGTTATTGTATGCCTGTCTCGACATACTCCATTGTGAAGACTTGAACAAATCTACGGCAGCAGGCTCAAGTTCTTTTACGTATGCAGGATATTGGTTTTCATCCAGATAATGATTGATGAAGGAATGGTTAAATTCATGAATCAGTGTCGGCAGGTATTCCTTGCTATACATAGGCGTATCTTCCTTATCCACGTAATAGCCTACCACCGCAAAAACTTCCTTCTTTTTCCCTTTTACCTGCCGGTCTACTCCATAGTTTCCTCCACCGTTGCAAAAACCGATGATCACCGAAAAAACTTCCTGGGGTTCATTGCCATAGAAACGAGGATACCAGTCTATATCAAAATGGTTGATGACATTGTCTTGATAAGACTTGATTCCCTTTTCATAAAGGCTTTTATGGGCTTTGAAAAACGCATTGAAGTTTGTATCCTTATAAAAGCTGTTGAGATGAGACAAGAACTCATCCTTATCCACATTCTTCCATCTTTTGTCCAAGGTGGGGATGTCTTCTTCTATCAATGAAAGAGTACCGTTCCGGTTGTCCAGATGTATAGCCATGGACATGACCGCATCGAAAGAGATGCCATATCTGTTTCTGAGCTCTTTCATGTACCGGACTGCCGGATGCGCAGTATTATCTTTAAAATAGCTGTCCATGTCTTTTATATACTGCCCTGCCATATCCATGTGATATTCCTGAAATCCTGCCATACGGGACAAGATACTCATCAGTTCCACGTTTTCATTGACCTGCGGAACGACTGACTGCGCCTTTGCCCAAAGACAGCCCATGAGCAAGGCAAAAAGAATCATACATTTTTTCATATCGTAAACGGTTTATTATTCGTAAAATTTAGAAATACTGATATAATAATCTATCTTTGAATTGGGCAAAGTGAAAGGCAGATAATTACCGAAATAGACGGCAGGACAACCAGTTTCACCCTCCACGCGTGCAATGCCCAAATTCCTCATTGTGTGCGCAAAAGTAGAAGCGCCGGAATAAGTCTTGTTGTTTACCAGAATGGTTATCTTTCCGTGATATAGATTTGTTTCTTCCAAATTACTATTGACTGGAGTACCTTTTATTTCAAAAAGTTCTCCATCTGGCAAATGGCAAATCTGACGGAATATCTCCGGATGTCTGTCTTTATTATAGGCTTTAGAATATGCACTGACCTTTAACTGGCTTTTAGAATACATTGTATAGCCAGGATGCGGGAAATAAGAAACGAGTCTTTCCACGCACTTACTTGAACCGCCTGTATTATTACGCATGTCAATGACTATCTCCGGTATTTTTCTGCGATTTATTTCCTTAAAAACAGAATCACAGAACTCCTTCAACTTCGTTTCCTGATACACATTACGAATAGTAAGAATTGCTTTTGTATCATCGGAAGAAAACTTGCAGGTGAAACTTTCGGACTGGACCTGAGACTGCCTTTCCTTGATGACCTTCAAAGCCACGCTTTGCGGCACTCCTTCCAAACGTATCTCTTTAATTTTATCACCATGCTTTACCACAAATACATACGATTCGCTCCATTTGTACATGTACCATAACAACGGAGACCAATAGGCGTTAACACTGCCTTCTTTTACTCCATTATCCTTCTCCGAACCCCAAAGGCCATACATCCGTTCAAGTATATCTTTTGACCTGATACCGTTGATACCGAGAATCGTATCACCTTCGCTTATTCCTGAATTATCAATCACCGGATAATCTACAATAAAGACATCTCCAGTCGCTTTCATTCGTAATGGCATGGTATTGCCATCTTTCTTTGCATGTGCAATGAGGTCATTGGTAATAGGAGGCAGCATCATGCTATGCCCATCCTTTATCTTAGCCACAAAAGGAGCTATTTTCAGATAAAAGTCGGATATGCTGATAGAATCAGTCAGGGATGCCTTAATCATTGCTTTATTGTTTTCATACTCTTCTCTTGACTGATAGAGATAAAGTTCCGGATGCACATATTCCAATTTTGCACATAAAGTGTCAAAATCAGCCATTTGCTGGGCAGGACTTAATTGTTGTCCGAATGTGGGAATTATTGCCACCGTATAAAAGACGATAAGACTGCTTATTATATTCTTCATTCTCATTTCTAATATGTTTATCCTATGACTAAAAAGACTTCAGCAACGAACTGTTTATCGTCCTGTCCACCTCCTGTCTCACCTTCTTCGTCTGGCGGCCGAAGTCGAGGGTGTAGGCCAGTTTGATGTGACAGTACCGGCTGTTTGTCTTGAAATCTTCGTCCGAATAGTACGCGTAGAGTGCATGCTGGAACGTCTTTCTGAACTTCCGGTCGGTGAAAGGAGACACAAGATCGACCTCCGCAAAGAAATTCCCTTTGCTATACGTACATTCCAGTCCGTAGTTGACGGGAGTCTCTTCTATACCCAGCGAAGTAGTATTGACGATTTTGTTTCTGAAATTGATATAGGGAGAAAGGCTGAAATCCCCCAGATAGACATTGGCATTAAGGTTACCCGTCAGGTTACGGCTACCGAATTCGCACACGGAGTGGACAGACGTATAGTTGTATCTTATATCGCCCGACAGACTGAACGTCCGGTTGAACGTGTGCGAGGCCGCCAGTATCGCCCCATAATAGTGGATGTTCCCGCGGTTGGTAAACGACTTGACGAGATAGGTATCCTCTGCATAATAGTCGTGGACCACCGGATTATGCTCCAGCTTGTACTGGAGGATGGCCGAAAGCCCCGTTTTCTTTATCTTGCCGGAATAATACAGGTATGAATTGAATGAGCGTCCCACTTTCAAGTAAGGATTTCCCGTCTGCACCAGGTAAGGATTGAGTCCGATGCGGGCCTGGTTAATGAGGTCCATCCCGTAGTTGTAATTGTTATAGGACGAGGACCATAACAGCATCCCACTTTTCAGCTGATACTGGAAGTTGAGAACGACACGCGGCGACAGCTTACTGAGTTTTTCACTGCCGTGAAGCCGGTACTGGAGCCAGTCCACCCCCACTCTTGACCGTAGCGACAGCTTCGGGGTAAAGGCATAATTGTAGGAAAGGAAAACCAGCGACTCGTTCTTCCAGAGTGACTGGTCCAGCGGATGGCTGCCTGCGTATTGCGCCTTCCACACATGATGGAAATCGAACAGTTCGACCGAAAAAGAATGTTTCTCCTTGGAGTAGTTGTAGAGGGCAGACAGTTGGAAACCTCCGGCATTTTCCGACTCATAGGAACCCGATTCAAAGTCCGGCTCCCTGTAAGTCCGGTTGTACAGGTTACGGGAATAGGTACCGTGCAGACCGAAAGTAAAACTTTGCGTTTGGGAAAGAGGAAGAGTACCCGTGAGGTCCAGTTTAGGCGACAGGCTCTTCTGGTAGGTGGACGTGGTGAATGTGGACACCTCGTCACCCGTACGGACGGTTCCGGCCACTTCGCTGCGGGGAGAAGCATTGTTTATCAGCGACAGTTTCCCCACGATATACCGTCCTGCCTTCTGGTGCTGCAAGCGGAACTGCACATACTCGCTGTGCCTGGAATAGGCTTCATCGGAACCGCTTGTCCGGTCGACCGGCTGGCCGGACAAGGCATAATGTTCAGCCATCCCGGTCCGGTTACTGCCGACATCAAAATAATTGGCTCCGGCAAATACGGAACAGGTCGTATGTTTCCGGTTGAGGCTCGTGGCAAGATTGTAATCGCCATGCGTATATCCAATTGTCTGCAAGCCATCCCACTGCACGTAACCTCCCGCCTTGTATTCCTTCAGTATGAAATTGACGACAATCTGGTCTTTCGCATATTTCCCGGTCGGATTGTCATGATATTCAATCTTTGCGATGTCTTTCGGACGGAGCATCCGGACATCCCTCTCATCGGCCGGTTGCCCGTTGATATAGAACGACACGGGCATCCCCATTGCCTCGGCCTTGTTCGACTGCGTATCGACAATCATGCCCGGTATCATCAACCGTTTCAAAACCCCATATCCGCTGTTGGACGATTTTTTCTGCTGGGTGTTGGGATATATCACAAGATGATTGTCCACACGAGTGACATTCGATGCCACAATGGTCACTTCGTCCAAGGCGACCGTCCGGCTGATGGAATCATTGGACGAGGTCTGGGCAGTCATGCCAAGCGGAAACAGCAGGAAAAGACTGCTCCCTATTGCCTTCATCGCATATTTACCTATACTCATAGGTTGTATCTGTTTCTTCATGGCGCATCCCGTGATAAGAAAATGATTATTCTTTTTCTACAAATGTATAGAATATTCAGAATAAAACCCTCTTTCCCCTTTAAAAAACCTCTCCCATCTGACGGTCGCCCTCCTATTTTCAAATGAACAGTGTTCCATCCGTTTATCAAAAACGAATCATTGAGAAACACAAACCCTCAAAAAAGAAGAATTCCCGGCCAGATTTTCCATTTCCCGTTTCCCGTTTGTTTGAATGTTCGTCTAAAATGACTACATTCGCAGTAGAATCAAAATCCAGTGGTTATGAGCAAGCTATATCCGGTA
>OHJS01001234.1_pt1 | contig 13438 bp, 17 predicted proteins | sample 1568661 | NCBI WGS metagenome assembly OHJS01 (sample SAMEA3879603, study PRJEB24766) | human gut metagenome | biome: human-associated habitat; feature: feces | place: USA | collected 1985/1987 | reverse complement strand
CGAAAGGCAGTAAGGCGTTCTGTACCGAGCCTACGACTGGGCGAAGGCGGTTCCATTATCGACCTTGTAATGCGGTTGGAGCGGTGCGATTTCGCACACGCCGTCCGATTGCTGAGAAACAGAGAGAGGGTACCGATCGCTGCACCCCGATCTTTGTCGCCTTTATCGACCGTTCCCGCGCTCCGTATCCTCTCCGACACACCGCTTCGTCATTCGGCATTGCTCGACTATTTACGGCGGCGCGGTATCGTTCCGGAGGTTGCCTGCACTTATTGTCGGGAGATACGCTATACGATCAATGGCAGAAAATATTTCGCCATCGGATTTCCGAACGATGCCGGCGGATGGGAGTTGCGCTCGGAATGCTTCAAAGGAAGTGCATCGCCCAAACAGATTACGACGATCGACAACCGCACCGATACGGTAATCGCCTTCGAGGGGTTCATGGATTTTCTCTCCTGCCTTTCGACGAAGCACCCCGACCAACTACGCATCGACGTAATAGTATTAAACTCGGTCGTCAATCTTCCGAAAGCGCTTCCGTTTCTCGCACGCCATTCGACGATTCATGCTTTCTTCGACAATGACGATGCGGGTCGTAAAGCGACCGCCGAGTTGATTCGTCTTTGCCCCCGCAGCGAAGTCGTCGATCAAAGCTGTTTCTACTCCGGACACAAGGATGTCAACGACTATCTGATCGCCCACATAAAAGACCATGCGAAAAAGTTGGCGGCACAGAAAAACGCCTCCAAAACAAAGACGGTTCAATCTGTTCGGAATAATCCGCAACTTCTAAAAGCAAAAACAGCGGCGGTTGAGCCACAACGCCGGAAAGGGGTAAAGGTTTAGGAAGGCAAGTTTGTGTTTTCGTAAACGAAAACCTACCGAACATCCCGCTGGTCTAACTCCTGCACACAAACCGATGAAACAAGCACAGAACAAGGGCGGACGGCCGGAATTGAGTAAAGGTCGTGTTCGCCGATATATCGTCAGTACGCGACTCGATACGGAGCATTATTTACGTCTTCGGTCATTGGCCCGTACTTCGGGGCAGCGTCCGGCGGAAATCATCCGACAACTGCTTCGGACAGGAGCGGTACGAGAACGCCTGCGTCGCGAGCATCTGGATTTCGTAACCCAGCTCAAAGGCATAGCTCGCAACTTGAATCAACTGACACGGCTTGCCCATGCGAAAGGATTTTCAAGTGTCGCATCCCGTCACGCGGCCATTATGGCATGCCTCGAAGCCCTGCTAAAACAGATCCGCGATGATCGGTAAAATCATTGCCGGTTCATCCTTTGCCGGGACTGTCGGCTATGTGATGAAGGAACTGTCGCGCATCCTCGATGCCGAAGGCGTAAACCCGCCGGAGGTAAAGAACATAATCGAGGATTTTAAGGATCAGACCCGACTGAACCCTCGGTTGAAAAACACGGTCGGGCATATCTCCTTCTCGTTTTCGCCGAAAGAAGCTCCGCACATGACCGATGCGCTGATGACGCAGATCGCCAAAGAATATATGCAGAAAATGGGTATTACCGACACGCAATATCTGCTGGTACGTCACCTCGACCAGCCCCATTCTCACTGCCATCTGGTCTATAACCGGGTCGGGAACAAGGGGCAGACTATATCGGACAAGAATATTAAAATACGCAATACGAAAGTCTGCCGGGAACTAACCGAGAAATACGGGTTGCATCTTGCGCCGGGAAAGGACAGCGTGCGGCGGGAGCGATTGCGCGAACCGGACAAGACCAAATACGAAATATATGATGCGATCAAAGGATGTCTGCCCAAATGTAAGAGTTGGAACGATCTGGAAGGTAGATTAAAAGAGCAAGGCATCGACGTCCGCTATAAGTATTGCGGAAATACCGACCGAAAACAAGGCGTTCTATTTTCAAAAAACGACTTCGAGTTTTCGGGATCGAAGATCGACCGGCAATTCAGCTTCTCGAAACTGAATCTGCATTTTGCGTACGCACAACAGCAAACCCGACATCGAAGCGCTATTGTCAAAGACTTCCATGCGGCGGCAGGTTCCTACCGTTCGGCCTTCTCCGATCTGTTCGGAACGGGTGGCGGAAAGACCGACACGGATAGGCCGACGGTCAATTTCGGCGGTAATATCGGCGAACTTCCGTTGCCGCCGAATAGTTCGCCGGTCGAATTGTCCGAAGCCCAATTGCAACGCAAACCCGGCGAGAATCCCGAAGAGTACCTCGCCCGCATCACGGCATTGCTCAATACCGTCGCCGAAGCGATGGCGATTGCCGCAATGGAGCGGGAACGTCGCTTGCGAGAACGCATGACCAAACCCAAGCAGAAATTGTAAACAGGAAGCGATACAACCATGAAAGAGAATAATATGATGTCCTACGAAATGTATGAGGACTTCAAGGAGACGATGGTCAAAACCATCAAGACCGAACTAGCGGCAAAAACAGCGAACAATAATCAATCAAGCGACAATGACTTGTCGCAACGATTGGAGCAAATCGTATATACAGAACAAGAGCGGCATCAGGCGATAATAATCCAGCTTGCCGGACGATTGGAGAGCATAGAGCAGAACTATACCAAAACGCAAACCGGTATCGATAATCTGCAAGCATCTGTCGAGGCAATCAAAATCCCCGCCGAACTGCCGAGACCGCATCGATAACGATCTGAAATACCGCTATATAAAGATGAAAGGCGACGCGACACCCGAACGTATCACCGAACTGGAAGAGCTATTCGAACTAAACCGCGACAACGCAAAAATCCGTCAGATGAAAAAAGATGTTGAAACCTTTGAAAAAATAGCAAGGCAAAAAGCCGTGCATGACGAACAAGTACGGTTAAATGAGCAAGCAGCAAAATATTTCGAACAACAACTCAAAAAAATTAAGGCAGATTAAAAATGTATTTTACTATTAGAAAGCCTGATGATTAACATAAATTGTTTAATTTTGTATGAGTATTAAATTTTAAAGAATATAACGCAGCCATAATCTGACTGGAATTAAAATATGGGAATGATTCTCGACTATATAGAACAGGCAGGAAAGGGCAAATATCAATGCTTCAAGACAAAAAAGATATGTCTTGATTCAGTAGATAATGACACTATTGCCTATAATTATGATGATAAAACAATCGCAAATGCTACTAAAAGTACATTCGCGGAAACAGATCATTCTCGTGTAAAAACAGTATCCATCGCATATTTGTTCAAGTCACCCAAAGTTCCTCCACCCATTTTTCAATATTTTTTGGATGGATCGCGACACACTTTCAAAATAGATGATATCGGTATTGGCAAAAAGATATTTCCAATCATTGCAGGACAAATTATTGTTGGGTGTTGCAAGCGAAAAGATCGCGATACCTTTAAATGCTGGCAACTGAATAACAAAATTGTTATGGCAATGCCAGATGATTATGACGATGACGATGGCGGTGAGAATTTTTGCCGGTCATTTTGTGAAACTATTAATTCTAAAGTAATAGATAAGATATCAAAATTAAAAGATTTGCAATTAGGCATCAATAAATTGCTTTTGTACAGGACTAATATTAATCCACAAGAACAAGGCCGGGATAATTACAAACATCGGGGCATTGCATGTATTCAGAACGAAATGACCGATGAAGAACAATTGATGGTTGAGAGATTATGTAAAGTTGGAAAGTTACATAATGAATCATGGTTGATTAAAGATGGTTCTTTGGAATATAATCCGAGTTTCTCAAATTTAAACAGAACTCAATGGGATAACTTAAGAAGCAACTATCAGCATGTAGTTGGCGTTTCAAAACTCTTCGACCCTGAATTGTTGCCGGATTTTGAAGGGAATCGGTTATCGAAAACTATTGCAAATTTAGGACCTTACGAACGAACTAAAGTTTACCGTTATGAATCAGACCACAAAGGTGGAAAATCATATTTTGCCGTGTGGTATGTGCGATTACGTAACCACGATTTTCGAGAAACACATTTTTCTGACATCGTAAAGTGCGAAATGGTCTTGATGGATGAAAATGACAAATTGGAAACAGACAAGGTTGATATGATAAGCGCAAATTTAATTCGAGAAGCTTATCCAGTTTGCTATGGCGTTGATACACGCTGGGCAAATCACCTATATCCAATTTTCTTGACAGAATCGTTTTGCAAATCGAAATATGTGGATTCGAATATAATATTAAATTTATTCTAAAGATGTTACAGGTTATTGGAAAAGTATCGGCAACTGAAAAGATGCCATCTACCATTGATAATTTCTATTTTTGGACAGATAAAGGACAAATTTTGAGTCCGTTCGACATAGTTAAAGTTGAACATGTATCCTCTAATAGCGATAAGTCTATTACATATGGAGTTATCGAAGAAATTACGCATGTAACGGATGCTGCGAGCCATTTCACTAATTTTATATCAAGTAATTTTGGTGATACAGCTGATTCTATTGGGCAAATGAATCGGCTTGGAATGAATTACGTAAAAGCAAAAGTCGTTTGCAATACTGATGATATTTATACCCCAGTACTGGATGGCAAACAAGTCTCGCTTTGTGACGAAGAGGATATTCGAACGGCTTTAGGACTAAATGATGTAAAAAATCCTTTGGTGTGCGGTTATTTGGAAATGTACCAAGGCAATGCAGCCAAAAAAGTTAAAGTCGAGCTTAATTCTCACTTTTTAATTGGACCAGACGGAGCGCATTTGAATATATCCGGTATTTCAGGATTAGCAGCAAAAACATCTTATTCAATGTTCCTCCTTAATGCAATTCAACATAAATTCAAAGATATAGACGGAAGTAGTGTGGCTTTTGTGTTTTTCAATGTCAAAGGACGAGATCTTATGGCCATTGATGAAACGAATACAGAGCTGCCGGAGAAAGATAAAAAGATATATGCGGATTTAGGGTTATCAATAGAACCCTTTAAGAATGTTCGCTATTACTATCCTTACACAAAGGATGAAATAATGCAACATGCGCAATCATACGCTCATCCTCAAGACGTTGAACGACAAAAGAAAAATCACAAAGCCTTTACATATAAATTCACCTATGACAAATCTCAAGATAAATTGGATTTATTGTTGGCCAATGAAGATGATAGTACTGGAACTTTAGAAAGCTGCGTTAATTATGTCATAAATGGAGAAGGGTATTTTGCCGGTGTGAATAATTGGAAAGATTTTCAAGATAAATTGGATGAGTATACAAAAACCGCTGCCAATGGAGGTGTAAAGAATGAAATTCAAGTAACTAGCTGGAGAAAATTTAAGAGATGTGTTAGTAAAGCGATCAAGAATGATATTTTCTAGGAGAAGTAGACCTCACAAGCGAGATTCAACACAATCTGACAGCTAATCAGGTTATGGTAATCGATATTGCCCGATTAGACGAAAACTCTCAAAGTTTCGTTTTTGGTAGTGTAGCCCGTGCAATATATGAAATGAAACTGGGCGCTGATCGTGATAATATTCCTGATAAGATAATTTTGTTTGTTGATGAATTGAATAAATATGCTTCGAACGATATTCCGAAAAACTCCCCAATTCTACGTCAATTATTGGAAATCACAGAGCGAGGCCGATCATTAGGCATTATTCTATTTTCGGTGGAGCAATTCCGAAGTGCTATACACGATCGAGTTAAGGGCAATTGTTCTACTCATGCTTATGGTCGGACTAATGCTATCGAAATATCAAAAGCCGATTACAAATACGTGCCTAAGGTCTATCAAAATATGATGACGAGATTATCTCCCGGGGAATATATTATTTCCAATCCGGCATTACGATCGATTGTAAATATTAGATTCCCAAGGCCGACATACAAACAATTTCCCAACGGATAATAAACTATGGCAGAGCTGAAAACGCATAAATCCCGCATTGGTAAAGGGCTTATAAACATGCTCATGTTTCAAATGTATGGGGATGAAAAGCTGATCTATCGTGAATATGTTCAAAATGCACGAGACGCTATCAATGATGCCGTCAATCACGGTATTTTAGGAGCTATAACCGATGGTAGAATTTCTATTACTATTGATTCTGCCAAGAGGTTTATAGAAATTAGGGATAATGGCATTGGCATACCCGTAGAACGAGTCGAATCCGTTTTGCTGGATATAGCAGATTCCAATAAGGACGGAGAATCATCCGCAGGTCAGTTCGGCATAGGGCGATTAGTTGGCGGCTATTTCTGTAAAAAATTATCATTTAGAACAACCTACAAAGGAGAAGAGTTTGCTTCGGAAATTGTTTTCGATATTGATAAAATCAAGGCGATTCTTAATGACGAAAACGATAAACGCGATGCCACGGATGTAATAGATTCCGCGTCATCTCGCAATTTATACGATGAAAATAAAGATGACCATTATTTTATAGTTACTTTATGCAATATTGATTTACAATATCCAGCATTGTTGAATAAAGACATTATTGCAGACTATTTAAGGGAAGTTGCTCCAGTCGATTATTCAGCTCAATTTAGGAATCAATTGATTATGACCAGTGTGTCAGGGGAATATGAAGAGTTACAAAAAAATGTTGGATATTTCCCAATCTCAATTAACGGCACGGCGATAGAAAAACGATACGGATTACGTGTCGTTGGAACAAATGATACAATCAACGGATTAGAGTATTTCTCGTTAAAAGATGATACATACGGATTGTTAGCATGGGGCTGGTACGCCTTGACCGATTTTACCAAAGCAATTCCCGTATCAGATACAAGCAGCCAATTTCGGCTCCGAAAACACAATATTCAAGTTGGAGAAGCCGATATGCTAACAACTTATTTCCCTCGTAATGAAACCCGAGGTAATAAATATTTTTATGGAGAAATCCATATTGCGAATCAAAAAATCAAACTAAATAGTGCCCGTGACGGATTAGCTCCTACCCCAGAAGCAGAATGCCTAAAGTGTCTAATTCGAAATTTCTTCGATGGATTAGTTAAGTTATATCATTTAGCCAATGATACAAAAAAAGCAGTCGAGCGTTATATAGATGCTTACAAAATAATTCAAGCTCCCGCAACTGAAAATATCGTTAATGCTCAAAAACAATTAACAGATGCTTGCAAAAAACTTAAGAGTATCACCAAATCCAAGAATGCAACCAATCCTGTAGCACAAAAAGTACTGGAGTCGTATAAACGGCGAATCAAAGACTTACATACAGAGATGGACCAAGAGATACCGTGCATACCTGCATCTGAATTACCTATATCAAGTCCTATCCCGCAGGTTGAACCTGAGCTCGATGACTTTGAAATATTGAATAATCACTATCCCGAAGACCTTGCAGCATTAATTCGCAGAGTGTGTATGTCATATCAAAGAAACTGTCCGGTTTCACATATTAAATTAATTAGAGAATTACAACGAAAAGCTATAAGAGAACTTATAGAAGAATAATGGCAAGACCTCGAAAAAAATTAAAGATACTGCTTATAGAGCCAAACTATTCAAATAAGTATCCACCAATTGGGCTTATGAAATTATCGACCTATCATAAAATGTTAGGTCATGAAGTCGTTTTCTATAAAGGGGATTTAAAACAGTTTGTTATAGAACGCATTGCCAATAAATGTATTGATGAGTTTTATAAAATAGATGAAAACATTAATTGGAATCTTTACAAAGATTTGTTTGTTGAGTATATTCGTACAAGGCGGCGGGATTTCTTAGTTCAAATCCCGATTAGCTCCACAAATATGGAGATTCTTTTGACAAACAAAATTAATCAGTTTAAAGATTATTATTGGAAAAAAAACTGGGAAGCAGATCCCGAATGGGATCGCGTCTTTGTAACAACTTTGTTCACGTTCCATTGGCGCATTACTATCGACACCATCAATTTTGCAAAAAAACTAGTTAAAGACACAAAAAATTTGATGGTTGGAGGTGTATTAGCAACCATTCAAGCAAAAGAGGTTTACGAGGCAACTGGGATCAAGCCATTTAAAGGAATTTTAAACATTCCCGGACAACTAGATAAAAGGAATCAACTCATTATCGATAATTTGCCTTTAGATTATTCAATTCTTGATGAAATTGAATATAAATATCCAATGAACAATGCATATTATGGATATACCACACGTGGATGCATAAGAAAATGTCCGTTTTGCGCTGTTCCCAAATTAGAACCTGTTTATAATTCCTATATTCCTCTTCGAGAGAGAATCGAAGAAACCCGAAAACAATACGGTGATCAAAAAGACCTTTTATTAATGGATAATAACATATTAGCCTCTTCGGAGTTCGATACGATTATCAATGATATTGTAGCTTGCGGATTTGGTAAAGACGCTATATTTATTCAACCAGATTTACTTGCGTTATCCATTGCTCATTTGCGCTCTACACCTGTGATTAACGAACGGGCAAATATTAGAAAAGCCCAGTCCTTAATTATGGAATTTTACCAAAAATTAAAAGGCGAAGAATCATTTGAGATATATAAAATCATTTTTGAAAAATATAAAATTAATAAGCTTCTTACGACTACAAAAGAACACCTGCTCGCCGCATATGACGAAATAAAGGATATTTATAAGAAACATTTTAAACCTGCTCCTCGTCATCGCTATGTCGATTTCAACCAAGGTGTAGATGCTCGTTTATTTACCGAAGAGAATGTCAAGCAGTTAAGCAGAATCGCAATACGCCCGTTAAGAATAGCTTTCGATAATATAAAAACGGAAGCACAATATACTCGCGCGATTGAAATGAGCAGCAAGGTTGGATTGAAAGATTTCTCCAACTACTTGTTATATAACTTCGATGATCATCCAGATGATTTATATCATCGGTTAAGGATCAATGTAGAATTGTGTGATCGATTAAATGTGAGTATCTATTCTTTTCCCATGAAATACCACCCCATCCGTCGCACGGAAGATATGGATGAGGATTATTCTCACAATCGAGACTATATTGGCAAATACTGGAATCGTAAGTATATCCGAGCTATTCAGGCTGTTCTCAATAGTACAAAAGGTAAGATTGGCAAGGGAACATCATTTTTCATGAAAGCTTTTGGCGAAAATATCGAGGAATACCATAAGCTTCTTGAAATGCCAGAAACCATGATTATTTATCGTTATTTCTTCGAATGGCTTGGGCTGGAAAATGGCGGAAAGAAAACGGCTATTGAGATTTTAGGAAATGATTCGATATGCAATGCATCGGCCCACTCGTGGTGGAAAGCCTTTTGTACTTGCAAGGAAAATGTATCATCCAAAGAATGGGAAATGGCGTTGAATATTATTCATAAAAATGATTTTAGCAAATCATATCATACTGGAAATTCTTATGTCGATACGTTACTGGGATATTATGTCAGCTATCGACAAGCTATTATCGAACCTAATACGGATCTGTATAAACTAAAACAAGTATATGACCAAAATCCGCTCAAAGAATTAAGACGGACGCAAAAAATCAAATAAATATATTGTTATGGAAAATGTATTGTTATTAGAAATAAATTCAATCTCTCAAAAATAGCATATATAATGACTTGAAATTCAGTGTATTGAAAATTTCATAGTTTTAATTGAGGAACAAATAAGAAACAAAATTGCTAATTAAAGGCATTTCCCGATTTTTTGTTTTCACTCTGTTTCTTTCCTTGCACTTGCTTATAATCGGGACTTCTTGAACCAGCTTCCTTCCAGAATTTTTTTCCTCGTCCGACGGTTGTATTTGAACTTCCAAGAACCATTGCAGCCAAAAGAAAAGCAAGCCTTCTCTAATTCATACAAAGATAAGGAAAAACTTATAGGCAGGCAAATTTGTCTGCCTAAATATAGTTTACTTTGATTTAGCATATATATAGGCTAATGGACTAAACTAAACCTTTTCCCGAACTTCGTAAAACGCTCTGGTCCCATTGTACAGCCAAAAGAAAAAAATATTCCACGGCATATTTTTCTTTTCGCTGCAACTCCCTTTTTATAAACCATCAACCCTTTACACGAGATCTTCTCTTCCCTGTATTCGTACATCCGCTTTCGGGCTGCTGATATGAATTGTGTCGCAAAGGTATCTGTCATGTCTTTCTTGTATGCAAGGTCTCTGCCTGACGGTTCACGACAAAATCTCCACGCTCCGCTTTGCGGAGGTAGTATTTGGTTGTGAAACCCTGCATAAAGAGCCATGCCACCTTTTAAGGCGACATAATTAAATCAAGCCCGAAAGTAGCTGATTGCTACAAGAGGGAAAAAAGAAAACTTAAAATTCAAAGTTATGGCAAACTATGCAACAAACATTTTTCATGCAAGTACAGAAAACAAGCAAGACCTCGATAAAATAGAGGCATTTCTGGACGATAATTTCAACGGCTTTGTCAATCGGTATAGTGATATAGTAGATGCCGAATTTTCTTCCCGTTGGGAATACCCGGAAAAAGAAATCGACGAACTGGTAGCTTCTTTGGAAGCCAAAGATAAAATCTATATCCGCATACTGACATACGAGTTAGAGGACGAATACGTGAGCTTTCGGATATTCTCGCAAGGCAAGTGGGACATTAAGCTGTAACCTAAAAACGCATTCACTATGTACGAATACGAAGAAGACAGCGATATTATCGGTTTGTCCTGTACACTGCTCAATCCATACAAAGGTTACACGGAAGGTACAATCGTGGGCGACTATGGTAACACCATAGTTGTCCGCCTTGAAAGCGGCAAGGAAATTTCAGAATACCGTGATGAAGTGATTATCCATGATTAAACGATAGCAAACGTATGACACAGATAGCAACAAAATTCGTCAAATGGGATATTCCCGAACTGGCGACATTACAGGATAGCAAGGTTTACAAATTGCGGGTACACCTGAACAACGGAGGCAAGTTAAACAGGGAAGAAAAAAACTGGATTACCCGTAACGTGTGGGAAAGCATCTATTTCAAACGTGGAATTGCCTTGAACGGTTATCACTTTGACTTTTCCGACGTCCTCAAGCGGTATTTCGTCAAACAGCACGGAAGCATTCACGAGTATTATGCGATTGACAAAACAGCTTTACGCTCGATACTGTACGGCAGGATCGAGGATATTGTAGAAGTGAACAATTAAAAAAACAAGGATATGGGAGAATACAAATTTTATCAAGACCGTAAGGTTACAAGTTGGGAGCGGGATTATTTCAGTGTAAAAGCAAACAGTTACGAAGAAGCCGAGGCAATCGTCCGCTCATGGAACTGTGAGGACGTGTCGAACATCATTGACAACCGTCTTTGCTATGAAGAGTGGCAAGCATTGACTGACACGTCAGAAAATATGCTCCCCGAAGAAAACGACGGCAACCCGACAATAGAGATTTTCAACGAAGACGGAGAATCCATAATGACCAATGTACCCAAAACACCTCAATCAAACCAATAGAACCATGAACGTAACAATCGAACACGTCTTTTGCCGCTATAGCGATGAAGCGGAAGAAATCTATTTCAGAATCATGAACACGATTCTTTTTGCAACTGACGAAACCGAACTTCGTGCAAGTATGGAACGTTTGAAAAACGAGACCTCACTCGATGAGTATTTTATATTCGGATACGGAGCACACCATATCTGGATAAACCAACGGCGACCGAGTGATAAAAACAGAATTTTCAAAAATCGGATTATGGTAGCCCATTTCTGACGGGAACGGGCAAGAGACCTCCGATGTACTTTTGCGGGCTGAACCGGAACTGCCAGTTTCAGCCCGTTTCTTTTTCTCTCGGCAGACATGCCGGCGCAATACCTTTTTTATCCTCATAATCATTATACAGCCCGGAGATCCATTTATATTTCTTTTCGCTGCAACCCTTTTATATAAGCTATCGGACCTTTTGCAAGAGACCTTCTTTTCCCTGTGTTCGCACATCGCTTTCGGGCTGCCTGATATGAATTGTGTCGCAAAGGTACTTGTCATGCCATTCTTGTATGCAAGGTCAAAGCCTGACGGTTCACGACAAAATCTCCACCCTTCGCTCCGCACGGGTAGTATTTAATCGTGAAACCTTGCATAAAGAGCCATGACACCTTTGGGGGCGACATAATTAAATCAGGCCCGAAAGTAGCTGGTGCTACAAGAGGGAAAAAAGAAAACTCAAAATTTTATAGATTATGGCAAACGATGTAACAAATTCAAATGGACGAGTAACGGTAGACGAAGTAATACACAGAGATTCGGTTTTCAGATACCAACTGTTAGACCGCTTACGGTCAGACTGCGAGTATTACCTTAATTACGGTAACAGACATCCCAAATCTTTATGGGCTGGCGACGAAAAATTGCAAATTGAATTTATGATAAAACTGCATGAGAGTTTCAAAGAGGACGAAAAACCGGAGTGGCTTACGATGGATAAAATTTTGGAATACAGTAAGAGAATGATAGCTCAAGAAGAATAAAATTATCACAGAGAAACAGGTTAAAAATGTAATATTATGGCATGGTTGGCAGTAAATAAAGACGGAACAGAATGGATTATGCCCGAAAAGCCCGTTCGGGGCTGGTGTGGGCATTGGGAGTACTCGGAAGAAGTGTACATCGAGAGCGAGCAAGGGTACGTACCAATCGAGATAGAACTCCCAAAGGGGTCTGTTTACAAACTACTCGGTAAGGAACTGACATGGGATGATGAACCGGTGGAATTGCAGACCGAAACAGAAAGGAGGTAAAAGCAAGTGGGCTGAACGTAGCATCGGTTTCAGCCCGCTTATACCGGCTAAACAGGTACACCGGCAGGAATCCCTTTTTTATCTCCCTAATAGACTCCCATACCGTTTCCTACGGAAACAACCCTTTATACCTTCTGGCTGCGCCATTCCCTTTCATATCGAACGTCCACTCGTGCGAGAACCGCCTTGCCGCTTCGTCCATAAGGCAGCGTTCCGCCGTTTTTCCTTCAGCCGTCTCTCTATTCCTTCGACCGGGAACAGACAGGACAGCCCCACACTGATACCCTCACACGCCGGTTGTTGGTTCTTCGTCAGTCGAAATCCCCCGCGAAAGCAACCCTATGGGCTGGTCGGACGGCATATCCGCTTGTGCCGTTTCCACCTTGTCGGCGGATAACATGCTTCCTATGCCTGATGTTCTTCCCGGCTTCATGCCGGAACAATCCGCCCCTGCGTTGTCTGTCAGGCGAACAAGTCCTTCCGGTCCAAAATCCGCCACGAGCTGTTTGGCCTCGTCTTTTCGCGACCGTTTCCTATCGAAGTCATCATCATTATTCCGTTGCAAAGTTAGTGTGCAGACGGGAACGGCCATGCGGCCTTGACCAATGGCGTACCGCGTAAATCTTCCTTTATCGGGCCTTCGGTTTGGGGCTGCGCTCCCAAATAAAGAGTATTTATGCGCTATCCTTGGTGCATCCCTTTGACTGCACCTACTTTTTCCGCATCGTAA
>OHJS01001223.1_pt1 | contig 13559 bp, 9 predicted proteins | sample 1568661 | NCBI WGS metagenome assembly OHJS01 (sample SAMEA3879603, study PRJEB24766) | human gut metagenome | biome: human-associated habitat; feature: feces | place: USA | collected 1985/1987 | reverse complement strand
TCAACCTGCGCGAGGTGTCCGCTCCCGGCAGCTACTGGGAGAACGGCCACTGGGTAGAGATCCCGGCTATGAGCATCAAGCGGGAGTACAACTTCGATCAGGTGGGCGACAAGGATATGTACCTGCTGCACCACGAGGAGATCGAGTCTCTGGCAAAGAACATCCCGGAGGCAAAGCGCATCCGCTTCTTCATGACCTTTGGCCAGAGCTATCTGGACCACATGCGTTGTCTGGAGGACGTGGGCATGCTGTCCACCACCCCTGTCAACTTCAACGGACAGGAGATCGTGCCCATCCAGTTCCTCAAGGCTCTGCTGCCGGACCCCGCCAGCCTTGGCCCCCGTACCAAAGGCAAGACCAACATCGGCTGCATCTTTACCGGCAAAAAGGACGGCAAGGATAAGACCTACTATATCTACAACGTCTGCGACCATCAGGAGTGCTACAAGGAAGTGGGCTCTCAGGCTATCAGCTACACCACCGGCGTGCCCGCCATGTGCGGTGCCCTGATGCTGCTCACCGGCAAGTGGACCACCAAGGGCGTGCACACTGTCGAGGAGTTTGATCCCGATCCGTATCTGGATGCACTGGATAAGTACGGCCTGCCCCGCTCCGAGAGCCACGCCCCGGCTCTGGTGGACTGATGCGGGTGCGCGACAGCCGCCCGCCCTTTGCGGGGCTGGCAAACCTGTCCGAGGCGCAGCTGCACCGCCTGCCCACCCCCTGCTATCTGCTGGACGAAGCCCAACTGTGCCGCAACGGCGAGATCCTGCTGGGTGTGCAGCAGCGCACCGGCTGCCGCATCCTGCTGGCGCAGAAGGCTTTTTCCAACTTTAACGTCTACCCGGTGCTGGCACCCTATCTGGCAGGTACCGAGGCCAGCGGCCTGTACGAGAGCCGCCTGGGCAGGGAGGAGCTGCCGGAGAAGGAGAACCATGTGTTCTGCGCCGCCTACCGGGCCGACCAGTTCGAGGAGCTGCTGCAATACGCTGACCACATCGTGTTCAACTCGCCCAGCCAGCTGGCAAAGTTCGGCCCGGCGGCAAAGGCGGCGGGCAAAAGCATCGGTCTGCGCATCAACCCGGAGTGCTCCACGCAGGAGGGTCATGAAATTTACGACCCCTGCGCCCCCGGCAGCCGTCTGGGCACCACCCGTGCTCAGTGGGACGCCGCTGTGGCAGCGCACCCGGAGCTGCCCGCCCTGTTGGACGGTCTGCACTTCCATACCCTGTGCGAGCAGGACGCCGATGCGCTGGCGGTAACGCTGGCCGCAGTGGAGAAAAAGTTTGCCGACCTGCTGCCCAGAATGCAGTGGCTCAATTTCGGCGGGGGACACCACATCACCCGCCCGGGCTATGCCCTTGCTACGCTGGAAAACTGCATCCTCTCGGTGCGGCAGAAGTACGGCGTACAGGTGTATTTGGAGCCCGGCGAGGCTTGGGCGCTGAATGCAGGCTATCTGGTCACTACCGTGCTGGACACCCTGCGCAACGGGGATACCAGTCTTGCCATTCTGGATATGTCCGCAGCCTGCCACACCCCGGATGTCATCGAGATGCCCTACCGCCCGCCGCTGCTGGACGCCGGCGAGGCAGGAGAGAAGGCGCACACCGTCCGGCTGGGCGGCCCCACCTGCCTTGCGGGGGATATCATCGGGGATTACAGCTTTGACACCCCCCTTGCCGAGGGCGATAAGCTCATTTTCGGCGATATGGCCATCTACACCACCTGCAAGAACAACACCTTCAATGGGATGCCCCTGCCGCCTATCTGGCTGCTGGGCGCAGACGGCAATTGCCGGGAGCTGGTGCACTTTGGCTATCAGGACTTCAAAATGCGCTTGGGCGCACAGTAAAATAAAAAGCGTTTGTCACGGCCTGCGGGCTGCGACAAACGCTTTTTTCATGAAAGGGGACGTAAGGTGAACGGCAGATAAAACAAAAAAGCACCACACGTTTCCGTGTAGTGCTTTCATTCTGGTGGAGATTACCGGGCCGATTCTGATCACGGTGACCCTCTTGCAGTCCATGCACGGCGCTCTCCCAGCTGAGCTAAACCCTCACTCGTTTGGCGTCAACAAAAAAGCACCACACATTTCTGTGTAGTGCTTTTTGTTTCTGGTGGAGATTACCGGGATCGAACCGGTGACCTCTTGCATGCCATGCAAGCGCTCTCCCGAACCATGCGGTTACACACCCCACACAAAGCTGTGGGGATGGATGGCGATTCACGTTAAAACAATGGATTTCAGGAGAAAATGGCAATGATGAAACTTTTGAGCTGTAATTTTAACATGGATACCAACCGGGTAGAGGCAAAATTTGCAGATGGCGTTGTGCTTGCCATCGACTGCCTTGCCATTGAGGACGAATACGGCAATACCCCTGCACAGCGGGCAGAACTGGACTGGCTGCTGTACAACAAACCTCTGGAGTATGCACAGCTTGTGCTGAGTGGCGAGATAGAACACTACCTCTCCCTTGGCTGCGACCATGGCAGGCTGGAAGATTAAGATTCCCATAAAGAACACGATGCCTACCGGTTTGTGGATTTCCGTAAACCAGTGGGCATCGTTCTGGCATCAGAGTAATGGAGCCGTATAGGAGAAAAGACAATTATATTTTTAATTTTTGATTGACGGCAATCTTATTACAGAGTATACTAACAATAGTTTGTTTCTCATAATTTTCATCAAGAAAGCAAACGAATTTTTAGAAGGATGTGAGATTTTCATGTATTGTCCAAATTGCGGCAAGGAAAATTCCTCGGAAGACAGGTACTGTATCTATTGCGGCTCAGAATTGATTGACAACCAGAATTTTCCAGAAACTTCTGAAGTCGATTGGAAATATGTGTGGCAACAGATTCAGAGCGTTACCAAATCCCTCTGCAAAAAGATCCAGCGTTTTTTCAAGCGTCATCCTAAAATCGCGTTCCCTGTTTTGGCAGCCGTTGGTTGCTTTTTGGCTCTGTCCATTGCAAATGCGACCGTTCTTTCCGGAGAAAGTGTTGCCCGGAGATATTTTAAGGCGTTGATGAATAACGACAGCCGTGCTGTATATGCTTGCCTGGATCTTCCGGAAAGCCAGTTTGTAAATGCGTCCGAATTTGATAAGTTCTTCCGGTCTCTGGGATATCAGGCTCATAATATTGGTGATTATGAGATTAAGGAGTATACTACTTCTTCCATAGAATCTGATATCACATCAAATTACTATATCACCTATTATGTGCGAGGGGACTCTTCTACGCACAGCACCTCTGTAGAGGTCGTCAATGTTCCTCTTTTCTTTGGTCTTATCAACCGTTATAAAGTTCTTTCGGACTATATTTCCTCTGATTTCGGAGTGATTGTTCCGGCAGGCTCGACAGTCTCTGTCGATGGCATTATCCTAGACGGTTCGACAGCTTATGAAAATTACGACCGCTATTCTATTCCATCGTTGTTCTGTACGGGGCATGATATCGCAGTGTCAAACTCTCTTGGCTCCGCAGAAGACAGCTTTGTCCCTTCGCCGGGGTACGGAGACAGCTATACGGTCTATGCTGTAAACTACAATGCAGATACAGTGAATGCTGTCTATGCACAGGCGCAGAACCAGCTGAATTCTATTCTTACAGCGGCAATCGCTCGGCAGGATTTCCCTGCTGATATCGTAAAGTCCGGTGACGCTGACAACAATGTGGCAGACCGTTTCTCTGATTTGAAATCCCGTCTTTATGATACGAGCAACAATACTGGCTTTACAAATATTCAGGTCACTGCTACCACTGATCAATCCTCTCAGCAGGTGTTTGATGCATCTACGATCCAGTATAACTGTACTATGAGGTTTGATTATTCTTATGCGCGCCGTTGGCAGAATTACTGGAGCGGTGAGACTGGAATAGATAATGGCACCAGCTATGGTCAGGCAGCGTTTACTTATGTGTATGAAGATGGAGTATGGGCACTGGAAAGCATCAGCTTCCAGATGTAAAAGTTAAAGGAGTGTTGATCATGCCTTATTGTACAAGATGCGGAAAACCCATTCAGGAGGGTGAACGGTGCAGCTGCACGAAAAAAAATGGCCTAAATTTCAAATTCTCTTCTGATTCCACAGCGGGTTCCCTTTCCTTTGGTTCTGCTGGCCGGAATCCGGATGTTCAGTATGAGCGCGGACAGAAAATTGTGCCGGATAATATTGCTCCTAATGAGAGTGAAATTCCGGTGCGCCAGTATAATTTGTGTGTCATGCGTTCTCGAATCAAGGGTGCCCGAGCAGAGGGACGTCTGCAGCTAACGAATAAGCGAATTCTTTTTCGGGCAAAAGGAACAGCTCCAGTAGGAGAAACAACGATCCAGCATGAGTTCTCCATTGATGAAGTTGCCGGTTTCCAGATTGTACGCAATTTTCGCTTCAGCATTCTGGATCTTCTGCTAATTTTTGCGCTCAGTGTTGCAATCGGTTATATCGGAGTTGGTTTTGGCGGTTTTCTGGGCAGAACACTGAAAGCGTTTGGTCAGCTTCTCGTCTATGTTCTGGCTCTTGCTGTGGCTGTGCCTGCGTTTGTATGGATGCCGCGGGAACAGTATGCTGGCAAATGTGTTTTCCTGTCCGCCAGTGTAGGTTTGTTTACTGTGTTAAGAGAAATGATTTATTTCAAGAGCAGCTTTCTGACTGTTCTTAGCCAAATCTTTATCTATGTCCCCTATCTTATTTTTGGTGTCCTGCTGGCCGCCTGTGTCTTTGCGTTTGCGTTCAAACCGAACATGGAGTTTCTTGTCCGCACCAAAACAGGCGAGGCCGTTATTCCCATCCGCTGCGAAAAGACTGGTTTTGCTGCGCTTGGCAATGTCATCGATGCGCAGTATATGGGATATAACGAGGTTCTGCCTACTGACGAGACAGAAAAAGCAATCCGCGAAATTGGTGCCATCATCAATGATATCCAAAAACTTGGTGATTATGGCATTGCCAAATGGAAAACGGAGTGACTTTTGTCTGTCTGTGTAAAAAAAGATTATTATCTGATTTTTAAGGGTCTCTTTGCAAGAAGAGACCCATTTTTGACAGGAGATTTCTATGGTCAAGTTTGAAGAAGGGCTTGCGGTTGCAAAAAATCACTATTCAAAAACCGGCGAAATAGTCACAGGCGCATGGAACCATCCGGAAATGTGGATCTTCTATGGCTGTATTGGGGATGGGCGCAGAAAGGCAGGCGGACACTATATCTGCATCAATAAAATGACCGGTGCGGTCAGCTTTATTTCCCTGCCCAGCAAGGAAGGATTTAGGATTCTTGATGAAGCGGCCTTTATCCATCCGTGACGCTTTTCTTTTTGGAACTGGTAAAGGATGTTGATATCATATGAGAATTGAAGATCTTGGGCGAGTCCGCTTTCCGGAAAGTATGGAAGAGGCTCTTTCTAAAATCAATCCAAACGGGCATGATGAGGTAAACGATGCCAATTTTGCATGGTCTGGAAACTGCACGCACTGTGTGCCCGCCTACGAACTGCGGAAACGTGGCTATGATGTCAGCGCGTTGCCGTACACGGATGACCCGAATGGCCTGTCTTATGACCCGTTTGATGCATGGGAAGACCCTATTATCCACAAAACTCCCGGCAGCGGCCGCGAGGCAATCGAACGGGCAATGGCATCTTACGGCGATGGGGCCCGTGTGGAAATAGATGTCGGCTGGGCCACTTCTGATGGTAGTGGATTTGATGGACATGTTTTCGTGGCAGAGCAGCGCGATGGAAAGACTTACTTTATCGATCCTCAAAATGGAGACGCTGATGTTAGTTGGTATTTTGATCACGTCCAGCCGGGAGCGACCCGTTTTGCTCGAATCGATAACCTGACACCAAGCGACCGAATCGCTGAATGTTGCGCAAATTCTCAGGCAAATGCCATAAACTATGACGCGGCAGGAAATAAGATTGGTAATTGTTCTGCAACGATTCCGGCAGAGGATATCGATATGTCCACGGCTCGAGGGCTTCCTTCCACTCACTTCTGGAACCGGCGTGCCAGCGAAAAACAATTTTGGGAAAATCACGGTGCCAATAAAGATTTTTATCTGGATCAGGCCAGAGGACTTCCAGCGGTACAGTCCATGTTGGCCGAGGGAAAAAGTCCGGCACAGATCCGAGCGGAGCACCCTAATCTAGGAAACACACTGGATGCGTACTATAATCCAAACAATATGATTCAGGTCAATCGGGACGCAAACGGAAATATGTCCTTTTTGGATGACGGTAAACATCGTGTCCTTGCGGCAAAGGAGCTGGGACTGAAAGTGCCTGTCCAGATCGCCAATGATCAGGCACCCAGCAACGTGCAGTCTGCCGCGCCTGTAGGCAAGTCGGCAGCGCAGATTCGGGGAGAACGTTTTCAGGATAGTCTTTTGTCATTCCCTTCTCAGACAGCCTCCAATGCGGCCTCAAATTCCGCCGATTCGGATAGCCGACCGGGTGTTCCTGAGCGGGAAAGAGATATCGTTGCAGAGCGCCAATCCGATGGATGGGAGCGTGGAGCCGCGCTCCAGAAACCTACAGCTTCGGCAAACAGGGAGTTACATGGCAGAACTTCTGAAACGGGAGAAAATTTAAGAGGCAACTATACTGTTGTTGATCCAAACACAGGAACAGTAACGTCCAATGGCAATCTTGAAATTACAAAGGGAAATCACAAAGGAATGCCTTCCCGAACGAGCGCCTACCTTCCTGGCGATGAGCGAGGCCATATTCAGGCATCTTCTCTTGGAGGAAGTAATGACCCTAGCAATATTGTCCCTCAGCACCACGATGTGAACCGCTATGGATGGCGGGGTATGGAGCGCGGCGAAACGGATGCCTTGAAAAATGGAGCGTCTATCGACAGTACGAAAATCGCTTATGTGGATGGAAAGTCCGGAGACCGCCCCTCGGCTTTTATGGTCAATGACAAAATTACATATCCGGATGGTCATACCGAAAATGTTCATCTTTCTTTTTCAAACGAAAGTTACGCCGATCAAGCGGAGGAGGAACGAATCGTTGCCTCTCTGGGAGATGAAATCTATGATGCCCCTAATCCGGATGCTGCCAGAGAATCAATGTCGCCAGAAGAATATAAGGCTCTGATGGAAGAAGCTGATCAAGTGGACTTTGATATCCGAGACGAATATGCACCTGCTGATTATAGTGGATTGCCTCCCTCGGCAAGGGAAGATAATAACGAGGATAAAAAGTCTGACCAGACAGAAGATGACCGTAAGCGAGAGGAGTCCGAGGACACCGAAGAAGCTGATGAGGACGAGGAACCCGAGGACGCCGAAGAGAACGGTGAGAACGAGGAACCCGAGGATGCTGAAGAAACCGGCGAGGGCGAGAATCCCGAGGATGCCGAAGAGAACGGCGAGGACGAGGAATCCGAGGACACTGAAGAGAACGGCGAGGACGAGGAATCCGAGGACACCGAAGAGAACGGTGAAGACGAGAACCCCGAAGACACCGAAGAGAACGGTGAGGACGAGAATCCTAAGGACGCCGAAGAAACCGGCGAAGACGAGAATCCCGAGGACGCCGAAGAGGCCACCGAAGGCAAGGCGTCTGATAAAGATCAAATCGATGACGAAGAACAAGACCCTGACGATGATGAAACAGACGACAAAAACAGAGAGGATGAAAACGGAATCGAAGATGCAGATGACCCGCAGGATGAAGAGAATGAGTCCAACGGAATCGAAGACGGCTCTTCCGATGATGATGCGGCGGCGATGAGTGCGGAAGAAAATGGCATCTCTGATACGCCCGAGGATTCTCCCTCTCAAGCCAGCGATAACGGCATTTCGGATGACGATTCAGGTCAAACTCCAGCTTCCAAAGAGGACAACGGGATTTCCGATGGAGACAGTGTGCCTGATGCTTCTAATGATCAAGACAATGGTATTTCGGGTGAGGATCCCGCGTCTTCTGGTAGCGCGGAAGCTCCGGCAGAATCAAGCTCGCAAGATAATGGAATCAGTCAATAATAAGGAGGCGGTTGCAAGTGGAACTGATGAAAAAAATAGAAGTATTTGATGGTCGATTGCTTCACGATAAACCAGTACCCTATCCGGTTGGCCCTGTGAAATGTACTTTGCGTGGAGATGGAAGCAGCGCAGGGCAAGTCATCAATTTGGATGAAAATCTGCTCAGCCGGCACATTATGCTTCTGGGAGGTATTGGTACTGGTAAGACGAACACGATCAATCAGCTGCTGAATCAACTGCTGAACAATCTCACAACGGAAGATATTGTGATAATCTTCGATACGAAAGGAGACTTTTATCGGGAATTCTACTCGCCCGGAGATGTTGTTATCAGCAATGACGGTACAGCTACTGGTCCGAACGGCCCGGACTACTGGAATATCTATAATGAAATTGAGCACGATGAGCATATGGAAGAAAATATCATCGAAATTGCAAATGCGCTCTTCCGAGAAAAAATCGAAAAAACAAATCAGCCGTTCTTTCCAAATGCAGCTAAAGATATTTTTTCAGCTGTATTGGCGCATTTTATCGACTACGGAAAAGAAGACCTCATGAACAATGAACATCTCAAAGATTTTCTGGACAGCACACCGTCTTCTGACCTGCGCAGGTTGCTGAATATGCGTAAGTCTACACGATCTATGGTAAGTTATATTGCGGACGATTCTTCTGCACAGACGCAGGGCGTTTTGTCAGAGATGCAGCAGGCCGTGCGGGAGATGTTCATCGGAAACTTCAAAAAGAAAGGAACGCTTTCTCTCCGTCAGCTTGTACGTGCAAAAGGTGGGCGCTGCGTTTTTATTGAGTATGATTTGGGCATTGGTTCTATGCTGGCTCCCATTTACAGCCTGATGTTTGATTTGGCAATCAAAGAAGCACTCTGCCGCAAAAAGAGTGCAGGAAGCGTCTATTTTATCACGGACGAGTTCAGTCTTCTGCCTAATCTGCGTCATGTGGATGACGCTGTTAACTTTGGACGTAGTTTGGGCATCAAGTTTCTGATTGGTTATCAGAATATCGAGCAGATCGCTGATATCTATGGTGAAGCTCGTGCACACAGTCTGCTATCTGGTTTCCTGACGGGCATCTTTTTTCGATGCAACGATGCAGGTTCTGTCCGGTATATTAAAGAATTCTTTGGACAGAACCGAAAGAAAGAGGTGTTTATGTCAGCGGTGCAGGGACGCGGCATCTCTGAACAGATACGGGATGCCTACGTTGTAGAAGACTGGGATATTTCGCGTCTGGGGTTAGGCGATGCCATTGTTGGGCTCCCCGGTGCGGAACCGTTCCGATTCCATTTTGCACGAGCCTGAATCATACGGAAGGTTATTTTTAAGGAAGTATGTTATGAAAGTATGTCAATATTGCGGCACTTCTGCACGTTTGGATGAACAAAAATTCTGTGCTAAATGTGGCAGGCCATTTGAAACGAATGAATCTGAAGCTCCCGAAACTCCTGTGAGAGTTCGTGTTCCGAAACAGCCTCAGGAGAGTAAAACCGAGGAAAAGAGCGAAAATGTTCCTGCGCGGAGGAAGGTTGCGGAGCCAAAGCCCGAAGTCCCGGCTGAGCCTGCCGCCGCACCTGCTCGACGCAAAACGGTTCGACCTGAACCGAAAAAGCCCGTTGGAATTCCGCCTCTGGAACCTATACCGGTGCTTCCTGTTCAGCCTGAAACACCGGCCTCGAAATCTTCTCAGCCTGAAAATATCCCGTCGCTTCCTGCCGAAGAAGTGCAGAACGCCCCGGCAGAATCTTTCTTTCAAACACGACCGGAACCCGAGGCTTCATCCGAGACTTTACCGGATACTCCGGCTGATTTGGTGGATGCCGTTTCGGAAATGCCGATTTCTCAGTCAAAAAAAGGCCCACCAAAGGTTTTTCTGGTTCTGCTTGTTATTATCTTTGCAGCTGCATTGCTCGGCGGCTTTTTCCTCTGGAAAAAAATCGCGCTGAGCAAAAATGCGACCGTTGGAGGCATTTCTTATAGCATTGCAGATACCGCCAGTCTTTCCGTTGAATCTCCTTCGGATGAAGATTGGAACAACCTGTGCAGGTTGTCTGGTCTGACCAGTCTAACGATTACTGGAAATATCGATTTGGACGCCAGAAAGCTGAATGAATTGAGCACGCTGCAGGCGTTGACGGAGCTTTCTATTGACGGTGCTGTTTTTCCGGACGGGCTTTCTTCGCTGGCGTCCCTTTCAGCGTTGGAATCCCTCTCCCTGACAAACTGTCAGTTGAGCAGCAGCCAGTGCGATGGTGTGAGCTGGCCCGTCTCTCTTCGCAAATTGGACCTTTCGGGGAATGGCCTGACCGATATTTCTTTCCTCCGAAATTGTACATATCTGGAAGAGCTTTTTTTGGACGAAAATAAAATCATTGATTATACTCCTGTTGCCGCTTTGACCGGTCTGACGACACTTGGCGTAGACCAATGTCAGGTTCAGGCGGTTAACAGCTTGCCTGTGCTGAAAAAGTTGCTCGTAAATGGTCAGGAAATCGAGGAACCCGCAGCATATCTGGCGGAGCTGAGTTCGATGACAGAGTCGTATCAGAACATTATCAGTCTGTTCGAGGCTGGTGACTTCGATGCGCTAACGACTGTATTACAGCAGCTCGAGACTGCTGGTTCTCTGGATGAAAATGTATTGACTTACGCAAATGGTTGGCTGATGACCAATAGCTCAGAATGGGATATTATCCGGGCAAGTCTGCCGAGCGGTTCGCAGATGCTTGTATCCGATGGCAACGGTCTCTATTATGGTCAGATGAACAACGGAAAGCGTTTTGGAAACGGTATTCAGCTGTTTGCCGTAAATCATAGTATTTACAGTGGCTCGTGGAATAATGATCTTCCCAACGGCATGGGTACTTACCGTAAAACAATTGCAGACGGAACCGTTCTTGAATTTTCTGGCAACTATACGGATGGCTATGAGAATGGTACTATGACTTTCACAGCCGCAAGTGATTCAGGGACTCAGTCTGGTAGCTACACTGCTGTTAACGGAACTCGCACGACGGTGGAGCAGATTAGCGATAATCAGGTTGCATTTATCCGGTTCGACACGATTTACTGGTACGACGCTTCTCCTGACGGCCACGGTGTAGCGATTGCTTCCATTCCGTATCAGGAAGAGAAGGTTATTCAAATTTCGCCAAAAGCAGAACCTGCTCCTTCGAATAGCAAAAATGGCTCCGGTAACAAGAACTCCAGCGGAGCAGAAAGCACGCCCCCTTCTGCACCTCAACCCAGTGCGCCGACCGAAAGCTCTTCTGCAAGCAGTTCAACCGCAGATAGCTCGAATCCATGGAACATGACCCCGGAAGATGCTTTGAAAAAAATTCAGGATGGTGTACAAACTGCTTCTGATATCTACCATGCAGCAAAAGAAATCTATGATATGTTCAACTAATCCTGTGGAGAAATTTCAGGAGAATAAATTATGAAAATATGTGCTTATTGTCACACGCCTGCGCGATTTGAAAATCAGAGATTCTGCTCTGTATGTGGCAAATCTTTTGACTCTGAAAAAGAATCTCATGAGAATAACACGGCATCACCGGAGCCTCCCGCAGAAGAGCCTGTCCCTGCAACACCTGTCCGGAGGCAGCAACATCCAACACCTGTAGAAATGCCAAAACTGTCGTTAGATCTCGAGCCTACCAAAGAAACAAATACGCCCACCCAGAGCGTTTGTGAAGAGGGGCAATCTCCGGAAGTAGTACGTCAGCCAACTCGTAATATGCCTGCATATACTCCCCCTTCAAAGGAAAAGGAAGGACCTACTCCTGTGACTGCGCCCAAGCCCGAAACAGGAGAAAAGAATCCTCCGAAGGAAACTGCTTCTAAGCCATCAAAAGCAGAAACGCCCCGACCTGTCCGTCCTCATAATTGGTGGGTTATTCTTGTTATTGTGCTTGTTGTGCTTTTGCTGGGAGGTTTTGCGTTTGTGTTCCTTAACAGCAAGCCTTCGGAACAAAATCCCTCTGCACCTTCTGTGGCCGATGTTTCCGCAGCATCGGCCGCGCAGGCAGAAAGCAGCATTTCTTCCAGTGAAACTGCCCTGCCTGAATCGCGGCCGGATGCTTCTTCTGCCGCTTCCACCACAGTTTCTGCTACGTCTGAGGCAGAAAGCAGCGCTCCGGAAGTCGTACTGGATTCCACCCAGAATATCCGGGTAGAAGCCTCGGGAAATACTGCAGTTCTCACACTGCAGCACTATCAGGATGGACAGTGGATTCAGGACTTTCAGACAGCTGCATTTATCGGCTCCAACGGTATTACTGAGCACAAGACGGAGGGAGACCATAAGACTCCGGCGGGGACATTCCCTATCTGCTTTGCGTTCTCTAATACGACGCAGAATACAAAACTTCCTTTTATCAAGATCAACGAGGACAGTGTCTGGGTCTGTGACTCGAGCTCGGCCTTCTACAATACCCTTCAGTCTCGTTCCAATGTGTCCCGTGATTGGGCTGATAAAGGAGGCTGTGAGAATATGTATGTGAAATTCTCGAAGAAATCCTCGACTGCCTGTATCTGCTTTGGATTCAACGGCGATGGACAAACCGCGCATAGCGCTTCGGCAAATGGAGGCTCTGTACTTTTCCTTGATGGAGTTGGACCTAACGGAAAAATGGACTCTGGCTATGGGGATATCAAGATTTCCAGTGATGCAATGAGTACCATTTTAGGACTTCTTGACCCGACAATGAATCCGAAGATTACGATCGTAGCCGCCTAATAGGAAACAATTTTACCTGTTTAGGTGAACATACTGTAAGCTGGAGTTTTGTAAAGCGATACCATCGAGCAGCCTGCATCCAGCGGATGCGGTTCACGGGTTTGGGTGTTCCCAACAAGCATTTTGCGAAGCAAAAATGGTGTTTGTATATACAGACACACTGCTTGCGGGCGCTATGAAGCCTCTCAATGCACCCTCCAAATTTGAAAAACATTTTGCAACCGAGACCGTCCGTTTTCAAGTTCAACTTGAAGCGGGCGGTTATTTTTCTGCACAAAAATTTTCGAGTTTGCAACCGCCGCAAGCAGGGCGAGCCGATACCACCTCGCAATTTTTGAATCCGATTTTTTCAAATCCAAATTCAAAAACACTTGTTGAGCTTCGCTCAAACCCGATGTTCAGCACAAGAATGCGCTAGTTCTGCATCTTAACGGACGCTGAATAAGTGAATTTTCTTAGAAAAACGTGCTTTATAAAATTGTCGTTGATTCATTCAATATCGCATCAAAACCGGAACTATTACTTCCGGTTTTGAAGGTGAAAAGCGGAAGTATCACTTCCTAAAAATTTGAGTGTTATTGTGGTATGCTCTATTCGGAGACGTTCACCGAACCGAACCTACTGTGTCCGGTTTACTCCCTCAAAACCGGACCTGTCAGGTCCTAAAAATTCTTTTGAAAGTGTGATAAGCTACCAGCAAGACACCAATTGAACCTTGAAAACCGCATGACCGTCTGCATGGGATACCCGGCCATGACCCCCAAGTGGGAGAGCCGGAAAACGCCGCCGGAAGGGGGGCA
>OHJS01001215.1_pt1 | contig 13637 bp, 13 predicted proteins | sample 1568661 | NCBI WGS metagenome assembly OHJS01 (sample SAMEA3879603, study PRJEB24766) | human gut metagenome | biome: human-associated habitat; feature: feces | place: USA | collected 1985/1987 | reverse complement strand
TTTATGATTTCACCAACCGAACGAAAACGACTGAACGTATGCATAACCGTGTCAAGCAACTGTTCTTTTCTCTCCAAAAGCAGGCACAGCGAATCTATATGCACCCGTTGTCCGGATGCATGGACATATTGCTTCAAGGACTGTAATGTGCCGCATACCTCGTTTCTCCTTTTCTGATAAGTACTCCGGTCATTCTCGTCCCACACACTGACCGTCTCTCCATAAGTAGCCAGATCCAGCAGGCCGGCGTAGGCTTCTCCGGTCAGATGCCAGAAATGAAGCAGTTCCTGTTCATCCTGTTGCAAACAGTTTCGCTTCATCTGTTCCTTACGGAAGAGACAAATGGTCAAGACAAGCAGGAATATCAAGATAATATATCCCGAGAATATTTTAATTTTTAAACACATAATAATCTATACTTACATCCTTCATTCCTGCTTTTGCCAGATAGTATGCCGCAGCACATCCATTTACACCGCCGCCGATGATTATAACCTCTGCTGTATGTTTACTCATGAGCCTCACCTCCATCTCTCGCAAGTATCCGCATCTCTGTAGGTCTCATAGGTGCCCTTGACGTGGCAGGCTCTATGTCAAGAGGTGACACGTGAAGTTCCCTTGCCACAATGCCCTTCACCAGCTTGCCACAAGTCTGTCCCTGACACAATCCCATCCCACACCGGAGGAATCTTCTTATCTCTTCTATCGTCAGCATTCCCGCATGAACTGCCTGCCTTATCTCGCCCTTTGTGACCTCCTCACACCTGCACACCAGCATGTCGTCATCCGGTGCCGGAACATAAGGTCCTATGGCATCAAGTTTTTCTCTGATATCTATCATAACCGCACCTCCTTGAAAAATCTTGCCTTCATCACCATGTTCTTCGGCACCTTCATGGTCAGCAGATTGGTATGGTCAAATGCTTTTGCACTTCTGACACTTACGACCTCCGCCTCGCACACCTCATGGCCATCACGGCCAAGTGCCACGCCCTTTGTTCCTTTCTCTGGTATCGGAAGAAACTCATATGGAAGTGTCACCGTTCCATAGCCATCCCCGGTGTCCTCGTCCACTAGGAATATGGCCTGTCCTGAACAGCTTGCAACGCACATGCCACAGCCTATACATGGATTTTCCGTCACTGTCGGAAGAGAGGTTATATTTGCCCCTATGCTTATGCACCCCTTCGGACACGCATCCTGGCACGGATTGCACGGGATGTTCTGGGTGCACTCTATAACCGGATGTATTCCCTTCCTGTGAGTCACTCCCGGATATCTCTCTATCTCGTCATCTGCCACAAAGCCGTGCTCCAGCAGATTCATCGATACATCTATGCCTTCCTCAGTCTTCTCGATCAGCTTGCCCCTGTTCTTCGGTGCAAACATTCCCTCACGGAGGCTTCCAAGTGCATCCTCAAGCTCCGATGCACGCGCTTCCATCTCTGATTTTTCTATAAATCCGAGATCCTGCGATATGACAGATCCCGCTATTCTGCCCTCGATCATGGCTGAGCTTGCCTCCTCGATCCCGGACACATCCCCGGCTGCAAATATTCCCGGCACTGAGGTTCTGCCCCATTCGTCACACTCAGGAACGTATCCGCCCGGAGTATCCTTCATCTTTACGCCCGCCTGCTTTAAAAGCTGTGACATAGGTGAAAGTCCAACGGCAACGCATATCGTATCAACGTCAAATGTCTTTTCGGTTCCCTCTATGAAATTAAAATGGCTGTCTACCTGTGCGATCGTCACTCCTGTTACCCTGTCCGTTCCACTCGCCTCAACGATCGTATGTGACAAGTAAAATGGAACTCCACACCTCGATATCTTTGCAGCGTGTACTCCGTATCCTCCAATCCTCGGTGCCGCATCAACTAAAGCCACGACCTCACACCCTGCCTGCATGAGCTGATAGCTGACGACAAGTCCTACATTTCCTGAACCGAGCATCAATATCCTGTTACCCGGCTTTATGTGATGAAGATTCATCATAGTCTGGGCGGCACCCGCGCCGATGACTCCCGGAAGTGTCCAGCCTTTGAAGGTAACCATGTTCTCACTGGCTCCTGTCGCCACAAGCACACTGTCGCCCTTGAAATGCTTTATCCCATCACCGATCCTGACCGTCACTTCTTTCTCGTCATAGAGACCCACAACTGTTGCATTAAGCCTTACATCCACACCCAGTTTATTTGCCTCCTCAAGAAGTTCGTAACCTATGTTGAATCCTCTTATCTTCGCCTTGTGTTCCTTTGATCCGAAGAACTTATGTATCTGTTTGAAAAGCTGACCGCCAGGCTTTGCATTCTCGTCAAATACTATCGGCTTCATTCCGTTCTTCGCAGCCTCTATCGCTGCGGAAAGTCCTGCCGGACCTGCGCCTATCACTATCAGATCGTATCTCTCTATCATAGCAGTCACCTCCTAAAAATCCTTCTCTGCCGACGCACCGTACTGCGTCCTCACATCCATTCCCTCTTCCAGAGGAGTGATGCACGTTCTTATATTTGGCTTGCCATTTACGATCATGACACAGTCCGTGCATCTTCCTATGGCACAGAATACACCTCGCGGCTCATGTCTCTTCTTGGTATATCTGTGTGTCATGACACCCGCAACTCTGAGCGCCGCCGCTATCGGCTCGCCCTCTATTCCCTGAAGCGTCTGTCCATCATATGTAAAATTCACCAGCCTGCCCTCCGGGGTGTCCCCCAGTATCGGGTGAGTTAATATCCTATCCATAGCCATTCCTCCTTTTTGTGTGGTTAATTAACTTGGTGAAATGGTAAACCCTTGTATCATGCTAGAGTCAATGTACTTGATTTGTTTTTGCGAAATTCGTTAGATAGGAAGATTTAGCGGTCATATGGCTTAATTTTATTAAGTAATATCAAAGAAAATAGAATTTGATTAGGTGGTGTGTTACGATACAGTTATATGGGATCGGGAATTGGAGATTATATTATGAAGAAAAAGGATACTTTCAAGATTGGGGAATTGTCTAAGCTGTTTGATATCGGCGTGGATTCTATCAGATATTATGAGAAGGTTGGGATACTGCACCCTGTGAGAAATGACGAGAACAATTACAGGATGTACACCATTGATGACGTCCGCCGCCTTGCGCTTATCCGTGAGCTGCTGGGACTCAGCTTTTCCACTGACCAGATCCGTGAATATGACGAGGACAGAAATGTCGATAGTACGACATCCCTGCTCAGAGCCGAGCTTGACGTGGTTGACGCTGAGATTGCCAAGCTCAAAGCCACCAGGGACAGTATCCAGAACCGGCTGGACACCATCACATCCCTTTGCAGCCCGGATATACAGGATGAATTTGAGACTATTGTGATAAAGGAGCTTCCAGACCGAAAGTGCGTCATGGTCACTGACGACAATCTTCCTGATGATTATGTCTCCTATTATGTGGTCAAATACATGCAGAGCCACAACACCAAGATTGACACAATAGGTGCCTGCGACTGCTATACCCTTGACATCCCCGGAAGCAATCCAAAGTCCAAGTATTACCGTACCAAGAACGTATTCTTCTTCGCACCATACCTTGAGGACGCCGATTGCAATTATGTACTTCAAGCAGGAAGATATCTCTCCATGACATACAAGGGCGCCCTGACCAAGACAAAGGAGCTGCTGCCACGGCTCTATACATACGCACAGGCTCACCAGCTTGAGATTGCCAGTGACCCTGTTGAAATGTGTCATATAGATGATTATGAGACCAACGATGACAGTGAATATATAATTGAGCTGCAGCTCATGATAAAATAACCATTTTGCCGCAGCTCATTTTGTTCTCTAAAAATGTAATTACAGATACTCACTCATGAACAGCTCCGTGTCGTATGGGGTTATCACCATTTTATCACGCTCATTCTCCACTGTGTCATTATTCAGATACAACGCAGTGTCAAACACAATGTCAGCATCTTCCCTGTTATCCACCAACACTCCTCTGCCCATGACATTGAGTGCGATAAGATCGTAGAGATCCGGCTTCTTCATATTCACCATGGAATAGCATACCGCTGCGACTCCAGAAAGATTGCTCTCCAGATTATTGCCGACGGTATTTGTGTGGACTCCACTGAGCGACAGATTCATGTCACACCAGATAAACTCCCGCTTAACACAGTCAAATATTACAGGAATACACACCGTGCTGCCCGCTGTGAGATCCAGCTTCTGTTCCACCGTCTTTGGCTCATATATCTCACCCGAGTTCACATCAGCCCTCTCCATCCAGCCAAACATTGCATGAGGCATCTCCGCATAGTTCTGACCGGTAAAGCTATACACCTGGTACACCACATACCTTGCACCATATCTCACAACTGAATCTACGTCCACATCAAGGAACTCACTGACACCATCACCATCCACAGGACCGCCATTTACAATGTCCCCCGAATGACAGGCCTTATATTTCTCAGATTTCAGATTGGTATATGACACATGCTCCATGTAGTTCCAGTTCTCGTCAAATATAGCCGCCGACAGGTCTATGTCGACTCTTCCATCGTCATACGACTCCAAATCACATTTGTCCATATTCGTCCACCATATAAATGCCCTCACAGCATCTGTCTGCGAAGCCATAGGGAGTCTCGAGCCTCTGACTATAGTCTTAAGCGCCTTGCTGGCACTTCTCTGGCTGAATGGAACCACATAATTCCTGTAATCCTCAGACAAGTACACCTTACCAATAGGCTCCCTCTGTCCATAGATCTTCACAAGGGCATTTTCACAGATCCGAACAACTTCCTGACAGTATCTCTCATCTATATCTGGCAGATTGTTTTGCTCGCTGTGGCACTTTGCAAGGCGCCCCTTTGGGAAGAACACTCTCACATCTGTATGCTCAGGTCTGTGCAGAAAGTGCTCCCTCACCTGAAGCAGTACTGGTGTCGACACCTTCTCCGCCACAGACGCAAAGCTTCTTATAACAGGCTATTTATATGTCTCTCTGAGCAGCTGATCCAGTCTCCTTGCCAGTTCACCCGGTCTCTTCACCAGCTCGGCAAGCGCACTTTCATACTCACCATAGGCAAGGTCAAACTCAACCTTTCCTGCAAATGTCTCTATCTTCCTGTTATTTCTCAGCTTGTCAAATGCATTTATCGCCCTGTCATACTCCAGAGTGTATCTGCTGCAGTCAAACTCAGAAGGATGGATCCTCTCTCCAATTCTGATCCATCTCTCCTTATATCTGAGCATATCCTCCTCTATATTCGGACAGCCAGACAGAAGCTCCATGATCATCCTTCTCTGTCTGCGTGAAAAGCTTCTGTATCTAGTATTCTCCGCAAGGCTCACATCGCCATCACTCATGGCAGTCACAAGTCTCAGCACATCAGTTGCAGTCTTTACATATTTCCTGAGCTCACTGACATTTGCCAGAGGCTTCTTCTGCAGATAGAGCGCGGCGATGTATGCAGCATTCTCCTTGTGTGGTATGTTATCAGGCAGCTTCATATTCTCAGTCTCGAATAAATATGCTATATCCTCCCTGTCAGTTCTTGATATGGATGTTCTCGACGTACAGATATTGTCAAATATCTGTCTCACATCGTCCTCGCTTCCAAGCTGCAAAACCTTGACCTTCGTCTCGTCAAAAAGTGGCAGTCTGTCATTTACACGCTTTCTGTGATTCTTTGGATACAGGATACCATCTGACCAGTAATGCACCATCGCATTTATATACAACTCAGAAAAATGTGCATCCATAACGCCCTTAGGGAAATCGGCATACATAGGCATATATACAACATTTGCACCCACAAGCTTCATAAGCGCGGCTTTGAGTTCAAGATAAAATTCTGTCAGTTCATTGACGCTGTATGTTCTGAGAACGTCAAACACCTCCCTGGAAAATGTATATCCAAGTTCTTCGATGTTCTTCATAATGGCCGTTATGTAGCGATCATTTGCCACTCTTGCAGTACCAGTGCCAAGTATCACTTTGTTTTTACGCCTGAGCAATATCTCGTTCATAGCTTTTCTCCTTATTAATGAGGAAACCGGTGGCGGTAAGCTTTTACATTTATCATCCCAATTAAGAAGGAACCACCACCATAGCCTCTTTGTGTTTCGCGATAATCAATATATCAAATCGAAACTGTCCAATCAATGAACCGCTAGTTTAAAATGAACATCGTCTCTTGCAATCACGGACTTTGGCTCGTTGCTCTGCGCAAATACAAAAGACACATAGAGTATATGCCGCACTGCTTACTCTATGTGCCTTTTAATTTTATAGTTTTCGCTTTATATAGAAATTACAAATTCATCCCTCAAGCGCGACCTTTACAGCCTTTTTCTTTCTGGGAAGACAGAGCTGGAGCACCACCGCTATGGTTGCACCAACTGCAGTTCCTGATGACATGAAGTAGTTCAGGAACTGAGGCATTGCATTCACCACATCTGTAGGAATGACTATAGTTGCCACAGCTGCCACGACTGAGATCCCCACGATAAGTGACGATCTCTCATCAAGTGGCTCACTCTGTATGATCTTAATTCCATTTGATATGAGCAGGATACATACAACCGCAAATACACCATTTACGACAGGTGTCGGTATACATGATATGACGGTCATAAGCTTTGGACATACGCCGAGCACCATGAGTATCATACCACCCGCAATGATCGCCATACGGCTTCCGACCTTCGTGATCGCAAGGACTCCGGCATTTGAAGAATAACCTGTCATTGGAGTTCCGCCGAACAGTGAACCAACAAGACATCCAACACCTTCACCTATGGTAGCACGATCTATTCTCTTATCGCTGAGATCCTCACCTGTGATGGCGCTGATCGTCACCCATGTTCCTGTTGTATCGAGGAGCACGATAAGGTAAATGAACATCATGAGTATACAGGACTTAATCTCAAACTTTGGAAGTCCAAAGTGGAAAAACTCAGGCAGCTTGAACCATGCTGCATCGTGTACTGAACTAAAGTCCGCAGCTCCCATCGCTGCAGCAACCACTGTTCCGGCAACCAGTGCAAGTATTACTGATACCATGTGAAGTATCCTGTTATGCTTAAGCTTGTACTGAAGTATCATACATACGATGAGCACTCCTGCAGCAGTAAGACCTGATGCTACATTTGCACTTAAGTTTCCATCTGAGCTTGCTATTCCCTTGGCCGCTGTAGGTGTCAGCGATATTCCAACTATAAGTATGATGATACCACCGATAAATGGAGGTATTGCCTTTCTCACAAATTTCGAAAAGCCCTTAAATATACCCAGTAATACGATCATGATTGCTCCGGGTATCAGACTTCCTATCATTGCACTGACTCCCATGGTCGCGCCTATCGTACACATAGCTCCAAGCGGTACATACGATGGTCCCTGTATGATAGGGTACTTCATGAAGAATCCCGCCTGCAATATAGTTGCAATTCCACATGCAAAGAAACTCATCTGAAGGAAAAATGATAACTCTCCTCCGGCAAGTCCTATCGCCGCTCCAAGTATCAGCGGCATGATATACAGATCCATTGACAATACATGCTGCATTCCGAGAAATGCCGCCTTGCCACAGCTTATCTTCTCATTTACGCCAACTATGAGCTGGCTGTCATTTTCTATTATCTTCTTATCTTCCATATAAACGCGCCTCCTTATCTGCTGTCACATAATCCGCATTTTCATCCTACAATTTATCTGCAAGCTGCTTTCTGAGAACCACAAGCTCGCTGTTTATTTCATCTATCAGGCTTCTCTCATCTATACCGCAAGCGAACTTTCCGCCCTGATATACTACCTTTCCATTTACTATCGTTGTATCGATATTTTCCTCGGATGACGCATATACGACCGTCGCCTTTGCATCATGCATAGGTGCCGACTTCAGATGATTAGGGTCAAATATTATTAAGTCCGCATTCTTGCCAGACTCCAATGTTCCCAGCTTGTCAGCCATTCCTATTGCCTTTGCTCCCCCTGCCGTCGCCATGTGTATGATATCATCTGCGCTGATGACTGCTGCATCTCTGTGTATTCCCTTCTGTATGAGAGCTGCCAGCTTCATACTCTCCAGCATGTCCGTACTATTGTTGGATGCCGCACCATCCGTTCCTATAGATACATTTACCCCTGTAGCAAGGCTTTCCGGAATAGGTGGTATTCCTGAACCAAGATAAAGATTAGGTGCTGGATTGTGGCTTATAGACACTCCATATTTTGCAAATCTCTCTATGTCATGAGGTGTGAGGTTTACACAGTGGACTGCCAGGAATTTGTCTGTCAGGAATCCTATCTCCTCAAGCATATCCACTATATCCTTGCCGTAATATCTTCCGCACATCTCATTGTCGACCTCAGTCTCCTTGATATGCATTGAGTATCTCACATTCTCACTGAGACAATACTCAAGCATCTCCTGATAGCCCTCCTTCGTGGTCGACCATGTGACGTCCGGGCCTGTCCAGATCGAAAGCATATCATTTTCTTTATAAGCTTTCTTCAGTGCATCCACTTCCTTCATGGCCTTTCCAGCAGGCTCAAGAAAGCACCTTGGCATTCCGTATTCCTCTCCGGTATCCTGGAATGTTCTGATAAATACGCTTCGTATACCAGTTGAAACCATTCCGTCTATACAGGAATGAGCCAGTTCAGAATCCTGATTGGTGTAGAAAAACTCACTCATGGTCGTACATCCACTCTTTATTGCCTCCATACATGCAAGCTGTGCTGCCAGCTCATGCTGATGCGGTGTCATATACTGTCCATATGGGAGTGCTGAAAGATTCAACCACTCTATCAATCTGTGATCAGCTCCAAGACCTTTCAGGAAAGACTGGAATATATGTATATGTGTATCTATAAATCCCGGAAATACCACCTTGCCCTCGGCATCTATCACACGTCCGGCGCCCTCACATTCCTGAAGCTCCTCCGGTGTCAGCTCATTCATTTCCTTTATCAGAGTTATCTTCTCTCCCTCTATTCCTATGATTCCCTTCGCATACACTTTTCTGTCCTCATCCATTGTGTGTATCTGCGCATTTTTGATTATCAGATCATAACTCTTCATAGCTCATTCCTCCTGACTTTGAATATCCACTAAAAAAGGAGTCCTTCCCCGGCAGTGTGTGTTAAAATGTTCCACACAAACTACTTTTGAAAAGACTCCTTTGTCCTGTTCTAAATCTTCTGTATTACATTTTCATTTTCCGCGGTATAAACAAAAAAAGAACCCTACAGCTATCTGTTTTGGTGTTAAGGAAAACAGATAAAACTTTTGGTTCCTGATGGCTCGTATCTTAGCACTATCCCGTCAAATGGTCAATACTCATAACCTCTGTTGTTATATTTTTATTTTTTTAAAGGACTTTACCTTAATATCTTATGTTTATGCCATTTTTGCTTAATATTTTAAGGTAAAGAAAAAAGCCTGAACCCCTTGATTTTCCTTAGGTTTCAGGCTTTTAATTTAATGCCGGCGACCGGAATCGAACCGGTACGGGAGATTAGTCCCGCAGGATTTTAAGTCCTGTGCGTCTGCCAGTTCCGCCACGCCGGCATTCTGCACCTTATTAAAAGGTTTAGAAAATGGGACCTATAGGGCTCGAACCTATGACCCTCTGCTTGTAAGGCAGATGCTCTCCCAGCTGAGCTAAGATCCCATATTACTTCGTGTCATCGCTGACACCTTTGTTAGTATACTCAAGTGACCATGTTTTGTCAACAACTTTTTTCACTTTTTTTATTTTATTTTTTATCGGCCTCCACCAAACAGGTAAATAATGAGATTCACTATGAACAGAATGATGACAACAGGTATCACGATATACCACACTATCTTAAATCCCAGCCAGATAACTCCAAGCACTATACCTATAACAAGTGCAGCCACAAGAATGAGTATTATCGCTGTCAGCACCTTGCCTATCGGTGAACTGAAATCAAGCTTGCCATAAGCAAAGCTTGTATTGCCCTCGTCGTCCACATTTACATGCCAGCCCTTCTGACTGCTTCCGCTGGCTTTGCGGGTGTTGTAGCTGCCATCATACGAAGAGGATTCTGTATCATAATATCTTCCGCTTGCGCCCTGTCCCTCTGTGTCAATGATCGTCTTGGCGATCAGTCTTGCAGATCCCAGAGATGAACATATCTCCTCCTCTGACTTGCCTGCTTCTTTCTGCTTCTTAAAATAATCCTCATAATAATTTATCGTGTCATAATATGTCTGCGTTGAGACATTTCCATCAAGAGCTTTCTTCAGCTCATCCATAAACTCTCTTTTTCGCATATCGCACCTCCGCGCCATTATGTCAATTCTATTTTTATCACTTCATATTAAGATATACGACGACAACTTTGTAGCCGCCCATATCTTCCACCACATAATTTATAGACCTTATATTGCCATAATTGTACAGAAATGACAAGTCAAATGTTTCGTCATCTGTATATATAGCAGCTTCCAGCACATTACTGCCGCCCATCTGTATCCTTATGCCTTTTTTATACTCATCGAACGAGTCATAGGTATAAAACCTCTTTTTATAGAAATTATACGCTGTGTCGGCACACTCTCTGTAGAATTGCTTTTCCCATGAGTGAGTCAGTTCCAGTGTGCTGTCATCGACATTCACATAGGTGTGCTTCAGATAGCTGCCCATATCCGGCAGCGAGTCATCCCATGTCAGATCCACATTATACCATTCTCCGCCGAGCTCTATCTGATTCCATGCATGAAGTCCTTCCTCCGTGCTTCCGACTACTATGTCACATTTGACGCCCAGACAGGACATGATTATGAAGAACGCCTCAGCGTAGCCGTCGCACACGCTCTGGTGAAGCACCAGCGCTCCATATGCCGTATATGCATCATCATTATTGTCGGGATATCCATAGACACAGTTTTCCACTATATAATCGTGCACGGCGATCTCCTTGTCAAGGTCGCTCATGCCATCTGAAATGTTGTCATTTATAAAGCTGTCGATCACCTCATATATCTGCTTCGCCCTTATGTTGTCCTCCGGGATATCCGTTCCTTCTATATATTTCCTGACAGCATAATAATTATCCGACAGTTCATAGTTGAGCTGTATTGCCAGATATCTTCCCGTCTCGATTATTATCCTGTACGTATCCACTGAGCCGTATGCCGAATCTATATATTTGTTGATGTTGTGCACATCACTTTTCGCCACATTACTTACATAATACATGCCCGACTCGTTTCCGTCCTCCATATCCTGGACAACGGCCGCCCGGAACTCCACCAGGCCATCAAGCATCTGGCTGCTCTTGATCACATTGAAGAACAACCACCGCACTCCCACCATCATCAGCGAGAGAACAACTACAATACTTATAACTCCAAGAATCTTCTTTTTTGTACCCAAACTTCCTGTCAATCCTCCATCCCTGCTTTGCTGCGGTGATCCGCCTGTATATTTTATCATCTGTACTTTTGCGCCGCAAGCACCAACCACGCATTTCCTGTGGTTATAAATAAACCTTATTTGTGTTGATATGCGAACTTTTATGTTGTAAAATGTACGTTGTTTGAAAACTACCTTATAATTTACTCAGTTTTCAACCTAAAACAAAAAAATAACAGAAAAGAGGATTTAATATGGCTCAGCTCTGGGGCGGACGCTTCACAAAAGAAACAGACAAATTAGTATATAACTTTAACGCATCTATTTCATTTGATCAGAAATTCTACAGACAGGATATCCGCGGAAGTATCGCGCATGTAACCATGCTCGCTTCATCCGGTATTCTCACTGACGAGGAAAGAGATCAGATCATAGCGGGACTTAAGGGCATACTGAACGATGTGGAGAACGGTTCTCTGCAGATCACTTCAGAATACGAAGATATACACAGCTTTGTCGAGGCAAATCTCATAGACAGGATCGGCGATGTGGGCAAAAAGCTTCACACCGGACGAAGCAGGAACGACCAGGTTGCATTGGACATGAAGCTCTATGTAAGAGACGAGATCATCGAGCTCAAGGAGCTTATTTACAAGCTTCTGACTACTCTTCACAGACTTATGAATGAGCACATCGACACATACATGCCTGGATTTACTCACCTCCAGAAGGCACAGCCAATAACTCTGGCACATCACTTTGGAGCATACATGGAGATGTTCAAGCGTGACTACGACAGAATGAACGATATATATGACAGAATGAACTACTGTCCTCTCGGATCAGGTGCCCTCGCAGGAACCACATATCCGCTCGACAGAGAGCTCACCGCTTCTCTGCTGGACTTCTACGGTCCGACTCTCAACAGCATGGATTCAGTTGCCGACAGGGATTACTGCATAGAGCTTTTATCCGCCATGTCTACCATCATGATGCATCTCTCACGTTTCTCCGAGGAGATCATCATCTGGAACTCAAATGAATATCAGTTTGTTGAGCTCGATGATTCATACAGCACAGGAAGCTCTATCATGCCACAGAAGAAGAACCCGGATATAGCCGAGCTCGTAAGAGGTAAGACAGGCAGGGTTTACGGTGCTCTCACCTCCCTTCTCACAACCATGAAGGGAATCCCTCTCGCATACAACAAGGACATGCAGGAGGATAAGGAACTCACATTTGACGCGATAGACACTGTAAAGGGATGTCTCGCACTGTTCACAGGCATGATAGCCACCATGACAGTCAACAAGCCTAGAATGGAAGCATCAGCCAAGAACGGATTCACCAACGCAACAGATGCCGCAGATTACCTTGTAAATCACGGTGTACCTTTCCGTGATGCACACGGCATCGTCGGCCAGCTCGTTCTGAAGTGCATAGAGGAGAACATCTCCCTCGACCAGCTTAGTCTCGACGAGTACAAGGCCATCTGTCCTGTATTTGAAGATGACATATATACAGCCATCAGCATGGAAGAATGTGTTCAGAAGCGTAACACAATCGGTGCTCCGGGACACGCTGCAATGCAGAAGGTAATCGATGCAAACGACAAGTTCTTAGCATGGGCTGAGCAGGATTTAACCAAGCACACCAAGGAGTGATTTTTATGAACAATACAACAAAAGCCAAATACGATATGGCAGAAAAGATGCTCAAGGTCGATGACGATGCCGGGGCCGAGTACGTTCACGGTGTCGTCGCGCAGTATGCCCGACGGCAGCAGGTTGAGAATGAACTTGCCCTTGTCGTTAACGACGGTGTGACCGGCGTTGTTGCCGCCCTGATAGCGGACAACGATGTCGTACTTTTCAGAGAGCAGATCGACCATACGGCCCTTGCCCTCGTCGCCCCAGTTGGTTCCCACGATTGCAGTTAACATTGTTTTGCTCCTTTACACATTTACGCTTGCCTCGACGCCGAGCTCGTTTTCGTGCGCGCCGATGGCAGGATCAAGATACTCTTTTATGAATTGCTCGGTCTGATGCGACGCCATGCCCGTGAAGCCCTTGGGATCGCAAAGCCCGTCAAGCTCGGCACGGCTCAGCTCAAAGGCGGGGTCTGCCGCTATCCTCTCGATGAGGTCGTTTCTCTCGCCGTAGAGCTTTACCTGCTGCGCGGCGGCAACGGAGTGGACTCTTATGCGCTCGTGCAGCTCCTGACGGTCGCCGCCCTTGTTTTTGACGCAGTACATGAGA
>OHJS01001209.1_pt1 | contig 13669 bp, 9 predicted proteins | sample 1568661 | NCBI WGS metagenome assembly OHJS01 (sample SAMEA3879603, study PRJEB24766) | human gut metagenome | biome: human-associated habitat; feature: feces | place: USA | collected 1985/1987 | reverse complement strand
GCAGTGCCGCCTCCGGAAGGCCCCCGGTATCAGGCCGCACAGGGAAGCCCCAAGCAGCCTCCCAAAAAGCGCCGCCGGAAAAATGGCAATATCGCCCGCAGTGCAGTTGCGCTGGTGCTGGCCGCAGCCATGGGCTTTGTCGGCGGCTTTGTGGGAGCCCAGGTGGGCAACACAGGCGGCAAGGTGGTCATCCAGCAGGTGGCACCTTCCTCCACGTCCAGCAGTGATTCCGGCTCTGCCTCCGCAGTGAACACCGCTTCCGGCATGACCACCGCTCAGGTCTCTGAGATGGTCAGCCCCAGCGTTGTGGTCATCACCACCGAGCAGGTAGTCTACTCCCAGTGGTCCTGGTACGGCCAGAACCAGGTGGAGAGCGGCGCAGGCAGCGGTGTCGTGATCAGCTCCGACGGCTATATCCTGACCTGTGCACACGTTGTGTCCGGCGCATCCAACATCACCGTAACCATCGGCGATACCGATTACCCCGCCACCGTGGTGGGCGAGGATGACACCAGCGACGTGGCTGTCCTCAAGATCGATGCCACTGACCTGACCCCCGCCACCGTTGGCAACAGTGACAGCCTTGCCGTGGGCGAGAGCGTGCTGGCCGTGGGCAACCCGCTGGGTGAGCTGGGCGGCACCGTGACCAGCGGCATCGTCAGCGCCCTGAACCGCAGCGTGACCATCCAGGGCACCAGCTCCACCAACACCATGTCCCTGATCCAGATGGATGCCTCTGTCAGCCCCGGCAACTCCGGCGGCGGCCTGTTCAACATGAACGGTGAGCTCATCGGTCTGGTCAACGCAAAGTCCTCCTCCAGCGATGCGGAGGGTCTGGGCTTCGCCATCCCCATCAACGATGCCATCAAGGTGGCACAGGATCTGCTGGAGAACGGCTATGTCTCCGGCCGCCCCTACATGGGCATCACTTATCTGGCTGTGACCGATGCCCAGACCGCCGCACAGCTCAACGTCACTGCCTACGGCGTTTACGTTGTGGATGTTGTGCAGGGCGGCCCCGCCGACAAGGCCGGTCTGAAAACCGGTGACCGCATCGTGAGCATCGACGGCACTGAGATCGCCCAGAAGGACGACCTTGGCACCCTGATCCAGCAGCATGCCGCCGGTGATACCCTTTCCATCACCGTGGCCCGGGAAGGCCAGATGCAGACCGTCAGCCTGACCCTGGGCGAAAAGAACGCCCAGACCCAGCAGGCACAGAAAAACTCCTGATTCTCCCCAATTTTTTCCTGATCCATAAATCAAAAATCCCCTGACCGGCGTTGAACTGGTCAGGGGATTTTCAATTGCAGGTTGTCGAAAGTTATGGTATACTAAACTCGCTGTCAGAGATGACAGCAAAGGCGCTGTGTCCACAACGCAGGCGGCTGCTCCTTACCGGCCCAAACGCCGGGGAAGGCATTTTTCTTGAGAAGTTGCTACTCCCCAGACGCTTACGGGCAGAAAGGGGGTGAGAACCATGAGTTTTTCGGATGTTGCAGTGTTGCTAACGCTGATCGGCGGAACCATCTTCGTAACGTTTCAGATTACATGGAAAATCGCCACAAGCGATAAAAAACGCAAGAAAAAATGACCGCCTCACAGTTCCCCAACTTGAACGGTCATTTTTCTTGACCACTAGGTAAGGAGCTAGTCGTTTGCGGGCCAGCGCCTTTTCTATTTGTAGTATAGTCAATTTTTAACGGTTTGTCAAGCAACGGCAGACCGTATTTTTATACCTGCCCGAACACGGTGGCACTCAGGGGCAGGAGGACGGTCTGGCCGGTGCAGATGCGGCTGCTGCCCCGCCACAGGCTGGAGGAGATGCCGTCACTCAGCAGCTTCCAGCTGCCGCCGGGCAGGGTGACGACCTGCGCCGTCTCGGTGGGGTTATAGTAGACGCACAGGGCGCTCCATGCCGCGCCGTCGCCCCACTGGGCGGGGAGCCGCCAGCCCACAAGAGGCTGTTCCAGCGGGAAGAACTCGATGGCGGCAGGGCTGGCCTTGTCCAGCGCCCCCAGCCGGGGGAACGCCGCCCGCAGACCAATGAGCCCGCGGTAGTAATCCACAAGGCTGTGGAACTGTTCGGCCCGGTGCCAGTCCAGCCGGTTGAGGGCCGGGCTGGAGCGGTAGCTGTTGCCCTGCCCCTTCTTGGTGCGGGCAAACTCCTCGCCCGCCTGCCAGAAAGGCAGGCCCATGCTGGTCAGGTAGATGCCCGCTGCCAGCCGGTTCTGGGCCAGGGCGGTCTTGTCCACAGCGGCAAACTCCGGGCGGGCGTAGCGCACCATCAGGAGCTTATCCCACAGGGTAAAGTTGTCGTGGGCCGAAACGTAGCTGATGATCTGCCCCGGGGCGTGAGGCGGCAGCTTTTCACTGCGGCACCACGCCGCCACCGAAGCACCGATATCCCAGAAACTCCCGGGCTTGCCCTCCACAAAGCCCGGCTCCCGGGCATCGAAGCAGCCGCCCTTGATGGCATCCCGGGTGTTGTCGCAAAAGATGCCGATGCGCTCGTTCAGCATATTCAGGTTGTTCTTGTTGGCCTCGTACCGGTGCAGGGCGCTGCAGCCGCCCTGCCACGGCTCACCGTACATCAGGATATCCCGCCCACCGGGCAGCTTGTCCAGTTCAGCCCGGAGGAGGTTCATGGTCTCCACGTCATACAGGCCCATCAGGTCAAACCGGAAGCCGTCGATGTGATATTCCCGTGCCCAGTAGAGCACCGAATCAATGAGATAGCGCCGGGCCATGGGCCGCTCGGAGGCAAACTCGTTGCCGCAGCCGCTGCCGTTGGAGAGGGAACCGTCGTCGTTCTGGCGGAAGTAGTAGAGGGGCACCACCCGGTTCAGCACATTATCGGAGCGGTACATGTGGTTATACACCACGTCCATTACAACGCCGATGCCCGCCGCATGGAGGGCCGCGATCATCTGCTTGCACTCCCGCACCCGCACCTCACCCCGGGTGGGGTCGGTGGAGTAGCTGCCCTCGGGCACATTGAAGTTGGTGGGGTCGTAGCCCCAGTTATACTGCCGGGTCAGGGGGCGGCTCTCATCCACGCTGCCAAAATCGAAGATTGGCATGAGCTGGACATAGCTCACCCCCAGCCGTTTGAGGTAATTCAGGCAGGTGGGGTGGATGCCGTCGCTGCTCAGGGTCGTGCCCTGTTGGGTAAAGGCCAGAAATTTGCCCCGCCAGGCTGTGTGCACACCGCTGGCCGGGTCCTGCGAGAAATCCCGGACGCTGACCTCCCAAACGCTGCGCCGGGCCGGTGGGATCACCGGCCGCACATCCCGCTCCCAGCCCTGCGGGTCTACCCGGGCCGGGTCAAAGATCATGCTGCGCACCCCGTTCACCCCTGCCGAGCGGGCGTAAGGGTCCGCTGCATTGCAGGTGCCAAACGGGGTGGTAAGGGTGAAATCGTAGTATTTTCCGTGCTGGTCGCCGGGCAGATAGATGCTCCACACACCCTTGTCCTGCTGCTGCAGGGGCAGGGTGCCCACACAGGCCCCGCCGGTGCCCCGGCGGTACAGGTTCACTGCTGCCTGTTTTGCCGTGGGAGCCCACAGGCGCAGGTGTGTCCCGGCGGGGGTATACTCCACCCCCAGCGGGCCGTAGTATTCCGTCTGGCGGGCAAAGGCTTCGCTCTCAAACAGCGTCTTCCATTCAGCAGGTGTTCTTGGCTCCATGGCAATTCATCCTTTCATTTGACAATAGTGTAACGAACTTTGTCCTTTATTTCAACCCTTTCCTTGCAAAACGTACCAGACTCCACTATACTGAAAGAAAAAGCACTGCACGGAGGGAAGTTTTATGGCATACACCGATGATTGGGAAAGTCTGATGAACGGCGTGTTCGGCCCGGGGGGCAGATTCAAGGCCGCCCCCGGCACTTCTGCACCCAAAGCAGGCGGCAGCGCCGCCCTGCCTGACCTGAACGCGGCGCTTCTGGAACAACAGAAACGGCTGGATGAGCTGTTGAAGCAGCAGAACGCCCAGCTCAAAACCCAGAGCGATGCCACCGCCGCCGCGCTGGAAAGCAGCCGCCAGATGCTGCGGGACATGGAGGACGAAGGCCTGCTGGCCAGGGGCACCACCGACGTGAAGCCGGAGCACCTGGGCAGCTTTGAAGGCCTTGCTGCCGAGGTCAAGCAGACGGTGCTGGGGCAGGATGCTTTTGTGGACAGCGTGGTGCGGGCCATGCGCCGCCCCTTTGTGCTGGGCACCGAAGCCCCCGCCGCCCGCAACGTCATCCTGCTCACAGGCGGGGCAGGCACAGGCAGGCATTTTGCACTGGAAGAAACTGCCCGCCGCATGGCGGCCCGGGGCCTTTTGCAGAGCGACAGGATCGCCACGCTGGATCTGGCCCTTTACCCCAATTCCGGAGCCGAGAAGCTCTTCCTGCAGGACCTCTACGCTGCCCTGCATGCACCCGGGGAGATCCTTGCCTTTGAGCACTATGAGAGCTGTTATCCCGGCTTTCTGAAGACCCTGTCTGATCTGGCCGTCAAGGGCAGTGCCCCCCTGTCCAGCCGGTATCTCGTGAACAAAGAGGGCATCCTTGTGGATGCAGGCACGGCGCTGGCCCCGGGAGCCGTCAGCCGCATCGACCCCTGCGGCAAATACCTCATCTTCTACTCCCACAAGGGCCGGGAGGCACTGGCTGACAAATTCGGCGCGGCGCTGGTGTCGGCACTGGGGGATGTCTGCGAGACGGCCTCCTACACCCGGGAGGATCTGGCCGCCCTTGCCGCACAGCAGCTCAACGCGCTGGCCCAGAAGATCCGCACCCGGCTGGGGCTGACCCTTTCCGCCGGGGCCGACGTGCGGGACTATGTCGCGGCCCAGTGCACCACACAGAAGGGTGCGGCTGGCCTTTCCGCGTGCACTGACCGCATCTTCCGCGCCCTGAGTGAATATTGCCTGCGAACCGATGAAACCCTTACCGGCACCGTGACCCTGACCGCCGGGCCGGAAGGGGTGCTGTTCCGTCTGAACGACGGCGCAGACCAGCCCCTGTTCGACCTGCTGCCTGCGGCCTACACCGGCGCGCTGGATGCCATCCGCGCCGAGATCAACGAGCTGGTGGGCCTTGCCCCGGTCAAGGAATATGTGTTCGGTCTGGCCGACAACCTGCAGGTGCAGCAGCGCCGCGCCGCCGCCGGGCTCAAAACTGCCAGCCTGTCCATGCACATGATCTTCACGGGCAACCCCGGCACCGGCAAGACCACCATTGCCCGGCTGGTGGCACGGTATCTGAAAGCCATCGGTGCCCTCAAGGGCGGCCAGTTGGTGGAGGTGACCCGTGCCGATCTGGTGGGCCGCTACACCGGCCACACCGCCCCCCTGACCAACAGCGTCATTGAAAGCGCGCTGGGCGGTGTGCTCTTCATTGACGAGGCATACAGCCTTTACCGCGGCGAGCAGGACAGCTTCGGGCTGGAAGCCATCGACACGCTGGTGAAGGGGATGGAGGATCACCGGGATGAGCTGGTGGTCATTCTGGCGGGTTACACCAGGGAGATGGAGACCTTCCTCACCGCCAACAGCGGCCTTGCCAGCCGTTTTCCCAACCGGATCGAGTTCCCGGACTACACCGCCGTGGAGCTGCTGCAGATCACCCGGGTCCTTGCCAAAAACAAGGGCTACACCCTGGCCGAAGCCTGCACCGAACCCCTGCTGGGCTATTATGCCCGCTGGCAGGAATCCGATGCCCGCACCGCCGGCAATGGCCGCCTTGCCCGCAACACACTGGAAAAGGCCATCTTCCACCAGAGCCGCCGCCTTGTCGCCGAGCCCGCCGCCGCCCTGGATCTGATCCTGCCCAGTGATCTGGAATTGAAGGAGCCGTAAACACGCAAAAAGGACTGCTTTCGCAGTCCTTTTTTGTTATTGATGCTGTTCTGCCAGCCGGGCGGTCATCTCCCGCATTCCCTGCCGCACTTCGGGCGGGGCGACCACTTCTATCTTGCCGCCAAAGCCGCAGACCCAGCCATAGAACTGGTCACTAACGCAGATGGGGACATCAAAATGGAAGCAGCCATTCTCCTCGGGCAGGAACATGGGCGTTGCGCCAAAGCGCTCCCGCATGGCACCTTCCAGATCAGCGGTGCACCGCAGGGTAACGCGATGCTCCGGCCCGCCGTACATTCCAAAGTGCTTGCGCAGATAGGCAGGCAGGTCAAGATCCGCAAACTGCTCCTGACCGCGCCGGGGCGCATCCAGCACCCGGACCCCGCTCATCTTGTCCACCCGGTAATGGCGGATGCCCTTTTCGTCGGCAAAGGCAATGAGGTAGTAACACCCGTTCTCCCAGGCCAGCTGCCACGGGCTGACGGTCCTTTTCTCTTTCTCGCGGCTGTCGGCTTTTCTGTAGAGGAACTCCACCATTTTACCGTTGTTGATGGCCTCGTGCAGGGCATCGATGCTGTACAGCAGGCTCTTGCTGTCGGTCTTGGGGCGGCCCTCCACATAGACCTGACGCTGCAGCTGGCTGCCCTCGTAGTTGGAGCAGAGCTTTTCCAGCTTGTGGATCAGCCGCCTGCTCGTGGTGCCGGATACCACCCGGCTTGCCTGCACGGCATCCACCAGCAGCTTGAGCTCCGCCAGATCAAAGGTGCGGCTGGCAAGGAAATACCCGCCGCCCCGGCCCCGGCGCAGCTTGATATCATAGCCCAGCGCACCCAGTGCCTCAATATCGCTGTACACGCTCTTGCGCTCGCAGCGGATGCCCTGCGCCTCCAGCAGCTCCACCAGCTGCGGCACGTTCAGCAGGTGGTTTTCATCGGTCTGCTGCTCAAAAATGCGCAATAGCGCCAGCAGCTTGGATTTCTGGCCTTCCTGTTTGGGCATTCGGTACACCTCATTTTTTCGTGTTGTGCCAAACCTCTCAGTCTCGATTCCAGCTCTCCCCAGCAGGGGAGCTGAAAAAAAAAACAGCAGTGCTGTGTGCTGAAAAGGTTACGGCGCTTTCTTATCAAACGCCGCGCGGCGCTGGGTGGACAGGCGGAACATCTCCTCCAGCTTTTCCCGGTCATCGGCCACAAGGGCGTTGCGCATCTCGTTCAGCGCCCCGCTGAACTGGTCGATCTCGGAGATAAGGTTTTCCTTGTTCCAGAGGAACAGCTCCGCCCACATCTTATCGTTGATGCGTGCAATGCGGGTCAGGTCCCGGAAAGAATCTCCGGTGTACTCGCACAGCGAGGTATTGTCGTTGGCGCACATCAGGCTGACGGCGATGGCATGGCAGAGCTGGCTGACATAGCCGATCATCCTGTCATGCTCCTGCACGGTCAGGGTGCAGATATGCTTGAAGCCCAGCACCTCGGCCAGCTCCCTGGCCCACTGAACGGCCTCCGGGGTGTTCTTTTCCGTGGGGGTCACAATGAAGTTGGCCGGGGCAAAATTCCCGACACATCGGTAAAGATGCAGCCCTCCTTCAGCAGGTGGCCGTAGGTCCGGAACCACTCGAGCAGGGCCGTGGGGTACAAGCCAAAGATGATATGGTCGGCCTGACATACCAGATCCTCAAAATCGTGGGTCTTGCCGCTGGCGATATAGCCGTGGGCGAGGGCATACTGCAGATGGCCCTCGCTGCGGTTGATGCCGTCCACATGGAACCCGGCCCTGCTCAGCTCCAAGGCGTACTTGCCGCCCAGCAGGCCCAGGCCCACAATGAGATAACGTTTTGATTTATCCAACATGTTCCACCTCCGCGCCCAAAGGCTTGATGGCTTCCAGAAAATCCGGCCAGCTCTTGGCAACGGCCTCGGCTCCGCTGATGGGCAGGGCCAGCCCGGCGGCCAGCGCCAGCACCGCAAGGCTCATCACCACGCGGTGGTCGTTGTGGCCGGAAAGCGGCTGCTCCGGGGCATGGAGCGCGCCGGCACAGCCATGGATGGTAATGGTGCCGCCCTCGCTCTCCAGCTGCCCGCCGCAGGCCCGCAGCTCGGTCTCCATGGCCTCGATGCGGTCACTCTCCTTGATGCGGAGACGTTCGGCGTTGCGGATGACCGTGGTTCCCTCACACAGCAGGCCCAGCACCATCAGCACGGGGCCCAGGTCGGGGCAGTCGGCAAGGTCGATGTCCGTTCCGTGGAGCAGGGCCTTTTCAAACACCACGCCCTGCCCGGTGTGGGTGAATCTTGCGCCGCACCGCCGGAGGATCTCCAGAATGGCCGCATCGCCCTGCAAGGTCTCCTCAGACAGGCCGGTGATGGCCACACCGCCGGTCACAGCACCCAGCACGGCAGGAAAAGCCGCCTGGCTGTAATCGCCCTCCACGGTGTAATCACCGGGAAGATAGTGCTGCCCGCCGGGAATTTCCAGCGTGTTCTCATCCAGCCAGCGGCTCTCCACGCCAAAGGCGTGCTGCACAGCGCGGGTCATATCGATGTAGCTCCGGCTCTCCACGGGCGGGATGAGGTGCAGGGTGCTGGTGCCGCCCAGCAGGGGCAGGGCAAACAGCAGCCCGCTGATGAACTGGCTGGACACGTTGCCTGCCAGCTCGTATTCGCCCGGGGTCAGGGCACCTTCCACAGTCAGGCGGTCCGCGCCCTGCTCAAAACGCAGGCCCTGCTGCTGATACAGCGTTTTGTAGACCGACTGGGGCCGCTCCATCAGCCGCCCACGGCCTGTAAAAGTCACTTCCTGCCCGGTCAGGCCGGCCAGTGGGATGAGGAAGCGCAGGGTACTGCCGCTCTCACAGCAGTCCACGGGGGCATCAACCGGCAGAAAGCGGCCCAACCCCTCCACCACCGCGTCGTTTTCACCGGTGGTGACACGGGCGCACAGCCGGACCGCCGCGCCCAGCGTGGCGGAGATATCCTTGCTGAAAGCAAGATGATGGAGATGGGAGGTTCCCTTTGCCAGCGCCGCGCAGAGCACCGCCCGGTGAGCCATGCTTTTGCTGGGCGGCGCGGCGATGTTGCCGCCCACCGTCCGGCTTGATTTTATCGTAATGTTCATCGTGTTACTTTACCTGGCTCACCCTCTCCGTCAGCGCTTTGCGCTGCCACCTCTCCCAAAGGGCGAGGCCTTGGCAGTCCACCGCAAGGTCTGTGGTTTCGCCAGAGGCTCTCCCTTTGGGAGAGCTGGCAAAGCCGTCAGGCTTTGACTGAGAGGGTGAGGCCGTTCATCGTGTTACATATCCCGGCCAATGGCCCATGCGACCTGACGGCACTTTGCCATGGCCTGTGCAAAGGCATCCGGGGTCAGGCACTGTGCGCCATCGCTCCATGCGTGGCGGGGATCATAGTGGACTTCCACCTCCAGACCGTCGGCACCGGCGGCCACAGCGGCGATCATCATCGGCTCGACCAGATTGGCCTTGCCAGTGGCGTGGCTGGGGTCCACGATGATGGGCAGATGGGTCTTTTCGTGGATGATGGGCACAGCGGAGAGGTCGAGGGTGTTGCGGGTGTATTTCTCAAAGGTGCGGATGCCCCGCTCGCAGAGAATGACCTGCTCGTTGCCGCCGGCCATGATATACTCTGCAGACATGATCCACTCCTCGATGGTGTTGCACAGGCCGCGCTTGAGCAGAACAGGCTTGTGCATCTTGCCCACGGCCTTGAGCAGCTGGAAGTTCTGCATGTTGCGGGCACCGATCTGTACCACGTCCACATATTCCTCAAACTCCGGGATCCGGTCCTCGCTCATCAGCTCGGACACGATGGGCATTCCGGTGGCCTCCCGTGCCTTGACCATATCGAGGATGCCCTCGGTCTCCAGACCCTGGAAGGAGTAGGGAGAGGTGCGGGGCTTATAAGCGCCGCCGCGGAACAGGCTTGCACCGCCCGCCTTTACGCCGTTGGCAATGCGCAGTGCCTGCTCCTCGCCCTCGATGCTGCAGGGGCCTGCCATCACGGCGATCTTCTCGCCCCTGCCGATCTTCACGCCGCCGCAGTCGATGATGGAATCGGCGGGGTGGAACAGGCGGTTGGCCCGCTTATAGGGGGCGGACACGCGGGTGACGTTGTCGATCCAGGGGTTGGCCAGCACGTCGCGCTCATCGATCTTGGTGGTATCGCCCACCAGACCGAACACATTGTAATCCTTGCCGGTGATCAGGGTCACATCCAGGCCCTGCTTCTCGAATTTGTCTACGATCTTTTCCAGCTCTTCCTTGGGGGTGCCTTTTTTGGTCGAAATGATCATCTTGTTTCTTTTCCCTTCTGTTTTGTCTCTATGCTTTCAGTTTTGCTGCACAGCCTGCCCTACTTGCCAAGGGCTCCCCCTTCGGGGGAGCTGGCGAGCGAATGCGAGACTGAGAGGGTTGTTACTGCACCAGGTGCGTCTGCGCGCCGCCATCCAGCCGGAGCAGCTGCACAAGGTAGGCGCAGGCATGGAGATATCCGCTGACCCCCTCGCCTGCAAAGCGGCCCTGACAGCCAAAGGAGACCACATCCACGCTGCGGAAGGGCTCCTTGCCACTGGGGTCGGCCAGCATCACTTCCACGGCGGGCACGCCGCACACCTGCAGCGCTTCCAGAATGGCCACGCTGTAATAGGCGTAGCCGCCCGGGTTGAGGATGATGCCATCGGCCCGGCCTGCCGCCGACTGGATCTCATCGATGAGGTCGCCCTCGTGGTTGGACTGAAAAAAGTCCACCTGAACATCCATCTGGGTACAGCCCGCCTCAATATAATCCAGCAGTGTATTGAAATCGATCTGCCCCTCCATGCCCGGCTCCGTAAACTGGGTCAGGTTGAGGTTGGGACCGTTAATGACTAAAAATTTCATCCAGCGCCTCCATTGCCGCCGTCACGGCATCCGCAGGGGTGGTCTTGTTGGGGATCACAGCATCCGCTGCCGCCAGATAGAGCGGGCGGCGCTGGGCTTCCATGGTTTTCAGGGCCTCGGGGCTGGTGGAAAGGGGCCTTCCGCCGCCCACCAGCAGATCTTCCAGCGGCCGGTCGATAAAGAGCACGATGCCGTTGGCGTGGAGCGCCCGGAGGTTTGCCGGGTCTTTGACCACGCCGCCGCCGCAGGAGATGACCTGCCGGTTCTCCCTGGCAAAGCGGGCGGTCTGCGCGGCCTCCAGCTTCCGGAAGCCTGCCTCCCCCTCAGCGGCAAAGATGTCCGGGATGCTCCGGCCGTCGGCCTTGACGATCTCCTCGTCCAGATCCACGAACCGCTTGCCCAGCCGTTCCGCCAGAGCGCGGCCCAGGGTGGATTTGCCCGAGGAGGGCATCCCGATGAGGGCAATGTTCAGCTGTTCCCGCCGCAGTTCGCTGGTCACACGGGCGATCTCGGCACCGGCATCCTCAAACTTGCGGTCGAGGAAAAATTCTGCCGCGTACACTGCCTGCGCCACCAGCATTTCCAGGCCGCCGACGGCAACGGGCACCCCCAGCTCCTCGGCCCGGAGGATGAGCTCGGTCTTATCGGGATTATAGATGACATCGATCACGGCTTCCAGCCCGGGCATGGAGGTGATATCCAGGGCGCTCACGCCCACATTGGGATACATGCCCACCGGCGTGGTGTTGATGATGATCTGCGCCCCGGTGGTCAGGGCCTGCGCATAAGTCAGCTCTCCCTTTTCGGGGTCGGGATGGCGGCTGACGGTATAGATCTGTTTCGCGCCCCGGTCATGGGCCACGGCCCAGGTGGTGTTGTGGGTGCCGCCGGTGCCCAGAATGAGCACGGTCCTGTCCTTGAACTCCACCCCGTGTGCATCGCACAGGTAGGAGAAGCCGGGGTAATCGGTGTTGTAGCCGTAGAGCAGCCCGTTCCTGTTGACGATGGTGTTCACGGCGTTGATGGCCTTGGCGTGGGGGTCGATGTAGGAGCAGTACTCCATGACCACCAGCTTATAGGGGATGGTGACATTGATGGCCCTGAACTGCCGCCGGGTCATAAAGGCCCGGACTTCCTCTTCCGTGGGCAGGGGGCACAGGTCGTACCGGTAGCCGCAGAGCATCTCGTGGATGACCTTGGAGTAGGAGTGGCCCAGCCGCCCGCCGATGAGTCCGTATTCCATTTACAGCACCTCCTTGCGGTAGCCGGTGGGGTCCTCCATCCAGGCCATGCCGTATTTTGCGGTGAGCAGGTCGCCCACGGCCAGCGCGGCGGCGCAGGTCTGCACAATGGCGGCCCGGGGCACGATGCAGGGGTCGTGGCGGCCCTGAATGGACAGCTCCGCGTCCTTCTTTGCGATATAATCCACCGTGTCCTGCGTTTTGTAGATGCTGGGGGTAGGCTTGACCGCCGTGCGGAACACCACGGGCATCCCGTTGGAGATGCCGCCGTTCAGGCCTGCATTGTGGTTGGTGGCGGTGACGATGCGCTCCCCCTGCATCCGGAAGGCATCGTTGGCCTCCGAGCCCTTCTGGTCCGCAAAGCCGAAACCGGAACCGAACTCGATGCCCTTGACCGCCGGGATGGAGAAGGCCAGGTGAGCAAGCTTGCTCTCCACGCTGTCAAAATAGGGTTCGCCCATGCCTGCGGGCAGGCCCAGAATGGCGGTCTCCAGCACGCCGCCCACACTGTCGCCCTCGGCACCGGCGGCACGGATGGCGGCTTTCATGGGTTCCTCCACACTGCCGTCCAGCAGGGCAAAGCCCTCGGACTTGTTCAGCAGTGCCTCGGCCTGCGCCGCCAGCGCGGCGGGATCATCCAGCGCAAAGGGGGCATCGCTGATCCCGGCACACCGCCCGATGTGAGTCACGATCTCGATCCCGGCCCGGTTCAGGGCTCCCAGCACCAAAGCGCCGCCCGCCACCAGCGCGGCGGTGACGCGGCCCGAAAAGTGGCCGCCGCCCCGGGCATCCTGATAGCCGTGGTACTTGGCGTAGGCAGTGTAATCCGCGTGGCCGGGCCGCAGCAGGTCAGCCGTTTTGGCATAGTCGCCGCTGCGGGTATTCTGGTTTTCAATCATCAGGGCAATGGCAGTGCCGGTGGTGCGGCCGTTGACCACGCCGGATAAAAACTGCACCGCATCCCCCTCCACACGGGGGGTGGAAAGGCCGTCGCCCCGGGCACGGCGCTTGTCCATGCAGGCAGCAAGAAAGGCTTCCTCCACAGGCACGCCCGCCGCCATGCCGTCCAGCACCGCGCCGACAGCCCTGCCGTGGCTCTCGCCAAAAATGGTCAGCGAAAGGTCGCTGCCAAAGGTGTTTTTCATGGCTTACTCCTCCACACCCAGCAGGGGGCGCAGGCCCTCCACGGGGATGGTCTCGGCCCGCCAGCAGCCCAGACCCGGCACCTTGATCACCGTGATCTGGCCGCCCTGGGCCTTTTTATCGTGCAGCATCTCGGCCAGCACCTTTTCCTTGTTATAGGTGGTGCGGGTGGGCAGGCCAATGCGGCGGTAGACCGCCCGCACCCGCTTCTGCAGCGCCTTGGATTCGATCATGGGCAGCATCCCCAGCGCCACGCACTCGCCGTGGAACAGGCCCACGGTGCGGCGGCCCTTGATGCCCTTGACGGCCTCGATGCCGTGGCCGATGGTGTGGCCGAAGTTCAGGGCCTTGCGCATCCCGCGCTCGGTCTCATCCTGCTCCACAACGTTCTTCTTGAACCGCAGGCTGCGGTAGATGATCTCGCTGATCTGGGTATCGATATCGCCCTTTTCAAAGATGGCGAACAGCTCGGGGTCCGCCAGCAGGCCCGCCTTGACCGCCTCCGCCAGACCGTTGATGTAGTGGCGGCGGGGCAGGGTGG
>OHJS01001199.1_pt1 | contig 13765 bp, 7 predicted proteins | sample 1568661 | NCBI WGS metagenome assembly OHJS01 (sample SAMEA3879603, study PRJEB24766) | human gut metagenome | biome: human-associated habitat; feature: feces | place: USA | collected 1985/1987 | reverse complement strand
CAGCCTTAACAGCCTTCTTCATCTCATCCTGGCAGTGGTTCATACCACCCTTAGCAATACCGTGAAGTTCGCAAGGAGCGTAACCAATGATAAGTGATGGTCCGTTGTAAGCCTCTGCTTCCTTGATTACCTTAAGAGCCTGAGCCATGTTAGCACCAAGAGCAATCTGAGCTACATATACATAACCATACTGCATAGCGATTTCAGAAAGGCTCTTCTTTCCGATTTCCTTACCTGCTGCAGCGAACTGGCAAACCTCACCGATGTTAGAAGCCTTAGAAGCCTGTCCACCTGTGTTAGAATACATTTCTGTATCGAATACCATAACGTTAACGTTCTCACCAGAAGCAAGTACGTGGTCTAATCCGCCGTAACCGATATCGTAAGCCCATCCATCACCACCGAAGATCCATACAGACTTCTTAGCAAGGTAATCCTTCTTAGCTAATACCTGTGGAGCTGTTGGACAACCATCTGCAGCTGCCTTCTCTAACTCTGCAACAAGAGCTTCTGTAGCTGGTGTGTTAGCCTTAGTATCATCCTTAGTCTCGATGTACTTAGCTGCTGCTGCCTTGAACTCAGCAGATGCCTTATCAGATGCAGCCATCTCTTCGATCATCTCGATAGCCTGCTCTCTGATGTACTTCTGACCAATATACATACCTAAACCATGCTCAGCATTATCCTCGAATAATGAGTTACACCAAGCTGGACCCTTCTTAGAATCCTTGTTTACTGTATATGGTGAAGTAGCAGCTGGGTTACCCCAGATAGAAGAACAACCTGTAGCATTAGAAATGTACATCTGCTCACCGAATAACTGTGTAATTAATCTAGCATATGATGTCTCTGCGCATCCTGCACATGAACCTGAGAATTCAAGTAATGGCTGGTTGTACTGAGAACCGATTGGAGTTTCAACAAGCGCTGGCTTGATTTCCTTCTTACCAACGTTAGCAACGAGGTAATCAAATACAGGCTGCTCAGCTGACTGAGATTCCTGTGGAACCATCTTAATAGCTTCTCCTGCCTTAGGACATACAGTAACACACTCGCCACATCCCATACAATCTAAAGGAGATACAGACATTGTATACTTCATAGTTGTATCTACAGCATGCTTAGAATCTGCAAGCTTGATGTTTGCTGGAGCTGCTGTAACTTCATCAGCTGAAAGAATAAATGGTCTGATTGTTGCATGTGAACAAACAAATGCACAGCTGTTACACTGAACGCAGGCTGCTGGATCCCACTCAGGAACCATAACTGCTGTTCCTCTCTTCTCGTATGCAGAAGCACCTGTTTCGAACTGACCATCAGCGCAATCCTTGAATGCTGAAACTGGAAGGCTGTCACCATCCATCTTAGAGATTGGCTCAAGAAGATCGTTAACTAACTTAACAACTTCTGGACGTCCTGTCTTAGCTTCCTTAGGAGCATCAGCTTCTGGATTAGCCCAAGAATCTGGAACTTCTACCTTATGTATAGCATCTACACCGGCATCAATAGCCTTGTAGTTCATCTCTACTACAGCATCACCCTTCTTAGAGTAAGACTTCTTAGCAGCTTCCTTCATGAACTTAATAGCATCATCGATAGGCATTACATCAGCTAACTTAAAGAAAGCAGACTGTAAGATTGTGTTAGTTCTCTTACCCATACCGATTTCGATAGCCTTATCAATGGCATTGATTGTGTAAAGCTGAATCTTGTTATCATAAATGTACTTCTTAGCTTCAGCGTTAAGATGATGTCCTAATTCTTCATCTGTCCACTGGCAGTTGATCATGAATACTCCGCCTGGCTTAACATCCTGTACCATCTTCATACCCTGTGTAACATATGCTGGGTTATGACATGCTACGAAGTCAGCCTGATTGATGTAATACGGGCTTCTGATTGGCTTGTCACCAAATCTTAAGTGAGAAATTGTGATACCACCTGTCTTCTTAGAATCATACTGGAAGTATGCCTGGATGTACTTGTCTGTGTGGTCACCGATAATCTTAGTAGAGTTCTTGTTAGCACCTACTGTACCATCTCCACCGAGACCCCAGAACTTACATTCCTTAGTACCAGCAGCTGAAGTAATTGGAGCTGGCTTAACTTCTGGAAGTGAAAGGTTAGTAACATCATCAACGATACCGATTGTGAATCTGCTCTTAGGAGCATCCTTCTCTAATTCCTTATATACAGCGAAGATAGATGAAGGTGGTGTATCCTTAGAACCAAGACCATATCTGCCACCAACTAATGTGATGTCGTTAAGTCCTGCTTCACGAAGTGTTGTAGCAACATCAAGGAAAAGAGGCTCACCAAGAGAACCTGGCTCCTTTGTTCTGTCAAGTACAGCAATCTTCTTAGCTGTCTTAGGAATAACCTTTAAGATAGCTTCTGATGACCATGGTCTGTAAAGTCTTACCTTAATAAGACCAACCTTTTCACCCTTAGCTGTAAGATAATCAATAACTTCTTCTACTACGTCGTTAACAGAACCCATAGCGATGATTACTCGCTCTGCATCTGGTGCACCATAGTAGTTAAATAATCCATAATTAGTACCGAGCTTCTCGTTAACCTTGTTCATGTACTTCTCAACTACTGCTGGAAGAGCATCATAAACTGAGTTACAAGCCTCTCTGTGCTGGAAGAAGATATCACCATTCTCATGTGAACCACGAGCTGATGGATGATTAGGATTAAGAGCGTGTGCTCTGAATTCTTCAACTGCATCCATTGGGCACATATCCTTAAGATCTTCGTAATCCCACTCTTCAATCTTCTGAATCTCGTGTGATGTACGGAAACCATCAAAGAAGTTAAGGAAAGGTGTCTTTCCTTCAAGTGCTGCACAGTGAGCTACTGGAGAAAGATCCATAACCTCCTGTGGGTTAGTTTCACAAAGCATTGCAAAACCTGTCTGACGACATGCGTATACATCTGAATGATCACCAAAGATGTTCAATGCATGTGATGATACTGTACGGGCAGATACGTCGAATACGCATGGGAGCTGCTCACCAGCTATCTTATACATATTAGGAATCATAAGTAAAAGGCCCTGTGAAGCTGTAAATGTTGTTGTTAATGCACCTACACCTAAAGAACCATGAACTGTACCTGCAGCACCAGCCTCTGATTCCATCTCAACTACCTTAACAGTACTGCCGAAAATGTTCTTTCTTCCGGCTGCTGACCACTGGTCAACATAATCTGCCATCGGGCTTGATGGTGTGATTGGATAGATACCAGCAACTTCTGTATATGCATAAGCTACATGTGCAGCGGCTGTATTACCATCCATAGAATGTTTCTGTCTTGCCATTATAAATATTTCCTCCTTAAGAAAATTTAGGCGGCATAAATGTACCAGCTATAAATAACCAGATATACATTATACGTCCCTACATATTACTTAATATTTTATTATCTTTATCTCCAAAAGTAAAGGCATAAATGTGAGATTTCATGCTTATTTCATTATTAAAATCAATACAATGCCATTAAAAACTGGACTTTCCCAATGTCCAAGCATCAGAAAAGTCCAATTACACGATTTACATATTCTTATTATTACTACATTTTATTACTAAATCATTATATTAATCGTCTTCGCCCTGAAGTGCATCATAACCTGATTCTCCGGTTCTTACCTTTACTACATCCTCAACATCATATACAAAAATCTTACCATCACCGATATGACCTGTATAGAGAGCCTTTCTTGTAGCATTGATAACATCCATTACAGGAACTGAAGATATTACCATCTCAACCTGTGTCTTAGGAAGAAGCTGGATATCCATTGGAACACCTCTGTAATATTCAGGAGCACCCTTCTGTGTACCACATCCAAGAACCTGTGTAACTGTCATACCTGTAACTCCGATATCGTTCATGGCCTTCTTGAATCTCTCGAATCTCTCCTGCTTCATAAGAATCTCAACCTTGGTAATCTTCTTGCCATCACCTGCATCAGATGTCTTAACAAGAGCAGGTACTGAAGCCTCCATTGATTCTGAACCGATTACATCAACATCTCCATCAACAAAGTCCATTCCACCGAATTCGAATCCTGCATAAGCACTTGAAAGACCATGCTCCATAATATCAAGACCTCTGATTTCTTCTTCCTTAGAAGCTCTCAGTCCAATAGTAGCCTTAATTACTGTGAACACAATCACCATGCATACAGCTGCCCATGCTGCAACTGATACAAATCCTAATAACTGAAGTCCAAGCTGTGTGAATCCACCGCCATAGAAAAGACCTTCGCCCTTAATTGAACCACCTTCTAAAGCAATTGCATATCCTGGAGCTGAGCTTGTTGCAAAAAGGCCAACAGCAATTGTACCCCAGATACCATTCATCATATGTACTGCTACAGCACCTACAGGATCATCAACATGAAGCTTGTAGTCAAGAAGCCATACGCCGAATACTACTAAAAGGCCAGAAACAATACCTATCATTGTTGCACCAAATGCATCTGTTACATCACAAGGAGCTGTTATACCAACAAGACCTGCAAGTGAAGCATTTAAACACATTGAGACATCAGGCTTACCATATCTTATCCATGTGAATATCATACATGTTACTGTAGCTACTGCAGGAGCAATTGTTGTTGTAAGGAAAATAGAGCCTAAATCTTCAATTGTTGTTGCTGCTGCACCGTTAAATCCATACCAGCCAAACCACAGAATAAATACACCAAGTGCACCAAGCGGAATATTGTGTCCTGGGAAAGCATTTACCTTTATAACCTTACCATTAGCATCCTTTTCAAACTTACCAATACGAGGTCCAAGAATCTTAGCACCAATAAGAGCTGCAATACCACCAACCATGTGAATACAACAAGAACCTGCAAAATCATGGAAGCCTAACTGTGCAAGCCAGCCACCGCCCCAGATCCAGTGAGCTTCTATTGGATAGATAAGTGCTGAGATAACTGCTGAGTATACACAATATGATAAGAACTTTGTTCTCTCAGCCATGGCACCTGAAACAATAGTAGCTGTTGTAGCACAGAATACTAAGTTAAATACGAAACTAGAAAAATTAAAATCTTTGTAAGCTGTGAAGATATCAAAACCAGGCTTTCCAATAAAACCAAGTAAATCCTCACCTAATAAGAAACTGAATCCAATAAGAACGAACATTACTGTACCAATACAGAAGTCCATCAGATTCTTCATAATAATGTTACCTGAATTCTTTGCTCTTGTGAATCCTGTTTCTACCATTGCAAAACCTGCCTGCATCCAGAAAACAAGAGCTGCACCTATAAGGAACCACACACCGAATAATTCGGCATCTACCGCTGATAAAATCTCTTGCATAACCATTTCCTCCCTAATCAGAAATTCTTTTTAATTTAATTGCCGGTAACAGAGTTGATCAGGTTCTGTACCTGATTAAACAGAATGCAAAAAAGGCGTGCAGGCAGTTTTCCCAAACTGCTTACACGCCTTTGTGTACATCACTGTTCAATTCATGCTGTTAATTATACTCGCCATTTTCAATAATTATTGAAAAAATCGGACATTTTTATTGACTTTTTAATTTTTTCTTAATAATATTTTAATAAATAAACTTTTAGAGGAGACAATTTATGAAACATATGATACAGCCATTTGGAATTGACATGCATAAAAATGTTCTTACAGACACAAAAGCAGTTAAGCATATGCATTTTTACGAAGCAGATAAAACTAATACCATCCTTAACATCTCATTTATTCCATCATCCACTACAGAATGGATAATATGTTACAACGATAATAATGACATATCTGAATTCATATGTATCGGATGCCAGAACATATTTACAACACTTTCTCTTAAAGAATTTGACCACTATTTCGGAATAAGATTCGACAACACTGGCTGCTACTTTAATAAAGGCTGTGATATTAAGACTTATCCCGTCAACATTACAGACAATATATTCCGTTATGAGCCAGCCCCTCAATCGTATGAGATGCAGCTAATAAAGGATTTTCACAATTCTTCATCCTTTAAAGACAGAATTACACTTTTTAAAGCATTTGTTACAGATTGCAAGACCTTCTGCCCTGTTTCTGAAAATATTGAGAAACTTAACAGACTTATATATTCAGGTACCAGTACTGTTGCAGAATTATCAGCAGAATCAGAATATTCTGTAAGACATATATCAAGGCTTTACAACGAAGTCTATGGTATTGGTGCGAAGGATTTTATCAAAATGTACAGATTCCAGAATGTCCTTGCAGCCATAATTGCTGACCCAGAACGTGATAACAGCTCCTTTATTGAAGGTGCAGGTTATTCGGATCAGGCACATTTCCAAAGAGAATTCAGGACATTTATGGGAATGACTCCTAAGAAGTACATAAAACTTATCAAGAATTTCTGATATACATGCTAAAACAGGTGACAATCTTCACAATCAGACTGCCACCTGCTTTTCTTAATCTCCATCAGTTAATATAAAATCACTCATCACTGTATTACATATATCCATGCCATATTCAGTAAGCCTTAACATATCTGCCTGCTTTACAAGAAGACCTTTATTAATATTCTGTTCTGTCTCTTTAGCATAAACATCATTAATTGAAACTCCAAACCTGTTCTGAAAATCCTTCACATCAACTCCTGCAACCTTTCTTAGTCCAAGAAACATGAATTCTTCCATTGCATCTTCTTTAGTCAGTATTTCAATATTTTCATGAAGTTTTCCTATATCACCGTTAAGCTCTATATACTTCTTGACATCTCTTATGTCGGAATACCGCACATTTTCTGTAAATCCTGCTGCCGAACACCCAAAGCCATAATACTCTCCTCTGTTCCAATACAGAAGATTATGCCTGCATTCGAAGCCCGGTCTGCTATAATTGGATATTTCGTATCTTTCATACCCTGCATTTCCAAGAATCTGCTTCGTTATATGGTACATGCGCCTGTCCTCTTCCTCATCAGGAACCGGCGGAAACTTATCAATATTATCAGCCAGATAAGTGCCTTCCTCAAGAATAAGGCTATACGCCGATATATGCTCCGGTTGTAATGCCGTCACCTTGTCAAATGTATTTTCAAGAGTTGCTTCAGTCTGCCCCGGAATAGCCGACATAAGGTCAACATTAATATTATTAAAGCCTGCAGCCCTTGCCAGTCTGAAGCTTTCCTCAAACTGTTCAAATGTGTGTATTCGCCCAAGCATTTTTAATTCATTATTATCAGCAGACTGTAAGCCAAAGCTTAACCTGTTCACTCCTGCGTCCCTGTATTCTGAAAGCCTGCTTTCATTAACTGTTCCCGGATTACATTCCATTGTTATCTCAGCATCATCCAAAACATCAAAACAATCCCTGACAGCAGCTAATATGTCAGCTATACAGCCATCAGGCAGTACAGACGGAGTACCTCCGCCAAAGAATATGGATGTTATCTTATCTTTTACCTGCCCATCTGCTGTATTTCTGATTTCATTAATAAGTGCCTTAGTGTAAGCATATTTTACAGCATCACCAGCCGGAGCAGACAGGAAATCACAATATATACATTTGTGTACACAAAAAGGGATATGTATATATATCCCTTTTTCATATGTTTTATTCATCATCTAACTTTAATACGCTCATAAACGCCTTCTGTGGAATCTCTACATTACCAATCTGGCGCATACGCTTCTTTCCTTCCTTCTGCTTCTCAAGAAGTTTCTTCTTTCTTGAGATATCACCACCGTAACATTTTGCAAGTACATCTTTTCTGAGTGCCTTGACAGTTTCTCTTGCAATTACCTTGCTTCCGATAGCTGCCTGAATAGGAATCTCAAACTGCTGTCTTGGAATCTCTTCCTTGAGCTTCTCACACATTTTACGGCCTCTCTCCTCAGCATTGCCGGCAAATACAATGAATGAAAGTGCATCAACTTCTTCTTTGTTAATAAGAATATCAAGCTTGACAAGCTTAGAACGCTCATACCCCTTCATCTCATAATCAAATGATGCATAACCTCTTGAGCGTGATTTAAGTGCATCAAAGAAATCATATATAATCTCATTAAGAGGAAGGTCATACTTAAGCAGTGCCCTTGTCTGCTCAATATATTCCATTCCATTATATATGCCTCGTCTTTCCTGACAAAGCTTCATAATAGGTCCGACGAATTCTGTTGTAACCATAATCTCGGCACTTACCATAGGCTCTTCCATATAATCAATCTCAGAAGGGTCCGGCATATTAGACGGATTAGTAAGGTCAATTACATCTCCGTTCGTCTTGTGAACCTTATATATAACGCCCGGTGCGGTTGTTACAAGGTCAAGATTATATTCTCTCTCAAGTCGTTCCTGTATAATCTCTAAGTGAAGAAGCCCTAAAAATCCACATCTGAAGCCAAATCCAAGTGCAATAGATGTCTCCGGCTCAAACTGCAGGGCTGCGTCATTAAGCTGCAGCTTTTCAAGTGCATCTCGTAAATCCTGATACTTGGCGCCATCTGCCGGATATAATCCGCAGTAAACCATAGGATTAACCTTCTTGTAACCAGGAAGCGGCTGCTCACATGGTCTGTCATTATCAGTAACTGTATCACCAACTCTTGTATCTCTTACATTCTTGATACTTGCTGTAATATAGCCAACCATTCCTGCTGTAAGCTCATCGCATGGAATAAAACGGCCTGCACCGAAATATCCAACCTCAACTACCTCTTCTACAGCTCCGGTTGCCATCATTCTTATCTTAGTACCCTTCTTGACAGTACCTTCTTTAATTCTTACAAATATGATAACACCCTTATATGCATCATATAACGAATCAAATATAAGCGCTGAAAGTGGTGCGGAAGCATCTCCTGATGGTGCCGGAATCTTAGTTACAATCTGTTCAAGAACCTCTTCAATATTAATTCCGTTCTTGGCTGATATAAGCGGTGCATCCTGTGCCTCTATTCCTATAACATCCTCAATCTCTTCAATAACTCTTTCGGGTTCTGCACTTGGAAGGTCAATCTTATTAATTACAGGAAATACATCAAGATCATGATCTAATGCAAGATATACATTAGCAAGTGTCTGTGCTTCAATTCCCTGTGCCGCATCTACTACAAGTATAGCACCATCACAGGCTGCAAGTGCTCTTGATACCTCATAATTAAAGTCGACATGTCCCGGAGTATCAATAAGATTGAATATATATTCCTGTCCATCTGATGCCTTATATACAGTTCTTACTGTCTGTGCTTTAATTGTAATTCCTCTTTCTCTCTCAAGATCCATGTTATCAAGAATCTGCTCCTGCATCTCTCTTGATGTGAGAAGTCCGGTTTTTTCAATTATTCTGTCAGCCAGTGTTGACTTACCATGATCAATATGTGCAATAATACAAAAATTTCTTATGTTCTTCTGATTAATTCCTGCCATTAATATAACCCCGCTTGTTTTAAATAATCTTTTATGCCATCTGCTATGGCTTGTGCTGTCTTAGTTTTATCAGTTGTTACTTTCTTTAAATCTGATACATTAGTTATAAAACCCATGTCTATTACTGTGCTTGTACATTTGCTATGAGCGTTAATATAATAATTATCCTTTGCATCTGCAACTGTACCGGTTTTCACTCCACGATTCTTAATTCCAGTACTTTTTTCCATGCTCTTAAGAATAATCCTTGAAAGCTCTGCTGCCTCAACAGGCTTTGTCGTGTGAATATAACTCTCCGCACCGGAAACTGATGTATCTGCATTATATGAATTCATTCTAAGTGACACACATATATATACTTTTGACGAATTACATATCTTTACACGTTCTTCGTCTGTAACATCCCTATCTGATGTTCTTGTCATGACAACCTCAATCCCATCGGATTCAAGCTTTGACTTAATATCAAGAGCCATTTCAAGATTTATATCCTTTTCCTTCCTGCCTGATGACGACACTCCAGTATCCTTTCCACCTTTTGATGGATCAAGACAGACTACAGCCTTTGAAGACGCCCCTTTAGATTCAACATTCTTATTATCATTAAGATATCCACTTGTTCTGGTTTCGCTCTCGGTTTCTTTGCCAATAACGTTTCCCTCACTTACAGTATCCTTAAAAAAATCATTATACACCATTAAAGTGATAACCAGCAAGCAGACAAGCGTAGCCAGTCCGAATAATTTATCTATTCTAAATGTTTTACGATGTTTCATTATAGTACCCCATTAATATTTCTTGTACTATTGTCCATAAGGAAGGGGTAAATGTCAACAACTTTTAACCATTTCTTTTCTTAACTGACGCATTATTTTCTTTTCAAGCCTTGAAATATATGATTGTGAAATTCCTAACATATCAGCAACCTCTTTCTGTGTCTTTTCTTCTCCATCCTCTGAACTCAAACCAAATCTCAAATCAACTATTATTCTTTCACGCTCCGGAAGCTGGTTTATAGCCTTTTTAAGCATTTTGCACTCAACCTCTGTTTCAATATCCCTATATATAATATCCTCATCCGTTCCAATAATGTCTGACAACAGAAGTTCATTACCATCCCAGTCAACATTAAGCGGTTCATCAATTGACACTTCTGCTTTTATCTTACTGTTTCTTCTAAGATACATAAGAATTTCGTTTTCTATACACCTTGATGCATATGTTGCAAGCTTGATATTTTTATCCTTATCATATGAATTAATTGCTTTGATAAGCCCTATTGTTCCAATTGATATCAAATCCTCTACACCAACCCCTGTATTGTCAAATTTCTTCGCAATATAAACAACAAGCCTTAAATTATGTTCTATCAGGGTGTGCTTTGCTTCAGCATCAGAAGCTGTCCCCAGTGCTTCTATTGCGTTCTGTTCCTCACTTGCCCCAAGTGGTGCCGGCAATATATCTGTCCCACCTATATAATGTACGTCACCCTGCTTTAATAAACAAAAATTCTTTATAGAAGGCATTACCTTAAACTGAAAATGATCCGCCATCGCAACCTTTACTACCATATTTCTATCCATCCTTTTATTTTCTTCAAACTTCCGATTCTTCTACATAATCATGTCCTTCCCCAAAAGGGCATGATAATCCCCATTCTTATTAATCTGCCTAAGAGACATACCTATAGCCGCATGCTCCCTTTTCACAACATTTTCTCCCTCGTATATATGTATATAATCTGCTGTTATGATTTCCATCATCCCACCTGAATTTCCCACACTGTTATATGGAATCAGATGATATCCAAGCTTTTGTAAGTTATCTATGTCACTGAGAATATCGTTGAAATACGTTCTTTCAACCACTGTAACAGGTCTTTTCCCAACATAATCAATAAGGCTGTTGCCTGTATCAATTATTGCGTCCATTTCAAATTCCCGTTCTGCTACGCCAATCACAATGTGTCTTTTCAAACCATCTGTTATCCTGATAGTTTTAAGTGTCTTAAGCACAATGACAACAACTATAACCGTCACAGTAAGAAAGATTACAAGCTCACTGTCAGACAGAATTACATTTTCAATAAAATACCCTGCAAATGTGTACTTTAACCAATGCATTATCCCACCTGCAAAAAGTGCAATAAGAATCATTCCTGCACCTGCTTTCAACAGATTCCTCATATAAAGCTTTAATTGTTTTGATGTTTTCTGCTTAAAGTCTTTAGTACCGGAAAGCATTATCATAGCCATGATTAATGTTACCGGAACATATGTAATAAACTTTTCAAGCAGTGCAAATCTTAGTGGAATACACACACATATGACAGCCCATACAGCTCCTAAAGTGGCAGAAATAATCATTCTAGATATTCTGGCAGAAAATTTAAATATCCAGTCTGTTATAAGCAGCACGCACAGGTTTGCCACAAGGTTTATTCCAAACAGAACATCTGCATATATAACCGTTTCGTACATCACCTCCTTGTTTTGAATCCGTTTCTTTGTTGTTACAAGTGGAATTATATACGACATATCATGCAAAATTTGTCAAAACAACAGAGTGGGCACAAAAAAACACCGCCAGCAAACTGACGGTGTTAAATATACTTATATTAAATTATTACTTCTTATTCTTCTGTAAAAATGTTGGAATTGTAATTCCTCTGTCCTTAACCTGTGGTGTAACAGGTGATGGCTGCTTAAGTCCTGGAAGCGGAGCATCATTTGATGCCGAAGATGTTCTTGCTGCTGACTGTGAATATGTATACTGTGGCTTAACATTAACAGTTGGTCTTGTTGCCTGTGCCATACCTGCAAATCCTGCCATAGCCTTATTAACATTACCTTCCTCAAGACCTGTTGCGATAACAGTAATTGTAGCCTGATCTGTAACGCTCTCATCATACATAGCACCAAAGATAATGTTAGCATTATCTCCTGCAAGTTCCTGAACGTAGCTTGCAGCTTCATTAGCTTCGATAAGACTGATATCACCTGAGATATTGATGATAACATGAGATGCACCCTCAATAGTTGTCTCAAGAAGTGGGCTTGTAACAGCCTGCTTAACTGCTTCGATAGCCTTGTCATCGCCTGTAGCTGTACCGATACCGATATGTGCAACACCCTTGTCCACCATAACAGTCTTAACATCAGCAAAGTCAAGGTTAATAAGACCTGGTACATTGATAAGGTCTGTAATTCCCTGAACAGCCTGCTGTAACACTTCATCAGCCTTCTTTAATGCCTCTGGCATAGTTGTTCTTCTGTCTACTATCTCTAAAAGCTTGTCATTAGGAATAACAATAAGTGTATCTACGTTCTCCTTAAGCTTCTCAATTCCTGATTCAGCATTAGCCATTCTTGTTCTTGCTTCAAACTTGAAAGGCTTAGTAACAACACCTACTGTAAGAATTCCCATATCCTTAGAAATCTTAGCTACTACAGGAGCTGCACCTGTACCGGTTCCGCCACCCATACCACAGGTAACGAATACCATGTCTGCACCCTTGATTGCTTCCTGAATCTCTTCTGAACTCTCTTCAGCAGCCTTCTCGCCCTTCTCAGGTACACCGCCTGCTCCAAGTCCCTTGGTCAGCTTCTCGCCGATCTGTAACAGCTTAGGAGCCTTACAACGCTGTAATGCCTGTTTATCTGTATTTACTCCAATAAATTCAACACCAGTAATATTTTCATCTATCATTCGGTTGACTGCGTTATTTCCGCCGCCACCAACACCTATAACAATAATTCTTGCTACAGGACCTGCTTCATCTTTATCATGAATCGTGAGATTCAAACCTTCTTCCTTCACAATTCTTCCTCCTTCACAATTCTTACTCCATGCAACTATTTATGCTCTTTCAGTCACATAATACATATCTAATTTATCATATAATTTTTTGGGCAAATAATCAACATTTTTTTCTATTCTTTCAATTAATTTACCGTCCAGACTTTTACCATTATTGTTATCCGCACTGTTATTATTGTCTGCTTTGCTACTGTTATTACCGTCCACGTAATTTAACTGCTTTGCTATGTCTGACAGCTCATCTCTTATCTCATCATCAACTGTCCACATAACCGCCGAAGGTCCGCTGATTTTATATCGTACATTAAGCACCGGATATAACAAATCCCCTTTCTTGGCATAATGAATTGATAACTCCCTGAGCTTATATATCTTCTCTTTCAGTGCCTTTATATCAATATGTCCGCTTGTAATATTTTCTTTAATATCATCAATAACCTGCTGGATTGCCTTATTTTCTTTCACAAAAGTATTTAATGGGTGGCCGCTTATCATAGCCAGTTTATTAAAAATGCTTTCTCTGTCTT
>OHJS01001174.1_pt1 | contig 14029 bp, 8 predicted proteins | sample 1568661 | NCBI WGS metagenome assembly OHJS01 (sample SAMEA3879603, study PRJEB24766) | human gut metagenome | biome: human-associated habitat; feature: feces | place: USA | collected 1985/1987 | reverse complement strand
ACATTCTCCATGGACGACTATGGCACGGGGTTCTCCACTGCAAACTACCTGATAACGCTGCCGATGGATATTGTTAAAATTGACAAGAGTATCCTGTGGCCGGCAATGGAGAACGAAGAAGCGTTCGTGATCCTGAAGCACACCGTTGATATGCTGAAATCGCTGAAAAAGCGCATAGTAGTCGAGGGCGTGGAGACCAGGAAGATGGCGAAGCTGCTCATTGATATGGGCTGCGATTACCTCCAGGGCTATTACTATCAGAAGCCGGTCCCGGCTGACAAGTATCTTGAGTTCCTGAAAGAAAATCAGAATATTTCTGAAAAAATTCAGAAAACTACTTGACAAATTGAGTTTGTGGTGTTATAATATTCGAGTAATAAAGCAGAGCCACCACACTCTCACCCGCCGGCGTTAAGTCTGTCAGGCGCGGTATGTTTAATGAGAATAAGCCGAGAGGCATTTCAGTTAAGCGTGAGCGTGTGTACTCACGCTTATTTTATTTCAAGGCTGAAACGTAATTTAGAAAGGCGGTGCTTTGATATCGGCACGAAAGAACAGCTCATCAACGAGGATATCCGCGAGAAGGAAGTAAGAGTAATCGGCGCTGACGGCGAGCAGCTCGGCATTATGGCTACGGCTGACGCACTCGATCTCGTACTCATCGCTCCTACAGCGACTCCTCCGGTATGCCGCATCATGGATTTCGGCAAATACCGTTTTGAGCAGACCAAGAGGGAGAAGGAAGCCCGGAAGAACCAGAAGCAGGCTGAGGTCAAGGAGATCAAGATGTCCCTGAACATCGACACCAACGACTTCAACATCAAGGTAAAGAACTGCATCAAATTCCTCCAGAACGGTGACAAGGTAAAGGTCACTATCCGCTTCAGACGTGCAAGAGAGATGTCGCACATGAATCTCAGTGAAGAACTGATGAAGAAATTCCTCGATGCCGTTTCAGAGTACGGCGGTTCTGAGAAGCCGTCAAAGCTTGAGGGTAAGAACTACGCGATAGTTCTCAGCCCCAAGAAGTAAGATAGGCGCAGTCGAGCGGCACACTTTAATGAAAACTCAAGGAGGATAACACAATGCCTAAGATCAAAACTCACAGCGGTGCTAAGAAGCGCTTCAAGCTGACCAAGAACGGTCTGGTAAAGATGGGTCACACCAACAGACGCCACATTCTGACCAAGAAGTCCACCAAGCGCAAGAGAGGCCTGCGTGCTGGCGCATATGCAGACGTTACCAACGTAGCTGCTGTAAAGAGCCTTATTCCGTATAAATAATCGACCGCGGAATGAGTCCGCAGACAAAAATAACAGGAGGTAATGTAACATGGCACGCGTAAAGGGCGCACTCGCAACTCGTAAGAGAAGAAATAGAACATTAAAGCTGGCAAAGGGCTACTGGGGCGGCAAGAGCAGACTTTTCAAGACTGCTAAGGAAGCTGTATGGAAGTCCGGTCAGTATGCTTACATCGGCAGACGTCTCAAGAAGAGAGACTTCAGAAAGCTCTGGATCACCAGAATTTCTGCTGCTGCTAAGTCCAACGGCATGAACTATTCCACTTTCATGAACGGTCTGAAGAAGGCTGGCATCGAGCTGAACCGCAAGATGCTGAGCGAGATGGCCATCAACGATCCTCAGAGCTTTGCTGCTCTGGTCGAGACCGTGAAGAACGCCTGATAAAGACCTGAAAGACGCCCGCGCGTAGTAAAATACGCGGGCGTCCTTTTTGTATATTTTAGTATCTTCTGGAGGACCGCATGGAAAAGATCACCAGCCGGGAAAACGCAAAGATCAAATATGCCTGCCGCCTTGCTTCCAGCGGGGCGTTCCGGCGCAGTGAGGGAAAATTTCTGGCCGAGGGCCGCAAGCTCTGCCCGGAGCTCTGCCGCGGCGCGGCGCTGGAGACCCTGTTCTGCACCGAGGCGGCGCTGGAAAAGTGCCCGGAGCTGGCCGGGCTGCCCGGGGAGCACTATCTGGTGGAGGACCATGTGGCCGATAAGCTGGCCGATGTGGGCACCCATCAGGGCGTGTTCGGCATCTTCCGCACCCCGGTGCACACGCTGGACGAGACAAAGACCGGCGGGCGGTATCTGGCGCTTGAGCGGGTGCAGGACCCCGGCAATGTGGGCACGCTGCTGCGCTCTGCCGCTGCGTTCGGCTTTGACGGCGTGCTGCTGAGCGATGGCTGTGCCAGCGTGTTTGCCCCCAAGACCCTGCGGGCCTCCATGGGGGCTGCCGTGCGGGTGCCGGTGATGGAGGTGGGGGCAATGCCTGCCGCCATTGCCGCCCTGCGGGCAAAGAACATCACCTGCCTTGCGGCGGCACTCTACCAGAGCCAGCCCCTGAGCGCGGCGCGGCCCGGCTACCCGGGCGGTGTCTGCGTAGTCATCGGCAGTGAGGGCCAGGGCCTGACGGAAGAGACCATTGCCGCCTGCAGCGGCACTGTGCGCATCCCCATGACCGACCGGGTGGAAAGCCTGAACGCCGGCATTGCGGGCAGCATCCTGCTGTGGCATTTCCGGGAGGAGAGCCTGTGACCGGGCCCGGCTTCGGCCAGACCAGTCTTTTCCCGCCCGAACCGGCCCCCGACCCGCTGCTCTGCTGGCTCTGGCTGGCAAACACGCTGGGCGCGGGCAGCAGCCATGCAGGCCGGGTGCTGGATGTGTTTGGCGGGGCGCAGGAGGCCTGGGAGAACCGGGATTCCGATGCGTTCCGCAAGGCGGTGGGCAGCCCTGCCTTTGCCCGGGCCAACCTGCCTGACAACACCCCAGCGCATTACCGGGCTTTTGCACGGCGGTGCGCGGCGCGGAATATCCGCATCCTGCCCTATGACGACCCGGATTACCCGCTGGCGTTTTCCCGCATTCCCGATATGCCGTTGGTGCTCTACTGCACCGGCGACCCCCTCTGGCTCAATGAGCCGGGGGCTGTGGGGATGGTGGGCAGCCGCAGGCCCACCGAGTACGGCCTGCAGGCGGCGGCAGATCTGGGCAGCGGTCTGGCCAAAAACGGGGCCATCATCGTCAGCGGTCTGGCCGATGGGCTGGACAGCGCCGGGCACCGGGCCGCGGTGAAGGAAAACTGCCCCACCATCGGGGTGCTGGGCGTGCCCATTGACCGCACCTACCCGGCCTCCAACCGGGAGCTGCGGAAAAAGATCGAGCAAAAAGGCTGCGTGATCAGCGAGTACCCGCCCGAGAGCGGCCCCGTTGGCCCCAATGGCTTTTTGCAGCGCAACCGGCTCATTGCGGCGCTGTCCTCGGCGCTGGTGGTGGTGGAAGCGCAGGAAAAGAGCGGCACCATGTCCACAGTCAACCATGCCGAGCGGTATGGCAAGCCGGTGTTCGTGGTGCCGGGCAGCATCTACTCTCCCAACTCAGCAGGCACCAACGCCCTGCTGCGGGAGGGCCGGGCCAAAGCCGTCTGCAAACCCGGCGACCTGTTCGGGGTGCTGGGCCTGCGGGGCGCGGCGGCTCCGGCGGCGGTGCGCTCTGCGCCTGACCCCATGAGCGAGACCGAGCGCAGAGTGCTGGCCTGTATCGGCCCCAAGGCAAAGGGCGTGGAGGAGCTGGGCGCGGCAAGCGGCCTGCCCACCGGCCTGCTGCTGGGCACCCTGATGAAGCTGGAGCTGGCGGGCCGTGTGACCTGCCTGCCCGGCAAGCGGTATATTCTGCGCTGAACTGCGCAATTTAAGTTGAATGAAACCTCTCAGTCTCGCTGACGCTCGCCAGCTCCCCTAATAAGGGAGCCCTTGGCATTTCGTTGGGTTTTACTACCACCGTCAGGCTGGGAGTTTATAATATAGGAGAAGAGAACCATGGCAAAACTGGTAATCGTGGAGTCGCCGGCAAAGGCGAAGACCATTGGCAAATATCTGGGCAAGGATTACGAAGTCACGGCCAGCATGGGCCACATCCGGGACCTGCCTAAGTCCCAGCTGGGCATCGACGTGGAACATGACTACGCCCCCCAGTACATCAATATCAAGGATAAATCCAAGCTCATCAAGGAGCTCAAGGCAAAAGCCAAGCAGGCCGACGGCGTTCTGCTGGCAACCGACCCGGACCGTGAGGGAGAGGCCATCAGCTGGCATCTGGCCAATATCCTGGGGCTGGACCCCCACGAGCCCAACCGCGTGACCTTTGACGAGATCACCAAAAAGGGCGTGCAGAAGGGCATGGCCAATCCCCGTGCCATCGACGAGGATCTGTTCAATGCCCAGCAGGCCCGCCGTATCCTTGACCGTCTGGTGGGCTATAAGCTCAGCCCCTTCCTGTGGCGGAAGGTGCGCCGGGGCCTGTCGGCGGGCCGTGTCCAGAGCGTGGCGGTGCGGCTGATCGATGACCGCGAGAAGGAAATCGAGAACTTCAAGCCGGAACCTTATTGGGTACTGACCACCAACTACCGTGATACAGTCTTTACCGCTGTGTTGGAACTAGACGAAGAGGAAACCGCAACGGCTTCTCAGGAAAAAGGTGCGAACGGCAACGGAAGCGGCAAGGCAAACGATGTGGCACGCCGGGGATTCACCTCGGAAGAAGAAGGGCGGAAAGCCCTTGAACAAATCAAAGACGCACCGTTCACGATTACGTCCGTCACCAAGAAAAACGGAACGGAAGCCCCTCCCCGCTTGTACGACCTGACCTCGCTACAGGTGGAATGCAACCGCAAGTTTTCTTTCTCATCCGACCTGACCCTGCAACTCATCCAGTCGCTCTACGAGAAGAAATTCACGACTTATCCGCGTGTGGACACCACTTTCCTGAGCGACGACATTTATCCGAAATGCAACACCATTCTCAACGGTATAGCCGGCGAATACGCCGCCTTGCTCCAACCCTTACGTGGCGCGGCGTTGAAAAAGAGTAAAAAGGTGTTCGACTCTTCCAAAGTCACCGACCACCATGCCATTATCCCTACAGGAGTTGCACCTCACGGCTTGACACCGGACGAACAACGGGTATTCGACCTCGTGGCGCGGCGTTTCATCGCAGCGTTCTACCCCGACTGTAAATTTGCTACCACCACCATCCTCGGCGAAACGGCCGACATTCCATTCAAAGCTACCGGCAAACAGATTCTCTTGCCGGGCTGGCGGGACGTGTATGCACAGGAGGCCAAAACAGCGGAAACCTTGGTAAAAACCGCCGAGGAGGAACGCACGCTTCCCGCTTTCACAAAAGGCGAAAGCGGCCCTCACGTACCGGACTTGGCCGAAAAATGGACACAACCGCCCAAACCTTACACAGAAGCCACGCTCTTGCGCGCCATGGAGACTGCGGGTCGCCTTGTGGACGACGACGAATTGCGTGATGCCTTGAAAGAGAACGGTATCGGCCGTCCGTCCACCCGGGCCGCCATCATCCAGACCCTCTTCAAGCGACATTATATCCGATTGGAACGGAAAAACCTGATAGCCACTCCCACGGGGGTGGAACTCATCAGCCTGATTCACGAAGAACTGCTCAAAAGTGCCGAGTTGACCGGTATCTGGGAACGCCGTCTGCGGTTGATTGAAAAGAAAACCTACGATGCCAAAACCTTTTTGGAAGAACTCAAGCAAATGGTAGCCGAAATCGTGCATACCGTCCTGGCGGACAACACCAATCGCCGTGTCGCGGAAACACAGGAAGATAAGCCTGCACCCAAGGGAAAAAAGGGAGCCGCGAAAGAAAAACCGACCAAAACCCCAAAGACGACACGCAAAATCGCACCCCCAACTACCATAATCCCGGCCACGCCTCCTGCCCCCAAAGAGGGGGACCTCTGCCCGCTCTGCGGAAAAGGGCATATCATCAAAGGCAAGACCGCATTCGGCTGTTCGGAATGGAAAAACGGATGTACTTTCCGCGCACCGCTGGAAATCTCTTCATAAGCCACGTCCTTGCATACCGTACCGCTCCTACACAGGAATTTTGCAAAAACATCCTTCATCCTTCAGGTCGCATGGTAAGTCTCTCATAATTTTGATATTATAAGCTGAAGGATGTTTCAGGCATCTTTCAGCCATGCTTCATTTCGCTTGATTCAGATTGAAAAATCAGTTGGCTTAGAATGAAAAATCGTTTGGCTGAGAATGAAAAATCATTCGGCTGAGAACTTTTTATCGCTTTCCGCAATGAAAGGAAACTGAAAGATGGCTGAAACATCCTTCATTCTATAACGCATTATATGTTAATCGGTTACCTTATATCCTGAAAGATGAAGGATGTTTTTTCAAAACCCTTGGGGGAGCATGCAGGAAATGACGGACTCCGGCAAAATACCTTTTCTACCCCGACAACCTCCAACTGTCCCAAGTTCTTTGACAAAGGCACTCCATGCTTCCGCCCCTGCCGCATACATTTACTCCTGTAAGGCTAAAGGATATGGTCTTACCACAATCTTTGCAAATGAAGTATTGCTTGAAAACATAAAATCAACAGCACAATGAATAAACGTTATTTTCTATTGCTGTGTATTTTTTGCTTATGCGCATGTAGCCGACAAAAAGGCGGAGCTATAATAGATTTGACCGACATAGGACAGAACGAAATCGTTGTTCCTGCAGAAAGCATTTACTCTTCCATAAAATTCATTCCGCTTGAGACCCACGGGCAAAGCATATTGAGCAGCCCGAACGTGTTTGGAATGGACGGCGACAACGTGCTGATTTGGGACCAAGATGATATTCTGAGATTTGATTCCAATGGAAAATTCCTGAACAGAGTGGGACGGTTAGGAAAAGGACATGGAAAACACGGGCGTATCAACTCCGCCAATTATGATGAAAATAAGAAAATAATCTATGTCGGAAACATGGGAGGTTTCATATATAAATACGACCTTGAAGGCAACTATATAGGACAGTTCAAGATAGCCGAAAACGGTGAAATCCTCCAGACTGTCAGGTTCAACAAACAGTTGGACGCCTTGGTTTGCGAGACGAGGAAGTATTCTGGCGAGGGGCTTCAGGTCAGCCTTCGTACAGTGTCGCCTGAAGGAGTCGAGAAAGGGGCATATCCTGTATATAAAGACCATGAACAGGTTTCCCGTAGTATGACAAGAACCGGCATGCTTCGTAATACATCGGAAGGAGTCATGTTCACGTTGCCTTTTGACGACAAAGTGACTTTACTCACCCCGCAAGGCATCATAGACATGCTGACGATGGACAGAGGCAATTTCCGCCCAAGCAGGCAACTATGTGAAAACTGGGATTACTCGGACGAACTTTACAAGACGAAATACCAAATCGACAACATTGTGGTTACAGATAAATACTTTTATTTAACCGTAACGATGGAAAAGGAACAATGCGACCTACTGGTAGACCGCCACTCGCATGCCTTTATCCACGATAAGAAGTATGCATACGGTAGTGAATCGGAACACCTTTCTTTAAAAGGATTCAAAAATGTAAGTTTTTGGCCTTGGGTGGCATTCGATAACAAGGCTGTAGATTTATTGTCCATAGACAGATTTAATGATGACGACTTGGAAGTTTTAAAGGAAATAGCGGTAAACGATTATCCATTGGACGACATGTCCAACCCCATCCTGGTTATCGCAGAAGAACAATAAATAATAGTTAAACTGTATTAAAAACACAGGCATTTGCGTGTAAACAGCACACTCTTCACTCCCTATTTATATAACTTTGGAGAGAAATTCAACCCAATAACTTTTTAATCACTTAAACCATGAACAGTACTCGTATCAACAAACTGATTCTTAGTTTACTATTTTTATGCCTGGCAACCACAGGCCGTGCACAAACCTTCCCTCGCCTGCTTTTGAGTGGGGATTATCCCGACCCGTCCATCATCAGGGAAGGAAAAGACTTCTACATGACAAACTCATCTTTCAATTACGCACCGGGACTGCTCATTTGGCACTCTACCGATTTGGTGAACTGGACCCCCATAGCCCGTGCACTCCATGCACTCGACGGTTCGGTCTACGCTCCAGACTTGGTGAAGTACAAAGGACGTTACTATATCTACTATCCTGCTGCCGGAGCCAACTATGTGGTCTATGCCGATGATATCCGAGGCCCGTGGAGCCAACCGGTGAAACTCGACCTGGCGGGCATCGACCCTGGACATGTAGTGGGCGAAGACGGCAAACGGTATTTATATGTGGACAAAGGTGCCATAGCCCCGCTAAGCGACGACGGGCTGAAAGTGACGGGACCGAAAAAGACCGTCTACGAAGGTTGGCGGTTCCCCAAGGATTGGAAAACCGAAGGCAATGGCGACATGTTCCTCGAAGGCCCGAAACTGCTGCACAAGGACGGTTATTATTATATGGTATCGGCAGAAGGCGGCACCGCCGGACCGGCCACGAGTCACATGGTAGTCGTGGCACGTTCCAAAAGCGTGTTCGGCCCGTGGGAGAACTCCCCCTACAACCCTTTGGTGCATACCTACAATGCAAGCGACCCTTGGTGGTCGAAAGGACACGGTACGCTCATCGACGATGCCGAAGGGAACTGGTGGGTGGTGTACCATGCTTACGCACAAGGTTACCACACGTTGGGTCGCCAGACGCTGATAGACCCGGTGGAATGGACAGCCGACGGATGGGTCAAGCTGCGGCATGATGCCCGTCCGCTCCCGGCACAAGACCCTGAAAAACACGGACTGGAACTCTCCGATGACTTCACGGGCAAGCAACTCGGCCTGCAATGGACCTTTTGGAAGGAATACGCCCCCGAAAGCCTCTCATTCGGCAAGGACGGCATGAGCGTCAAAGCCAAAGGCAAGACTCCTACGGATGGACGTTTGCTTTTGACCACAGCCACAGACAAGAACTATGAGCTCACAACGGAAATCACCCTCGGAAAAGGGAACACGGGCGGTTTGCTCCTTTTCTATGACGAGAAGGCATACGCCGGTGTCGCTTCGGACGGAAAGACGCTCACGATATACCGCAACGGGGAAAAAGCCGAAACCATGCCGTCCGATTACCACAAGCATTTCTACCTCCGCCTGCTCAACCGTGCCAACCGCGTGACCCTCTCTGCCAGCAAGGACGGAAAGTCATGGAAGGAACTGGCCACGGATATCGACGTGTCGGGACTTCATCACAACAACTACGGTGGGTTCTATGCCCTCCGTCCTGCACTCCTGTCCGCAGGAAAAGGACGTACGACTTTCCGCAACTTCACCTACCGTGACGCCACACCGCAAGAAAAAGACATGGCGGCCTACCTTATGGTATTCCATCAGGACGAAGACCACTGCCTGCATGCAGCCATCAGCCGCGACGGTTATACGTTTACCGCCCTGAACGATGGCAAGCCCATTATTGCAGGCGATACAATCGCCGACCAGAAAGGTATCCGCGACCCGCATATCTACCGTGGCCCGGACGGCGGCTTCTACTTGGCCATGACCGACTTGCATATTTATGCACAACGCGAGGGTTACCGCGATACGGAATGGGAGCGCGACGGGAAAGCTTATGGTTGGGGAAACAACCGTGGCTTGGTGCTGATGAAATCGTTCGACCTCATCCATTGGACACGCACCAACATACGTTTCGACCAGATGTCCAAGGAATTTGCACAGATAGGTTGTGCTTGGGCACCGGAAACAGTCTATGACCCCGCCACAGGACGGATGATGATTTATTTCACCATGCGGTTCGGCAACGAGCAAAACAGGCTTTATTATGTCTACGTAAACCAAGATTTCAACCGTATCGAGAGTATTCCGCAAATCTTGTTTGAATACCCCTCTGGAGCGTCTGCCATCGACGGCGACATCACCCCGATATGGAACGAGGAGCGGCAAAAAATGGAATATCACCTGTTCTACGTGGCGCATGAATCCGGTTCGGGCATCAAACAGGCGGTTTCCGACCGTATCGACGGAAGCTACCGGTTCGACCCGCGTTGGATAGACTTTGAACCGGTGGCCTGTGAGGCACCTAACGTTTGGAAACGCATCGGTGAAGACAAATGGGTGCTCATGTACGATATATTCGGTATCAACCCACATAACTTCGGTTTTGTAGAAACCAGCGATTTCGTACACTTCAAAAACTTGGGACGCTTCAACGAAGGCGTGATGAAGACCACCAACTTCCGGTCGCCCAAGCACGGCGCAGTCATCCACCTGACCCAAGAAGAGGCCGACCGGCTGGAGAATTACTGGAACGGGAAAAAACAGAAATAACCGAAAAAAAATTACCTCATCCCCAACCGCGACACAAGGAAAGCTAATTCCTGTGCCGCGGTTTTCTTTTCCGATTTAACGTTCTTTATACCTTTCATGACAGGTAGTTTTAATTGTTCATTCGTATAAATATAAAACGAATGACTCAACTTATATCGAATCACACTTATGAACAAAAACATGAAAAGCAAAAGAAACAGATTTAGGACGCTATTGGCATCCTGCCTTATCGTATGTGCCGGCCATACCGCAATGGGCCAGGAAAATGGCCTTCGCCTGCACTTCGATTTTAAAAACATGAATGGTACTTCCGTCTCAGATACGGAATGTTCCGGTATCACGGCCTCACTCAAAAATGAAGCTACGGTAAGCAAAATGGGAAAATACCGCGTACTCAATCTCGGTAGCGGAACCGGTTATCTCGACCTGACAGAACAAGCGGGCGAACTGTTCAAAAGTATGGATGCGTACTCCATCTCCATGTACTACCGCGTAGACGAGAAAGCCTCACTTTCCGGTGCCGGCTTCTTCCTTTGGACATTCTCCTCTTCTGCGGCCTGTACGGGGTCGGAGGGCAAGTACTCTGCTTACCGCCTCAATGCCCAACGCTTTGCCAACGCCACAGGAGGATACGGCAACGAAACGGCTATAGAAATCGGTGGAGAAGCGGCCAAAGGAAAATGGACACACGTCGTGTACACCCAAGACGGACAAACCGGTACGCTCTACCTCGACGGAGTGGCCAAAGGAACGAACACCGAGATGCCCACCAATTCATCCAACTTCACCACTTCTGTTCCTTACGCATGGATCGGACGTCCCGCTTTTACAGCCGACAATTACCTGAAGCAAACTCTTGTAGCCGACGTCCGCCTCTATGACCGTGTACTGGGAACATCGGAAATCGGCGAACTGGCAGCCGCAGTTGACGATTTGGAATACGAATATACTTACGGCAATCCGGGCGACTTCACGGCATTGCAAAATGCCATCAATGAAGCCCAGGAATATATCACTTCACACACCTCTTCTTACACAGGCGCAATCGTTGCACTTTACCAAGACGAAGTCAATATCGCCCAAGACCTCGTAAACGAAGGTAAAGTAAACCAAAATGCCATCGACCGACAGCTCGAAAACCTCGCATCAGCCCGTACGGCCTTGGAAGCCGCGGCAGGATTCGATTTCGATGTCACAGGCATTACGACAGGATACGACACAGAAAGAGGATTCCGGCATCCCGGTGCCCTCCATACCGATGCCGACTTTGAACGTATCAGGGAACAGCTCAAAGCCGGAAATGAAAAAGTCGTAGCAGCCTACAATGTATTGGTCAACGCCGGATTCTCACAGTCTACGGCTGCTACAAATCCCGTACCGACCATCATACGTGGAGGGGGAGTAGGAGAAAATTACATTAATGCAGCGCAGGGAGCTTCTATCGCTTACCAAAATGCCCTGCGGTGGAAAATCGACGGTTCGGAAGAACATGCCAAGCATGCAGTGGATGTCCTGATGAAATGGGCACGCGTCACCAAAGGCATCGGAGGCGACTCCAATTATGCACTGGCTGCAGGACTATACGGATATGCCTTTGCCAACGCCGCCGAACTCGTGCGCGACTACGAAGGATGGTCTGACGAAGATTTCACCACATTCAAACAATGGATGCTCGACGTGTGGTATCCATCTTGCATCGGCTTCCTGCGTTCCCGCAACGGAACTTGGCAAAATTCGGGAAAATGGTGGGAATGCCCCGGACATTACTGGTCGAACTGGGGACTTTGTAACGTATTGGCCGTCATGAGTATAGGCATCCTTTGCGATGACGTATTCATTTATAATCAGGGACTTTCTTTCTTCAAATACGATCAAGTGGGTACTTTCACCGACCCGCGTACTTCCGACCCTATCCTGAACGACGGACTGACCGAGTTTTTAGGCAACCTTGTCGTCACGACACAAGAATCCGATTTGGAAACCGGAGCTTACGGCAAACTGGGACAAATGCAAGAAAGCGGCCGTGATGTAGGCCATGCCGCCATGGCCGGCGGACTGGCCGTAGACGTAGCCCACATCGGTTGGAACCAAGGCGATGATTTATTCTCTTACATGGACCACAGACTGGCAGCCGGTATAGAATATTTGGCGGCACAAATGCAAAGCGTGCAAAACCTGCCATGGACAAACTATCATTACGGAAGTAGTGGCCTGCATTGGAGCGACGGAAGGGCATGGTTGCAGACCGGCCCCGCATTGGGAGAACAAATACGTCCTTACTGGGGTACCGTCATCGGGCACTATGAAGGCATTAAAGGCGTAGAAATGCCTTTCTCCAAAGCAGTCTACGAAAAAATGGGCATCGACGGCGGCGGACAGGGTAATACCAGCGGAGGATACGACCACATGGGCTATTCCGTATTGATGAACACCCGCGACTTCCCTACTCCCGAACAAATACCCACCCCGCTCACTCCCATCATGGAATACAACGGTATAAGCGTGGAACACAACGAACTGGGCGGACTGCACAATACGTACCGTACCGAACCTACGGAAACGCTCCCGGCTGGTACACTCGTCACCCTGAAGCCACAACTTCCCGATGGCACGACCGATACGGGAAAATGGGAATGGAGCACCGGAGAAAACACGAAAGACCTCACCGTGGCAGCCGACAGGAGCGGCATCTGGCGCGTGACATATACGAATGAAAACGGTGTGGAAAGCGAACAGATGTTCAGCATCGCCGTGGAAGGCGATTGTGGGGAAAGCACAATCAACCCGACCATAACCTACAATGGTTCCACACGTGCAGCGACTTCCATCAACGTATTATACAACAGCGAAGTGTCCTTATCCATATTCGGTGTGGGAGGCTATGGAAGCTATTTGTGGGAAACCGGCAGTACGGCTTCTTCCATCACCCTACCGCACGTCACGACCTCACGTACCGTTTCCGTCATCCATACCAACCAAGGCGGACGTCGCCAGGAAACCGTCTTCCGTATCAATGTACAGGCTGCACGCCCAGACATCATCGTCAACGGCGGACGTTATACGGATAAGAACATGATGATCGTAGAAAAAGGCGATAACGTGACGCTCACGGCCACACCGGCAGATGCCATGACGGGAGGAACTTACTTGTGGGGAGACGGCTCTACCAAAGACTCTCTCACCATTAATAACGTGCAAACTTCCGCCTCTTATACATTGGATTATACCATAAACGGCCAGACAAGTACCATCACTTATCAAATCTATGTAAAAGAAACGGGATACCGCAGTGTAACACCGGGCAACTACTACATCCGGCACAAGACCTACGGAACGTATCTTACCAATCATGGCAACGACGACTATCCCTCGTTCGAGCCTGAAGATGAGTCCAATAAAGCTGCACAACAATGGAACGTCGTCAACACTCCTCCTTCTACGACCTACGGTTTCCAGTCGGTTTTGGACGGAACCTACTTGACCGACGAGGGGTTGTGGCAGGAAACCATGACCAAGCCGTTCCGCTTCAGCGGTGCCGTAGATATTGAAACATTAGCCATCCAAAAGTCAGCCCGTAGCGGTAACATCTATTGGCAAGTGGCAGAAGACGGCAGTATCGACTTCGCTGCGACGGAAACCCCGAATGATTACCCGTTCGAATTCATTCCTGTAGAAGGCAGTAAGGTATCCGAAACGACCGGCGGTAAAATTGTGGCACGAACGATATATTATTCAATGGACGGTATACAGTTGGAGCAGCCCCGCAAGGGTATCAACATCCGTCAGACCACCTTCACCGAATGCCAGTTTCAATATGCCCGCATGGCGGAGGCCTCTTTTGAGGAATGCGCCCTCCCCGG
>OHJS01001171.1_pt1 | contig 14051 bp, 13 predicted proteins | sample 1568661 | NCBI WGS metagenome assembly OHJS01 (sample SAMEA3879603, study PRJEB24766) | human gut metagenome | biome: human-associated habitat; feature: feces | place: USA | collected 1985/1987 | reverse complement strand
CGATGAGTAATTAACCCGCTTACAAGCCGCCGGTATCAAGCCTGTGCAAAGGTCAGGCCGTACCAACGCCGCGTGAGGCGTGGCTAGTATCAAAGGGTTATACCCGTATAATAAAATACCCCGCCATAGCCGGGGGTATTTTCAGTGTGTCGGAAAAGTGGCTGCCACGTTTATCGAGTTAACACGGAGCGCTTTTATATTGGCGCGGTCAGCGCCCGGTGTAAAGAAACCCTTGCTGCCAAGGCATTCCGAATCTGACGCATATGTCGTCAGGTTCGGCTGAAAGCCTATGGGGGTTGCGGATCCAATTAACCCCCGGGTTTCTTGACAGGCTGTATCCCCCGGCTATGCCGGGGATTTGTTATTCTTTCTGTTTTGTAATCATCTTATTTAACTGCCGTTTGTTCCTCTATTTCTCTCGATGGAATAATTAAAATAGTTGAAGAGGTTTCGAGTTATTTTAAAAACGTAATTTGAAATTATGATATACATCTATCACATGATATTTTTTCTGATTTATCAAATAAACCTATTAAAATAACAAAAGAACGGTTGATAAAAAGTTTAACTAAAGCTCATTTAGAGTTCAATAACTAAGAGAGACGATCGCGATTTAAGCGGAAAATCCAACGGGAATTGTTTGTGTAATTAGAGAGAATCATGGATCTGAGAAGCACCCGATCATTTGCGCATGTTGATGGAAATCTCACTAGATAGGCGTGCCAGTAAGTTGGAATATTATGAAGAACCCGCTGTTCAATATAGTCGGTCAAAAAACTTTTGCGCCGGAAATATGATGTATACATAGATGGGGAAATTCGCAAAAAGACTGCAAAGGATATTTGAGCTCATACAATCAGCCAAGGCATACGACTAAGTTATTTGAGGGATTCGAATACCCTTATAAGGTGAATCCTCTGCGGCTTCCATCCGTTGCATGAGCCTTATTTTAAGGCTTGCCGCATATGAAAGACCATCGCCTGCGCCGTTGGATTTTTGTTGTTGCATTAGCTGGTGAGATTATAGTGCTTTAACCTATAAACTTCAAATCCTGTTTATTTTTAGCGCCCTGTGAGTCACTGCTTGAAGCAGCTCGACTTAGTCAAGTAAAAACATCACAGGCAGATCTAAAGAAATGCATCGTTTCTTTTTTACTGCAACGCTAAAGACACTATATTTAGCGTGCAATTTTCTTCGGCACAAGGCGATAAAAGCTGCTGAGTTATTGTTGAATCTATTGATTAATTAGTTCATATTCAAGAGGATGTAATATGAGCGGATTTATCTATAATCGTTTGCTTCAGGTGCTTCTTAAGTGGTAGAAACTCAGGAGAGCTGAAAAACACTTGTTTGTATCTGCCGTAATCCCCCCGCTTGAATCTATTGCGTTGTTATCCTAAGCGCTATTGCTGCCATTCTGGATACGTACAGTTTTTAATATCAATCGCCATGATGAAAAGATTTACTTTAACGTAAACTCTCCGCCGTTCTCTATTTTAAGAGCGTCATGAAGGTTATTGTTTACGGTAAGCCGTTGTTATGTTAGGATAAATACATTGCTTGCGATTGTGGAAAGCAAAAAATGTGATTATAAACAGGAAAATGATATTAAAACGTTTGCGTTTGAAGCAGTTTAGCCCCTATTAAAATAGGATGCTAATAAGCGGCGTTTTTAGAAGGATCAATTAAAGGGGGGGTACTATGATAGATTGCAAACGATGCGGCGAAACGATACCGAATGGGATGAGCTATTGTACCAGTTGTGGAATGCCGGTTACAGATACGCGGCCGATGCAGCACGAGGCGCATGAAGCTAACGATGTGCAAAGCCCGATGAAAGCGATAAACGTTCAGGCCGGGGCGCAGCCCGGACGGATCAGCCATCAGGCGGCCGCCCAGCGTCAGAGCAGGTATGGCAGCGAAGATGGCGTGTATTCAAACAATTATGCGGCTTATGCCGAAACGGTACGGCAGGAGACGGCAGAGCCCGAGCTGGAACCGGCAAAGGTTTTGGGGACAGGCGGGTATCTCGGCGCGCTGATCTTGATGGGCTTGCCCGTGATTGGCCTGATTATAACAATCGTATGGGCATGCGGCGGCTCCGGCATACAGAGCAAGGTTAAGCTTGCTCGCGGTTATCTGCTTTACGTATTGATTGTAACCGTTGTTATAGTGCTGATTTTAGGCATACTCGTGGTGGTTTATGCGGATACGCTCAGCCGGTATTTGAACATGCTAACCAAAATGATTTAAGACTTAGTTTTATATGGAGGTAATGAACATGAGCTTTTGCGGAAATTGCGGGGCCAAAATTGATGATAACGTCAATTATTGCCCAACTTGCGGAAGGCCGGTTGGCTCCGGCGCCGCGAAACCGCGGCAAGAGGGCGGCTACGATGAAAACGATATCGTTCAAAACAAGGCTATGGCGATACTCTCATACATCTCGCTGCTGGCACTTATCCCCCTGTTCGCCTGCAAGGAATCGCCATACGCGCAGTTCCATGCAAAGCAGGGAACAAACCTTTTGATACTTGAGGGGATATACTGCGTTGCCCATTCGATAATTAAAATAGTTTTTTGGGCGCTAAGCCCTGTGCTTGGCGTGATAATGGAGGCTATATTGGGCCTGGGTTATGTTGGGTTCGCCGTGTTTTCCATACTCGGGATAGTATATGCCGCTCAGGGCCAGGCAACCGAACTGCCCCTGATAGGCAAACTAAAATTCATCAAATAACAGTATTTATTGAGAAGGCTTTATTAGAGCTTGATTATCCCCATATACTTTCGGGTGAGCGAGCACTGAGTTCATCCGTCAATATGTGGGTGCGTCGCCTTATTAACAGCCTGAACGAAAGGGAAGGTATCATGAACAAAGAGCGGCTTACGCAGCGGTTTTTGAGGTATGTTACATGCGCTAGCGAATCCAGGGATGAGCGGGAGTTCTGCTTAATGCTCGAAGACGAACTTAAAGAGATGGGAGTCCGGGTGGACCGCGATGAGTCAGGGGAGAAATGCGGTTCAAACGGATGGAATATACGCGCCTCCCTTCCGGGGCATGGAGAGCCCATACTTTTTTGCGCACATTTGGATACCGTGTCCCCTGGGAAGGGAATAAAACCCGTGCTTGAAGGAGGCGTTATACGTTCCGGCGGGGATACGGTGCTGGGCGCGGATGATAAAGCGGGCGTTGCGGCTATTATGGAAGCGTTTGAAAGCCTAACCGAACACGATTTAGCGCACCGCCCCGTTGAAGCGCTATTTACGATCTGCGAGGAGCTGGGTCTGATGGGCTCCAAGCATGCGGATTACTCCGCATTCTCAAGCCGTCAGGCAGTTGTGCTGGATTCAGGCCCAGCGGTGGGGAGCATCATAAACAGGGCGCCGGCCAACATCCGCATACTTGTAAAGATAACGGGCAAAAGCGCCCACGCGGGTATCGCGCCCAACGAGGGCGTGCATGCCTTAAAGGCCGCCGCCGCCGCAATCTCATCCATCCCCTGCGGGTATGTGGATGATGAGAGCGTAATGAATATCGCGAACATGCTCGCGCCCGGAAAGACGAATGTGGTGCCGTCACTGGCTTCTTTCAATATGGAGATTCGTTCTTTTAGCGAAGCAACTTTGGATAAGCATTTGAAGGCGGCGGAGAAGGCTGTCAAGGACGCCTGCGATCTATATGGGGCGAGTTATTCATTTGAACCGGAACGCCATTCAAGCGTGCTTCACGTGCCGGAAAACGGCTCGCTAATTTGCTTAATACGAAAAGCGCTCAATGACATTGGCGTAGAAGGCTGCGTGGACAGAACCTTTGGGGGCAGCGACGCGACCTGGCTCAACGCGAATGGAATAGAGGCGGTAAATATAGGTATCGGCATGAAGGATGCTCACAGCGTAACCGAGCATATTGCCGTTGACGATTTAGAGACGACCGCACGCTTGGTAATGAATATTGCGCTATCGGTTAGCTGAAGTTTCAGCGCGGGTATGCAACGTGTTAACAGCAGGATGATAAACCTTAACAATCAGGGGTAGACAGACAGGCTCCCATCGGTAAAACCGAGGGGAGCCTGTTTTTTGTAAATGGCTAGAAAAGCACAACCGCTGCCACAATCCGGTTTGGATTACATGAGCGCCGGTCGGGTATAGCCCTTAGAAGTTTTCGCCGCGTGAGACGCCGCCTGATTTAACGTGCTGTTAACCAGAACGCACGGGTTGTTTGCTTTGCCCGTAAAAGCCGGGGTTTGAATCTGATTTATTATCAGCTTATGGCGACCTTGCCATCATCCGGCTGAATTGCTACCCAGGTATTGCCGGGGCGCAAAACGAGCGGGCTGCCGTTGCTCAGGTAATAACGCGTTGGTTCATCGAGGCTTTTGCGCTCCCATGTTCCGGTGATATGGCGGCCGGCGACAAAATAATCGCATTTGCCTGAACCGACAACCTCCACCATACGCCGACCGCTATAATCATTCGGAATAATATACTCCTTGGCATACTGTACTATGAGGTTGGTAGCGTGAAATTGAGAGGTTTCCGTATGCTCTTTTCCCGTTGAATCCTTGGTTACAGTACGCACCATAAACTCTTTACCGTTCACATATCGCATAAGCTTCTCTGAATCCGCGTCATACTTGAATTCGGTATGCTCAGGGTTATCCGTCTGGAAGGAGAGCCCCACCTTGGAGAATGCCGCGCCGCTATCGTAGGATACATTTGCACTAAAAGCAAACGGGCCGTTATACTGCGGTTCGTAGTTATACAGCTCGTCATATATGCGCTGTACGTTGGTATAGGCGTTATGCGGCGCTTTACGATCGCTTGAGCGCCAAAAGTATTTTTCCCATTTACCCTTTACGCCGTCAACGCGCACCTTAATATGCTCCGCGTTTTTGCCATATACATATGATACGGGCTTTTCCTCGTTGCTCGGCCCGCCGAAGTGTACGAGAGGCGAATCCCATTCGCGCTGAATATTAATAAAATATATCCTTACCGAACGCATCGGGCCGGCTACAACGGGATATTCATCATTAAATATGCACATCATGCGCGTAGCGCTGCTTTCCACACAAGTTTCATATATAATATCCGCTTGCTGAAGCCCCGTTTGAGGCCGCGCGGCCGGAGCGTTTTCGATCATTACCGCAATGGGTTTGTATACGGCGCCTTCTTTAAGCGCTAAGCCTGTTGTAGGTGAGTATACGCTTAAATCCGGCGTTGGTTCACCCGTCGCATCCGTTGTTGGCGCTGGGGACGGCGTTTGAGGGGGCTGCGTAAGCTCTCCGGGATTGGGCTGTTTTGAGCATCCGCTCAACAATAAAGCCATAAGCATCATTCCTGCCAGAATTTTCTTCATCATAACCCTGCCTTTCATCGTTCTTTAATTAATATTCCCATCTTAGGCGCGTCCAGATAATATGTCAAGTTAAATGAACGGACGCGGGAGGTTGATTTTTCCGCCTGACGTTAGCCGTTTTGCGGGAGGGATGTTTATATTATACCCAGTTTAAAAAGCAGATGCGCGGCCGGCGGTCTGAGTGCAGAAGGCTTTAAGCGCCTTAAGGCCAATCAATCATGCAGCCCGAATTGATGTTCATGCCAAAACAATAGAAATGGAACTAATTAAGCTTTGTGCCCCGCTGTAAAACCGTCGGTTTAGGGTAATACGCGGGCAGAGCGAGCTTAAGTATGGCGGGATAGTCTACCCGACTGCTTAGGTAATATGTTAATAAGAGCAGGAAAACAGAAAAAGCAGATCGAATTCGAACTGCAGAATAAATATGATGGTAGTGATGAGGAACAAATCAGTACTCAATTGGATTTTGTCATAACTGAACTGCTTGAGCAGCGTATTCTCGTAAATGCTGATGAACACAAGTAAATAGATGTGAAATGAACGCTTCAAGATTATACGAGTTGATAATATCTAAAATGAAGCTTCACATGAATTTTTAAGTACGCGTATTTCCGATTATTATAAAATTTAAAATGTTGGTGGTTAAATTCGGTTCAATTCAATATTCCAGTATCCGCTTAAGGTTTACTTTGAACTGGCTAATAAGTGCAATTTAATCTGCGTATATTGTTGCAAACGAGCCTGTAATGCTGTTGACGACAGGTTTATATCTTTTGATTTATCAAAAATATCGTTTCTGAAGCTTTTTCGTAGAGAACGAAGATACTCTTTTTAGAGTCACTGCGCTAAAAAGCTGTAAAAAGCAGGAATGATTTTGTAATTTATATCAATCACATAATAACGCCTATAATCAAACAAAGGTATTGACGATTGCCTATATATGGCATATAATTCACTTATACTGGAGTATATACGTAATCAGAAGTATTGTGTTAAGCGGCCGGCGCCGCCATAAAACGTCAGGTAAGTTCAGCAATTGATGTAGTTTCATTAAGAACCGAGCTCTAGGAAAGGGGAAAAGGCATGAACGTAAAAAAACTGAAAATCATTGCGGCAATTATAGTAGTATCCGTGGTAATCCTAACGTGGCTTTTGCCCTCATGCGGCGTTCATGAACAGGAAAGCGGAATCAAGTCGCTGGATGAGCTGGCACAGCACGGTGATGTTATCAGCCTTCAGGAATATGAGGCGTATGTAGACAAGCTGAGAGATATGGAGAATGGAAGCATTGGCGTACGGGCGGATTACCATGAGTATATAGAGTACAAAAACGCCCGATCCTATCCGAGCGTTCCAGCGGACGAGATAAAATGGTACAGCATCCGGTATCAAAGCGGGGAGGAGGAGGTAAACGGTTATATCGCCGCGCCCGCGGATTATCTGGAAAAGAATTATCCCATACTGATTTATAATAGAGGCGGCCATGCTACTACCGGTGGCCTTAGTGCGACGGACGTACAATACTTAGCTCGATTCGGCTTTATCGTATTAGCTTCAAAATATCGGGGTTCGGGGGACAGCACCGGCAAGGACGGATTCGGCGGCGAGGATGTAAACGACGTGATTAAGCTGATCGATTTAGCGGAGGAATTTACATTTACAAACGGTAAAATCTATATGTTCGGCTGGTCGCGCGGCGCGACACAAACCTATATTGTGCTGAGCCGTGACGACCGTATAGACGCGGCCGTCGCCGGCGCGGGGCCTGCGGATGTTTCTGAATTTTATTATGAAATTGAATATTACCAGCAGGATAAGTTAAGCACAATGATCGGCGGAACGCCGGAAACGCACCCGGAGGAATATGAGGCGCGGTCTGCGGTATGCTGGCCGGAAAAGATCAATACGCCCCTCTGGATTGTACACGGTACTGCCGATGATATAGTTCCCGTGCATCATTCTGAAGATTTGTTTAACGCCTTTGTCGCGGTTGGAGAAGATGCTAAGTTTACTCTATTCCCCGAGATGGATCACGGCGATCCTGGTTGGGCCTTTTTGCCGGACTACTTTTATTGGCTGAGGCAGCATTGAATCGATTACCCTGCTGGCGCAGTACGCCTTGCGCCAGCTTTTTTTAAACAACTAACGGAGCCGTATGATAAGCACAGTTTTTTATGTTACTGTGAATGACTAACATCGCCGTATAAAATAGTTGACAAAGATCGGAATAAGTAGAAATCATTTTTAAAAAGTCGAAAAACCTATTGACAATTAACAAAATATGGATTATGATTTATCTATACTAACGTATGAATGCTCTTGCCAGAGCAGCCAGAAGAACACATCCAGCGCCCGTAAAGGGCATAGGGATCGCAAGCGAAACAGCGGAAGTACACGATACCAGTTTGAGCCATCTCATTCCGCAAATAACTATTTTTGAAATAACTCGCAAAGGAGGTGAAAATATGAAGGGTATAAACGATTTGGTTTGGAATTTTGAACCTGAAACGACGGACGCACCGCCGATATCAATGAATGCTTGTTGTGGCGAAAGCACACCAGCATATCCCTCTCCACGCCCCCCTCGCGGCGGTCCGGCTAAACCGCCTATGTTCACGGAAAAATAGAAAACCGTCTGGATTTAAGATAATACAATCCGGATAAAACCTATCGACGCGGAATGGTTGGCATACCGGGGCCGGTTTACATACATCAATATAATATGTTAAGCTGGTCCCGGAAACACAATAGAAAGGAGGAACTTATGAGTAAGAGTAAGAGAAAACGTGCTCTCAGCTTGGTCATGTCGGTATTATTGGTATTAGCGCCTATGGTTTTTATGCCTTCGTGTACTGTTAAAACCGGGCAGGATACCGGGCTAAAATCTCTGGAAGAATTGGTGGAACACAGCGACATAGTCCATTTTAAGGAACAAGAAGTGGATGTTAACCAGTTGCATGGCTTGGAAACCGGGTGTATTGGCTTGCGCGCCGATTATCATGAGTATGTGGAATATTCGAATGCCCGCTCCTATCCGAGCATACCTGCGGACGAGGTGCTGTGGTACTACATCCGCTATCGAAGCGGGGAGGAGGAGGTTGGCGGGTATGTATGCGCGCCAAAGGATTATCTAGAAAAGGATTATCCCGTGCTGATATACAACCCTGGCGGTGATGGGCTTCAAGCTAGTGATGTTCAATACTCCGCGCGGTTCGGTTTTATCGTGTTGGCGTCAGCATACCGGGGAGGAGGGCTTGGCAGCACGGGTAAAGACGGATACGGCGGTGAGGATGTAAACGACGTGATTGAGCTGATCGATTTGGCGGAGGAGTTCACCTTTACGAACGGGAAGATGTATATGTTCGGCTGGTCGCGCGGAGGGATGGAAACGTATATCGTATTGAGCCGAGATGAACGTATAGACGCCGCCGTCGCCGGGGCGGGACCCACGGACTTAACAAAATTCTATGATGAATTTGTCGTTAACCGACGGGAAATAAGATTCCATGGATATATAGGCGGCCCGCCGGAAACGCACCCGAAGGAATACGAGGCGAGATCCGCGGTATGCTGGCCGGAAAAGATCAATACGCCCCTCTGGATTGTACACGGCACTGAGGACGATACTGTCCTCGTGCATCATTCGGAGGCGTTGTACAACGCAATGACCGCGTTGGGAAAGGATGTGAAACTCACGCTATTCCCTGATATGGATCATGACCATTCATTCCCATATTGGGGTATGCTACCCGATTACTTTTATTGGTTAAAGCAGCATTGAAGAAACGGAGCGAAGGGCTTTATAGCATTTAAAGCAGCCTGATTGCATCGTTCATATCCTTTAGTATCAGCGCCAACACCAAGCCGCGGCTTGTCAGGTTGATTTAAACAAAGTAGACTGAATTGTTATTAGGGGGTATTATGAATGAACTGTTTCGTAAATTAAAACACACACCGGAAGCTTTCGCCTACTCTTTATTGGATGCAGAGGCATTTTTCAACGCGGTAGTTGAACGTCAAATCCTTACGTGAAAAAAGTTAGGATGTTCTTTTAACTGCCCGCGGCAGCATAACCGGATGCTTGACATGGTCAAGCAACTACCCATCAAGCAGCAGAGCCTGCACAAGATGCTGATAGATTACCTCCGCTTTTTCAGTCCATGCCCGGCAGGCGTGCCGTGCGGTCGCCGAGTCCGGGACGTCGAGCTTAATTGAAAAAAGCGTGCGGTCGCGCTCAAGCGCGCGCAAACAAACCGCGTAAGCTCCGTTCGGCTGTTTTTCGACGAATGAGGTGTATTGCACCTGCGCGCGCAGCTTTTCCCGATTAGCCTCAATATAATCGTTACATTGCTCCCTGAGGGATTTCGGCAGCCGCTCGATAAACAGGCTTAACAGCTCGTCCCCCTGTTTTGTGAGGCGGTAGCCCTGCCCATAGCTGTAAGGTATCGCCGCGATTAACCCGGCTTCCTCCAACTCGGCTATGCCCGCCTGAGCGTCAAAATAAGTTACCCAGTCGTTTTGCGCGAGGATTGTGGTGAGCTGCACTCTGGTGAGATCCGCGCGCATAATGCTCAGGACATACATAATGCAAAGCTTATGCCGGGTCATACCATCGCTGAAATAAGACGTCATTTTTCTTCCGCTCCTTGACAAAAGGGAATGCAATAACATTATAGCACAGTTGGCGGATGAAAAAAATTCCCCTTGCAAATTCCTGAATAATCTGTATAATAGTATTTGTTCAAAGGGGTTATAGCTCAGCTGGTCAGAGCGCTACGTTGACATCGTAGAGGTCATTGGTTCGATCCCAATTAATCCCACCAGAAATAATCCTGTGATGCCCGTTACGTATGGTTATAAACCCACAGAGTGACGTCGGGAGTACGGGTTGGATTGCTTAAGCCACCGGCTTGCTCCGGTAAGCTGAGGCGTCCATAGTACACCCACCTGCCGAGAGGCGGGTGTTATAACGATGACGGACGGCATCCTGGGATTATGCTTACAAAAGATTAATGCGGAATTGTGTAATGGTAGCACCTACGACTCTGACTCGTATTGTCTAGGTTCGAATCCTAGTTCCGCAGCCAAGACAAAAAGCCCGGGAACAGTAGTTTTTCGGGCTTTTTTCGTTCGTTATTCTCCAGCTTTCAAAATAGTACTTGGCGATTTTTTGGTAACCTTTTGGATTTTGTATGGGCCTTGCCTGTTTCTGTTTATGTTTTTTTGTATAGATAAATAATAATTGTTAGACTTAATTATTTGCCAAGCAGGGTAGAATTATTTAACATATACAACAAGTAACCAATGCCGGAATGTGTTACTACATCCTAAATTTATGCCAAGGCGACATATCAGCGCTGATTGACGGAAGCGAAGCGGCCGTAGTAAAATATGGTTACGGCAGTTGAATCAAGGGTAGTTATGTTAAAAATTGAAGAGGTTATTTACAAACATGATAATTGGATATGCTTTAATTATTATTGATATTACTGCGTTGTGATAATTTCAATAATTGTATTGAAAGGCGGGGACTATAAAGGAGACTTTATTTATTTGTTATTAGACTCTTGGGAGGTATAAGCTTATTTATTGTGATATTGTTATTGGGAATTGTTCTGATTAGGATTGGCTGAATAGATCTACTAAACAATTACTGCATGCACAAGATTAATTCTTTTAAGGAGGTTCTATGATGATATATAAGTAAAAGGAATGAAAATGAATTGCGTAAAATTGAAACGCTAAGACCAACGTCACATATAATCTATATGAGCAGCAACTGTTGGTTAAATCATCACAGGTTATCGGCTTCAACCAGTATTATAGCCCAAATGAAAGGAGCGAAAAAAGTGTTGTTTGGGATCTTAAGAATAGTTATTTTGGGAATTGTTTTTGCTTTTGTTATTGCACTTTAAAAAAATAAAACATACAAATAAAAAAACCGCTGTTTTTATTACGATAATATCATGCATGGTTTTATGCTCGGTATCTTTCCTCTTTCCGTTAAAAAACTTTTTTTATTGATTTTAAATCCTCAGAAGATGTGTTTAGATATTGCCAAGCAGGAGAAATTATCAACGTCATTTACGGTGCTAACTCTAGTATGGTAGTTTATTCGCAGGGAGACAATTCTGGTGGATATCTTGTTGTTCCTAAGGCTGAAGAAGGATATAAAATACCAAGTTTATTTTCCATCAAAAGATTATCGCGAAAGATATACCGTTATAATGGCTTTGATGTCTAATGTTCTGAGAACAAAGGATTATTTTATTGTGGGAACAATCAATTCAGAAGAAAGAGACATAGATATTGTTGACAGTAATAATGAACCTGTTAAGAACATCATAATCGTTATGAAGATTGCTGATACAAAAACAATTCTTGTGTTTTGTTTTGCACAAGACTTTACAAACGAATATTATTTACTTATTAACGGCCAAATAACATATGTATCAAACACATAATAGCCCTGCAAAGCAGAATTTTATTAGAACACGTCCTAATAGGCGGGCAGTAAACACTGCATAAGAAAAAAGCACTCTGATATAATGAACAATATTACGCTTTGCTACTACAAAAGAGGAGAAAGTGCAAGAGGGCGACTATGGAACTGGATACTCCTGAAGATTCTTTACGTAGGCTCGCCGGTATTGTACTTCATGGCCGATGGGGCTACCCTGATAAAATTTTATTGCTTGTTGTCTATTTTAGGTTTGCAATACAAAAAAAGTAGTAAGTTATTGAATTAACTACTACTATTGAGTACGTAAGCCTTTAAGTTACACAGCAAATAAGACTTTATTTAAGCGCCTATCCTACTCCAGAAAATCCCTGAGCTTTTTGCTTCTCGATGGATGGCGAAGCTTCCTGAGCGCCTTTGCTTCGATTTGACGTATCCGCTCGCGCGTCACGTTGAACTCGCGACCCACCTCTTCAAGCGTACGCGCTTTGCCGTCGTCAAGCCCGAAACGGAGCCTGAGCACCTTTTCCTCCCGCGGCGTCAGCGTGTCGAGCACCTCCATCAGCTGTTCTTTGAGCAGCGTAAATGCGGCGACCTCAGCGGGCGCGGGAGCGTCGTCGTCCGGTATAAAATCGCCCAGATGGCTGTCTTCCTCCTCGCCGATTGGGGTTTCGAGCGAAACGGGTTCCTGCGCAATTTTAATGATTTCCCGCACCTTTTCTTCCGAAATCCCCATTTCCCGGGCAATTTCATCAGGCCTCGGATCACGGCCCAGCTCCTGAAGCAGCTGGCGGTTGATGCGTATGAGCTTATTTATGGTTTCCACCATATGTACGGGTATGCGGATGGTACGCGCCTGATCCGCGATTGCGCGGGTAATAGCCTGGCGTATCCACCATGTTGCATAGGTCGAAAACTTATATCCTTTTCTATAATCAAACTTCTCAACCGCTTTGATAAGGCCCAGGTTGCCCTCCTGAATCAAATCAAGGAACAGCATTCCCCGGCCGACGTAACGCTTAGCTACGGATACCACGAGCCGCAGGTTCGCCTCCGCAAGCTGCTGCTTTGCCAAATCATCCCCGCCCGCCATGCGTTTGGCGATATCGATTTCTTCCTGGGCGTTTAAAAGCGGTACCTTGCCAATCTCTTTGAGATACATGCGGACCGGATCGTCAATACCTACACCATCCGCCGCGGTTATTTCCGTTTCAAGCTCCGCTATTTCCTCCGCAACATCCGCAACGGGCTCTATCTCCTCCACGACATCGATGTTCATGGCCTCAAAACGGTCGTAAATGCTCTCAATCTGCTGCGGATCCAGCTCTAAATCCTCAAGCGCGTCCATAACCTCCTTATAGGTCAAAACGCCCTTGGCTTTACCTCTCTCAACCAGCTCGTCAATTCTTTTCTCACGAGGATCCTTTGTTTCCAAATCCGGCCCCTCCTTGTAATTCCGTTATTTTAATTCGCTTATTTTTTTTTGCAGCTGTTCCATCTGCTTGAGTATCCGTTGTTTTTCCTCCGCATCAAGGCACTTATCAAACCGCCCGCCCAACGCCGAAATCTCATCCTCCAACAGCATCCGCCTGATGTTTTTAATGCAGTCGTCTATGGTTTTACGGGGGTCGGCAATGGTTTGACTCAGCTCCAATACCGGAACAACGCGTTCCGCCTCCTCAGGCGGCATTGATGAAAGTATCAGCGGAACATCTGCCGTTTCGGACTGGACGTATTGCGCCAGCAGTTCGCTGGAAAAGCCGATATACGCCGGTTGGTCAAAGAATTCCGCGCCATCCATCGCGCCCATCAAATACAGCGCGTGCTCACGCCCCTTGAGCATACAGGCTAAAAGCGTTTGCTCGCATTTATCACGGGCGTTATCCGCGCGCTCCTGCATTTTAACTCTATTATACCGAGTTGTTGGAAAGCTATTCCGTTCCTTGCCTGATGATATGCCTCCCTGGGCTTTTACGGCCTGGATCGGAAGGCCCGTTAAGCGCGCTACGACCGCGTAATACCGATCCTGCTCCACAGGCTGGAGCGTACCGATAAAGGCGCAAGCTCTCTTTGCGAACTCCTCGCGGCCATCCTCGGTCTTGAGGTTCGCGTTCGCCGCCATATGCTCGATGCGAAAGCCAGGCAGCGAGAGCGCTTCATCTTTCAGGCTTAAAAACGCTTCCTTACCCCGGCGTTTGATAAACTCATCCGGGTCCAACCCCCCGGGTATCC
>OHJS01001157.1_pt1 | contig 14259 bp, 10 predicted proteins | sample 1568661 | NCBI WGS metagenome assembly OHJS01 (sample SAMEA3879603, study PRJEB24766) | human gut metagenome | biome: human-associated habitat; feature: feces | place: USA | collected 1985/1987 | reverse complement strand
TCCTTCTCCGAATTCGATGAAGCCGTCATGTTTCTCGGCTGTTCCGTCCGTCAGAGGCTGGAACCAGTGCGTGTAGTGGGTGACGTTGAGGGACTTTGCCCAACTTTTCATGCCGTTGGCAATCAGGTCTGCCATTTCGCGGTTGATGGGAGTGCCTTTTTCGATGGCGTCGGTCACGGCTTTGTAGGCTTCACGAGGCAGGTATTCCTGCATTTTCTTACGGTCGAAGACATGGCTGCCGTAGTAGTCGGACAGTTTGTTTGAAGGGGTGGTCACTTCAAGAGGTTGCCGATTGGCAAGTTCTTGCAAAGCAAAAAATCGCATTTTTGACATATAAGTCTCTCCTTTTATTGGTTGTTGGGCGCAAAAATACATGTTTTTTCTGAACTACCCCCTCTTTTTTAGGGGGTATTCTCGAAAATATTAGTGTTTTTTGAGAATAGACCCCCTAAAAAAGTCTGCTTGTTATGGAAAAACGACCAAAAGCTTGCGTTTGTTACATGCCATGATTAGTAATCTTTCCGCATCACGATTAGTAATTTTAGTGCGTCGTGATTAGTAATTTTCATGTGTCACAATTACGAATCATTCTGTACATGACACTTGTGGCACCCTTTTTATAACAATTAATATAGGTTCGTATTTATCTCGCACAAACTATGTGTGCTTGTGTATTATTGTCTCTCGCGCGTAACATATGTTTTATAATAAAGGGTGTCACAAGTGTCATTCCCGCTTCTTTATGGAACATGTTTTTGCATTACACAAATTCTTCCGTATATTTGTCCCGATTCTATAAGGAGAAATTGCGGTTGAAACGTTTGTTGTTTATATGGATTTGGATTTGCTTCTTGTTTTCTTTTGTACAGAAGGCAGGGGCGGAGCGTGTATCTTATCCGGTTGACAAACATGTGAGTTCGGCAGACTCCATCATGGAGAAAGTCATCTTCTTTGCCCCCCTTTATGAACGTATTATTGAAAGTTACAAGGCTGAGCTTTACATAAAGGGCTGGGTGAATATCCGTAAGAAGAATCATATTCTCCGCTACATCCCTTCCATGTTCCGGCCCAAGAAAGGGGTGCGGGAATATATGATGGAAACTTATAGCGATTTGCATTTTACTGCTCCCGACATCTATGACCAGAAGGTAAAGGCAAGTGTCGGTACTGCTTCCGAGTTTTGGGAAATGGACGGACGGCTGCCGGAATATTTTCACATCAACATCTATTCTTCTACCTTATTATATGACAAACTACTCTCTCCTTTAGCACCCAATGCCAAAAAATATTATACCTATCGGATTGATACGGTGATGGGGGAACGGCATGCCCTTCAGTATAAAATCCGTTTTATGCCAAAAAGCAAAAGCTTTCAGCTGGTGGGCGGTTATCTGATTGTGAGTGATAACGTGTGGAGTGTACGCGAGATGCGTTTTTCCGGACGTAATGAGATGGTGCGGTTCAATAATCTGGTGAAGATGGGTAATGTGGGCGATTCGGACGAATTTCTTCCGTTGCAGTATGATGTGGATGCAACGTTTCGTTTTTTGGGAAATGTGGTAGATGGCACTTATGAAGCTGTACTCGATTATAAGAACATCATTCAGAAAACTTCTGGCAGTGATATACGGAGGTCGGTGAAGAAAAGTAAATATGACTTGTCCGATTCATACACGTTGCGTACTGATACGAATGCTTATCTACGTGATACTGCTTACTTTAAAACTTTGCGTCCCATTCCTTTGACTCCGCATGAGGAGACACTGTATCAGGATTTCTTCTTGCGTCGGGATACGCTCGCCCGGAAAAAGAAACCGGTGAATAAGAACTTGGAGTTTTGGGGGCAGATTGGAGATGCATTGATCAGTCGCTATACGGTAGACCTTGATAAATTGGGGAGTGTGCGCTGTTCACCACTAATCAATCCTTTTCTTTTGAGCTATAGCGGCAAGCATGGAATTTCGTATCGGCAGGAGTTCAAGTACAACCGTATTTTTACCGGTGATCGCCTGCTGCGCATCGTTCCCCGGATAGGTTATAATTTTAAGGAAAAAGAGTTTTACTGGAGGGTGAGGTCCGATTTTGATTATTGGCCCCGTAAGCGTGCAGCATTGCATCTGGAGTTTGGTAACGGTAACCGGATTTACAGCAGTGATGTGCTGGACGACCTGAAAGCCATCCCCGACAGTATTTTTGACTTCAACCAGATACACTTGGATTATTTCAAGGATTTGTATCTGAATCTGCGTCATAGCTGGGAAATAGTAAACGGTCTGTCGCTGGAAGTGGGTGTATCCATGCACAGACGTACGGAAGTGAACCGCTCCCGGTTTGAACTGAACTACCCGAGCATGCCGCCTACCAAGTCGGCCACCCGTGCCGGTTCCGGAGGTTCATCCTTCTTTCCGAATTTTGACCCGAATATCCTGAACAAGTTCCGCCATACCTATAATAGTTTTGCTCCCCGCGTCCGCCTCACCTGGACTCCGGGACAATACTATTATATGAATGGCGACCGTAAAGTAAATCTTCATTCCAAGTATCCTTCCATCTCAGTAGATTGGGAGCGGGGACTCAGTGGAGTGTTGCAGAGCAGTGGTTCGTACGAGCGTGTAGAGATTGATTTGCAGCATCAGGTTTCTTTGGGCTTGATGCGTGATATTTATTGGCGTTTTGGTTGGGGAGAGTTTACCAATCAGAAGGAACTGTACTTTGTGGACTTTGCCAATTTGCGGCGTTCCAATCTTCCTATGGGTTGGAGTGATGATATTGGCGGGGTGTTCCAGTTGCTGGACGGCCGCTGGTATAACTCTTCCCGTAAATATATCCGCGGACACCTTACCTATGAAGCTCCTTTCCTCCTGCTCCGCCATCTGATGAAATATACCCAATATGTATTGAATGAACGTCTGTATCTGAATGCATTGGTGGTTCCTCACTTGAAACCTTATCTGGAAGTAGGGTATGGCATTGGTACACATATATTTGACTTTGGCTTGTTTGCCAGCTTTGCAAACTGGAAGTATCAGGAAATAGGTTGCAAATTTACCTTCGAACTGTTTAACAGATAGCAATGTGGTAATGTGATTAATGTGCCAATGTGTCAATGACCAGGACGTGATGGCGTAGCATAAACATAGCGCAGCCAATTAGCCAATTAGCATATTGGCACATTATCACATTAATCAATTGTCAATTATTGATTCTTTTGTAACTTTGCTGCAAATTACTTGGAGCTATGGGTATAGTAATAGGAATAGATGTGGGTGGAAGTACCACGAAAATCGTTGGAATCAATGGAGAACAGATACAGTCTCCAATGTTTATTACGGCTACCGACCCGGTGACTTCCTTATTCGGAGCATTCGGTAAGTATATTTATGACAATGGTATACAGCTGGCCGATGTGGAGCAGGTGATGCTGACGGGAGTGGGAAGCGCATTTGTCAACAGCCCTCTATATGGACTGCCTACTCGCAAAACGGATGAGTTTATTGCCAATGGTTTGGGAGCCAGACATGCAACGGATATAGACCAACTGATTGTAGTCAGCATGGGTACCGGCACTTCTTTTGTGAAAATAGACGGAGACAAGGTGCAGCATATTGGCGGCTTGGGGATTGGTGGAGGTACCTTGCAGGGATTATCGAGGTTGCTGTTGAAAACTCATGATATTCATCAGGTGTCCGAGTTGGCTGAGAAAGGGGATGTAACTCGTGTCAACTTGCAGATAGGTGATATTTGCAACACTGCTTTGCCTGACTTGCCAGTGAGTGCTACCGCCTCTCTTTTCGGGAAAGCAGATAGCAATGCTTCTCAAGAAGATATTGCCTGCGGTATAATTTATACGGTACTTCAAACCATTGGAGGAGCTGCTGTACTGTCAGCTTTGAACAGTCCTATCAAGGATTTCGTTCTGATAGGAAATCTCACCCAACTGCCCCAGTGCCGGGAGGTGTTTTCTAAAATGGAAGCCATCTATCATGTACATTTTCATATACCGCCCTATGCTGAATATAGAACAGCAATAGGAGCGGCATTGGCATACGTAAAAGAAAGGCAAGGGTAGTGGTTACTTCTTGCCTGCCTTCTTCATATAGCTGTTTATCAAGGTACATGCGGGAGCGGCCACCGTACCGTGGTCAAATCCCTCCATCTGATAGAGGGTGGTTTTTTGTCCCAATGCTTTGAGGAGAGCATACAAATGGGCGTTTTCCTCATAGCGTGCCAGCATCTCCAACTCTTTGTCGCCAGTGATAAGTATCATGGGTGAAGCGTCTTTTCTTACGTTATTGGAAGGAGCATATTTATCTATAATCGGAGTGTCGGAAGGCAGCCCGCGTTCTTTGCGGATGGTGTAGTGGGTAGTGGTCTGTCCGCTGATGGGGAAAGCGCCTGCCAGGCTGTTGGCGTCAATATTCCACTTTGCCAGGTAACTCTTGTCCAGATTGAGCATCAGACAGAGATAACCACCGGCTGAATGACCGGCTATGTATATTTTGTCTTTATCTCCTCCGAATTCTTCTATATTCTCGAAAGTCCAAGCAACGGCCTCTGCGGCATCTTCCGTGTAGGCAGGATTTTGGGCACGCGGGCTGAGTCGGTAGTTTACGGCTATCACGGCGTAGCCTTGCTCCAGGAACTCCTTCGGAAAATGTTTTTCTCCGGCTTCCAGTCCTCCGCCGTGGAACCAGATAAGGGTGGCAAATCCTTTTTTATCAGTAGGATAATGGAGGTCGAGCTTACAACGCTCCAGCTTATAACTGTCCTTTTCGCCGGGATGAAGATAGGAAATGTTCTTTTGCGTACGGTAGTTGTTGTCCGTTGTCTGATTTTGGCTATAACATAATAATGTATAGCAAATGATGGAAATGCATGCGATTATCTTTTTCATGATAAATTATTGAGATTATGTATAAATGAAACGATGCAAAGGTAACATTTTTTTTATTCTTTAATTGATTATTCCACTGCTGTTTTGAATGCTTTTTGTTTTGTAGTTCAAGAAAATACTTCTATCTTTGCGCCCGATTTACAATGAGTCAACATAAAGTCTCACTTAATTAACGAGTTAAACAATTTATTTATTAATGGAAAATTTAAAGAATGTAGCTCCTATTGAAGACTTCAACTGGGATGCTTATGAGAACGGCGAATCAGTAGCCAGTGCAAGCCACGAAGAACTGGAAAAGGCGTATGACAATACGTTGAACAAGGTTAACGACCGCGAGGTAGTTGATGGAACCGTAATCGCAATGAACAAGCGTGAAGTAGTTGTGAACATCGGTTACAAATCAGACGGTATCATTCCTTTGAATGAATTCCGCTACAATCCTGACTTGAAGATCGGTGATACTGTAGAAGTATACATCGAAAACCAGGAAGACAAAAAAGGACAGTTGATCCTGTCACACAAGAAAGCTCGCGCTACTCGTTCTTGGGACCGCGTAAACGCTGCGCTTGAAAACGAAGAAATTATCAAGGGTTACATCAAGTGCCGCACGAAGGGTGGTATGATTGTAGACGTATTCGGCATTGAAGCATTCTTGCCGGGTTCTCAGATTGATGTGAAACCTATCCGTGACTACGATGTATTCGTAGGCAAGACTATGGAATTCAAGGTGGTTAAAATCAACCAGGAATTCAAGAACGTGGTTGTTTCTCACAAGGCTCTTATCGAAGCCGAACTGGAACAGCAGAAGAAAGAAATCATCAGCAAACTGGAAAAAGGTCAGGTACTGGAAGGTACTGTCAAGAATATCACATCTTACGGTGTATTCATCGACTTGGGCGGCGTAGACGGTTTGATTCACATCACCGACTTGTCTTGGGGCCGTGTAAGCGATCCTCGCGAAGTGGTTCAGCTGGATCAGAAACTGAACGTAGTTATCTTGGACTTCGACGACGAAAAGAAACGTATCGCTCTTGGCTTGAAGCAGCTGACTCCGCACCCATGGGATGCACTGGATCCTAACTTGAAGGTAGGCGACCACGTGAAAGGTAAAGTAGTCGTTATGGCTGACTACGGTGCATTCATCGAAATCGCTCCGGGCGTTGAAGGTTTGATTCACGTATCAGAAATGTCTTGGTCACAGCACCTGCGTTCTGCTCAGGACTTCATGAAAGTGGGCGACGAAGTAGAAGCTGTCATTCTGACTTTGGATCGTGAAGAACGTAAGATGTCTTTGGGCATCAAACAGCTGAAAGCCGACCCTTGGGAAAACATTGAAGAGAAATACCCCGTAGGTTCCAAACATACGGCCAAAGTACGCAACTTTACGAACTTCGGCGTATTTGTCGAGATAGAAGAAGGCGTAGACGGTTTGATTCATATCTCCGACCTTTCTTGGACAAAGAAAATCAAGCATCCGTCTGAATTTACGCAGATTGGCGCAGAAATCGAGGTTCAGGTATTGGAAATCGACAAAGAAAACCGCCGTTTGAGTTTGGGTCACAAGCAACTTGAAGAGAATCCTTGGGATGTGTTTGAAACCGTATTCACGGTGAACTCTATTCACGAAGGTACTATCGTCGAGATGTTGGACAAAGGCGCTGTAATCCAATTGGAATATGGTGTAGAAGGCTTTGCTACTCCGAAACATTTGGTGAAGGAAGACGGCAGCCAGGCTCAACTGAACGAAAAATTGCAGTTCAAGGTAATTGAGTTTAACAAGGAAAGCAAACGTATCATCTTGTCTCACAGCCGTATCTACGAAGATGCACAGCGCGCTGAAGCTAAAGAAGCCAAAAAAACAACTAACAGCGCCAAGAAAGGTACGAAAAAAGAAGAAACTCCGGTGATTCAAAACCAAGCAGCTGCTACCACCTTGGGTGACATCGACGCATTGGCTGCATTGAAAGCCCAAATGGAAAAAGGCGAATAAACCATATTCCTAAACAGGAAAAAATACGAAAGAAAGGGCGATGATTATTTCTCATCGCCCTTTTTTTATGTATTTTTGTACAACGTAACTCATATCCGAAAGGCATGGAAAAGTTTGAACTGACAATATTGGGATGCGGGTCTGCACTACCTACCACACGGCACTTCGCCACTTCACAGGTCATTAACATCCGCGAAAAGTTATATATGATTGATTGCGGCGAAGGCGCCCAACTCCAAATGAGGCGCTCACGGCTTAAATTCTCTCGACTGAACCATGTATTCATCTCCCACCTGCACGGCGACCACTGTTTCGGTTTAATAGGTCTCATCTCTACTTTTGGCTTATTAGGACGTACGGCCCCTCTATATGTACATGCCCCGGCGGCATTCGGTCCCATATTGCAAAGCCTGCTGGACTTTTTTTGTAAGGGACTGGATTTCCGTGTTGAGTTTTACCCCGTAGATACCTCGCGCCATGCTTTGATTCACGAAGACCGCTCCGTTTCCATTCCCCTGCGCCACCGTATCGAATGCTGCGGTTTTCTGTTTCAGGAGAAAGCTACCTTGCCACACATCCGACGCGACATGATCGATTTTTACCGTATCCCAATCTGTGAAATCAATAATATTAAAAACGGAATGGACTGGACTACGGAAGACGGTACACTCGTCCCGAACCATCGGCTTACCGAACCATCGGCCCCTCCACGTTCTTTTGCCTATTGCTCGGACACATGTTATCTGCCTGAACTTACCCAGTACATCCGGAAAGCAGATTTGTTATTTCACGAAGCCACATTCTTGCACGAAGACCTGGCACGAGCACAAGAAACATTCCATACCACAGCCCGGCAGGCAGCCACACTCGCACGGGACAGCCAAGTCAAAAAGCTCTGTATCGGTCACTTCTCTGCACGGTATGAAGACGAAAGCCTGCTCCTGAAAGAAGCCCAAAGTATATTTGAACCTACAATCCTCGCAAAAGAGAATCTTCTCATAAAAATTTAATGAGGAAAAAAAGCGTTTTTTACACAATAAAATTTGTTTCTTTCGTTAGGAATACCTACATTTGTGCCATTAGAATAAATGAAGAATAAGACTATGATGAAAAAGACACTTCTTTTAATATTGACGACCTTCCTCCTGAATACCGCAGGAGTTTGTTGGGCGCAAGAAGAGAAGAACGAGCCGGAGACAGAACTTTCGGCCACATCCATAGTCGTAAAAGGTTCTACTTTATCGGTCTATAATGCCAACGGAAACATATTGGAGATTTTCTCCCTGACGGGCACTAAGGTGGCAACGATAAGAATCGACAGCAACGAAAAAACGGTAGACTTATCTCTGAAGAAAGGCTGTTATATATTAAAGGTAAATAAAGTAGTGCGCAAGATTTCCATCCACTAATTCATGTAATGGGATTTTCTCGTTTTTTCAGTCTCTTTCTCTTCTGTTTGATTATTGTTTCATGCCATGAAGAGAAAAAAAATGCAAACATCAACGTCCAATTGGATGATCTTGCGGATTGGAATATACGGGAATATAGCTTGTCCAGTCGGAAAATACGACATGAAATCGACAGTTTACGGTTGCTTCCTCTCAGAATGTATGCCGACGAGTATACCCGTAAATACTACGCCTCCAGCGCTCCTTTCCTTTGGATTACCCGCTCGGGGATAGATGAAAAAGCAGATACTTTACTGGCTTATCTCCAAAAGGCTTCTTCGGCCGGTCTACGGGAAAGTAATTTTTATATATCCGAGCTTCAAACAAACCTGCGACGAATCCGTCAACTGGATTTCGACCCCGAAAACAACATCAATGCCGTTTTCGGACGCACTGAGTTTCTACTTACGAAAGCTTATCTCAGATACGTATGCGGACAACGCTTCGGATACGTCCAACCGAACCAGATATTCAATCGGTTAGAACAAACAGACACGACGCAAAAAGCTCCTTTCCGCCGATTGTATGACATTGAAACGGAAAGCGCGAATCAAGAATTTGTCCATAAAGCCCTCTCTTTGCTGAAAGACGGGAACTTTACCGATTTCTTTCGGGACATACAACCTGATAATCCATTATACCGTCAGTTGACAGACCATTACCTGCAAACGCAAAATCCGGAAACACGCCGCAAAGCCATCGTCAATATCGAACGGAGCCGTTGGCGAACCCCTCTCGCCGCACACGACAAGTACGTCTGGGTCAATTTGGCTGCTGCGACGCTTTATGCCGTAGACGAAAACAAGCCGGAATATCTGGACATGAAAATATGTATCGGCAGTCCAAAAAACAAAACTCCCATGTTGCAAAGCCGCATCGAACGAGTGGATATGAATCCATATTGGAACATCCCGTACAGCATTGTAAAAAAGGAGATAGCCCCGCGACATGCAGGAGATGAGGCTTATTTCTCACGCAACCGTTACCGCATCTTCAATAAGGAGACCGGGGAAGAACTACCACCTGCTGCGGTCACTTCCGGCATGCTTACCAGTGGTCGTTACAGAGTACGTCAAGACAACGGAGAAGGTAATTCGTTGGGAAGACTGATATTCAGGTTTCCCAACAATTTCTCCATCTACTTGCACGACACCAACAACAGACAGGCTTTCAAACGCACAAACAGAGCCATCAGCCACGGATGTATCCGAATAGAAAAACCACTCGAACTGGCCGTCTTTTTATTGGATTCACCCGAAGAAAAAACAGTAAACAAGCTCCGGGAAGCGATCGGACTACCTCCGTTGAATTCATCCGTCCCCATAGAAAAGAAAGAAGGCGAACAGTTGAAAGTAGGCATACAACGGTTCGACCCTTCCATACCAGTCGTCATAGACTATTACACCCTCTATCCGAAGCCGGACGGCGGATGGGAAGAAAGTCCCGACCCCTACGGCTACGATGAAATTTTGCTCAAAAAACTGGAAGCGTTTTAAACTATCTTCCCTTCCGGGTGTCCTATCTAAACAACGACTTATACCAGTATGAATTCTACGGAGGAAACGTCACTCATCCACCGGTTGAACCAGCCGGAATATCAACGCCAAGCATTCGAACAATTGGTGAACCTTTACAGCCCGCAACTGTATCGGCAAATCCGCCGTATGGTATACAGTCATGACGACACCAATGACATCTTGCAAAATACGTTTATCAAAGCCTGGGTCAATTTAGACACCTTCCGCGGTGATGCCCGTCTGAGTACGTGGCTTTATCGTATTGCCACCAATGAAACCCTGAACTTCCTACAACGGAAAAAAGACATGACCGGACTGGACGATGCCCCGACGGCCATCGTCAACCAACTGACGGCCGATGAATATTTCGATGGAAACGAAACGGAGCTTCAGTTGCAAAAAGCCATCGCCAGTTTGCCGAACAAGCAACGTGCCGTATTCCATTTAAAGTATTATGAAGAAATGAAATACGAAGAAATGAGCAGCATATTAAACACCAGCGTAGGCGCCTTAAAAGCCTCCTACCATCATGCCGTGAAAAAAATATGCGATTTTTTTAAATCACAAGATTAAACCTTTTGAATCCGGAAATATCAAATATACAAAGAAAGGAATGCCAGTTATGAAAGAAGAAGATTTCATCCGAAAAAAATACGGTTCCGGCAATCCGTTCAAGGTTCCGGAGGGGTATTTCGAGCAGTTTACGTCCGAGTTGATGAGTAAATTGCCGGAGAAGGAAATGAAGCCTGTTCTCTCTATGCCCTCCCGCCAACGAACACGCATGCGCACGGTATGGTACGCTGTGGCCGCCGCTCTGTGCGGTGCCATGTTTCTCGGAACATATTATCTCCAATCCGTAATTCACCCCCACGGTGAAAGCCCTGTGGCACAATATGGAGAGACCATAGAAACCGAAGACATTTATATGGACGACGTACTCGATTACGCCATGGTCAGCAACCACGAAATCGCCCTATACTTGACAGATGTGTATTAATTCATAGACATAAAACCAAATGAAAAAAAAAATACTGCCCCTGTTCGTCCTGTTTTGGGTACTCGGTCACATACAGTTCATGGCCCAACTGCCCAAAGGACAGTTCTCTCCTCAAGATTTTGTGAAGCATTTGGAGAGTTTCATCGTACGTGAAGCCTGCCTGACTCCGGCCGAAGCCACGGCCTTTTTCCCGATTTTCCATGAACTGCATGACAAACAACGAGGTATCAACTGGCAAATCAGGGAACTTAAAAAAAGAAGTCTGCCGGCTCACTCGACGGACAAAGATTATTATAATCTCATCAAAGAGATCAACAAATTAAAGATTGAGTCGGCCGAATTGGAAGATGTTTACTACAAAAAAATGTGTAAAGCGGTTCCCGCCCGGAAAGTGCATGAAGCCATGCAGGCCGAAGACCGCTTCCACCGTCGTATGCTACGCAAGTTCAGCAACCGGCCGGACAGGTCCAAGCAAAAGTAAGCACAGCTCGCCATGCTGTGCTTTTTTGTTTCAAGTTCATTTCTAAAGAATACATAAAAAAGCCCCCTCCCTCTCCCGACAACAGATTAATCTTCGTAACTTTGAAGAAGATTATGATATAAACCCTAACATGTTTTCATCCATGCTGACCACCCTCTGCATCTTGATTCTTTCCGCCATATTTTTTGTCAGCGGAAAAATACGTTCCGACATCGTGGCATTGTGCGCCTTGGTAGCCCTGCTGATATTCCATATTCTCACTCCGGAAGAAGCCTTGTCGGGGTTCTCCAACTCCGTAGTCATTATGATGGTCGGCCTGTTTGTCGTCGGAGGGGCCATCTTCCAGACCGGACTGGCCAAAATGCTCAGTTCGCGCATTCTCAAACTGGCCGGAAACAGCGAACTACGCCTGTTTATCCTCATCATGGCCGTCACCTCGGCCATCGGCGCTTTCGTCAGCAACACCGGCACCGTGGCCCTGATGCTCCCGATCGTCGTCAGTTTGGCAGCATCCAATCCCCACATGAACGCCAGCCGGCTACTCATGCCGCTGGCCTTTGCCAGCAGTATGGGCGGCATGATGACCCTAATCGGTACGCCTCCCAACCTCGTCATACAAAACACGTTGACAGACGCCGGCTATCCCAGCCTTTCTTTCTTTTCATTTCTTCCCGTAGGACTTATCTGCGTAGTCGTAGGCACCATTGTCCTGCTGCCGCTCAGCAAAATCTTCTTATCCAAGCGAGGCGCAGAAAGCCGCACAGGCAAGCATTCCGGAAAGTCGCTCAAAGAGTTAGTGCATGAATACGGACTCTCCGACAACCTTTTCCGGTTGAGAATCCCTGCAAAGTCCGTGCTGAAAGGCAAAACCATCGTAGACTTGGACATACGCCGCAGGTACGGGCTGAACATTCTGGAAGTACGGAGAGGAGAGGCATCGCAACACCGTTTCCTGAAGACCATCACGCAAAAATTGGCTGAACCGAACACCATCCTGCAAGCAGAAGATATTCTATATGTCAAAGGAGATTTCGAACAAGTAAACGCTTGGGCCGCAGCACACCGACTGGAAATTCTCGACGGCCGGGCCTCGGAAGACATACGCAGAGACCGTTCGCTGGATTTCTATGACATAGGCATTGCTGAGATCGTCTTAATGCCGGCCTCAAGAATCGTCAACCACACGATTAAAGAAATAGGCTTCAGAGACAAATTCAATGTTAACGTATTGGGTATCCGCCGTAAGAAAGAATACCTGTTGCAGGATTTGGGCGACCTTCGCATTCACTCCGGTGACGTACTACTCATACAAGGAACGTGGAGCGATATCTCGCGGCTGAGCAAAGAAGATGAAGACTGGGTCGTATTGGGAGAGCCGCTCGACGAAGCGGCCAAGGTGACCCTGGACTACAAAGCCCCGCTGGCAGCGGCCATCATGATACTGATGGTCGCCATGATGGTATTCGACTTCATCCCCGTAGCCCCCGTCACGGCGGTCATGATAGCCGGCATACTGATGGTACTGACCGGATGTTTCCGCAATGTGGAAGCCGCCTATAAAACCATCAATTGGGAAAGCATCGTGCTGATTGCCGCCATGCTTCCCATGTCGTTAGCCCTGGAAAAAACGGGAGGAGCCGAGTTCATATCCAACAGCCTTGTCAACGGCTTGGGCAGTTACGGCCCGTTGGCACTCATGGCCGGAATCTATTTCACGACCTCCCTGATGACCATGTTCATCAGCAATACGGCGACGGCCGTATTGCTGGCTCCCATAGCCTTGCAAAGTGCGCTACAGATTGGTGTAAGCCCAGTCCCCTTCCTGTTTGCCGTCACCCTCGGTGCCAGCATGTGCTTCGCGTCCCCGTTTTCTACGCCTCCCAACGCGTTGGTCATGCCGGCCGGCCAATACACTTTCATGGATTACGTCAAAGTCGGTTTGCCGTTGCAAATCATTATGGGTATCGTCATGATATTCGTACTGCCCTTGCTTTTCCCCTTCTGACTTCACCTTCGGAGTAGCAGATAATCTTAAGCTAAAGATAGGGTTCGGACACACTCCGAACCGTCTTCAGATATTGGATTTTCATTCTGCGCCAAACAATTTTTCAATCTCCTGCGATTGATTTTTTGTTTAGCGCAGAACGATTTCACGTTGTAAGGCAGATGATTTTTACCTCTCAATAAAGCACAAAAAGTTACCTTAAACAAAAAACATGCAACACAGCCGAAAACAAGATAATCCCATACCGCTTACCTTTGCAACGTACCAAAAGGACAGGAAAAACAATATAAATAAAAAACACCATTTGAATGCCATGTATGTATCTACGTTAAAACTTCAACCCGGAATATGCCTGAAAACGCTGTTCGCATTACTATTGGCCGCCTCCGCCTCTGCATGCCATTGCCGTAACGCACGGACGCATCCGGACAAGCAAAGACTTATCGTCACCACGGACCTCGGAGGCACGGACCCGGACGATACCCAGTCGATGATTCATCTTTTGGTATGTTCCAATGCGATAGACATCGAAGGGTTGGTCAGCTCGCAGGTCTGGTCGGACATGCCGGACAAGGTGGACCGAATTCATGAAGTTGTCGGGCAATTTGAAAAAGTCCTGCCACGCTTGAAAAAACATGCGGAAGGCTATCCTGAACCGGGCTACCTCCGCTCCGTCATCCGGCAAGGCCAAAAGACATCCAATATGGCGGGCGTGGGAAACGGCAAAGCATCTCCCGGCTCCGAACTCATCATCGAAGCCGTGGACAAAAAGGACGACCCGCGACCGGTATGGATTGCCGCTTGGGGCGGCATGAACACTGTGGCTCAGGCACTTTGGACCGTGACGCACACGCGCTCCCCCAAAGACATCGAAAGGTTCGTACGTAAAATCCGCATCTATGACGTGTTGGGACAAGACGATGACGG
>OHJS01001139.1_pt1 | contig 14463 bp, 16 predicted proteins | sample 1568661 | NCBI WGS metagenome assembly OHJS01 (sample SAMEA3879603, study PRJEB24766) | human gut metagenome | biome: human-associated habitat; feature: feces | place: USA | collected 1985/1987 | reverse complement strand
AAGATCTGCGTTCGATTTTACACCATTGCAGACACCACTGCCACGGCCAGCACCACAAGGCCGAGGGCGATGCGGTAGATGCCGAAGAAGGTGAAGTTGTGGCGCTTGACGTAATCCATCAGGAAGCGGATGGCGGCAAGGCTGACCACAAAGGCGACCACGCAGCCCACCACGAGGACAGCGATCTCGGTGCCGGTCATCGCAGCGCCGGAGAGGACGAACTTGACCACCTTGAGCAGGGACGCGCCCGCCATAACGGGGATGGCGAGGAAGAAGGTAAACTCGGCCACACAGGCACGGGACAGACCCAGCAGCAGGCCGCCCACGATGGTGGCACCGGAGCGGGAGGTGCCGGGGATGATGGCCAGCATCTGCCACACGCCAACGATGAAGGCTTCGCGGTAGGTGATCTGTTCCAGCCGGGTGACATGCGGGGTGGTGCGGCGGTTCTCCACAAGGATGAAGAGGACACCATACAGGATCAGCATGGCGGCGACCGTGATGTAATTGTAGAAGCGGGCCTCAAACCAGTCGTCCAGCGGGCTGATGATGAGCACCGGGATGGTGGCGGCCACCACCTTGAACCAGAGCTGCCAGACGGCAGGTTTGGAGCAGACGCGGCCATGGCGCAGGCCGAAGGGCCAGAGCTTATTCCAGAACAGCACCACCACGGCCAGAATGGCACCCAGCTGGATGACCACGCGGAACATGGACATAAACTCCTCGCTGGCGTTGAACTTGACCACCTGCTCCACCAGGATCATGTGGCCGGTGGACGAGATGGGCAGCCACTCGGTGATGCCCTCCACAATGCCCATCAGGATGGCTTTCAGTATTTCAAGAAACATGGGTTCTCCTCCCTGCAAAGCGGCACAGGCGCTCTGCACACATTCAGATTGGGTTCGTTTTCCAGTATATCATATTCTGAGAGCCTGCGCACGAAAAATCACAAATTTTATACAGGAGCACTGTCTGCTTTTTCTGTATTTATCTGCCGCCGGAAATATGCTATACTGGACACAACGCTTTTCCCTGTGTTTCCTTCTGACACGGAATGCCGGGCCAGATAAAAACAGATTTTGAACAATGAGGTGACATCCATGAATATTCTGGTGATCGGCTGCGACCAGGTGGGCGCGGCACTGGTGCGGGATCTGGAACGCATCGGCCATGATATTTCCCTGATCGAAAAGGACCCCGAGCAGCTCAAGCGGCTGGACAGCTTTGATGATTATTCCTTTGGCGGCACAGCCCTTGTGGGCGACCCCACCGACCCCGACATCCTCAAGCAGGGCGGTGTGGAGAACTGCGACGCTGTGGCCGCTGTGAGCGAGGATGACTCCGTGAACCTGATGGCTGCACAGATCGCAAAGAACATCTTCCGGCGCGAAAAGGTCATCTGCCGCGTCTCTGACCCGCATTTGCAGGTGCTCTATCACAAGACCTACGAGCTGGACACGATCTGCCCCACCATCCTGACAGAACAGGCCGTGTTCCGTGCGCTGGCGAAGTGAGGCGTAAAACCTCTTCGGCAATACGAAGCATTGACGGAGAGGTTTTATCCCAAATTAGTTTTACGCAAAGTAATACGAGGTATCAATATGAAAGTTTGTATTGCAGGCGGCGGGCGTGTTGGGCGGTATCTGGCCCAGAGCCTGCTGACGAACCACCATTCGGTGGTCATCATTGAACCCATCGAGGCCCAGTGCCGGATGCTGGCAGATTCACTGGACATTCCCGTGATCTGCGGCGATTCCATCAGCGTGGACACCCTGCGCACCGCCGATGTTGGCAGCTGCAACGCCTTTGTGGCCGTGACCGGCTCGGACGAGGACAACCTCGTGGCCTGCCAGATCGCCAAGCGGGAGTTCGGCGTGGACCGCACCGTGGCCCGGGCCTCCAACCCCAAGAACCGGGAGCTGCTGCACACCTTAGGCGTGGACACCGTGGTCTGCGGCACCGACAACCTGAGCCACATTCTGGAACGGGAGATCGAGACGGATACCATCCGCCAGCTGCTCAGCCTGGGCGGCGGCACAGCCAGTCTGAACGAGATCCTGCTGCCCGAGAACTTCAAGTTTGCGGGCAAGGCCATCATGGATGTGCCCATTCCCGGCGATGCCATTCTGGTCAGCATCACCCGCGACACCGAGTTCATCATCCCCCACGGCAACACCGTTCTGCTGCCCTGGGACCGCATTCTGGTGCTGACGCAGGACGATACCCTGCACCTGCTGACCGATGCCTGGGAGCTGAACAGCAAGTGACGGAGCGGGAGCTGCGCCGCACGGCGCTCATCATCCCGCCCCGGGGCCGGGCTGTGCTCTGCTGCTGGGCCGCCATCCCGGGCCTGTTGGCGGCTCCCTTTGTGTTCTGGCAGAGCCTGCCCGCCGGGGTGGTGTTCTGCCTGCTCTGGGCCGCACTGGTGGCGGTGGTGTACCAGCGCGCCTGCAGCTATGCCGCTGCGCTGGGCGCGGAGACCCTGACGGTGTACTCCGGCATCGCCTTCCCGCTGCGGCGGGCGATCCGCCGCAGGGCCGTAACAGGACTGTTCCGGCTGCGCACGCCGCTGCTCCGGCTGGCAGGGGTATCGGTGGTCGTCATCACGGCACCGGGCACACGGCTTATTTTACCGGCGGTCCCGGCAGAGCAGGCCGCTGCCCTCACCCATGCCCTTGCGGAGGAGATCCGATGAACGAACGCCGCCTGCACCCCTTTACCGTTCTGCGGTTTCTGCGCAAGACGCTGGTGGTCTATCTGCTGCCGCTGGTTCAGGTGCTGTTTGAGCGGAACTGGACAGCCCTGCACACGGCTCTGCGGCAGGATGCGCTGCTGTTCCTTTTACTCTGCGCAGTGAGCTGGGGCATCCTGCGTGTGAGCAGCTGGAGCATGGACAACACCGGTGTCTTTCATCTGCACTGGCGGCTGGGCATCCGGCTGGATCGTGCTCTGCGGGGCGAAATGCTGGCTGCATTGACCATCGACCGGCCCCTGCTCTACCGGATGGCCGGGGCAAGCCGCCTGACCCTTTACCCAGTGGGCGCTGCGCAAAAGCACACCCTTTCGGTCTGCCTGCCCAAAGCCGATGCCGAGGCGGTGGCAGACCAGCTGATGCCTCTGGTAAATCCTACCCTGCACCGGCCCGCCGGAGGGGAGCGGGCGGCGCTGGGCTTTCTGGGGGCCAACGGCCTCTCCACGCTGGCCCTGTTCGTGCTGGCCGTGCGCCAGACCCGGGATGTTCCGGACTGGAACCCTGCCGTTTTTGCCCAGATCCAGGTGAGCTTTCTGGCCCGCTTCGCGGCGCGGTGGCTCCCTGCAGGCGCGGCGTGGCTGCTGGCGGCCGCAGGCTTTCTGCTGGGGGCCAGCCTGATGCGCAGCTTTGCCCAGACCGTGCACTACACTGTCTGGCACACGGCCGACCAGATCGGCAGCCGGGGCGGCTGGCTGGGGCACTTCGAGTGCCGGGTGCGGACAAGCGAGATCAGCTTTGCAGATGTCCGCATCTCCCCCGCTGCCCGACTGATGAAGCGCTGGCCAGTCTTTGTAACGGCTACCGCAGCGGCGAGGAGGCATTGTTCCGGGAGCTGCTGCCGGAGTTCCGGATGCCGCCCGACCTGCTGGCCCGCACCGAGCAGCGCAGTCTCATCTTTTTTGCACCGGCAGGCATTCCCTTTGCCCTCTGCCTGCTGCTGACGCTGGTCTCGGCCACAGTGCTGCCCCAGCTGACCGTGACCCTGCTCATCCCCACGCTCTTCTTTGGGGCACTGCTGGCCGGGGCCGCGGCTGGCTACCGGCGGGAGGGTCTCTGGCTGCGGGAGGGCCGCATGACCCTGCGGCGGCAGCAGGGGCTCTACCTGCACTGCATCTGTGTGTTTCACCCGGATGTCTGCCTGACCGCAGCACAAAGCCCCTGGGCTGCCAGCGTTGGCCGCACCAACCTGACCCTGACCTTTCCCGGCTGGGTAAAGCTCAAGGTGAGGAGCGTGCCGCTGCGGGATGCGGAGAAATTTTTCAGATTTATGGAAACGAATTAAACCTCTCAGCCGCCGATCGGCGACAGCTCCCCCAATAAGGGGAGCCCTTGGCATAAAGATAAAGCTATCTGTTTTTAGGGGAAGTAAAATTGTTATGATTCATACGGTATTATTTGATTTGGACGGCACTTTGCTGAACACCATCGACGACCTGGCCGATGCAGGCAACTGGGTGTGCGCACAGCATGGGTGGCCGGAGTTTACGGTGGAGCAGTTCAAGCACATGGTGGGCAACGGCATCCCGAAGCTCGTGGAGCGGTTTTCGCCCGCCGATGCCCGCACACCGGAGCAGCTGGCCGCTACGCTGGCGGAGTTTACCGCCCGGTACGATGCCCACAAGGAGGACAAGACCGCACCTTACCCGGGCATTGCTGCCCTCATTGACGCGCTGAACGCCGCAGGCGTGCAGTGCGCGGTGTTCTCCAACAAGGCTGACCCGCTGTGCGGCAAGATCATCGAGCATTATTTCGGGGCAGGTCGGTTTGTTCTGGTGCGGGGCAGCCGCCCGGGCGTGCCCACCAAGCCCGACCCCACCGGTGTTTACAGCCTGATGCAGGACCTGCACGCAGACCCTGCCAGCACCCTGTTTGTGGGCGACAGCGATGTAGATATCCTGACCGGGCACAATGCCGGTCTGCCTGCCATGGGGGCGCTGTGGGGCTTCCGGGGCCGCGCAGAGCTGACTGCTGCCGGAGCCGATGCACTGGCCGGCGTGCCTGAGGATATTTTAGAATATGTTAGAACACATTAAAGGAACGACCCTCTCCGGTGCTGTGAAGCACGGACGGAGAGGGTCGATTTTTATTTGCAGACTGTTCACAGGATGTTTCTTGCATAAACTCCCCTGTTTTCCTATAATATAGTTCCTATTTGAAACAATTGAGAAACGGAGGACTTGCCCATGGCAGCTGAAAAGAAAACTTCCCCCAACGTAGAGAGCCGCCTGCGCCACAACATCCTGAAAATGCCCCAGGAGGTGTATGCCGCCAGCGGCATCGTCATCAACGGGCGGCGGCTGAAAAGCTTTGTATTCACCACCGACCTTGCCATCATCCGCAACTGCGACGCGGACGCGGTGTTCGCGGTCTATCCTTTCACGCCACAGCAGGCCATCAGCGATGCCATCATCAAGGCATCCTACATCCCGGTGTTCTGCGGTGTGGGCGGCGGCACCACCCATGGCGTGCGCACCCTGAACCTTGCCCGCGACGTGGAGAGCCAGGGTGCCATGGGCGTGGTGCTCAATTCCCCCATCTCTGACCTGAACCTGCTGGCGGTCTCGCGGGTGGTGGACATCCCGGTCATCATCACAGTGACAAAAGAGGATACCAACATCCAGAGCCGCATTGATTCCGGGGCATCCATCCTGAATGTGGCCTGCAGCACCAACACGCCCCGGGTGGTGGCAAAGATCCGGGAGCAGTTCCCGGATGTGCCCATCATCGCCAGCGGCGGCGCGGGCAAAAAGGAAGATTTCCTTGAGCTGTTCCACCACAAGGGCATCGACGCGGGCCTTGCGGCAGGCATTTTCCACCAGAAACTGCTGACCATCCACGACCTGAAAACCTATCTGAATGAAAATGGTGTCGAAATGCGGCTGTAAGCTCTTGCGTTTCGGGCAACTTTAGGATAAACTGTAAGTATCCCCTTTGGGGAGGGAGTATAGACCATGGAACTGAAATTTGATGAAAAGGGCCTCATTCCTGCCATCGTGCAGGATCACTACACCAAAGAGGTGCTTACCCTTGCCTACATGAACGCCGAGACGCTGGCACTGACCATTGCCGAGGGGCGTACGGTGTTCTGGAGCCGGAGCCGTCAGGAGATCTGGCGCAAGGGCGATACCAGCGGCAATGTCCAGCATGTGGTGTCCATCACTGCAGACTGCGACAAGGACGCATTGGTGGTGGAGGTGGTCAAGGATGGCCCTGCCTGCCATACCGGTGCCGAGAGCTGCTTCTTCAACGAAGTGTATGTCTCGCCGGAGCTCAAACAGTTCAGCTGGCAGGGGCTTTACGAACTCATCCAGGGCCGCAGGGATCATCCCCAGGAAGGCAGCTACACCACCTACCTGTTCGAGAAGGGCAAGGAAAAGATCCTGAAAAAGGTGGGCGAGGAGTGCACCGAGGTCATCATTGCGGGAGAAAAAGAGGACAAGGCCGAGACCATCTATGAGATCAGCGACCTGGCTTACCATGTGCTGGTGCTGATGGTGCAGGCAGGCATCACGGTGGAAGAGATCACCCGTGAGCTGGAAAAACGACACGTCATTGACCACAAGGTCAAACAGGAAAGGATGCAGTGATTTAGTTATGGCAGATTATAGGAAGTCCAGTGTTCATTGCCACTCGACGATGTGCGATGGCAGAAATACCTTGCAGGAAATGGCCAGTGCCGCCTGTGCACAGGGCCTGACGACCCTGGGCTTCTCCGGCCACAGCTATACTCAGCGGGACCGTGAGTACTGCATGAGCCCCAGCCGCACCGCCCAGTACAAGGCCACCATTGCAAAGCTCAAGGCAGAGTATAAGGGCAAGGTGGACATCCTCTGCGGCATCGAGTGGGACAGCCTGAGCGAGGACAAGCCCGAGAACTACGATTACTGGATCGGTGCGGCCCATCACCTGTACGGCAAGAACACCGGCAAGTACTACGAGATCGACTTCCGCCCGCAGGACCTGTGGGACTGCATCAACGACGACTTCGACGCCGACCCGCTGGCCGCTGTGGAAGCCTACTTTGCCGAGGTGGAAAAGGTGGCCGCCCTCAAGCCGGATATTCTGGCCCACATCGACCTGATCAAGAAGCTGAACGCCAAGGGTGAGTTCTTCGACGAGGAGTCGCCCCGCTATAAGGCCGCAGCCCTCAAGGCGCTGAATGCTGCCAAAGAGCACGGCTGCCTGCTGGAAGTGAACACCGGCGGCGTTTACCGCGGCTACCGCAAGGACTTCTACCCCAGTGCATGGATGCTGGAGGAGTGGAACAAGATGGGCGGCAAGGTCATCATCACCTCCGACTCCCACGATGTTTCCAGCCTGACCTTCGGCTTTGAGGAAGCTGCCGCCGCCATCAAGGCAGCTGGTTTCACCAGCGTGGAGGTGCTGACCGGCCACGGCTTTGAGACCCAGGAGCTGTAAAAGAAAAATAAAGCACAACCCTCTCCGTTTTTGCTGCGCAATGCCGGGGAGGGTTGTTTTCCGTAAACTGTGAGGAACCTTATGACCCAAACTGCGAAAAAATCCCCCTTCAGCATGAATGTGGACCTGATGCACGGGCCCATTTTCAAAAACCTGCTGCTGTTCATGCTGCCCATCTTCATCTCCAACCTGTTCCAGCAGCTCTATAACACCGTGGACACCATGATCGTGGGCAATGTGCTGGGCGATACCGCCCTTGCCGCCATTGGCTCCTGCGGCTCGATCTACGAGCTTCTGGTTGGTTTTGGCCTCGGTATCGGCAACGGCCTTGCAATCGTTGCAGCGCGCTCCTACGGGGCGCAGGATCACGATCTGCTCAAAAAGACCGTGGCAGGCTCACTGGTCATCGGTCTGGTGGCTTCCCTTTGCATTACGCTGGCAGGTGTGCTGGGCCTGCACCCGCTGCTCCTCATGCTGGACACCCCGGCGGAGATCCTGGACGATGCGTACCGCTACATTTTGACCATCGATCTGGGCGTGCTGGTCATGTTCGCCTATAACCTCTGCGCGGGCCTGCTGCGCGCCATTGGCAACAGCGTGATGCCGCTGGTGTTCCTGCTCATCTCCTCGGGCCTGAATGTGGTGCTGGATCTCCTGTTCATTGCAAGAATGGGCATGGGGGTGCAGGGAGCGGCTGTGGCAACGGTCATCTCGCAGGGCGTTTCGGTGGTGCTCTGCATCCTGTACATCTTCCTCAGAGTGAAGATCCTGCTTCCGGAAAAACAGCATTTCAGGGTGGGCAGCCACCTTTACTGGGAGTTGTTCAGCCAGAGCATCTCCATGGGCCTGATGAGCAGCATCGTCTCGGCTGGCTCGGTGGTGCTGCAGTACGGCATCAACGGGCTGGGCACGCTGGTCATTGCCGGTCACACCGCCGCCCGGAAGCTGTTCTCCTTTACCAGCATGCCGGTCATGGCCATGGCATCGGCATGCTCCACGTTTGTTTCCCAGAACTGCGGCGCAAACCAGCCGGAGCGTATCCGCAAGGGCATGAAGGAGATCGCCCTGTACAGCGTGGCGGTGGCCGTGCTGGCGGTCTTTCTGATGCAGCTGGGCGCAGAGTGGATGGTGCGGCTCATCTCCGGCTCCAGCGAGTCTGTGGTGCTGGAAAACGGCGCACGGTATCTGCTCTGGAACGCGCCCTTCTACTCGGTGCTGGGTGTCCTGTTGGCCACCCGCTACGCCCTGCAGAGCCTGGGGCAGAAGGTCCTGCCCCTCTTCTCCAGTGTCATCGAGCTGGTGGGCAAGGTGGTATTTGTGCTCTTCTTCATCCCGAAGTTTGCCTATAACGCCGTCATCCTCTGTGAGCCCATTATCTGGTGCTTCATGGCGGCGTACCTCGTGCTGGTCTACCTGCACGACCCGTTTGTGTTCCCGAAAAAAGCAGAATAAGGAAAAGACCCGGCTGCCGATGACAGCCGGGTCTTTGTGTCTGCGGGAAGTGGATGAAACGATCGGGCAAGGAGACTTACAGTGCCGAATAGCCGAAGCTGTTGACCAGTGCATCGATATGCTGGCCCGCCTTGCACATGGGGCACTCGCGGGAATCGAAGCTGGCGTAATCGGGCAGGTTGGAGGGGTCAAAAATAGAGGTGACCGGGATGCCCAGGCACTCGGTGGCGGTGGCGAAGATGGCGCTCAGGCCTGCCACGGTGCCGCCGTAGTAGTTGATCGCCTCGATCGCGGCCTGCACGGTGTAGCCGGTGGTGATGGAAGCAGCCAGGATCAGCACATGCTTGCCCTTGACCATGGGGGCCAGATTGTCGCGCAGGATGATCTGGCTGCCGGTGGTGTACTCCGGGGTGATGATATAGATGGTCTGGTGGGCGTTCATGTTGGCAAAGCCGTCCTTGGTCAGCTCGTTGGCAAGGCAGGTGCCGATGACCTGCGTGCCGTCCAGGCAGAGAACGGTATCCACGATGGTGTTGTGCTGGTAGGCAGCCACCAGCTCTTTTGCCACGGCCTTTGCCTCGGAAAGGCGGGACTTCTGGGTGGTGACATCGATATAGTAATTGATGTGGCTGTGGCTGGTTGCGAAATGGCCCTTTGCCACACGCAGGAACAGATTGCTCTTGTTGGTGGGAAGCTTTACCATGTTGATCATAACTGCAACACTCCTGTTCTGTCAAACTACGGCCCATGGCCTTTTTGAGCGGAAACACAAACAGCGCGGCGGCTCCTGCCGCTGCGCTCCCCTTCTTTTCCATGAACCTATGGTATCAGAAAATGCGGGTGTGCACAAGATACAGAATTGCTGAAAATTTGAAGAAAAATTGAGATACTTTGCCAATGCGACGGCGCAAAAAAAGCCGCCCGGCTTTCCCGGACGGCGTAGGATGTACGTTGGATAAGTTACTTGGTAGCAGTGGTAGTTTCAGCAGCCTTTTTCGTGAAGGTCCAGTTCATGGAATACTCAGCATATGTCTTGTCAGGCACATATGTCAGAACAAGCTTGTCGCCATCCTTCAATGCAGAAGGCAGAGTAACAGATACCGTACCGCTGGCAGTTGCGCTGTTCTCCAAGTTGGGATCAGACAGACCCTTCAGAGTAACATTGGGGTAGCTATACTTGGTTACGGTTTTGCCACTGGTAACGGTAACCTTGAAGTTATAGGGATCAATGCCCAGATTGTTAGTACGGCCAACAGTGACCTGGAAGGGGAAGTCAATCGTAGTACCGGACAAATCAATATCCTTGTACTTCTTGGCATTGTCATCGTAGGTGCCCAGAACAGCATTGATCTGCAGAACAGTGATGGAACCGGCACCATCGCAGTACAGGTTCTTGGTATCGGTCTGATCACAGCCGGAGAAGAGGCTGGCACCCGCAACGGCCACAGCTGCAACGGCGGAGTATTTCAGGAAAGAGCGGCGAGAAAATGCTAACGACATAATCGTTCCTCCTTATAATGTGCAAAGCGCACGAAAATGCCAAAAGGCTCTGCCTATACAATAGGCGAAACGGGGGCGAATGTCAATGGTTTTCACAAATATTTTGTGAAATTTCCCCACCGCCGCCGTGCAAATCATACGAAATTTCGTCCGGCTTGATCAGGCTTTGGTCAGGTCAGAGGCGTTGATGGTAAAGTTCAGGGTCTTGCCGGAAACAAAGGTCGGGGTGTAGGTCACACCGATCTGCTGCCAGGTGGTGGGCACCATGCAGACCAGCTCAATGTAGCCGGCACCCTGCGGGGGAATGGCAGAGGCCGTGGTAAAGCTCTCGGTGGTGCTGTCGTACAGCTGGACATAAGCGCCGCCCTCGGCTGCCTGACCGTCGCAGGTGAAGGAGAAGTCGGTGGTGGAAGCGGACAGAGCGTGGAAGTAACCGGCAGTGTTGGCTGCGATCTGCTCCGGGGTATCCAGAGGATAGGCCTCGCCGATCTCCTGAATGTTCTGTGCGCCGATGGCAAAGGTGTCGCGGCTGGAACGGTTTGCAGAGGTGATCAGCATGGCAATGTACTCATAACCCTCGGCATCGGGGGCACTTGCCAGAGTAAAGACGCTGGTCAGCTGGACCGCCAGATTGTTCCAGTTGCTGATCTTATCGCCGACCTTGACCTCGATGGAAGAGTTATCGCCGGCCTGGCAGCCGCCCAGCACAGCAGCAGCGCCCAGAGCAGCGGCAGAAGCACCGGTGACCTTGAGGAAGGTGCGGCGGGAAATCTTGTTCGACATAAAGCTTGCCTCCTTAATCAATAGCAGAAATCTTTTTCTTCGCTGATTCGTTTATAGCATTTTTTACCGGAAATTGCAAGGCCCTGAGCACAGAATTAACAGGAGTTTCACACAGAAGCTCACTGGTTGGGGTCCAGGCCGCGCACATGGGTCTCGCTGGTCTTGACCAGATTCAGCAGGCTGGGGGTGTACAGCGGGTATTCCCGGGTCAGGCTCTCGGTGGTCATGGCAAGGCAGGAGGGGTCTTTCACGCCCTCGGCACCGTTCAGGTCCTCACCGGCCAGCAGGTCCTCCACGTTGCTCTCGCTCATCCGCATCACGGCATCGGAGTAGCCGGGCCAGCGGCGGGCCTCCACGCTGAACAGGCTCTGGGCGTTGTGGGGTTCGGCGGAATAGAGCAGGCGGAACATCTTGGCCACGGCCATCATCAGGTAGGTGCTGACCTCGGTGGTCAGGGCCTTGCTGTGGCACTCGGCGATCTTGGCGTACAGCACATTCAGGCTGTTGGAGATCAGCTTTTTGTTCATGGTGGGCAGAACGCTGCCATGGTAGACGTTGTCCTTCATCTTATCGGGGTTGGGCAGGTCATCGGCGTTCAGCATCATGCCGTTGCGCTCAGCCGAGCGGCCCAGCAGGTAATCGCAGGACACATTATAGTAATCCGCTACCCGGACAACAAAGTCCAGACCGCACTCGCGGATGCCCTTTTCGTAGTGGGAGAGCAGTGCCTGGGACACCCCAAGGTCCTCCGCGGCCTGCTTCTGGGTGATGCCGCGCTCCTTGCGCAGCAGCTTGATGATACGGTTGAATTCCATGATTTTGGACTCCTCAGTACTGGAAATTGAACTTCTTTGAGTTTTGGTTTACAACATGTTGATTATACACAGTGGAAAACAAAAAGTAAAGCAAGAAAAGTGACGGAAATTCTCGTCGTTTTTCGTCATTTTTGTCAAAAGGCTTGCTCCGGATACCATATCTATGCTAAACTAAAGATAATCAACGCATATTTTGTGGCGCACGGCCCGGGCAGGATGCCCACTGCCGGTGCGAAATTTTACAGCAAAGAGGAACTCTTTGCCAGATAGAGGTGTTTTTCCATGAAAACGTTCAAACTTCATCTCATCCGCCACGGCATGACGGCCGGTAATCTGCAGGGGTTGTACATCGGCAGCGGCACGGACATCCCCCTGTGTGATGAGGGACGCGCCCAGCTGAAGGAGCTGAAGGAGCGGTTCGAGTATCCGCAGGTGGACACGGTGTTTTCCTCCCCGTTGGTGCGCGCTGTGGAGACAGCGAACATTCTGTTCCCAAATGCAGGCCACCAGTTCACAGTGCACGACCTGCGGGAAGCGGGCTTTGGCGTGTTTGAGAACCGCCCCGTGAAGGATCTGGTCAAGGAAGAGGATTTCAAGAAGTGGATCACCCCCGGCTCCGGCTTTGTGCCCGAGGGAGCAGAGCCCACCGAGCAGTTCCACGCCCGCTGCGCCGAGACCCTGCTCAAGCTGTTTGAGTATATGATCCGCATGGATGTGACCGAAGCAGCCTGTGTGACCCATGGCGGCGTGATCATGAGCATGCTCAGCCAGCGCGCGGTGCCCACCCGCCGCCCGGAGCAGTGGATGGCAGACCCCGGCTGCGGCTATACCGTCCAGACCGACGTGCAGCTCTGGATGCGCGACCGTCTGGTGGAGGCCATCGACATCGTCCCCTTTGGCTACGCCGATACCCTGCGCGGGCAGGCAGAAGCCGAGGAAAACGAGGCATTTGAGTAAGAATCTTTGCCGCGCCGCTCTGAAAATATCCAAAACACGTAAAACCGCGGAAGAACAGGTAAAATTCCGGGCAAATCTCTTGACAGAAAGCCCGGAATTTACTATTGTATAAAGAGAACTTATTTTCCCGTTAGGAGGAATCCCCGATGTCACAATCCCTGTCCCGCCGCTCGTTCCTGAAATATGCCGGTTCCGGCGCAGTCAGTCTGGCTGCTGCCCTGCTCACCGGTGTTTCGGGCGCGGCTCTGGCTCCCTGCTATGAGGGCGAACCTGCTCTGCTGGACGGCAAGGCGGCAGTGGAGCTGCTGGGCTATGCACCGGCCCCGGAGCTGGACAGCACGCTGGTCTATCTGTCGGTGGAGAACCTCTCGGCCCGGCCGCTGGCTGTGGGGGCCAGCTACCTGCAGAGCCGCGGCCTGGACAGCAAGACTGCTCTGTATAGCCTGGGCTCTGGCCTGACTGCCCTGTGTGACGGCAGACAGGTGCGGGTGGGCAGCTTTGCAGCTCCCCTCTACGGGGAAAATGCGGCAGATGCCTCTGCCTTTACCTTGAATCTTTCCGCAGGGCGCGGGGCGATGCTCCACTGCTTCTGCGAGACCCCTGCGGACTGGCAGATGCTGGAGCTGATCTATCAGCCTGACTTTGCCGCAGGCCAGACCGTCCATTTTGTGGTGCGCCGGGATGCCGATGAAGTCCATCTGGGCGCGGTGCCTGCCACCCTTGCTGAAGTGGGCAGCGTGGTCGATCTGTAAAAAAAGCATAAAAAGAGACGGTTCTGCATCGGATTGCAGGACCGTCTCTTTTGCTTATAACAGGTTTTCCCCGGTGGAGTTCTGCACGGTGAGCTCCTGCCCGGTCAGGCTGGACACCAGTGCCAGATAGCTGCGGCCTGCCGTCAGGGTCAGGGGGCGGCCGTTGGAATCATACAGGAAGAAGGTGGTCTCGCTGCCCTGCGTCCAGGTGATGTTCCACAGGTGGCCCTCGTTGAGCCAGACCCCGCCGCCCATGGTCAGGTCGTAATCCAGCGTCACACCATCGTCACGCAGGGTGGAGGCACTGAACAGGATGAGCAGGTTGTCGAAATCTGTCTGCTGGCCGTTGTTGGCATCCAGCTGCGGTGTGCCGTCTGCGTGGAGCATCCGGTAGGTCTTGCTGTCGGCATCGTAGGTGAAGCCGGTGGCATTCTGCGCATCAAACTGGACCCGGACACTCATTGCGTCCGAAGCATCCGCATCGGGCAGTTTGCCGCTTTCCTGCATGGGCAGCAGATTGGGCACGGAGAGGAGGGTTCCGCTCTCGCTGTCGGAGCTGCTGGAAGAGGTGTCCGTGACGCGGGATTCTGTCAGGGCCGGGGAGATGTTCAGGCTGCCCAGCACGCCCGAAAGTGCTGCACCGCTGGTATGCCACAGCGGGACATTCTGCCAATTGGTCTCACAGGAAAAGGCATTGGTACCCACCTCCAGCGCGTCTACCGCGCGCAGAGAGTAGTAATCAAGGTAGTTCTGGTCAAACTGCTCGCCGCCCCGTTGCACCGGCAGTACCTGCTGGCCCACCAGCAGCCGCCAGTAAAGGTCCTGCCCGGCAGAGACAGGCCCGACCTGCGGCACAGCCCCCACGGCAGGGTAGACCAGGCAGAGCCGGGTGGCCTGCTGCTGTGCGGTCAGGGCTTCCAGCACCAGCGAGGCTGTGGAAAGCCCCCACTGAGTGGTGCTGGCGGCCGCGTTGTCAATGGTGATGGCGACCGGCCGCTGGCCCGGCCAGACAAGTTCCTGCCCAGTGAGCGGG
>OHJS01001116.1_pt1 | contig 14637 bp, 7 predicted proteins | sample 1568661 | NCBI WGS metagenome assembly OHJS01 (sample SAMEA3879603, study PRJEB24766) | human gut metagenome | biome: human-associated habitat; feature: feces | place: USA | collected 1985/1987 | reverse complement strand
CTTTTTCCCGGCTGATGCAGTAGAATCCAGAAAAGCAAAGAAAGGGAAACAGCAGCTCTCCAAAGCAGCGGATTACAGCCAGTTTTTTGATTTTCAGAAAGATACCTTGCAGATTGATCTGATGGAGAGGGAGAACGGAGGCTTATACCTGTTTGGAGAGCAGTTATATCTGTTGCCAAAGGACATGCCTTCCCTGCATACGCTGAAAGTGCTGCGGTGCGGTCTGCATCTTGGAACCTTGAAGAAGAATCGGTTTGAGCCATCTCATGCCCTGGCGCTGGCACTCAAACCGCAGGAGGTACAGCATGTGTGGAAGCTGTCTGCAACAGATGCACAGACGGTGGGGTATCTCAATGGTCAGACATTGACCTGTGATGATGCCAATCTGCCAAAGGGCTGGTATCTTATTACAGTAGACGGATACAGTCTTGGATGGGGCAAGCTGGCTGGGCAGATTATGAAGAACCATTATCCGAAAGGACTTAGAAAACCATGAAACACAGAAAGACAACTCTGACAGAGGGGAATCCTGTCAAACTGATTGTATTATTTGCAATCCCGATTTTTCTGGGAAATCTGTTTCAGATATTATATAGTCTGATTGATACGAAAATTGTAGGAAGTACGTTAGGGGAGACGGCGCTGGCTTCTGTAGGTTCCGTTTCTACTTTATATAATCTGTTGACAGGATTCTTCAATGGATTGACGCTGGGCTTTAGTGTCGTGACGGCGCGTTTCTATGGAAGCGGCGAGGAGAAAGCACTTAAAAAGAATATAGCAGGAGCAATTACCCTTGGCTTTGGAACCGCAATTGTGCTGATTACACTGACAGCTGTCTTCTTAAAACCGATATTAAGACTGTTACAGGTGCCTGCAGAACAGTTTGACATGTCATATTCCTATATTGTTGTTCTGGTGTGGGGGATGTTCATTACGCTGGCGTATAATCTGTGTGCCAATACCCTGCGTGCTACAGGAGATTCAGTGACACCATTGATCTATCTGGTGATTTCATCGCTGGTCAATGTAGGATTAGACTATTTCTTTATTCTGAATCTGCATCTTGGCGTGGCAGGCGCAGCCTATGCTACTGTAATTGCGCAGTTCCTGTCAGTGGTATTGTGTCTGATCAGAATCTATAGAGGTTTTCCTATATTGCATGTGGGCAGAGAAGATTTTCAATTTGATCGTGAACAGCTCTGGCAGTTATATCAGAACGGACTGTCCATGGGACTGATGTCCAGTCTGGTGAACTTTGGTACAGTTGTATTGCAGTCTGGAATCAATCAGCTGGGAACTTCCATTATCGTAGCACATACAGCAGCCAGAAAAGTATTTGAAATCTGGAATCTGCCTATCAGTGTGATGGGTTCTGCCATGGCTACATACTGTGGTCAGAATTATGGTGCCGGTAAATATGGAAGAATCAGAGAAGGGATAAAAGGTGCACTGGGGCTGGGAGCTGTCTGGGCTGTTGTGGTCTTTATTATGGCGCATACCATATCGCCTTATCTGATTCGTTTTATTACAAGTTCTGAAAGTCCTGAGATCATATACTGGGGAAGAAAGTACCTGGAATATGATATGTCTTTCATTATTTTATGTGTAGGCATTGTGGTATTGCGTAATTCCATGCAGGGATTTGGTGATTATAAGACACCTGTCTTTTCCAGCTTTATAGAGCTTATGGGTAAGGTGGTATTTACATTTACATTTGTCAGATTCTTTGGATATTGGGGAATTATATGGACAGAACCAGTAATCTGGGTATTGATGGTAATTCCTCTGATTATCCAGACCTGGAGAAATCCTGTGGTACATAGTCAGGATGCATAGAAAGGGGTATATGTGTGAAAAAATATGAAATGGACATGTGCAGTGGTTCTATTTTCAAGAAAATGCTTATGTTTGCATTGCCACTGATGTGTTCCAGTATTCTACAGCTGCTGTTCAATGCGGCAGATATCGTGGTAGTTGGACGTTTTGCAGGAGATAATGCGCTGGCAGCAGTAGGATCGAATACAGCGCTGATTAATCTGCTGACCAATCTCTTCGTAGGTCTGTCTATCGGTTCTAACGTATTGACAGCCAGATATTATGGAGCAAAACAGGAGAAAGACCTGAAAGAGACAGTACATACATCTATGATGCTGAGCATTTATAGTGGTATTCTGCTGACTGTGATAGGAGTTGTTGCCGCAAGACAGATTCTGACCTGGATGCAGGCACCGGAAGAAGTCATAGGACTTGCAGAGCTTTATCTGAGAATCTATTTTGTAGGTATGACAGCTACAATGATCTATAATTTTGGCAGTGCGATTCTTAGAGCCATCGGAGATACGAAGAGACCTCTGTATTATCTGCTGGCTGCCGGAGTAGTGAATGTGGTTCTGAATCTGTTCTTTGTAATCGTATGCAGACTGGGTGTAGCGGGTGTTGCAATTGCGACAGTTATATCACAGACGATATCAGCTTTTTTGGTAGTGCGTTGTCTGATGAAAGAGCAGGGAGCCATTCGTCTGGAATTAAAAGAGCTTCGAATCGAGAAGGACAAGCTTATGCGTATTCTGCAGATTGGTCTTCCAGCGGGATTTCAAGGAATTGTCTTTTCTCTGTCTAACGTAGTGATTCAGTCAGCCATTAATTCCTTTGGTGCGATTGCAGTGGCAGGTAATTCTGCAGCAGCCAACATTGAAGGCTTCGTATATATGGCTATGAACGCCTTTTATCAGGCTACGATATCTTTCACAAGCCAGAACTTCGGTGCTAAGAAGAAGGAACGTATTAATAAGATACTGTTTGCAGGTCAGGTCTATGTTGTTGCGACTGGTCTGATTCTGGGCAGTCTGGCTGTATTCTTTGGAAAAGAACTGCTGGGAATCTATTCTACCAGCCCGGAGGTCATTGCTGCGGGAATGGTACGATTGCAATATATCTGTAAGGTGTATTTCCTGTGTGGAATCATGGATGTATTTGTAGGTGCATTGAGAGGAATCGGATATTCCATTATGCCAATGTTCGTTTCCTTGTTGGGAGCCTGTGGATTACGTCTGCTATGGCTGGCAACTGTATTTCAGATTCCACAGTATCACACACAGGATATTATATATTTATCATATCCAATTACCTGGGTCATTACATTTACAGTGCATGCGCTGTGCTATATATGGGCGAGAAAACAGGTTGATAAAAAACTGGTATAAAGTGATATAAAGATAGAAAGGTATGGTGATTCATATGTCACAGATAGGATCAAAGAGAATCAGTCAGCATTTCGGTACGGGTATTTTTGCAGAACTCAATGAGAAGAAGGAAGAAATGGAGAAGAAAGGGCGTAAGCTCTATAACTTGTTCGTAGGAACACCGGACTTTGCACCTGCACCGCACATTATGGAAGCAGTGCAGAAGAGCGCAGCCAATCCTGAAGATTACAAGTATTCCCTGGTGGATATCCCTGAGCTTCTGGATGCAGTGGTAGACTATTATCAGGAGCGTTTTCAGGTGTCCATTACACCGGACATGATTACAGGAGTACATGGCTCACAGGAAGGAATCGGACATGTATGCATGGCGCTCTGTGATCCGGGGGATGTAGTCTTATTGCCCAATCCCGGCTATCCCATATTTGAGGCAGGCGCTTATCTGGCACAGACAGAGCAGTATTTCTATGATTTAAAAGAGGAAAATCACTTCCTTCCGGTACTTTCAGAGATACCGGAAGATATTGCAAGACGTGCCAAGGTCATGATCGTTTCCTATCCTTATAATCCTGTTTGCAAGACAGCTCCGGCATCCTTCTATGATGAACTGATTGCCTTTGCCAGAAAATATGATATCTTTATCATTCATGATAATGCCTATTCAGATATCATATATGACGGCAGAGTAGGTGGCTCTTTCCTGCAGCATGAAGGAGCAGGAGAAGTAGGGGCAGAATTCTTTTCCTTATCCAAGTCCTTTAATGTAACTGGGGCAAGAATCTCCTTTATGATTGGACGCAGGGATGCAATCGATGCCATGAAGCTTCTTCGTTCCCAGATTGATTTTGGTACATTTATTCCTATCCAGCGTGCAGCAGTGGCAGCGCTGAGAGGTCCAAGGGATTATGTGAAAGAACAGTGCAGAAAATATCAGGAGCGCCGGGATGTATTATGTGGTGGATTCCGCAGTATTGGCTGGAATGTTCCTGACAGTGAGGGAACCATGTTTGTATGGGCGCCGATTCCCAAGGGATACAAGTCTTCCAGAGAGTTTGCCATGGAGCTGGTGGAGAAAGCGGGCGTATTGTGTACACCGGGTGATGCCTTTGGCAGCCTGGGTGAAGGCTATGTGCGTTTTGCCCTTGTTCTTCCACCGGAGGAGTTGACTAAGGCAGTACAGGCAGTGGCAGACAGCGGAGTATTGGAGAGGAAATAAGATTTTGACGGTTCGGACATGCTATGAAGAAGCGGGAGCGGACTATGATTCGCTCCTGAAACGGTATAGAAGTGATAAACTACTGGAGAAATATCTGTGGCGTTTTCTGGAGGATACCAGCTTCGCCAGATTGCAGGATTCTATGGAAAAGGGCGATATAACAGGCGCTTTCGATGCAGTACATGATCTGAAGGGAATCAGCCTGAATATGGAGCTGAAAGAATTGTATGCAAAATGCGCAGAATTAACAGAGCTTCTTCGGGATGGACAGAAAAGGGATTGTCAGAAAGAGTATGAAGCGGTTGTGACAGAATATAAAAGAGTATGGAATGTGATTTCACATGAAAGAAAGAGCAGAAAAATATGAAATTATTATATGGAACCGGGAATCCGGCGAAGATATCCGCTATGAGACAACGCCTGAAAGAACTGGATATAGAATTGACAGGCTTGGAAGATATGAAGGAGCAGGGCTATGAGATACCAGTTGCACCGGAGAATGGCAGTACGCCTCTTGAAAATGCAAGGCAAAAGGCGCTTGCCTATTATAAAGCTTTTCATATGCCCGTATTTTCCTGTGATTCAGGTCTGTATTTTGACAATGTTCCAGATGAAATCCAGCCTGGAGTACATGTACGGACTATAAATGGAAAATATCTCTCAGATGAGGAAATGCTGGCATATTATACAGGGCTGGTAAAGAAGTATGGACCACTTACGGCACGGTATAAGAATGCCATTTGTTTCGTAAAGGATGAGAACAGTATCTATGAGGCAATGGATGAAGCAATGGAGAGTGAGAAATTTATTCTGACGGATGCTCCACATAGCCGGATCAAAAAGAAGGGTTTTCCTTTAGACAGCATATCCATTGATATCAAAACGGGACAATACTATTATGACCTTTCCATGGAACAGTTGGATAAAGTAGCGGTCGAAGATGGTTTTCTGTCATTTTTCAAGGAGTTAAAAGAGAAAGTATTGTAACAATATGTACAGATTTTACAGTACATAATCCAAAATGCATGCCATATGCGCATATTTGCACATAACAAGTGTGCACAAGACGACATATAGATACAATGATTACAAAAATAAAATAAATTTAGTATATAAAATGGTTACATTTGCATAGTTTGCATAATGACTTGATTAGAAAATCCAGATATTTTTCCTTATAATAATGACTAAAGTGCAAGAGGTTACAGCAAATTGTTCACTTTGGTGCGGCAATGGTGCCGTATACGTTACGCAAAGATTATTATGGGAGGAATGAAGGATGATAAGGAAAAAGAGTCTGGCAAAAGCAATGGCACTTACATTAAGTGTATCTATGCTTGGAACGAGTATGCCGGGATCTGTATCCACTGCAGCAGAATTGCAGGAAACAGAGACAGAAGCTCAATCCGAGACAGACAGCTCATCTGAGGATGCGAAGGAAGCAGCAGATGCACCAGAAGAGGATGCAGAAGCAGATGAAGGAGATGCTTCTGATGACAAGTCAAATGAAGACAATAAGGAATCTTCTGATAATAAGGAGTCAGAGGAATCCAAGACTTCAACTGAGGCAGAAAAGACTGAAGTAACAACCGAAGAAGAGAAAACGACAGCAGAGGAAGAGACAACCACAGAGGAAGAAATAACCGAAGAAAAGACAACCGAAGAAGAGATTACGACTGAAGAGGAGACAACCACTGAAGAAGAGACAACCACAGAGGAAGAGACTACTACGGAAGAACTGACATTGCTGGCAGAGGAAGCAGTAGCTCTTGCAGCTTATGGTGTAGAACTCTCTCAGGGGGAAGATGGTTATGAATCCTTTACTTCCGACAGAGTAATTGCTGAATTTGCATTCGGAACAGATGTTAATTCAGAAACAGTGTATGATTCAGAAAGTGGATATGGTTTCAGCGATGTAGATTACAATACAGCACCAAAAGGCTGGGATGGCAGCGTATATTATCCAAGAACAGCCAATGTATCTGCAAGTGCTGCATCTTATGTCAGGGATGAAGATGATATGCTTGCCATTGACAGTAAGGTGTGGACAGAAACAGAATCTACAGGCTATGGTGTATACACATATGAAAATACATCCACATTTGACATGGATGTATACAATGCGGATTATAAGATTGAAGTGACTTTTGCCAATCCTACAGATAATTCATACAATGCATATGTAGAGGCAGAAGATATTACAAGGCAGACCAATATCAATGTAGAAGCAGGCGGCGCGAAGACAGTAACCGTCAGTGCCTGCGTTGTAGATGGACAGTTGAATCTGAAATTCCTGGGCAGCAGTACAGCGACCAGCGATTCAGATGCTTCCACACAGACAGTTTATGTGTCCAATGTAAAAGTAACCAGACTGGCAACCAATTCATCTGCTTCCAAGCCTACGATATTCATAGCATCTGATTCAACAGTACAGACCTATGAATCCAATTATTACCCACAGACAGGCTGGGGACAGACTCTTGCACAGTTCTTTGGCAATGATATGAAGGAATATGAATGTGAAGGCTGCAATTTCAGCCAGGCACAGACCTATGAGACAGAGAATGTCGTTGTAGAGAACAGGGCAATCGGCGGCAGAAGTTCCAAATCCTATGTGGAAGAAGGCAAGCTGGATGATCTTCTGGAAGATGTAAAACCCGGAGATTATCTGCTGGTTCAGTGGGGACATAATGATGCAACATCCTCCAGACCAAACAGATATGTATCTTCCGGCGATTTCAGAAAATGGCTGATGTACTATATCAATGGTGCAAAGCAGAGAGGTGCCACACCTGTTCTGGTAACACCAGTAGCAAGATACAGCTATACAACTAATGAGGATGGTACGCTGAAATCTTTTGCAAGCAATTTCGAGGCATACAGACAGGTAATGCTCAAGGTTGCTGATGAAGAGAATATACCTCTTGTAGACCTGACACAGCGTTCTATAGATGTATGTAACAGCTTCGGCATTGAAGGTGCGAAGTCCTTATTCTTATGGGTAGCAGCAGGAGAATATACCGGTGCATATGCAGGTGGTGCTTCTGACTCTACACATTTACAGTACTATGGTGCTTACAAGTTCGCACAGTGCGTAGCACAGGGAATTCTGGAATATGATAAGACAGATGCGTTGGATGGCTTAAAGAAATATGTAGTATCCAAAACCGCAGAAAGCTTACCGGAGAAAATTCAGAATCTGACACTCGTGTCAGCTGGCGCCACTTCTGTTACAATTTCCTGGGATAGCGAAGATACAGCAGAGCTATACTACATTTACAGAACAGTTCTGGAAGATGGACAATCCATAGATGATGTGGATTTCTCCAATGCAGAGAAGTATTCTGTATCAGCATCCAGAAAGTACACCGATTCTTCCTGTGAAGCAGGTGTTACTTATGTGTATGCAGTAGGTGGGTTCAATGAAAAAGGCGTTGGCGAGTTATCTGATAAGATTCAGGTAAGTACGAAAACAGCCGGCTATAAATTCGATATCAACTACAAGGGTTCACCTACAATGGACGGATGGACAGGTGTTGAATATGATCAGGCATACAGCGCAGAGTCAGGCTATGGCTGGCTCACATTGCCAGGTAATGGACGATGCAGAAGCAATAACGGCAATACAGATTCTTCTGACATGGCAGATGATTTTTCCCTTGGTGCAGGTGAATTTGCAGTAGACCTTCCAAATGGCGATTACGAAGTGACTGTATATGCATGTGATCTGTTACCGGGAACCAGTACGATCAAACCGGCTTACACAGCAGAGGGTGTATCACTTGGTTCTATCTCTACGAAGCAGGCACTGGGAAGCTGTACCAATACAGTACGTGTGACTGATGGTCAGCTCAATCTGGTAGTTGGTGGTACGAATATGTACCTGAACGGCTTTACCATTACAAGTCTTCTGGAATCTCCAAGCGGACTTACCGCAACAGAAGCTTCTGTAAATGGCAGCAACTATACATTCCTGATCGGCTTCAATCCTGTATCAGATGCAGCAGGTTACAAGATCTATCAGAAAGGTACTTCTGATAAGAAATTCGTAGAAGTAAAAGATTTTACAGCAGCAGAATATAAGGAATCCGAACTTGACTGCCGTGCAATGTCAGTTGATCTTGGAGAAACTTATGAGTATTACATGACATGCTACACAGCAGATGGTACAGAGTCAGCTCCCAGTGAGACAATCTCTGTCAAAGCAGTACTTGATGGGGTTAAGGCTCCTTCAGCACCCAAGAATCTGAAGTGTACTGATCCGGCTTCCAATGCTACAGAGTTACAGCATACAATTACATTGGAATGGGAAGCTTCCACAGTAGAGGACAGCAAATATCCTGTTATCAAATATCTGATCTATCGTTCTGATAAGGCAGAGGATGATAAGGGATTCAAGGGCTATGAGAAGATCGGTCAGTCTACAACAACGAAGTTCAAAGATACTGACGAAGAGATTTCCACAAATATTCATTATTATTATAAGGTATGCGCACTCAATGCCGGTGGCGCAGGTGAATTATCTGATTCCTGTGAGACTCCTATCGTAGGAAGTCTGGTAAGAGGCGGCAGAGAAAGTTATTCTGACAGAGCTCTGGTAGCAATCAATCTTGCAGGCGAGAGCGGAGCAGAGACTTTGGTGTCTGCAACAGATAAGGACGGTAACAAGCTGACAAAAGGCGTATATTTAAGCTGGAGAAGTTTTGATGCAGATTTTGACAGCAACAATAATTTAAAGACAACCTTTGATGTATATTGCAATAACAATAAGATCGCTTCCGGTATCTCTGTAACCAATATGGTATATGAAGGCGGTAGCGCATCCGATACATTCAAAGTCGTAGGAAGCAATGATTCTTCTATTGGTGTCAGTGCAGTATCTACGAAGTGCTGGGACAAGCAGTATCTGGAACTGAATCTGTATTGTCCGGAAGATGAGACAATGCCGGATGGTTCTACATGCAGCTATACAGCAAATGACATGTCTGTCGGCGATCTGGATGGCGACGGCGTGCTGGAACTGGTTGTAAAATGGTATCCAAGCAATGCCAAGGACAATTCAGGCAGCGGCTATACAGGCAAGACTTTCCTGGATGGATATGATATCAATTATGCAACTGGTAAGGTATCCCTTCTCTGGAGAATTGACATGGGTGTCAATATCCGTTCCGGTGCACACTATACACAGTTCCAGGTATGGGACTATGACTGTGATGGCAAGGCAGAGATCGCAGTTAAGACAGCAGACGGCACAACAGTATACACAAGTGAAGATGGTACAGCAGCTACGTTGACAGAATCAGATCATGTTGGGGCATGCCCGGCATCAGAACTGCCGGTTAATATAATCAGTAATAAGAATGATTATCGTAACAGCAGTGGATACATTCTGGATGGACCTGAATATTTCACAATGTTCAATGGTGAAGATGGAAGCATCATTGACACGGTAGATTACACACCGGCAAGAGGTAAAGTTGGTGCCTGGGGGGATGCATACGGCAACCGTGTAGACAGATTCCTGTCTGCAACAGCATACCTTGATGGACAGACGCCTTTTGCAGTATTTACAAGAGGATACTACACCAGAACATGTCTGACAGCATACTATCTGAAAGATACTGACGGTGATGGCGTAGGTGATGAAATTGTAGAATACTGGGCATTTGATACCAATGATGCAGGCAGTGAATATGAAGCACAGGGTAATCATGGACTCAGTGTAAATGATATTGATAATGATGGAAAAGACGAAATTATCTATGGCTCTTTGACAATTGACCATGACGGAACGGTAAAATATTCCACAGGCATGGGACATGGTGATGCCATGCATGTATCTGACTGGGTATCCTGGAATGACGGGCTGGAAGTTATGGCAGTACATGAGCATGATGATGCTAAGTATCATGTAGAGATCCATGATGCAGAGACCGGTGAAGTCCTGATGGGCTATTACACAGGAAAAGACACAGGACGTGGTGTGGCAGCAGATATTGACCCTACTGCAGAAGGCGCAGAGTTCTGGTCAATTGCAAGCCCTACATATGAAAGCAATGATGAACCTGCGTGGGATTCTACAGATGGTGAAGTATATTCCACCTGGTCAACACTGGACAACTTTATTAAGTTAGCAGATTCTACACCGGCTTCCAATTTCTCAATCTTCTGGGATGGGGATCTGCTCAGCGAGATACAGGATCATACCTTTAACAAGGAAGCTTATGCACCAACAGGTGTTACCATTGCAAAATGGAATTACGAAGAAGAGACACAGGAGAGACTTCTCTATTCTACAGAGATTTACTCCAGCAACGGTACAAAGGGTAATCTTGGACTGGTTGCAGATATTCTGGGTGACTGGCGTGAAGAAATCATTGCCAGATGTGCATCAGATAATAACAAAGTACGTATTTATACAACAACAATTCAGACAGACTATGTAGTACCTTGTCTGTTAGAGAACCTCGCTTACAGAGAAGGCGTGGCATGGCAGAACGTTGGTTATAACCAGCCTGCTAATTTAAATTACTTACTCAGTGAGGGTCTGGTAACAGCCAAACTTAGCGAAGGTAAAGTAACCAGCAGTTCAGTAGATGTGAATTTCACAGCTGCAAATGACGGTGCTTATGGACATGATATCGAAGGCTATGAAATCTACAGAGCAGACGAGAACGGCAAGTATAAGCTTCTCGATACACTGGAACTGGATGATCTGAAAAAGGCAGATGGTTCTTCCACAGCGGATGATGAGGAAGAAGAGGAGCCTGTATATCTGAAGTTCGACTTCGGTGCAGGGAATGTAGCAGAGGGATGGACACAGGTATTGGCTGATACTAAGTACAGCAAGAGCCTTGGCTATGGATTTACAGATACTTCCATTAATGATAATAAGAGTTACTCAGCATTTACGGATGAAGATGAACTTGCAGATGTCTATAATGATTGCGTATTAGGATGGAAAGCAAATACATCAGTAGAATTTGACGTGGATGTGCCGAATGGTACATATGAAGTAACATATTATATATATAATGGTTCAGGAAATGTATACAATAAGGTAACAGCAGAAGATGTAGAATTCGCAGATGTAAGGCGTGGCAATAGTGACAAGCAGGCTACATATGAAACCAAAACCGTTGAGGTTACTGACGGTGTTCTGAACATTGTGAATACACCAAGTAAAAACGGATATCCAGGCAATTACTTTACAGGTCTTACCATCAAAGATGTGAACTATGACGAATGGGCAGCAGCGCAGGATAAAAATGATGAGGAAGACACAGAAGATACAACAGTATATACAGATAAGACTGTAGATGCAGGTAAGACATATTCTTACAAGATCGCAGCTATCGTAGATGGTAAAACATCCTTTATGTCAAGAGCACTTGAAGTAGAGACAGCAGTTGCCATTGCTTCAGTAGGTAAGCTGGACGATGTAACAATCGTAGAGGGAACACCACTTGAAGATGGACAGACAGCAGCAAGCCTGCTTCCTGCAACAGTAACAGTTAAGACACTTGACGGGGATGAGATTCAGGCAGACATCACATGGGATGTAACAGAACTTGATATCAATAAGACAGGAACTTATACAGTATATGGTACGATTAAGGGCTATGAGGATGCACTTACAATTAAGGTAACTGTAGTAGCCAATGAAGTAATCGGATACGCAGCAATTGAAGACATCACATCTGTAGTAGGTGTAGAAGTAACACTTCCTGAAACAGTGTCAGTAACTTATACCAATACTACAAAAGAGCAGAAGAAGGTAACATGGGATACCAGCAAGCTGGATATTACCAAGATTGCAGACTATACTGTAAAAGGTACAGTAGAAGGCACAGAAGATGAAGTACAGGTAGTTGTACATATTGTAGATACTTATATTACATCAGTACCGACTACATATGCAGAAGTAGTATATCAGTCTACAGATGTAGCAGCACAGCTTCCTGTAACAGTAGAAGCAATCTACGCTGACAAGAAGACTGGCAACAGTGTAGTTACATGGAATGCCAAAGAAGTAGCGGCAATTGATACAGAAACAATTGGTACTTATAAGATTACAGGTACAATTGATGGCTTTGATGAGGCAGTAGAGGCAGAAATCACAGTAGCATACAAGATTACAGCAGCATTTGACTTTGGTATTAAGGATGCAACAGCAGCAGACGGATATACAACCATTACTGTAAATGGTAAGGGCGGTACGAAGACAGCAGAGCAGCTTGGTATCAATTATACGGAAGAAAAAGGCTATGGATTCCTGGATGCAACAGCTTCTATTCAGGGTAGAGAAGAAGATTATACACAGGCAGGAGTACTTCCTAAGGCTGTATACACAGACTTTGCAATCCCTGATGGACAGACATTTGCTGTTGATGTACCAAATGGAACATATCAGGTAGATATTGTAGGTGGTTCTGCATACAAGAGTACTGTAAAAGCTACGATTGAAGGAACAGGAGTAAGCGTAAGCAATGCAGCAGGTGCTTATACTGTTAAGAGCGTTGAAGTTACAGTAACAGATGGACAGCTGACTTGTGAATTTACTTCCGGTGCTACATCCAGACTGGATGCCATTATTGTCCGTACAATCAAAGTTGATGCATCCGATGATGATAAGAAGGATGATACTAACAAGGATAATGATAATAAGGACGACAGCAAGACGGATGACAATACAGGAAGTGGAACAACAGAAAGCGGTTCTACAGGAAGCAGTGATTCTTCCGACAGCAACAGTTCTTCTGACAACAGCAGCAGTTCAGCAGGCACCACAACCGTGGCATCTAATAACTGGGTTGCAATTCCTGACCAGAGCACACCACTTGCAGAGACTGTAACAGACGGTGGACTTCCATATGTGAATGTACAGGTAGATCAGAAAGCACGCTTAAAGGCTGAGCTTTTACAGAAATATTATGGACATAACCTGTATCTGATGACACATCTTGGAAATGGCATTGGCTATACAATTGATGCATCAGGAATAGATGATAAGGCAGATACACTGGAATTAGGCTCCGCATTGGAAGCAGTTCCTAATTTCGCAGAAGGATTTATAACCTTCCACTTTAAGCCATATCATACGCAGGTGCTTCCTTATGCAATTGGCATTCACATGAATGTAGGTGCATATAATGGCCAGATTGCATATCTGTTCAGTAGAGACCTGATTACAGGGGAATATGTACTGAGCAGTATTACAACAGTCAATGAGATTGGCAATGTAGCTTTGCAGACCAATCAGATGACAGATATTATGGTATTGATTGCCAAATAAATACTTTCACAGAAAAGAGTGTCCTTTTAGGATGCTCTTTTTTGCCTAAGGATGTCAGTTGACAATAAAGTACCAAAGTACTATTATGTTCTAGGGTATGAAAGTATACAGATAAAGGGATAATAGTGATATACAGGTAAAGGGAGAATGAACGCATGGAGAACAACAGCCGGAAAGAGGATATTGAACTGATCGCTGCAAAGTACGAATTTGATTTTGCACAGTCTGTTGTGGGTGAGAAGAAATGGAACTATGAACGTGCATTATATGCTTATGAGACAGCTCAGTCACGCTACAAACAGTATAAGAAGAATAACTGGAGATTCTGGCAATGGAATAACAGCCAGGAACATCAGAATTATCTGGATGTAAAACGTGCTTATGAAGAAATGAAGAGTTCTCTGGAACTGGAAGAACGCAGGATGAATGAAGCAGAGTTGAAAGTAATTCAACTGACAAAAGAGTAGAAAATCGTATAATAACATATAATAAAGAAAAGGCGTCTGCAATAATACTACAGACGCCTTTTCCATAAGTTCTTATCTGTCAGGCATTTAAGACAGCCTCGATAGCGCTTAATTCATCAGATGTAAATGCAGAAGCTTCTACGATCTTTGTATTTTCTGTAATCTGGGAAGCTCTGGAAGCACCGATTAATACAGAAGTCACCTCTCCGTCACGTAATACCCAGGAAAGAGCCATCTGTGCCAGAGTCTGACCACGATTCTCGGCGATGTTATTCAATGCACGGATCTGAGCCAGTCTGGATTCAGACAGAGCATCTTCATGTAGGAAACGGCCATCAGTACGAATACGGCTGTCTTCTGGAATACCGTGCAGATACTTTTTTGTCAGAAGACCCTGTGCCAGTGGACAAAAGGCAATGATGCCAATGCCGTTTTGGGCTGCATAGGATTTCAGACCAT
>OHJS01001100.1_pt1 | contig 14804 bp, 9 predicted proteins | sample 1568661 | NCBI WGS metagenome assembly OHJS01 (sample SAMEA3879603, study PRJEB24766) | human gut metagenome | biome: human-associated habitat; feature: feces | place: USA | collected 1985/1987 | reverse complement strand
TGGTATGTCAATATCCTTGCACTTTCTCCCTAAAAATTGACCTAAGTCAAGAAATGTGTTATAAAACATGTTTTCTATCCGTTTTTTGCTTGTTATCTTGAACAAAGGCTCTATTTTTGTGTTGTAAAACATGAAAACAATAGAAAACTAGTAGATTTTTTAAGGATAACAAGATTGATTTTAGGAGGATAACAAAATGAAAATGTTAAAGAGTTTTTTTAAGCATGTCGGCGAAGCCGATAAGAACATTTGGGGTTACGTAATGCTTTAAGCATTCCCCCCCCCCTTTCGTGAAGTATTGAATTTTAGTTTTCAGGTATTAGTTTAATTTTTTAAGATTATGAAAAAGAAGATTGCAAATTCATTTAAGCACATTTTTACCGCAGCTGGTAAGAATTGGATGGAGGCAATGAGATATTATAGCCTCCAAATGTGAGTACACTAACATTTAAGTATAGCACAAGGGATATGTTTGCAAACATATCCCTTGTTTTTTTGTAGGAGTAGAATAAGATTTTTTATGTCCAAAAGTACATTTGTTTGAACTTTATTCACTTCCTTTGTTATTAATACAAAGACTAACAAACGAATAATTATGAGAGTAATTCAAAGAATTTGTAGCATATTGTTGCTGCTGGTTACATTTGGGGCTTCGGCATTGTATGCGCAGACGTACGATAAGTTGTGGAAGCAGGTGGAGCAGGCTCAAAAGAAAAGCCTGCCTCAAACAGTGATAAAACTGGCTGATGAAATCTATCGGAAAGGTCGGCAAGAGCAGAATGCTCCGCAAATGTTGAAAGCCTACATTTGTAGGGAGACTTATCAAGAGGGGCTGACTCCGGACAGCCTTTACTCCAGTCTGAAATATATGGAATCTTGGGCACAATCGGAGAGGAATCTGGTGAACAAGGCTATTCTACATTCTTTGTTGGCATATGAATATGCTGACTTGATGCGGAAGAATCGCCGTGTCTTGCTGTCACGTACTTTACTGACTGTTGACGAGGTTCCAGAAGATATCCGTGAGTGGAGTATCAGCCAGTTTGTGGATAAAATAGATAGGTGTAACCGTGCATCCTTGCAGGATTCCATCCGCTTGCTCAATACATCTGCAGAACAATATGTGCCTTTTGTGGTGTTGGAAGACGGTAGCTGGTTCTATGGGCACGATATGTACCATCTATTGGTAAGCCGTGCTGTTGATGCTTATCGGCAGCTGGATGGTTTCAGCGTGGATTCTTTGGTACAGACCCGTATCGAAAGGATTTATCTGGATATGATGAATGCTTATCGCCATCGTGCCGGTTCGGAAGATGCTATGTTGCTCTGTTCTCTTGATTATTGGAACTGGAAGTTGACCGGTGGTATCAGCCAGCAGCCTTATCCTACTTTCCGAATGCGTCAGGAAAAGGCTAATCGGGAATATCTTGAGGTTTTGAATAAATTGATAAAGGAATACGGTTCACGAGAGGTTTGTGCCGAGGTTTACATTCATAAAGCCAACCACCTGCGCCGTTTGGAACCGAAACGCGCTGATGAGGCTCTAAAAGTCTGTGAAGAAGGCTTGAAGCGCTATCCTGCGTATAAGCGTATCAATGAGTTGAAAAATATCCGTGAACAGATTTTACAGCCTGAACTCATTCTGACTATGAATGAAAGCGGTTATCCCGGCGATTCGGTGAATATGAGGCTGCATTATCGTAATGTCGAGGGCTTCACTCTCAACTTATATACCACTACTTTAAGTGAAGTACCTTGGATGGACCATGGTATAAATAAAGATACTTATAGAAAGTATGCCCGGAAGTTTTCTTCCACGCATTTTGGCTTAAAGCCGTTGCCAGGCAAGGATAAATTGCCTGAAGATGTCCCTTATCTTGCCTCGGACACTGTATTTAAGTTCATGATTCCTCGGGAAACGGGAGTCTATATTCTTCAAATAGTACCTGATACTGAAACGGCCCGTACAGATGATAAATTTCTGGTATCTACCCGCTTCAAGGTGCTGACATTGGATTTGGGTGACAACCGTATGGAAGTGGCTACATTGGATGCCCGTAGTGGACAGCCGATTGCTGGTGCCAAGGTGAGTTTCTACTCTTCTTATGATGAGAAGAATAGAAAAGCGATGGCAGAGGTACTGACTGATGCCGGGGGGAAAGCTGTATTACCCTGGCAGAGTGAAATCCGAAGTTATGTGGCGCGTAAAGGCAGAGACACAGCCATGATGCCGCAGAACGTTTATATGAATCATCCTTATTACGGTATTAAGGATACAGATTGGAGGCAGATGGCATTGCTGACAGACCGTTCGCTTTATCGTCCCGGGCAGACCGTTCATGTAAAAGGGATAGCTTACAAGCAGAATAGTGATAGTGCCCAGGTACTACAAGGAGTTGATTATGAGCTTGTCTTGTTGGATGCCAACCGCAAGGAACTTGCCACCAGGAAGGGGCGGACCAATGATTTCGGCTCTTTTGCTACGGAGTTTGTACTTCCGGCAGCTTGCCTGAATGGCATGTTCAGCATACGAACCAAAGAGCCTCAATCTACCGTCACTTTTAGGGTAGAGGAGTACAAGCGACCTACGTTCGAGATTGCCTTCACTCCGGTTTCGGAAGCTTATCGGCTGGGTGACAAGGTTGTGTTGAAAGGAAATGTCAAGGCCTTCAATGGCATGATGGTGCAGGATGTGCCATTGGCATATACGGTGACTCGCCGGAATCCGAGACCTGGTTATTGGAGCAATGCTGATAAACCATTATTGTCTGACACCATACAATTGGATACCAACGGGGATTTTTCCATACCCTTGACTTTGGAAGCTCCGGCTGTAGATACAGACGGGTATGGGAGTGTGTATACTTATCATGTGGAGGCGGTGGTGACGGATGAGGCCGGTGAAACGCAATCCGCTTCGTATAACTTGTTGGCAGGTCCTAAGGCTTATTCCTTTGATATTCGCTTGCCTCAATATGTTTGTAAGGAAGACAGTATGCTTTTCACTTTTGGAGTGAATAATGTAATGAATATTCCTCAGCACATTGAAGGTTCCTATTGCCTTTATCCATTTGCAGAACAAAATGGGGCAAGGAATATTGCAGGTTCTGAACCCTTGGATGATGTTGTATTGGAGGGTACCTTCACAGCCAATCGGCTCCAGGATTTTTCGGCTTGGAACAAGCTTCCTTCAGGTAACTATCGCTTGAAACTTTCTGTACGTGATAGTTTGGGACGTGAAGAGAATAACGGGGCATATGGCAGTGACAGTTTCATGCTCTTTTCAAAGAGTGACAAGCGTCCGGCTGCGTTTACAGATTTCTTTTATTATAAAGAAAATGAGGAATTTGATGTACAGTACCCTGCCGCTTTTCTTTTGGGGACTTCTTATCGGGATGCATATGTGCTGATGGATGTCTTTTGTGACAGAAAACGCATTGAAAGCCGTGTGTTGCAGTTGAATGATACTATTATTCGTATGGAATTCCCTTATAAGGAAGCATATGGCAAGGGAATCACCATTCTTTTCAGTTTTGTGAAAGCTGGCGAGATGTACAGTCATCAGGTTGAACTGAAGAAGCGGGAGCCGGAACGTGCTCTCGACATGAAATGGGAAGTGTTCCGTGACCGTTTGCGTCCCGGACAGGAAGAAGAGTGGAAGCTCGTCATAAAGACGCCTCAAGGTATGCCTGCTGCGGCTGAGATGTTGGCTACGATGTACGACGCTTCACTGGATAAGATTTATAAGAGTAACCAGATACTACGGGTTTTCTATCCGGATAATCTGTATGGGGCATTCCGTGGTGCGAGCCGTTATAATAGCAATTACTTCTCCGTTTATTTCCCGTTGAAGGCTTGGAGGGTTCCGGTGTGGTCGTTTGACTACTTCTGTTCTCCTTATATGGATGGGAGGATGCGGATAGTGATGGTAGAAGACAATGCGCTTTTGGAAGAAGTAAGTGTTGTGGGGTATGGGACTACCCGGAATAGCTCTTTGACCGGTAATCTTAGAATACGTGGTGCCAACCAGCCGATGTTTGCTGCCAAAGAAGACTCCGGGAATGCTGTTGAAGTGAAATATGTTCCTGCACAAGTAGCGGAAGACGCGGTGGAAGATGTTGTTTTTGAATCGGAAACGATACCGGTTGGCGAGGCCTTGCAACCTATTGAGGGGCTTCGCACCAACTTTGCCGAAACAGCCTTTTTTTATCCTCAACTTCGTACAAACGAACAAGGGGAGCTTGCGTTTTCTTTTACGATGTCGCAGAGCTTGACTCGTTGGAATTTCCGTGGTTACTCACATACTAAGGATATGCTGACTGGGATGTTGGATGCTTCCGTTGTAACTGCCAAGGAGTTTATGCTGACTCCGAATATGCCTCGGTTTGTCCGCGTTGGAGATAAAACGCAGATAGCCGGAACAATAGCCAATCTGACGGGTAAAGCGGTGAAAGGAACAGCAGTATTCACACTGTTCGACCCTATGACGGAGAAAGTTATTGCTACTCAACGTCAGAAATTCTTGGTAGAAGCAGGAAGAAATACTGCTGTCAACTTCCATTTCGAAGTGTCCGACCGCTATGATTTGCTTGGTATTCGTATGGTTGCCGATGGAGGTACGTTTAGCGATGGCGAGCAGCATCTGTTGCCCGTATTAAGTAATAAGGAGTATATTACGGAAACGCTTGCTATGCCTATCCGTGGCGAGGAGACCCGTACGTTCTCATTAGACAGCCTTTTCAACCGTAATAGCCGTACAGCGACAGACCGTCGTCTGACTGTAGAATTTACCGGGAATCCGGCTTGGTATGCTGTACAAGCGTTGCCGGCATTGAGCCTGCCTGCCAATGATAATGCCATTTCTTGGGCTACAGCTTGGTATGCCAATAGTCTGGCAGGCTTCATTGCCAACAGCCAGCCCCGCATTAAGACTGTATTTGACAGTTGGAAGGCTGCCGGTGGCACGAAAGAAACCTTCCTCAGCCAGTTGGAGAAGAATCAGGATGTGAAGAATATCCTGCTCAGCGAGTCTCCGTGGGTACTGGAAGCTACTACTGAAGCCGAACAGCAGGCACGTATTGCCACGCTGTTTGATATCAACCAACTGAATAACCGCAATCTTTCCGCTTTTACCAAATTGAAAGAATTGCAGGGTGAAGACGGTGGATGGAGCTGGTATAAGGGAATGTCCGGTAGCCGCTATATAACTGGCTATATTACAGAATTACTTGTTCGTCTTCCTCTGCTGACGAAAAATGAACTGCCTGAAGAAGTTGCCGCCATGCGGCAGAAAGCTTTCGGCTATTTGAATCGGCAGGCTTTGGAAGAGTATCGCAATATCCGTAAAGCCGAAAAAAATGGCGCCAGAATTACTGCCAACTCCGAATCGGCAATGACATATCTGTATCTGATAGCCCTTAGCGGCGAACAAGTGCCGGCAGACAATCAAGCGGCTTACCGCTATTTCCTATCAAAAGTAGGTGCCAATCTTAAAGATGGAACCATGAGCAGCAAGGCGCAGTCTGCCATCATCCTGAAAGCAGTAGGGCGTACAGCCGAGGCGAATGAATTCATCGCTTCCCTCAAGGAACATCTGGTACAGACGGATGAACTGGGTGCATACTTTGCTTTCCAAGCAAATCCGTATAACTGGGGTATGCTGCCCATCCCTGCCCATGTGGAAGTAATGGAAGCCCTGCGTATGGCAGGTGGCAACGATGCTTTGGTGGAGGAAATGAAACTCTGGCTGCTGAAACAGAAGCAGACTACCAGTTGGAATTCTCCGGTTGCAACGGCTGATGCTGTTTATGCATTGCTTTGTCAAGGTACTAATCTGCTGGAAAGTCGGGGAGACGTACGTATCACGTTAGGTAACAAAGTTTTGGAAACATTGTCGCCTACAAAGACCATAATCCCGGGTTTGGGTTATGTCAAGGAAACCTTCGCTCAAGGAAGTCCGGAGCTGAAAGCTAAAACCGTCACCGTAGAGAAACGGGATGCAGGCATTGCCTGGGGAGCTGTTTATGCCCAGTATCTGTCACCCATATCTGATGTAAAGCAGCAGGGGGGTGAATTGAATGTAGAGAAGAAACTTTATGTAGAGCGTATATCGGCCGGTGGTAGCAAGTCCTTGCAACCGGTTACGGAAGGGACCGTATTATCCGTCGGTGATAAAATAGTGGCCCGTTTGACTATCCGCTTGGACCGTACTATGGATTTTGTTCAGTTGAAAGACCAGCGGGGTGCCTGCTTTGAACCTATAGGCTCGCTTTCCGGTTATCGTTGGAGTAATGGCCTCGGTTATTATGCAGAAGTGGAAGATGCCGCAACCAATTTCTTCTTCGACCATTTGGGCAAAGGCGTTTATGTCTTAGAGCACAGTTATCGCATAGCCCGTGGCGGAACATACGAAACGGGGCTGGCCACGATACAGTGTGCGTATGCTCCGGAGTATGCTTCGCATTCGGCGGGAGGGATAATTGTAATAAAGTAACAATAGAGTATGGAGCGGAGCGCAATTTGTACAAATTGCGCTCCGCTATTTTAGGTACTCTCGCTAAAAACACCTATTTTTGTCCGACTAATATTGAATGAGAGTGGCAGAATTAGGAAATCTTGATATTAAGAAAAATAGATGAAGCGGATATTGATAACTTTATATGTGCTTGCAAGTGTGGTATTGACTGCTGTAGCGCAAGCTCGTTTTACCTCGAATACAGAGATGTACAGTTTCGGCCAGATAGAATGGAGGCATCCCGTGACTGTGCAATATACCATCACCAATACGGGTGACCAGCCTTTAGTGCTTACAGAAGTAGAGCCGGATTGCGCCTGCTCCGTGGCCCAGTGGACAAAAACGCCTATTGCTCCGGGGGCAAAAGGAACAGTAAATGTGACTTTTGACGCCAAGGCATTGGGACATTTCCAGAAATCTGTGGCTATTTACAGCAATGCGCAACCCAATCTGGTCTATTTGAAGTTCAATGGTGAAGTAGTACAGGAAATCAAGGACTTTACCAAGACGCATCCCTATCTTATCGGTCAGATACGTATTGACAAGAACAGCCTCGACTTCCCCGATATTCAGCATGGTGAGCAGCCGGTGATTCATATCGGCGTGGTCAATCTTTCCGACCGTCCTTATGAACCGGTACTGATGCATCTGCCCCCTTATTTGCAGACAAAAGTAGAACCTAACGTGCTGCAAAAGGGAGAAAAAGGAGTGATTACACTTACATTGAATTCGGAAAGACTGACTGGCCTCGGACTGACTCAAACGTCGGTCTATCTTTCTCGCTTCTCCGGTGACAAGGTGGGCGATGAAAACGAGATTCCCGTTTCTGCCATTCTTTTACCGGATTTCTCCGGAATGACGGAAGTGGAGAAGGCAAATGCTCCTGTCATCAGCCTTTCTACCAAAGAAGTTGATATGAGTGCGATATTGGCAAAGAAGTCAAAAGCACGTCAGGATATTACCATTACCAATACCGGGCGTTCTCCTTTACAGATAAACAAACTCCAGGTATTCCACCCGGCAGTGGGAGTTAACCTCAAGAAGAGTGTATTGCAACCCGGTGAAAGCACTCGCCTGCGGGTAACGGTAGTGAAGAAGAATATAGGCAAGAAGCGCCGTCATCTGCGTCTGCTGATGATTACCAATGACCCGATGCAGCCGAAAGTTGAAATCAACATTAAAGCAAAACAATAAGAAGTCGTAAAGTCCTTCATAACTCATAACTTATAACTCACAAATAGCCATGGAACATCCCGAAAATAATGAAGCATATAAAGGCTTGGTTGTCAATGCAGGCATTGAGCAACCTTCATCGGTCAATCCTTACTTGAAGAACCGTCCCAGGCGGAAGAAACGCGAGCTTTCCGTATCAGACTATGTGGAGGGTATAGTGAAAGGTGATGTTACGGTACTCAGTCAGGCTGTAACACTGGTGGAAAGTGTGAAACCGGAGCACCAGGCTGTGGCGCAGGAGGTGATAGAGAAGTGTTTGCCCTATTCGGGCAACTCCGTCCGTGTGGGTATCAGTGGTGTGCCCGGTGCCGGTAAAAGTACCTCTATTGATGTATTTGGCTTGCATGTACTGGAGGAACACGGCGGCAAGTTGGCCGTTCTTGCCATTGACCCGAGCAGCGAACGCAGCAAAGGCAGTATTCTCGGTGATAAGACGCGTATGGAGAAGCTCTCCGTTCATCCCAAGTCCTTTATACGTCCCAGTCCCTCTGCCGGTTCGCTGGGTGGCGTGGCACGCAAGACGCGTGAAACGATTGTGCTTTGTGAGGCTGCCGGTTTCGACAAGATATTTGTAGAGACGGTAGGGGTGGGGCAGAGTGAGACTGCCGTACATTCTATGGTAGACTTCTTCCTGCTGATACAGCTGGCGGGTACGGGCGATGAGTTGCAAGGCATCAAACGCGGTATCATGGAGATGGCCGACGGCATCGTCATCAACAAATGCGACGGGAACAACGTGGACAAGTGCCAGTTGGCCGCTACACAGTTCCGCAATGCGTTGCACCTGTTCCCAGCCCCAGAAAGCGGATGGACGCCACAAGTGCTGACCTATTCCGGCTTTTACAATTTGGGCGTGAAGGAGATTTGGGACATGGTGTACCGTTATATGGATTTTGTGAAAGGGAACGGATATTTCGAACACCGGCGCAACGAGCAGTCCAAATACTGGATGTATGAGACCATCAACGAGCAGTTGCGCAACAGTTTTTTCCAGAACGAACAAATTGTATCCCGTCTGGCTGAAGCCGAAGCCATGGTGTTGTCGGGACGGCAAACCTCTTTCGTGGCAGCCAAACAGTTGCTCGATGAATATTTCGCCTCGCTCCGGTGAGCGGAGGTGGCGCGTAAGAACCAGCCGGGACGGATGTGTGACATCCGTCCCGGCTGGTTTTCTTCTGGACAGGAAGCCCCGTCCTGTGTGTTTACGGTTGCATCCGCTTCCGGATGGCTTCGGCGCATTCCTCCATCAGCCACTTCGGAGTGGACGTGGCCCCGCAGATGCCTACCGAACGGCAGTCCTCCAACCAGGCGAAATCGATTTCCGACGCGGCGTCCACCAGATACGAGCGTGGGTTCACGCTCCGGCATTCGTCGTACAAGACTTTTCCATTGGAACTTTTTTTGCCGCACACGAAAAGAATCACATCGTGGCGCGTGGCGAAATCGCGGATGTGCGGCATGCGGTTAGCCACTTGGCGGCAAATGGTGTCGTAGTAACGGAAGGTGGCTGTGGGAGAGATGTGCGCGCCGATGTATTCCACGATTTTCCGGAAACCCTCCAACGGTTTGGTGGTTTGCGAATACAGGCAAATGTCCCGGTTGAAATCCAGTTTGTCCACTTCTTCCGGAGATTCGATGACGATGGCCTTGCCGTCGGTCTGTCCCACGAGACCGAGCACCTCGGCATGGCCGTTCTTTCCGTAGATGACGATTTGTTTGCTTTCCGTGCCCCCCTCCTGGTATTCCTTTTTGATGCGTTCCTGTAAGTGAAGTACCACAGGGCAGGTCGCGTCTATGATTTCAATCCCGTTGGTTTCGGCTTGCCCGTACGTGGCCGGAGGCTCACCGTGGGCACGCAAGAGCACTTTGGCGTGATGCAAGGTCGAGAACGTGGCGTGGTCGATGGTGATGAGGCCGAGTTTTTTCAGACGGTCGCATTCCTTGCCGTTGTGCACGATGTCGCCCAGACAATAGAGCGTGGCTCCCCGTGCCAGCTCTTCTTCCGCCTTGTTGATGGCGCGGGTCACGCCGAAGCAGAAGCCCGACCCTTGGTCTATCTCTATCTTCATTTGTAAGAATCCTTTAAGTTTTAAACACTGTGCCGTACAGTCCCTTTTTCCGTTTTGCTGAAGTTGTCGTTTCGTTCTGCTCCGAATGGAAAATCAATCGGAGCAGAACGATTTTTCAATCTCAAGAGATTGATTTTTCATTCTCAGTAGATTTTTTAGCCGACTCTATCTTATTGGTATGCAATGGTTTGCATGTTTGTATGGAATCCTCTTTATTCCGCTCCGGCAGCTTTGCGGAACCGGGCTACGAGCCATTCCTTTTGTTCGGAAATCGTCATGTGGCTGTTGTCCAGTTCTATGGCGTCGTCGGCCTTACGGAGCGGACTTACGGCGCGGCTCGTGTCTATCCGGTCGCGTTCTTTCACGTTTTCCAGGATTTCCTCGTAACTGCCTTTTTCACCTTTGGCCTGCAATTCGTCATAGCGGCGTTGGGCACGGATTTCGGGCGAGGCGGTCACGAATATTTTGAGCTCGGCATCGGGGAACACCGTCGTGCCGATGTCCCGTCCGTCCATGACGATACCTTTTTCCCGTCCCATCTGTTGTTGGAGGCTGACCATGGCTTCGCGCACGAAACCGAGTGCGGCCACGATGCTGACTTTGGACGATACGGCCAGCGTACGGATGTCGTTTTCCACCAAGGTCCCGTCCAGATAGGTTTGTGGCTTTCCCGTCTCGGGATTGCGCTTGAAAGCGATGTCTATGTGCGGAAGGGCGGTTTTCAGGCGGTCGGTGTCTACCTCATCGCCGTGGAATAGCCCGTGCCGGAGGCAGTAGAGCGTGACGGCACGATACATGGCACCGCTGTCGATGTAAATATAGCCTATTTCGCGAGCTAAATCTTTGGCCATCGTGCTTTTCCCGCAAGAGGAAAAACCGTCTATGGCAATCGTGATTTTCTTCATGTCGTTCTGTATATTATAATAATGTATAAGCTGAAATGAGGACTTGTCTGTCCTTACAGGCGGTAGGACGCGTTGAAGACGAAAGACGGGGCGGACAGGTGGTACTGGGCGTATGCCAGTCCAAAACCGAAACGGGAAAGCAGGATGCCCGCACCGGCACAAAGACCGGCGGCGTGGGAAGAGCCTGCCGCCTTCATTTCGTTGGCTTTCCGGAAGTTGTAACCCAAGGACAGGTACATGTAGTCGGTAGGCAGGAAATCCACGCCCGCTGCCAGATGGTTCATGAGCATCTTGCTTGTAGACAACTCTTCGCCCGATGCGAAATAGTAATCCTTGTCCCATCGTGTCAGGTCCACGAGGGTGACGGACACGCGGAATGGGGCGTGGTCGAATCCTTTCGTAAAACCGATTTGCATGGAGAAGGGCAGCTTTTCGTGAATTTCGCCGAATGCTTTTACCTGTCCGCCCAGGTTGCGCGCTACGGCTGACAACGAGAAATCCGTGTTCTCGTTGTAGTAATTTACGCCCAAGTCTACGGCCAGTGCTACAGACGAATAGTCGCCGTATTTCGAATAGATGAACTTGCCTGTGGCACCACCGGCCCACCGGTCGTTCAGGTTGTAGGCATACATGCCGCTCAAAGCCATGTCCATGGCCGAGAAAGAGCCCACGGTGACGTTGTCGGCCGTGATTTCGTCCATGGTGCCGTAGTGGGCATATTGCGCCGTGACGCCCATTGTGGAACGTTCTCCCAATATCTTGACAAACGCCGCACTCCCCACGTTACACCCTTGCAGGTAAGTCATGAAATTGAGATTCAGCGTCTTGTCGCTCACGGAACTGAGCAGTGCGGGGTTGCTGAAGACGAGCGACGCGTCGTCCTCTATCAGGGAGATATTGCGTCCGCCCAAAGCCGTAGAATGTGCGGACACAGGCATTTCCAGGAAGTTGAACACGGAGTTGCTTTCTTGGGCATGCGACGCGGCGGCAAGCAGGATATATAATGCTAAAATAAGCTTTTTCGTCATCTGAAATGAATTTTGTGGCCAAAGATACGGATTTTCTGAAATATCTGATTATATTTGCGCGATAATTCCGTATGGGCATACCGTTATGCAGATATAACGTGAAAAAGTCCGATTTAGGGTGTGGAACGAAAAAAAATGTGAGATTGGAAAAAAAATGGGGCGAAGCGCATGAGATATAAAAAAAATGTGCTACTTTTGCCCTTGCATGAAGAATACGTAAAAAGCTAAATATAATATGGAAATTAAAAAATCATTGAGCGCGGATCTCGAAGGCAAGAAAGGCACTGGATTACTGATGGGCTTTGTCTTGGCTCTTTCGGCCATGTTTGTCGCATTCGAGTGGACACAGCATGACAAGAAGGTTATTGAAACAGAACCTGTATTCACGGCGGCGATTGAGGAGGACATGATTCCCATCACGCAGCAGCCCGAAGTTGTGGCACCCCCCCCGGCTGCAGCTCCGAAAATCGCTGAAATCATCAATATCGTGGACAATGAAACGGATTTGGTGGAGGAGGAAGTGGAAACTTCCGAGGAAGTGAACCAAGCCATTGTGACGACTCCGGGTACGGGGACAACGGCCGTAGCTACGGGACCGGTAGGCCCTGTGGTGGAAGAAGTGGACGAGAACCAGATTTATGACATCGTAGAGGAGAATCCTCGCTTCCCCGGTGGTGAAGAAGCTTGTATGAAGTGGTTGTCCGATAACATCAAGTATCCCCCTATTTGTGTGGAGCAAGGTATTCAGGGACGTGTATACGCTCAGTTCGTGGTGAACAAGGACGGTTCTATCGTGGATATTAAGATTGTGCGTAGTCCGGATCCTTATTTGTCGAAAGAGGCTGAGCGCGTGTTGAAGATGATGCCGAAGTGGAGTCCCGGTAAGCAAAGAGGTAAACCGGTACGTGTGAAGTTCTCATTGCCGGTGATGTTCAGATTGCAATAATATAATAAGATGTATAATGTAAGGAGGCTGCTCACGGCAGCCTCTTTTTGTGAAAAGTATAGCCTATGTATAATTGGAAAGAACTTTTAGACTACATTAACGGTGAGATTGCCGGAATGTCTTTCGAGCGTCAGCCGGCGGAACTCTATGCGCCGATTCGTTACGTCCTTTCGATGGGGGGAAAGCGAATCCGGCCGGTATTGATGTTGATGGCTTATAACCTTTATAAGGAAAAGGTGGAGGTTATCCGTTCCCAGGCCATGGCCATCGAGATTTATCATAATTATACGTTGTTGCACGATGATTTGATGGACAGGGCCGATATGCGGCGGGGCATGGCTACGGTGCATAAGAAATGGGACGACAATGCTGCGATATTGAGTGGGGACTCCATGCTGGTCATGGCTTACCGTTACATGCAGCAGGGTTGTCCGGTGGAACAATTGGGAAACGTTATGGGATTGTTTACGGAAACTGCCCTTGAAATAGGAGAAGGGCAGCAATACGATATTGAATTCGAGACCCGTGCGGATGTCAGCGAAGAAGAATATATAGAGATGATTCGTTTGAAGACATCCGTATTGTTGGCTTGCGCGCTGAAAATCGGGGCATGGCTGGGGGATGCCCCCCGGCAGGATGCGGAGCTTCTTTATCGTTTCGGCGAGAATCTCGGTCTGGCTTTCCAGTTGCAGGATGATTACTTGGATGTATATGGCGACCCGGCGGTCTTCGGTAAGAAAATAGGAGGGGATATCCTGTGCAACAAGAAGACTTATATGCTGATTAATGCGTTGGGGCGCGCTTTGCCTGCCGATCGTGAGCGGTTGGAGCAGTGGTTGGAAAAAGAAGAGGGGACTTATGCGCCTGAAGAAAAAATAGCCGCCGTAACAGAACTGTATGATAAGATGGGTGTCCGTGCCTTGTGCGACGAGAAAATCCGTTTCTATTTTGAACGGGCTCGTGAAATTCTGGATAAGGTGAATTTGCCGGAGGAGCGGAAGGAACCGTTGTGGGAGATGGCGCAAAGTTTGTTGAATCGGAAGTCTTGAAGGAACGGGGAAGTCGGTGATGAGAATAATTGATACGCATGCCCATTTGTTCGATGAGGTTTTTGCCGAAGATTTGGAAGAGGTGGTTTCCCGTGCTTTGCAGAACGATGTGGAGAAGGTGTTTCTGCCCAATATAGATGAGACGACTGTCACGTCCATGTTGGAATTGTGTACAAGGTTTCCGGGATTCTTTCATCCGATGCTGGGGCTTCATCCCACGGAGGTGAGAGCGGATTATGGCGAGGTGCTCGGACGTATGGAGGCACTGTTGCAAGCCGGCCATTCTTTTATAGGTATCGGTGAAGTGGGATTGGACTATTACTGGGACCGTACTTATTATAAAGAACAGCAAGAAGCCTTCCGTTGCCAAGTGGAGTGGTCGCTGTCATACGGTCTTCCCCTGATGATTCATTCCCGTTCCGCACAAAAAGAACTGGTGGACCTGCTCACTCCTTTTCGTACGAGAGGGGTTGCAGGAGTTTTCCATAGCTTTGGCGGCACGGTGGAAGAGGCACGGGAGTTGCTTTCGTTCGAAGGATTCATGATAGGAATCAATGGTGTGCTGACTTTTAAAAAGTCTGCCTTGCCGGAGGTGTTGCGTCAGATTCCGATAGAGCGGGTGGTGCTGGAAACCGATGCCCCTTATTTGTCGCCGGTTCCTCACCGGGGCAAAAGGAACGAAAGCGCATATATCCGACACACATTGGTGAAAGTGGCGGAGGTTTACGGTTTGCCGGTGGAAACGGTTGCCGAACAAACATACGAAAATGTATTGAAAATGTATCCTGGCGCCCGTAAATGAAGCCGTCGAAAGGTTAAAATTAAACTTTTTGTAGGATGAGACGCACTTTTTGGGCTGAGTATGGTGATAGTCCGGAAAAAAAAGAATATTTTTGTACTCGAAAACGGAGGCATATCGTTTTTTTTTGTAACTTGCGCCCGTTTTGAGAAGGAGAGATGCTCGAGTGGTTGAAGAGGCACGCCTGGAAAGCGTGTATACGCCTAAAGCGTATCGGGGGTTCGAATCCCCCTCTCTCCGCTAAACATAAACGAGGAAATA
>OHJS01001083.1_pt1 | contig 15020 bp, 19 predicted proteins | sample 1568661 | NCBI WGS metagenome assembly OHJS01 (sample SAMEA3879603, study PRJEB24766) | human gut metagenome | biome: human-associated habitat; feature: feces | place: USA | collected 1985/1987 | reverse complement strand
TATAGTCGTGAGTTTTTGAGTAGCCTGCAACAAAGCCTGCCACCATTGAATCGCCTGCACCAACGGAATTTTTCACCTTACCATTACATACTCCACAGCGATGTATTTCACCGTTTTCGTCAATAAGCATTGCGCCGTCCCCTGCCATTGAGATAAGCACGTTCACAGCACCCATTTCTTTAAGCTTACGTGCGTATTTTTCTATCTCCTCATCATTAGTGAGTGTCACTCCGAACATCTCGCCAAGCTCGTGGTTGTTAGGTTTGATAAGGAAAGGTTTATATTTAAGCACATTAAGAAGCAGGTCTTTTGTTGCGTCCACTACTGTTCTGATATTCTTGTGCGCGAGCCTTTCCAGTATCTTCTCATAGATATCAGAAGGCAGCGAGGCAGGTATGCTTCCTGCGAGTATAAGCGTATCTCCGTCCTGAAGCTTATCAAGCTTTGCAAAAAGCTTATTCACAGCCTCATCATCTATATCAGGACCCTGACCGTTCAGTTCTGTTTCCTCAGCAGATTTTATTTTCACATTTATACGGGAATTACCTTTTTTGAGATGAACAAAATCTGTATCAATTCCCATTTCCGCTAGTCCGTTCTCGATAGCTTCACCTGTGAAACCTGCAGTGAAGCCAAGTGCCTTTGACTGAATGTCCAGCTCTCTAAGAACTACAGACACATTTATACCCTTGCCACCGAAATACATCTCTTCCCTATCTGAGCGATTGGTAGACCCAAGCTTCATTTCCCCTGTATGAACAACATAGTCGATAGCAGGATTGAATGTTACAGTATATACCATTTCACATTGCCTCCTTGATATTTGCTTTTGTAAGATATTTTTTGTCTTGAAGCTTGTGGGTGATTATCTTCACACGTCCAAGCTGAGCGAAAGTGACCGCAGATATCTGATCGAATTTAGAGTGATCTGCAAGAATATAAACAGTCTGACTGTTTAACACCACGGTAGACTTCACTCTTGCCTCGTTTCTGTCCGGTGTTGTTATACCACCTGACAACGAAATTCCGTTTGCTCCAAGAAAGCTTTTGGTGAAATTGTAGCTTTGCAGACTGCTGACACATTCAGCACCAACGATAGCCTCCGTTGTGAGCTTTATCTCCCCTGCCGGCATATAGACCTTAAAGCCACGCTGAGCAAGCTTTTTGGCATGAACGAAAGCGTTAGTCACAAAGGTAATTTTCTTATCCGGCAGAAAGTCTATCATATAGCCTGTAGTCGTTCCGGCGTCGATAAAAATGAAATCGCCGTCGTCCACAAGAGAAGCTGAAAACCTCGCAATTGCAAGCTTTTCATCGGTAAAAAGCTTTGACTTTGACTCAACGTCCTGTTCCTCCGGATTGAAAGAATGTTCCTCGGCTGATATAGCACCACCATGAACTTTTTTCAAAAGACCCCTTTCATCAAGCACCGTCAAGTCACGGCGTATCGTTGATTCAGAAGCTTTTAAAAGCTCGCACAACTCCAGAAGCTTCACACTTTTATTCTGCTTGACTCTCTCTAATATAATAGAGTACCTTTCCTCTGTAAGCATTTTATCACCTTTTCAAATTTCAAAAATGTTTTTTGACGTCAATTGAACGATATTGATTGTTTCTGATAATAAAGTAACATATCGCACACCAAAAGTCAAGCAATTCCGCTGAAAATCATTCACACAGCATTATTTTTGGCCGTTTTTTAAATTATGAATAAGATGTTTGTGCATTTTAACAACATTCAATCAAAAGCAGTCAGATAACATCATTTTCGCTTTTGTGACGTTATATTTTTTGCAATTATTATTTGGATATCCATATCACCTTGTTCCTTGCAAGATATTTTGCAAAATGAAATAGAAAAAGCAGTGCTGAGATTTTTCTCAAGCACTGCTTTGCTTTATTTTTTGATTTTCTTATTTTACTGTCTGGCTTACGCATATTAAGTCTCTGCCTCAAGCCCAGACAAGGCTTCGCTCGGTGATCGTCACTTACCTTCTGCTAATTTATCGTCGTCGCTTCTTAAAATGCAGAGTGCGATAACAAGACCTGTCAAAGCAACAAACACCGCTTTAGTTTCAAGCAATTCTGTGACAAATGCACCCACTGCCGCTCCACCTATAAAGCAAAGGATTATGCCATAATACTGCATTGCATTACTAAGCTTTAGCTTATCCTTAGTTTTCAAATACTGAAACAGATTATCCGTACCGCTTCTAAGATTGCCAGTACACATTGTGGTAGCGAAAGGCTTTCCGTCCATTTTCCTAAAACCCTCGACCTGCATTGCACAGGTAAAAGAAACTAGGATATTCGCCAATGTGTTAAGCGTACCAGCAGGGATAAATCCCACAATAGTCAGCACCACAAGCTCCACACCGATTATGATCCTATGCCAATGTATCCTCGGGTGTTCATTGAATTTAAGCTTCACAGTTTCCACTATCAGCACGCCAAGCATAAAGGACAGTATAGGCATGAGATAAAGAAAGACCTTCAGCCAGCTTCCCTCTTTGATATTGATAGCCAACAACACCATGTTACCTGTCTGTGCATTTGCAAAAACGTGGTCACGACTGATGTAGGTATAAGCGTCAAGATAGCCACCCACTATTGCAAGCATTACTCCAACGCCGTAAAACTCAGCTATATGTCTGCCGTTCTTCATTGTGCAGCCCCCAGTGGCTCAAGTTCGTTAAGATCATATGGCGTTTTCTGATAAATGCAGTAGTTGAGCCAGTTTGAATAAAGCAGATTAGCCGAACAGCTCCAATTGAAAATAGGCTTGTTTTCCGGATCATCGTCAGGAAAATAGCTATATGGTATCTGTATAGGCAGTCCCTTTTCCTTATCTCTGAAATACTCAGCCATTGTAAGTCCTGTCTGAGCAACTCTCATTCTTGATCCTGGTGGCTCGTTCATCTGACCGAACACTAGGGCTGTCTTTTTGATAACGCCTGAGTCTGTCATTTCGTGCCATAGGTCATTGCCCTCTCTTGAACGCTCTCCAACGCCTGTGAATATGGAATATCCGCCATGCTCTGTGGCAACGTTTGTGATAAGCTCCTGAATAAGCACAGTTTTACCAACGCCTGCACCGCCGAACAGACCTATTTTACCGCCCTTTGCATATGGTGCAAGAAGGTCTATTACCTTTATGCCTGTTTCAAGGATCTCTGTTGCAGGCTTCTGATCTTCAAATTTTGGCGGCTCTCTGTGTATCTCCCAATAATCATCAGCCTTGACAGGCTCGCCGCCGTCAATGCTCTCACCAAGGACATTGAACATTCTTCCAAGGGTAGCGTCGCCTACAGGAACTTTTATGCAAGCGCCTGTGGCAGTGACCTCCATATCCTTTTCAAGTCCGTCGCTTGAAGCAAGCATGATAGCTCTGACAGTGTTGTTGCCAAGCTGCTGAGCCACTTCCATGACCTTTGTCTTGCCGTCAAGCTGCACAGTAAGAGCGTCCTTTATCATAGGTAGCTTGCCGTTTTCAAATTCAACGTCAACGACAGGTCCCATTATTTCAACGATCTTTCCTTTTTCCATTTTAATCTCAACACCTTTCCCGAAAGCCTTAACTCTCGTCCTTTTGAGCATTTGCTCCGCTGACGATCTCGGTTATCTCCTGTGTGATAGCCGCCTGTCTTGCTCGGTTATACTGCAATGACAGCTCCTTTATCATCTCCGAAGCACTTGTGGTAGCACCGCTCATGGCGGTCATTCTGGCATTCTGCTCACTGGAGAACGCCTCTACCAAAACGCCGAATATAAGACCTTTCATGTAGTTCGGCACAAGATGATCCATTACCTTTTCAGGACTTGGTCTGAACGTTACGATATCGTGATCCTGCTTTTGCAGAGGGTGTTCAAAGTCCTCACGCTCCAGCGGAAAAAGCTTGAGCATCTCAGGCTCCATATCCATGGAATTTATCATCTTGGTGTAAATAACATAAACCTCGTCAAGATATTTTCTCTCAAAAAGATCTGTGACAGTTTCGGCGATCGCCCTCGCCCTGTAAAGGGTAGGATTCTGAGCCGTGTAAAGGAACTCAGCGTCGATAGTCACGTTCTTTCTTGAAAAATAATGTCTTCCGATCTGTCCCACAACGAAAAGGCAGGTGTTCTTGTGCTTAGCCATTTCCTGCTCTGCAAGCTTTAAAACGTTGTGGTTATAAGCTCCTGCCAGACCCTTGTCGGCTGTTACCACTATGTAGCCTATCATTTTGTCCTCAGGCTTTTTCTCCTCACGCTGGTCGAAATACTTGTGCTCGAACTCAGGTGTGTGGAGCAGTATGTGGTGAATGGTAGATTGGAGCTTTTCAAAGTAAGGCTCGGTGTTTTCAAGCCTTTTCTTGGCTTTTTTCAGATTTGAGGAAGAGATAAGGTACATAGCGTTTGTAATCTTCATGATCTCGCTTACGCTTGCGATCCTTTCTCTTATCTCTCTCATTCCTGCCATGCCTTATGCCTCCTTTCGGTGCAGAGCCTTTATCTGCCCTGCTTAAATTCCTTTGCGGCAGCAACTATCTTTGCGTCAAGCTCGTCTGTCATGACCTTTTTGTCGTTTATCTCGGCAATTATATCGCTGTGATTTGCCTCAAAGTAGGAAAGCATATCGAGAGTGAATTTTCTTATCTCCTTAACAGGCACGTCAAGCAAAAGCTTGTGCTGTGCGCAACAGAGGATAATTACCTCCTCGTGCATTGAATAAGGGTGATAGAGCGGCTGTTTTAGTATCTCAACGAGCCTGTGACCATGGTCGAGAAGCTCCTGCGTTGTCTTATCAAGCTCAGAGCTGAACTGTGTGAACACTTCCATTTCTCTGAACTGCGCAAGGTCGATACGCAGATTGCCTGATACTTTCTTTACTATCTTGGTCTGTGCCGCACCGCCTACACGGGATACTGAAAGACCAACGTTTACAGCAGGTCTTACGCCTGAGAAGAACAGCTCTGTTTCAAGGAAGATCTGTCCGTCTGTGATAGAAATAACGTTTGTAGGGATATATGCGGAAACGTCGCCAGCCTGTGTTTCGATTATAGGCAGGGCAGTGATAGAACCGCCGCCGTGAGCGTCGTCAAGTCTGCATGAACGCTCCAGCAGTCTTGAATGAAGATAGAATACATCTCCAGGGTAAGCCTCACGTCCCGGAGAACGTTTCAGAAGCAGGCTCATTGCTCTGTATGCAACTGCGTGCTTTGAAAGGTCATCGTATACTATAAGAACGTCCTTGCCCTTATCCATGAAATATTCAGCCATTGCTGTGCCTGCATATGGGCATATGTACTGCAAAGGCGCAAGGTCGCTGGCCATAGCTGTTACAACTATGGTGTAATCCATAGCACCATGCTTTTTAAGATCCTCAACGAACTTTGCGACTGTGGAAGCTTTTTGTCCGATAGCCACATATACGCATATCATATCCTTGCCCTTTTGGTTAAGAATGGTATCAAGAGCAATGGAAGTTTTACCTGTCTGACGGTCGCCGATGATAAGCTCACGCTGACCTCTGCCGATAGGGAACATTGAGTCGATAGAAAGTATACCTGTTTCCAGAGGCACTGTAACAGACTTTCTGTTGCAAACGCCTGCGGCTTCACGTTCGATAGGGTAATAATCGTCATACTCTATCTCGCCCATGCCGTCGATAGGAGCGCCCAGAGCGTCAACAACTCTGCCCAGAAGCTTTTCGCCAACGCCGACACCTGCCCTTTTCTTTGTTCTGACTACCTTTGAACCTTCCGTAAGACCATGGTCAGAGCCAAGAAGAACGCAGCCGAGAGTTTTTCTCTCCACATTCTGAACTATTCCTTTAACGCCTGTTTCAAATTCAACAAGCTCACCATACATTGCATGATTAAGATCGTAAATATTTACGATACCGTCATTTATGGATATTATCCTGCCTGTTTCGTTGACCTGAGTTTTCGCCTCAAAGTCAGCTATCTCACTTTTAAGCACCGAGATAATATCGCTTCTGCTTGAACCTGCCAAGCCGTTCACCTCCCTGATATCCTGTTCTGCAAAGCTTTTATCATACCCTGAACGCTCTTGTCATACTCGACCCCGTTCACTTCAAGACGATAGCCGCCCATGAGGGCTTCGTCGGTATTCACTTCCAGCAGAACATCGCTCACGCCGTATTTCTTTTTCAGCGTTTCTTTTATTTTATCCGTCTGTGCCTTTTCAGGCGGGCAGACGCAGTAAAGCTCAGCTTTAAGTATATTTTTGCTTTTGAGGACTTCATCGTCATATGCGTCAAAAATGTCCATGATGTTATCCATGTGACCCCACTGACACATGACCTTGAGAAAGTTTCTCATGTCCTCAGGAAAAAGCCTGTCTATAACTTTCTCCTTTTCCTTTATTTCCACAGCAGGGCTTGCAAGAGCGTCCTTAAGCTCGTCACAGCTTTCAAAAAGCTCTCTTGAAGCCTTTACGCTCTCAGCCTTTGGCGAAAGCTCAAAAAGCACTCTGCCGCAGACTTCCTCGGGATAAAAGATCATTTGGCAGCACCTACCTCGGAGAGAAATTCATCAACAGTTTCTCTGTCGGAGTCGCCTCCCACATTTTTCTTAATGACCTTAGCAGCCGCCAGTATAGCAAGGTCTGCAATCTGGTATTTTGCGTCGTCCATAGCCTTTTCCTTTTCGTTTGCAATGGACTTTTCAGCTTCTTTCATTATCTTAGCAGACTCGGCTCTTGCATTTTCAAGCATAAGGTCGCATTCTCTGCCTGCCTGTGCTTTAGCCTTGTTTGTTATCTCAACAGCCTGACTGTGTGCATCGGCTATCTCAGCTTCATAGTCAGCTTTTATTTTTTCAGCGTCCGCCTTAGCCTGTGCCGCACCGTCAAGGTCGCTTTGTATCTTTGCAGACCTCTCGTCCATCATTTTGCATACGGGCTTGAAAAGAAACTTTTTAAGGAGCAGATACAGTACCAGCAGATTTATTATTACCCATACCAAACTTATATCAAGACTTATCATAGCTATGCTCCTTTCATAAAGATGTTTTGTTTTATTACTTCAGGAAGAAGATGATAAGGATAGCTACGATAAGACCGTAAATAGCGGTCGCCTCTGCAAGTGCGCAGCCGAGAAGCAGTGAGCTTCTTATATCCTTTTTTGCTTCAGGCTGTCTTGCGATAGACTCTGTTGCCTTTCCTGTTGCAAGACCGATTCCGATACCTGCGCCTATACCTGTAATAACGGCTACAGCCGCACCAATTGCTACTAACATGATATATACCTCCGTTTTTATTCTTTTACTTTTCTACGCTTATTCTCTTACTTCAGGAAGAAGATGATAAGGATAGCTACGATAAGGCCGTAGATAGCTGTTGCCTCTGCAAGTGCGCAGCCGAGAAGCAGTGAGCTTCTTATATCCTTTTTAGCCTCAGGCTGTCTTGCGATAGACTCTGTTGCTTTTCCTGTTGCGATACCTATTCCGATACCTGCTCCTATTCCTGTAATAACGGCTACAGCCGCACCTATTGCTACTAACATAGATCATACCTCCGAATTTCTGTTATCTTAGTCGTCGTCCTCTATTGCTTCATTTATGAACAGGGACGTGAGGAACACGAAAGCATATGCCTGAATGAAGCCGTCGAAAATATCAAAGTATGCCGAGAATGCCAGCGGTATCACTATCGGGCAAACGGCGTCGATAAGCTCCATGATGATATAAGACGCAAGCACGTTTCCGAAAAGTCGCATACAAAGCGACAGCGGTCTGATAACAAGCTCCATTACATTCAGCGGAGCGATTATCGCCACAGGTTTGGCAAAGCTTTTCAGCCAGCCCTTTGTTCCTTTTGCTCTTATTCCTGCAACCTCCACAAGCACAATGCTCATGATCGCAAGTCCTGCGGTAACATTCAAGTCTTTTGTAGGCGGTGTAAAGCCCAGCAGACCGATGATGTTCGCAAAGCCTATGTAGATAATGACAGTTGCAAGGAACGGAAAATACGCCATACCCTTTTCTCCAAGCTGTTCTCTGAAGAAATCTCTGAGAAAGCCTACGAATGATTCAAGCATCATCTGTTTCCTGTCAGGGATAAGTTTAAGGTTTCTTGTGAGAAGTATTGAAGCTATCACAAGTATCGCCATTATTATCCATGTTACCACGCAGGACACAGGAACGGGTATGCCTCCGAAAATCGGTATCCTGAAAGCTACTTTGTTTTGCATAGCCTCGGAAAGATTTTCGGAAATTCTCTCCAGCATTTTATCACCTCCAAAAAAATAAAACCAATAAGAATGCCAGCCTCATAAGGGTATAATAAGGTCTACACCGTTTACCCCCAGCGGTCGAATGCAATCGTCATTGATTTTATCATGATAAAACTATTTTTTGTATGCGTCCCCCTATGGGCGCAGTGATGTAAGACTTGCTTTTTGTCTACGAATATATTATAATACAATCATAAGCATATGTCAAATAGATATTTTCTATTGTAAACATACTCATAGTGTATGGATAGAGAGGAGAGGAACGGTTTATGAGAGAGATAAATTTCGAGCATTATAAGATATTCTATTATGTGGCAAAGTTCCAGAACATAACAATGGCGGCAAACTATCTGTTTTTGTCGCAGCCGAGCATAAGCCGATGCGTAAAAAATCTTGAGGACGAGCTTGGGTGCAAGCTTTTTGTGCGGTCAAAAAAGGGTGTAGAGCTGACAACGGGCGGAGAGATGCTCTTTAAGCATATATCCATAGCCTGCAAGCATATATTCTCGGCAGAGGAGGAGCTTGCACTGATAAGCGAGCGTGACAGGGCGATAGTAAGGCTTGGAGGAAGCGAGGTGGCACTGCAAAGCTTTCTTATCGACCGAATAGTAGAGTTTCACAGAGAACACCCGAAGATACAGATAAAGATAGACAGTATGTCCACCCCTGACGCTATAGAAGCGTTGAGGGCAAATCTAATAGACGTGGCGGTAGTTACCTCGCCGTTTGCAGACAAAACGGGGCTTAACATAAACGTCATAAAGAAGCTTCAGGATATCGTTGCCGCAGGAAACGGTTTTTCATATCTTAAAGACAAGGAGATATCCCTGCATGAGCTTGTGAAATATCCTCTTATCTGTCTTAAAAACACCACCACCACCCGAAACTATCTTGACCACATATTCAGACAGCACAACCTGCTGTTAAGACCTGATATTGAGCTTACGTCCATAAACTTTGTAATGCCAATGGTAAAGAACAATCTTGGCATAGGCTTCATGCAGTATGCCACCACAAAAGCTGAGATAGAGGCAGGGAACATCTTCAGGGTGAACACAAAAGAGCAGATACCGCCAAGGAGCATATGTGCGGTGACCGCATCACAGTATGAAACGCCTGAACCTGTGCAGAGGTTTATAGACAGCCTGCTTGAAAAGGAAAGCGTGAATATATAAAAGCAATTTGGGGCGTTGGTGACAGCGTCCTTTTTTGTGCTATAGAATAGAAAAAAAGCGGTGCAGAGTTTTACGCTCCGACACCGCTTTGTTTTGCTTTTTACAGCTCCATTATATATTTTTCCGCAGAAGAAAGTGCGTTTGCACCGTCTGCCGCTGCTGTTATTACCTGCCTGAGAGGTGTAGTACGGACATCTCCTGCCACAAAAAGACCCTTTGCAGTGGTGATCCCGTCCTCGCCAGCTTTCACATATCCGCTTTCGTCAAGCTCGCAAACGCCCTCTAAAGCTTGTGTATTCGGCACGCTTCCGATTGCGCAGAACACTCCGTCCACGGCAATGTTCTTTTTCTCGTCGTTTTGCGTATAGGTAACGCCCTCTGCGTTCTCACCGCCTGTTACCTCTTTTATAACTGCACTCATAACAGGCACGATATTATCTGTTTCAGCGACCCTTTTCTGCAAAGCTTTATTTGCTCTGAACTCGTCACGTCTGTGGATAAGGTAAACAGTTTTTGCAAGCTTTGAAAGATAAAGTGCGTCACCAAGTGCAGTATCTCCTCCGCCCACAACAGCCACAACTTTATCCTTATAGAAGAAGCCGTCGCACACTGCGCAGTAAGAAATGCGCTGTTTCTCACCGCCTGCCACGGCAAGATGACGATATGAAGTGCCTGCGGTGTAAATAACAGTTTTTCCTTCTTTTACAGAGCCGTCCTTGAATATGACCTTCCAGCCCTTGGCTGTTTTCTCAAAGCTCTCAGCCTCACCCTCGTAAAACTCAGCACCAAGAGTTTCAGCCTGCTCTCTGAACTTTTCCCCAAGGTCATAGCCGTTTATGCCGTAAAGACCCGGGTAGTTCTCAACTCTGTCTGTAACAGATATCTGACCTGTACCCATGTAGTCCTTTTCGCACACCAGTGCGGAAAGCATTGCTCTGCCTGCATATATCGCCGCAGTAAGCCCCGCAGGACCACTGCCTATTATTATAACGTCATACATAAAAACACATCCTTTATATATAGTATACACTCTCTGTCCCTAATTATAAAATGAAAACCGACTTTTGTCAATCAGATATAATACATAGGCTCTGAAACGTTCTCTGCTGACTCTTTATTATAAAAGTCAACGAGCTGTCTGAGGGTGATAGACTCAGTATAGCTTTTCAGCTTGTTCTCTAATCTCAGCCATATATAATCGTCAAGCACCTGTGCAAATTCTGTGTTTTCGTCATTTACTACTGCAACATCGCTTCCAAGCACCGATGGGTCGAGAGCGTCGATTATTTCTTTGAGTGTTATCTTCTCAGGCTTTTTGTTGAGTATATATCCGCCCCTAGAGCCTTTTATGCCTTTTATGAGCCTTGCCTGCCTCAGAGAAGTAAGCACCTGCTCAAGATATTTTCCTGAAAGTCCACGTCTTTCTGCCACGCTGTATACTGTCACTGTTTCGCCGTTTTCTGAGTTCATTGCAATGTCTGCAATGGCAATTATGCCACATTCTACTTTTGTTGAAATTTTCATTTCTGCACCTCCCTAGAAATGACAATCTTATCATTTCTCATGCTTTTTATACTTGTCCTATTATTCATAGTAATCCTATCAATATAATATATTTTATACTTTTTTGAGCAAACTGTCAAGAGTTTTCATAAAAATAAGGGCATATTTTAAAAGAAATGTTAAATCTATAGTAATCCTATTGACTTTATATGATTTATGTTGTATAATATCTACAGTAACAAAGAACATCGCACCTTGACAGGCTTGCGGTGATAGCTATATAATAAGAAAACAGGGGGCGTTTCCTTTGAAATTCAATACAAAATTGCTCCATGGCGGATTTGGACCTGAGAAAACAACAGGCTCAACGCTCACTCCGATATATCAGGTGAGTGCCTTTGCGCAGGAGTCGGCTGAGCAGCTTGAAAAAGTATTCAATAATAAAGCACCGGGATATGCTTACACAAGAATAAGCAATCCGACAGTGGCGGCTTTTGAGAACCGAATGAATACACTTGAAAAAGGTGTTGGCGCAGTGGCGTGTTCATCAGGCATGGCGGCTGTTACAATGTCGCTTCTGAACATTCTTGAAGCAGGGGACGAGATAATATGCGGCGCAGGTCTTTTCGGCGGCACTATCGACCTTTTCGGTGACCTTGCGGCATTCGGTATCAAGACCAAGTTCGTAAAGCACGTTACAAAAGAGGAAATAGCCCCTATTATAAATAGTAAGACCAAAGCGGTCTTTGCCGAGCTTATCGGAAACCCTAATCTTGAAATAGTTGATATAAAGTCGGTGGCTGACCTTGCCCATGAAAACGGTGCAGTGTTTATACTTGACAGCACAACGGCTACACCTTATCTTATAAATCCATTTGACTACGGTGCTGATATCGTGGTACATTCCACGTCAAAGTATATAAACGGCGGTGGAAATTCCATAAGCGGCGTTATAATCGACAGCGGAAACTTCAAATGGGATTATGACAAATTCAAGGGTCTAGTTGAGTATAAGAAATTCGGGAAGTTTGCTTATATCGCAAAGCTGAGAAACGGCATATGGAGAAACGTTGGCGGCTGTCTTGCTCCAATGAATGCGTTCATGAACAGCGTGGGACTTGAAACACTGGGACTTAGAATGGAGCGATGTTGCCATAACGCTTTGAAGCTTGCGGAGTTTTTTGAAAGCTGTGAGGGCATTGAAGTGAACTATCCTGCACTGAAAGCCAGCCCGTTTTATGCCCTTTGTCAGGAAGAACTTGGCGGCAAGGGCGGTGCTATACTCACCATAAGAGCAGGCTCGAAGGAAAGAGCCTTCAAGCTTATAAACGGTTTGAAGCTTGCAACAAACGCAACTAATATCGGAGATACAAGAACGCTCGTTATACACCCTGCAAGCACTATCTATGCTCACGGAAGCGAGGAGCAGAAGATAAACGCAGGCGTGTTCGGCGACACAATTAGGATAAGCGTCGGAATAGAGGACGCATCGGATCTGATCGAGGACTTTAAACAGTCCATAGAAAAACTTTAGGAGGAATTTACTATGGCAGTTGACTACGCAACACTTAAAAAGGGCGGTTTCATGCGCCAGAAGCAGAAGAATAATTTTTCACTTAGACTTAGAGTTGTGGGCGGAAACCTTACGGCAAAACAGCTTGCAACTATTGCAGAGGTGTCAGATAAATACGGCGAGGGCTATGTTCATCTTACATCACGTCAGAGCGTTGAGATACCTTTTATAAAGCTTGACGATATCGACGAGGTAAAGGCGGCTCTTGCAAAGGGCGACACAGAACCGGGCGTTTGCGGACCGAGAGTAAGAACTATCACAGCCTGTCAGGGCGCTGCGGTCTGTCCAAGCGGATGTATAGATACATACGCTCTTGCAAAGGAGCTTGACGAAAGATATTTCGCAAGGGAGCTTCCTCACAAGTTCAAGTTCGGTATCACAGGCTGTCAGAACAACTGCCTTAAAGCGGAAGAAAATGACGTTGGTATCAAGGGCGGCATAAAGGTCGAGTGGCGTGAAGCTGATTGTATCGGCTGCGGCGTGTGCGTAAAGGCTTGCCGTCAGGGTGCGCTTACAATGGAGGACGGAAAGATAGTCCTTGACAAAGAGAAGTGCAATTTCTGCGGACGCTGTTTTAAGGCTTGTCCTACAGAAGCGTGGGATACTATCCACGGTTATATAGTTTCATTCGGCGGACTTTTCGGCAACCATATCAACAAGGGCGAAACTGTTATCCCATTTATCGAGGATAAGGAAACTCTTATGAAGATTTGCGATACCGCTATACAGTTCTTTGACGATAACGCAAAAGCTGGCGAAAGATTCAAGTTCACTATCGACAGAGTGGGCAGAGAAAAATTTACAAATACTATACTGGAGGTTTATAACAATGGCTGATTTTAAAATAGACGATACAGTGGATATCACCACAGTGGTTTGCCCGACAACATTCGTTAAGGCAAAGGTAGCTCTTGAGGAGCTTGACGACGGACAGATACTTTCCATTAAAATGAATGACGGTGAGCCTGTTCAGAACGTTCCAAGAAGCATTAAGGAAGAGGGTCACAAGATATTGAAGCTCATCGACAATGAGGACGGCACTTATGACCTTATCGTACAAAAGGTGGGAGATTAATGTCAGTAAGAGCAAATAAGGATACTTTCGAGAGCGAGATAAACGAGGCAGGAAAGCTTGTTATCGCAGATTTCTATTCAGATTCCTGCGTTCCGTGTAAGCGAATGTCACCGCTTCTTGCGGAAACTGAGGAGGAAGACCCGGAGGGCATAAAGCTTGTGAAACTCAACATCAACTTTGACGGGGAAACCGCTCAGAAGTATAATGTCACAAGCGTTCCGACACTTGTGTTCTTCAAGGACGGAGCAGAAAAAGCAAGACTTACGGGAGCTGTAAAGAAAGCACAGCTTGCCGAAACAATAAATTCAATAGATTAAGGAGAAATGGATATGACTATAACAGTAGCAGCCAATAAAAAGGACGTTGCAGAGGGACTTACAGTGGCACAGCTCGTTATCGACGAGAACGTTGAAACACCACAGTATGTTACAGTAACTATCAATGACGAATTTGTAGAGAGCGGTGCTTTTGAAAGCACAGTTCTTAAAGACGGCGACGTTGTAGAATTTCTTTACTTCATGGGAGGCGGACAGTAATGGCATTTACAGACGAACAGCTCGAGCGTTACTCACGCCACATCATTCTTAAAGAAGTTGGCGCAAAGGGACAGAAAAAACTTCTTAACGCAAAGGTACTTATAATAGGCGCAGGCGGACTTGGCGCACCAGCCGCTATGTATCTTGCCGCAGCAGGCGTTGGTACTATCGGCATTGCAGACGCGGACGAGGTAGATCTCTCAAATCTGCAAAGACAGATCATCCACACAACTCAGGACGTTGGCAAGGCAAAGGTCCTTTCCGCAAAGGAAACAATGGAAGCTATCAACCCTGACGTTAAGGTGAATACATACCGCACCTTTATCGACAGCGAGAACATCATGGATATAATCAAAGACTATGATTTCGTTATCGACGGCACTGACAATTTCCCTGCAAAGTTCCTTATTAATGACGCCTGCGTAATGGCTAAAAAGCCATTTTCACACGCTGGTATCATCAGATTTAAGGGTCAGCTCATGACCTATGTTCCAGGTCAGGGACCATGCTATAGATGTGTGTTCAAGAACCCACCTCCGAAGGACGCTGTTCCTACTTGCAAGCAGGCAGGCGTTATCGGTGCAATGGGCGGCGTTATAGGAAGCCTGCAGGCAATGGAAGCTATCAAGTATATCCTTGGTGTTGGAGACCTTCTCACAGGCTATCTGCTTACTTATGACGCACTTAAAATGGAGTTCAGAAAGGTAAAGCTCCCACAGGATACAAAGGGCTGTGCAGTATGCGGTGAAAACCCTACTATCACAGAGCTTATCGACTATGAACAGGCAGAATGTGACGGTGTACATTTATGATAAAACTCAGCAAAAGCGATTATGAAAAGATACTGCACCACGCTGAAAGCGAGCTTCCGAATGAGGCCTGCGGTCTTATCGGCGGAGTAAAAGAGGGCAGTGACAAGATA
>OHJS01001079.1_pt1 | contig 15048 bp, 14 predicted proteins | sample 1568661 | NCBI WGS metagenome assembly OHJS01 (sample SAMEA3879603, study PRJEB24766) | human gut metagenome | biome: human-associated habitat; feature: feces | place: USA | collected 1985/1987 | reverse complement strand
AAGCCGCAGAGGACGCGGCTGCGAAAACCCCTGCTCTCAGCAAAGAAGAGATCGCCCAGCTGGACCCTACGACCGGCGTGCAGGCGACGGTTCGTCCATGGCTGCAGGATTTTACCGCGACATGGGTAAAGGGGCATATTTCCTATGGCCCGGAGGAAATCCGCGCGCAGATTCAAGCGGTCTACGATGCCGGATATGAGGAGTGGATTCTCTGGAATGCAGCCAACCGCTACACGGAGGGCGGACTGCTGACACAGGAGGAAGAGGTACAATGACGGGAATTTTATATTTGTGTGCGACACCGATCGGCAATCTGGGCGATATGACGCCCCGCGTGGTGGAAACGCTGCGCAGCGTGGATCTGATTGCGGCGGAAGATACGCGAAACAGCCTGAAGCTGATGACGCATTTTGAAATTCATACTCCTATGACAAGTTATCACGAATATAATAAAGTGGAAAAAGCATATACGCTGATTGCAAAGCTACAGGAGGGACATAATATTGCGCTGATTACGGATGCGGGGACGCCGGCGATCTCCGATCCGGGCGAGGTGCTCGTGCGGATGTGTCTGGAAGCAGGAATCCGGGTGACGAGCCTGCCGGGTGCGGCTGCATGCATCACGGCGCTCACGATGTCGGGGCTTTCGACCAGGCGGTTTTGCTTTGAAGGTTTTTTGCCGCCGGATAAAAAAGAGCGCACCGAAATCCTGGAGGATTGCCGGGAGGAGAGCCGGACGATGATTTTTTATGAAGCGCCCCATCATCTGAAAAAAACGCTGCAGGAGCTTGCGGCGGTGCTGGGCGACCGGAAAATTACGTTATGCCGTGAACTGACAAAGCGGTTTGAAACGGTGATGCCGACGACGATTTTTGCCGCGACGGACTATTTCGAAACGAACGATCCGCGGGGAGAATATGTCCTTGTGATCGAGGGAAAAAGCTACGAGGAAAAGAAGCAGGAAGCACAGAAAAACTGGCTGGAAATGCCGGTGGAGGAACATGTTGCACTGTATGAAAGCCAGGGCTTTGACCGAAAGGAAGCCATGAAAAAAGCGGCAAAAGACAGGGGCGTGAGTAAGCGCGACATCTATCAGAGCCTACTTTAAAAAATACCGGAAAACAGTTGACAACTGATAGGATGGATAATATACTTTGAATGTCAATTCACTGAAATATGATTTGGAATTAAAGGAGATAGTATTATGTTAGAGAGAATCGCAGGCATTATTCGCGAGCAGCTGAATCTGGACAATGTTGAAATTACAGAGGAAACCTCTTTTAAAGATGATCTGGATGCAGATTCCCTGGATCTGTTTGAACTGGTTATGGCATTTGAAGAAGCTTACAATGTTGAGATCCCTTCCGAAGACCTTGAGAAGCTGGAAACCGTCGGCGATGTTATGGATTACATCAGAGATAAAGAAATCGACGCTTAATTTACGATAGAGATTATGAATAGGGAAAACGGGCTGTTTTGTCGAAAGACAGGCAGCCCGTTTTAGCGTGGCAGAAAAATACGTGGCATGGAAAACGTCAGCACAGACGTGGAGTACAGTAGAGCTTTTGCCTGCGTTTTGCGCTCGCTTGACATGGCACTGCAAAAGGAATATGCTTAAACCACTGGGAAAGGCAAACAGGGGAAGTGCGATTTTTTGCAGATAAAAAGGAGAAGCCGATTATGGAATTCAAGGGATGCAAAAAGTCGACGCAGCCTGAGACAGGCAGAGGCCGGACAGAATTTTACAATTCATTCAGGAGAGAAAAAGAAACATGAAGTACGATTTTACATCAGTGATCGACAGAACGGGAAAGGATTCCATCGCATGGGAAAACATTCCGGTGCCGAATGCAGAGATTGCAGAGGGGTTTGACCGGATTCCGATGTGGGTGGCGGACATGAATTTCCAGACAGCGCCGTCAGTTTGCGAAGCGATTACGAAGCGTCTGGAGCATCAGGTGTTCGGATATTTTGATCCGTCTGAGGAATATTACAACAGCATCATCAATTGGCAGAAGGTCCGCAACGGCGTTGAAGGGCTGACAAAAGAAGCGATTGGTTATGAAAATGGCGTGTTGGGCGGTGTTGTCGCTGCGCTGCAGGCATTTTCTGCACCGGGCGAGGCAATCCTGGTTCATTCTCCGACGTATACCGGATTTACCAGTGTCCTGAACAATAATGGACGCCGGGCAGTACATACCGAGCTGAAACGGGATGCAGAGGGCATCTGGCGGATGGATTATGAGGATATGGATAAAAAGATCAAAGAAAACCATATTCATCTGGCAATTTTCTGTTCTCCCCACAATCCGAGCGGACGTGTCTGGGAACGGGAAGAAATTGAAGCTGCGATGGAGGTTTATCGTAAAAACGACTGTATCGTTATTTCGGATGAAATCTGGTCAGATCTGACACTGGGCAATCGTCAGCATATTCCGACACAGACGGTTTCCGAGGATGCAAAAACCAGAACGATTGCAATGTATGCGCCGACGAAAACCTTTAATCTTGCCGGACTGATCGGTTCCTATCATATTGTATACAACCCGTATCTTCGAGATCGGATGAACAAGCAGACCTCGCTGTCTCATTATAACAATATGAACATTTTTTCCATGCACGGACTGATCGGTGCCTACAGTAAGGATGGTCAGGAATGGGCGGATGAGCTGAAAGCTGTACTGACAGAAAATATGGAATGGGCATATGATTTTATCACGAAAAACTGGGATGGTGTAGAGCTTGCAAAGCCGGAGGGCACTTACATGCTGTATCTGGATTGTCATAAATGGTGTGAAGCACATCATAAGACAATGGATGAGCTGCTGCAGGCAGGTGTTAAAGTCGGTGTTATCTGGCAGGACGGCAGAGCATTTTTCTACCCGGACAGCATCCGGATGAATCTGGCGCTGCCATTTTCGAGAGTGCAGGAGGCCTTTCATCGTCTGGATAAATATGTTTTTAGGGCAGAAGCATAAAGGAACAAAGTAAGGCATAACGAAAGGAGAACCGTAAGATGAACAGAGAAGTGACAATGGAACTTCTGGAAAAGTACGGAAAAGAATTTGTGCAGGATCGTGCAAACCGCGTTGCTCAGAATGCAGTTGTGGGCAAGGGCGTAAATGCAGCTGCAACAGACAGTAGTGTAGAAAGAGAGATTGCGAATACATTTTCTATCAGCCAGGAGCAGGGCAAGATTACCAACCAGAAAAAGAGCGGCCGCTGCTGGATGTTCGCAGCCTTAAACTGCATGCGTTTTCAGGTAATGAAGCACTGCAATCTGGAAACTTTTGAGCTGTCCCAGAACTATACCCTGTTTTATGACAAGCTGGAGAAATCCAACTATTTCCTGAATACAATTCTGGATACTCTGGAAGAGGATACAGACAGCCGGTTGATCGCACATTTGCTTTCCGCACCCTTAAATGACGGCGGACAGTGGGATATGCTCTGTGCAATCGTAGACAAATACGGACTGGTTCCGAAGGAAGCGATGCCGGAAAGCGAAATTTCCTCCAACACAAACGAAATGGTATCTTACATGACAGAAAAGCTGCGGGAGTTCGCATGCACTCTGCGGGAAGCATACCGTGCCGGCAGCACCAAAGAAGAGGTGCTTATTAAGAATTTATCGGAGACTAAAGCTGCTGAATATCGCAATCGAATGATTGGATTTGTTTTTCAATCATTCAATTTGATATCTTTTAAAAATGCAATGGAGAATGTTGCTCTTCCTCTATATTATCAAAATATATCACGTAAAAAAAGAAATATGCAGGCAATGGAATATCTCGAAAAAATGGGACTTAAAGAACATGCTTTGCATCTGCCTTGGCAATCCGCCCAAGACCTTTGATTTCGAATACCGTGACAAGGACAAGCAGTTCCATCGGGAATGCGGTCTGACTCCGAAGGAATTCTATGCAAAATATATCGGTCTGAACTTAAATGATTACATCAGCCTGATCAATGCGCCGACTGCGGACAAGCCGTACTACAGAAGCTACACCGTACAGTACCTGGGCAACGTTGCAGAAGGCCGTCAGGTAAGATATGTCAATCTGCCGATCGAAGAGCTGAAAAAGGCTGCAATTGCACAGATGAAGGATGGCGAGCCGGTATGGTTCGGCTGTGACGTCGGCAAGCGCTCCACCAGAGAGAGCGGCGTTATGGATACCAAGATCTTTGCACTGGAAGATCTGTTCCAGACCGACTTCCCTATGACCAAGGCACAGCGTCTGGATTACGGACAGAGCCTGATGACCCACGCAATGGTATTCCAGGGCGTGAACATCGATGAAAACGGACAGCCCAATCGCTGGAGAGTTGAGAACAGTTGGGGACCCGATGCCGGAAGAGATGGCTACTACACTATGACAGACAGATGGTTCGACGAGTATACCTATCAGATCGTTGTAAACCGTAAGTACCTGCCGAAAGAGGTTCTGGAAGCTTACGAGCAGGAGCCGATCGTATTAAAGCCCTGGGACCCGATGGGATCTCTGGCATAAGGAGAAAACGCAAGTCGCGTTTCTTCCAGGAAAAGATATTGCCGGCGCAAAAGCGCCGGTGCGAGAGAAAAGCGTCTTCGGAGAGAAATCTCCGGGGCGCTTTTTGGTAGCTGGAATACCCGGGTTTATACATGACGGAATAATAGGTATGGCGGATGGAATAGAAGCGCTAAACGGATGTAATTTAAAAACTGAAATTTTTCAAAAATTTAATATAGAAACAGAAGTAGCAAATAATATGAATATTCTTGTTTCCGGTTTTCAGAAGGAATTAGGAGATATTTCATGTATTCATATTGGTAAAAATGGACCTGGAAGCAGTTATATTGTTAATGGAAAGCCAGTAAGCGGTGCATTTGGATTTCAGGGAGAAGTTGGATTTAATTTTTATGATGAACATAGGACGTTTAGAGAGATTGCTTTAGAAGGATATCAAAATATTGATATGATAGAATATACAGGGAGATTGTTACTTCAAATTATTACAGTAATAAATCCGTATAAGCTATATTTATATCCCCTGACAGATATAAATATAGAGGAATTGCAGAATTATTGTTTAAGATATGTACCTCAAGAAGCGATGCCGCAAATAATCCTAAAAAAAACATATGATAAAGATTATCAATATAGTTTGCTCAGCAGGGGAATTCATCTTTTACAGGCAATTATTTAATTTGGAGGGGAAATGGATAAAATTACATTTGATGAAAAGAGAATCGCAGAAGGATATATGAACCGTCCATGGCTTCATAAAAAAGTAATAGAACGATTTGTAAGCGATTGTGAAGTTACTTCCAATTTTCGGAATGGATTAGATGTAGGATGTGGGGCTGGATTATCGACAAAAGCACTCCACCTGATTTGCGACAGGGTTACAGGAACTGATATATCAGAACAAATGATTCAAGTGTGTAAAGAGGAATATAAGGATAATAAAGCATATACATTTTACAGGGCAAAAGCGGAGGAAACAAAAGAGCCAGCAGAAAAATATGATATCATAACTGCAGCTGGAATGGTAAATTGGGTTGACAGGGATTTGTTTTTAGAGAATATGGGACATGCTCTGCAGGATCAGGGTATTTTTCTGATTTATGATTTCTGGATTATAGATAAAATGCAGGGAAATGATGCTTATACAAACTGGTATCATGAGGAATATTTAAAGCGCTTTCCCAAACCGCCCAGAAACGAAAACACGTGGAAACAAAGTGAACTGCCGGATTATTTTCACATTAAAAATCAGATCACATATGAATTATTCTATGATTTTTCTATGGAGCAGTTTATTGATTTTATGATGATTCAGTCGAATGTAAATACAAAGATAGAAAACGGGGAAGTAAGTGAGGTAGAAGCAAGAAATTGGTTTAAAAACTCGCTATCGCCTGTTTTTGAAAACAGGAAAAAGACGTTATATTTTACAGGGTATAGCTGGTATCTCTATAAATCGGCGGTTCACCGTGTATTGTCTAGCGGTTGCTGTTGATTTTTCCTGATATATTGTTTATATTAAATACATTCTATTTCTATTATGGCAGGCGGCTTTTGCAGAGGGAAAGTCGCCTATGCCGTAGAATCTGAAATCTTTTCTACTTTTTCAAGGTCGGATCGACCAGAGATTTCTATCAGACAAAAATTGAATAAGGAACAGATGGAGATATCGGGAAGACCTTGCAGAAAGAAGTCTTCCTGGTATATGATGAATGTATCAGAAAGGCAAAAGATGGAGACAATCAATACACCTTATGATGACACTTTCCGCACGCTGCTGCAGGACTGCCCAGAGCTGGTGGTTCCACTGATTAACGAGCTGTTCGGCACGAATTATACCGGGCGGGAAGTAGTGGTATCGAATGAGAACGAGATTTTTTTGAGGAATCCGGAGGGGAAAAAGGAGAAGCGGGTTACGGATTCCAACTTGACATTGATTTCTTTAAAGGGAATTTCCAAACGATATCATCTGGAATGTCAGAGCACAGCGGATGGGACGATGGAAATTCGGATGTGGGAATATGATGCGCAGATTGCTTTGATGGAGAAAGAATATCGGAATGGAGTACTGCATGTAAAATTCCCGGATTCTGCAGTCATCTATTTAAGAAGCAGCAAGACAACGTCGGACGAACTGAAAATCTGTATCCATGTACGGCAGAAGCAATTGCAGTACGGGATTCCGATTTTGAAGGTAAAGGACTATACACTGGAAGAACTTTTTGAAAAACAACTGTGGATGTTGATCCCATTTTATATTTTTCGATATGAAAAAGAATTTCGAAAAATTGATGGAAATCAGAAACAGTTAAGCGGACTGAGACTGGAATACGAAAAAATTGCGGAAATGCTGGATCAGGAGTGCCAAAGCGGTCATATGAAGCCGATCACCTGTGGCGCACTGTGTGAATTGTCCAATAATGTGGTGGAAAAACTGGCATCGAAGTATAGCAATGTAGAAAAGGAGGTCACAGAAGTTATGGGAGGAAAAGTGCTGAATTATCGGTCGAAAGAGATTTATCTGGAAGGTTGCGCATTTGGAAGAAAAGAAGGACAAAAGGAAAGTATTGTGCAATTGGTAACCAGAAAATATCAGCTTGGAGACAGTCCCGAAAAGATCGCCAAGGATCTCTTGATGAGTGAGGAAGAAGTAGAAGAAATCTTGGGGAAAACGACAGGAAGTCAGCAATAAACAGGCTTCCAATATTTAGAAGAGTGCGTATGCCGTTCTATCATCTAAGCAGATGTCAGGGCGGCATGTTTTCTGATATTGGGGCGGCAAGGGCTGCGGGAGGGAATCAAGATTGAAAAAAGAACACTGGATTTGCGGCGGCGCAGGCTGTGAAGCGCCGCTGTTTCGAAGAAGCTTCTGGCTGGATAGGACAGAGCGCTTTCAAAGCGCCCGTCTGGAAATCTGCGGACTGGGATATTTTCTATTCTATATCAATGGAAAAAGGATCAGCGATCAGGAGCTGATGCCGGCGATGACAGACTACGCGTCGGTGCTCGGCTGTGAAACAACGTATCCGGTATGGGAGGAGCGCAGCGCACATCGCTGCCGGTATTTAAGCTTTGACTTACTTCCATATTTAAAAGCAGGAGAAAACGTACTTGCAGTACGACTGGGCAATGGCTGGTATCATCAGACAGAGCGGATTGCCGAAGGAAAATTTGTTTTCGGTCTGCCGAAGCTTTGGTTTGAACTGACGTTGACGGATGCAGACGGAAGACAGGAATGGATTGAAAGCGACCGGCAGACATTGTGGCATCCGGGCGGATTGCTGAAAAACAACCTCTTTTTGGGAGAGGTGCGGGATTTGCGGAAAGAGCCGGAAGGCTGGCAGGATCCGGGCGCTGATTTATCCGGTTGGAAGCCAGCACAGCCGGTCCATGCACCGGAAACCCTTTTAGAAGAGCAGACCTGTCCGCCGGATCGTGTGATCCGAAAGCTTTATCCGATCCTGATTGGGGAGTACGATGGCAGAAAAATTTATGACTGTCGGGAAAATATCGCCGGGCGCGTTGTGCTTTCCTGCCTTGGAAAAAAAGGAGAATGCATTACGGTACGCCATGCAGAGGAGCTGGCAGCAGATGCCTTTGGCGCAGCCCATGCTTTTTTCATGGTGGGAGGAACTACATCTGCGGTACAGAGTATGGTCTTGTCTGTCTGTAAGCGTGGGGAGAAGATTATTCTGCCTAGAAATGTACATAGAAGTGTGATTAACATTATGATTCTGTGCGGTGCGGTTCCGGTGTATGTGAACCCGGATATGAATCATGAGCTGGGAATCGCCCTTGGCATGAAGATATCTGACCTGCAAAAGGCAATTGAGGAGAATCCTGACGCAAAGGCTGTATTGGTCAACAATCCGACTTATTATGGCATATGCTCTAATTTAAAAGGCATTACACAGCTTGCCCATGCCCATGGCATGAAAGTACTGGTAGATGAAGCCCATGGAACGCATTTTTACTTTGATAAGAATTTACCAATGACGGCTATGGAGGCAGGGGCAGATATGGCAGCGGTCAGCATGCATAAGTCTGGTGGATCCCTGACCCAGTCTTCTTTCCTGTTAATGGGACCGGATATCAATGAGGATTATGTGCGGCAGGTCATCAATCTGACACAGACCACCAGTGGTTCCTATCTGCTGATGTCCAGTCTGGATATTTCCAGAAGGAATCTTGCGCTGCATGGACAGGGGATTTTTGACAAAGTAACAGAGATGGTAGAATATGCTCGTAAGGAAATCAATCAGATTGGTGATTATTATGCATATTCCCGTGAACTGGTAAATGGCGATTCTGTATATGATTTTGATGTAACGAAGCTTTCCGTAAATACACTGGCGGTAGGACTTGCAGGAATAGAGGTTTATGATTTGCTGCGTGATGAGTATGATATTCAGACAGAATTTGGTGATATCGGTAATATTCTGGCGTATGTATCTGTGGGTGACAGACCAAGGGATATAGAGAGGCTGGTAAGTGCGCTGGCAGAGATCAGGCGATTGTATAAAAAAGACAGGGCAGGACAGATGACCGCAGAATATATCAATCCAAGGGTTATTTACTCTCCACAGGAAGCGTTCTATGCACCCAAGCAGTCTCTGCCTCTTGCAGACTGTAAGGACATGGTATGTGCAGAATTCGTCATGTGCTATCCACCAGGAATCCCCATTCTTGCACCGGGCGAGTTGATCACGCAGGATATTCTGGATTATATCGTATATGCCAAGGAAAAAGGCTGTTCCATGACAGGACCGGAAGATATGGAAGTAAATCGACTCAATGTAATGGAAGGTATTCGTTCCGCTGCGAGATAAATGTGAAAAAACCCATTTATTAAAGTTGTACAATTCTGTATATGTAATGTTGCGTTTCAAAAATATCTAAAAATATATGTTGGTAAGGAGTAGGTAATTATGGAATTGTGGTTTACGGAGAATCATACAGAGCATGTAAAGTTCTCAATACAGGTAGATAAGCAGCTCTATACGAGCCAGTCAGAGTTTCAGAGGATTGATATTTTTGAGTCTAAGGAATTTGGCAGATTCCTGACGCTGGATGGCTATATGATGCTGACAGAAAAGGATGAATTCATTTATCATGAAATGATGGTACATGTGCCGATGGCAGTACATCCTGATGTGCGCAAGGTACTGGTAATCGGAGGCGGTGATGGCGGCACAGTCAGGGAGCTGGTCAGATACCCGCAGATAGAAGAGATTGATCTGGTAGAGATAGACGAAGAAGTGGTAAAGGCGTGTAAGGAGTTCCTGCCACAGACAGCCTGTGGATTCCAGGACCCAAGGGTGAAGTTCTATTATGAGGATGGGCTTCGCTTTATCAGGAAGTATGTGGATACCTATGATCTGATCCTTGTGGATTCTACAGATCCTTTTGGACCGGGTGAAGGACTTTTTACCAAGGAATTCTATGGCAGCTGTAATAAAGCATTAAAAGCCGATGGTATTATGGTAAACCAGCATGAGAGTCCTTTTTATCCTGATGATGCCTATGCGATGCAGAGGGCACATAAGAGAATCATAGAGTCTTTTCCGATTGCCAAGGTATATCAGGCGCATATTCCAACGTATCCATCCGGTCACTGGCTTTTTGGCTTCGCCTCAAAGAAGTATCATCCAATCAAGGATCAGAGGAAAGAAGACTGGAAAACATATGGTCTAAAGACCAGATACTATAATGAAGAAATCCACGCAGGAGCATTTGCACTTCCAAATTATGTGGAAGAAATGCTTGAGGATGTGGAAAATAAAAATTTTAATTAAACAGGATGTGGAGAAAATGGAGAGAAATGTAGAGACTTTTCTTGGATGCGATAAGGAATTTGACGAAGCCCGTATTGTAATCTTTGGAGCGCCTTTTGATTCAACGACATCTTACAGACCGGGAACACGTTTCGCCAGCAGAACCATGAGAGCAGAATCCTATGGTCTGGAGACTTACAGCCCTTATCAGGATCTTGATCTGGAGGATGCAGCCGTATTTGACGGTGGCGATCTGGAGCTGTGTTTTGGCGATACCAATAAGGCACTGGCGGATATTACGGCTTTTACAGAAGAGGTAATGCAGGCTGGCAAGCTGCCATTAATGATTGGCGGGGAGCATCTGGTGACATTAGGTGCAGTCAGAAGTGTGGCAGCACATTATCCTGACCTGCATGTGATTCATTTTGATGCGCATGCTGACCTGAGAGAAGAATATCTGGAGGCTGCCCTGTCACATGCCACAGTGCTTCACCGTGTATGGGATATTGTGGGTGATGACAGAATCTATCAGTTCGGTATCCGCAGTGGAGACCGGTCAGAGTTTCAGTGGGGTAAGGAACATGTGATTACCCATAAGTTTGATTTTGAAGGACTGGAAGAGGTAATCCGGAAGTTAAAAGGCAAGCCGGTGTATTTCACATTAGACTTGGACGTATTGGACCCTTCCGTATTTCCGGGAACAGGAACACCGGAGGCAGGCGGCGTGACCTTCCTTCAGCTTTTGGATGCGATTTTAAAGGTAGGAGAGTTAAATATTGTAGGATGCGACATCAATGAACTGTCACCGCTTCTGGATGCCAGTGGAGCGTCTACAGCGGTAGCCTTGAAGGTACTGAGAGAATTATTATTGAAACTGGAAGAAAAACATATCAAATAGACCAATAGGAAGGTTACGAATGGACTGACAAAAGGAACAACAGTGTATTCTTATGATCAGTTTAGTAACTTAGTAAGTGCAAAAGAATCTGGTTTTGAGACAATTTTTAGAAGTACAGATATTGTAGGAAATCTGTATGAAACAAAAGATTGCAGTGATCGTATTTACGGAGCGGGCAGCCGCTTAGAGAAATCCTGTATTAACTTGAAGGAAAAGCGGAACAAATATCAGGGAGGATATGGGAAGCTTATAACCAAGGGCAGGCAATTTTTCTATGATGAAGAGGGAAATCTGGCGAAGAAAATAGAACCGGATGGAGGTACATGGACGTACCTTTATTTTGGAAACGGCATGCTCCGGGAAGTAACCAGACCGGACAAAAGCTGTGTCAGCTTCCAATATGATACTTTTGGCAGGAGGATTGAAAAGTCAGTAACCAGTATACATAGTAAAGGAGTATCAGAGGGAAGGCAGCAAAAAGTAATAAGATTCCTGTGGAATGGAAACAACTTGTTTCATGAATGGGAAGAGAAATGCACAGTGGGCAGAAGGAAAACTGAAAATAAAGTAGATTTCAAAGCGGATTATATTTTGAAGCTGGAAAAACGAGAGGAGGAAAAAGCAAAAAAAGAAGCAGGGCAGGGAGAAAATATACCGGATAATCTGATTACATGGGTATTTCAGGATGACTTTATTCCCAGAGGAAAAATCACTAAGGATGGGAATTACAGTATTATAAGTGACTATCTGGGAACTCCAGTGGAAGCCTATGATGAAGAGGGAAAGAAAGTTTGGGAAAGAAATCTGGATATCTATGGGCGTGTAAAAACGGAGGAAGCATTAGGTGAAAAGAATTTAATTCCATTCCGTTTTCAGGGACAGTATGAGGATGAAGAGACGGGATTGTATTATAATCGTTTCCGGTATTATTCGCCAGAGGAAGGATGTTATACGCAGCAGGATCCGATTGGATTGGCAGGTGGTAATCCAACTCTGTATGGATATGTTTATGATACAAATATTGAACTGGATTTATTGGGACTTTTTAAAGTTTGGAGAAATTTACATCCTGACGAAGTTGTATCTGATGGTTTATCAGCTAAATTACCAGGAAGAAATATGAGTATTGCGGGACATCTTATGAATGGAAGCAGACATAATGGCGCACAATTTATATCAACGACAACAGATCCTAAGGTAATTGAAAAATGGAAGAAACCAGGGCAAAGGATAGTTATGTTTGATACGGATGATGTTATTCCAGATGTTTTCTGGAATAAAAACATTATAGATGTTTCTACTCTAGAAAAGACACGTGCAGCGGGATTGAAGAGAGGAAGACCATATTCAAATGCTGTTTCGTCTAAAGAGGTATTAGTTGAAGGAAGAGTACCTGCAAATAAGTTGACAATAACGTGTCCAGGTTAACTGAAAATATATTATTGAATGTATTTTTAGTATGAAATATTAGAGAAGTTTACAAAGTAAAAAAGAAGAGTATGTGGAAATTTGATTATGGTTAAATTCTTATAAAAAGAGGTAATTGTTTTATGAATTTATAAGAAATAGAAGAGTGAGCTACTATATTTTATAAGTATATAAAATGGTTGAAGTTATTGAAGAGTGTGATTATAGAGATTTCTAAAGGAGTATTTTTATGGATATAGAGCAGGCTATAGAGACTATATATACTGGATTGGTAAGTGAGAAATCTGTTCCAGTGAAATTAAGAGCATTTCGAGAATTGGACAGGGAAATGCTAGGACAAGTGCAAGAAGCACTTTCCTTTGCAATAGAGTATTACAAAGGAAAGTCATTAGTACCTAAAAAATTAGCGATGGCAATGGTCGATATTTTTGGTGCGTTTTGCTTTAATAGTGGTTTTAGTGAAAAAGAGCTGAGAGAGCTTGAGGATATTGGAATGAAATTACAGGAACAAGCATTAGAGCTTTTTGATGAATAAAATAGCTAATCTTATAGTTGGACTTGAGTGAATGTAGAAACTATTTTAAAAAAGTAAAACTGATAAAAAATACATTATATGATGTCTCCGGATTCTGATTGATTATGCCAGCGAAACTCTGGCATTGAAGTTTGACAAGTAAATATTATCCGAAATTGAAATAAGAGTACAAGAAATAGACATAGTACTGTTGTTATACCGAAAAATAAGGTATGATATCTATAGGATTATGCTACATTCAAAACCAACTTTCTGAGGGGAATTCAAATGGTAGATTCCATGCATCCAGATGCTGTAACATCAGGATGTGATAGAGGCGGCAGTACCACATCTTAGTAGAGCGGTGTCTGCCGCTTTCTAATTTGAAGTCTATTTTCTCACGCTTATTCGAGCGTTCAGCAGAAGTTCTTGCATTGTATTTTTTTCTTTTACGTTGCCACGCGGCGGTATATTTATAAGACGTGGATTGGCTTTCATAGCCAGATGGACGGTTCTTTCGTACTTTGAATCAGAACATGGGGATTCACAGGAACAGCCATATTTGTAGTTTGCCAACGGTCATCATAACTTGATTCTTGTTTTCGAAATTTCAACACCATCATGATTCATTTTTCTTCCAGTTTTGCAGACAGGGATAACGGATAGATTTTAAGCTGTACAATCCAGTCAGTCAAAGATGTAATTTTAAAATCAATGGAAAGAAGATAAGAATGCTGCATACAGGAAGGAGTTATTAGGGCAGGACCATACTTGGAATATTTATTCAGTATCAGTTCATCTGTGTATGAAAAATCCAAGTTCCTAAAACGGTCAATGAGGTCTTAGGTGTCGCTGGAAATGGCATTTGGATCAGGATAATATTTACAGAGATTTTCAAAAAGAAAGTTTTGATAGTTAAAATGACAGATGTAATTATCGGACAATAAAAATCGCCTTCAATCAAAAATTTACCGGCTGTGCTAGAACAAATATGCTTTCTGATTAAACAGGCGCAATGCGCCGCATTTTTGAGGCTGTTTATCAAGTGTTTTTTGATAAAAAATGGGGGATTTTAATAAAAATGGAATCTGAAAGCCTTATGTTTAGTGGCTTGGAGATACCGAGAGATTATTTTAATATAAAAGGAGAAGTGCTATGGATAGGATTTTAAGTACATATAGTTATGGTATTTGTTTATTTTCAATGGAAGTTCTACAAGATTTTTTGAAAAAAGAAAAAATTAGATCAAAAAAATTATTACATAAATTTCAAAAGGATAAAAAATTATATTTAGCTATGCAAAAAGAAGGGATTTGGTTTCCTATTTCGAAAATAAATTCGGGACAACATCTTATTAAACTGGAAGGATATGATAATACATTTAATGATGAGTGGGAACAAAAGTTTGAGATTGAAGGATTTAATTTAAAAATAGAAGGTGGACTTTGGATTTCAGATATAGGTTCCTTCTATACATTCAATGAAGGTGAATTTTGTGGGGAAGCAATATCGTTTAAGACGGGGGATGGTGACATACAATATTCAGATTTTAAATATGATGTTCCTGCCGGAAAATACTTATTATCAGTAAAAGGTTTTTTGAGAAAGGAAAAAAAAGGATTTCCTAATCCAAATTCAGGATTTTTATTTTCTCTTGTAAAAGTTGATGAGTTTAGCGGATTTAAAAATCCAAGAGAGGACATTTACAATTTCAATGTGACTAATATGTAACACCTTATAAATTAGATACTAAGACTTCCCATACCTAAAATGGGGTTCGTACCTTGAAAATTCAATATTTCAGCTAACAAAATAGTAATTTATGCCATTGCAATCTCTGGGTGGAGTGCATTGCGCAGATATTCTGGTAATCTTGCTTCAAAATCAGCAGTAAAAGCAGTCATTAGTCAAGAATTGGATACAATT
>OHJS01001077.1_pt1 | contig 15063 bp, 14 predicted proteins | sample 1568661 | NCBI WGS metagenome assembly OHJS01 (sample SAMEA3879603, study PRJEB24766) | human gut metagenome | biome: human-associated habitat; feature: feces | place: USA | collected 1985/1987 | reverse complement strand
AAGCGCTCCGTGTTAACTCGAAAAACGTGGCGCAGCCACTTTTTCGACACACTGGCCGCCCCCCCGCGCGGGGGCGGCTTCGTTAACTTACGGGCGTATTGCCGCATGCCCGCCAACACGTACGACGACGCCTTTGCCGGAATCATACAGGCGGGACAGGATCTGCGATGGGCGGCCCATCGCTTCTCCCTGAATAAAGAGGTTAAGCGCGTTCGGCTTTACAATACCCCGGTTATACAGATAAAAGGTCAGCGCTCCGTTTGAAGTGCCTGTGGCGGATTCCTCATTAATACCAAAGAGCGGCGCAAAATTGCGCGCATGCGCCGTAACCCCTTCTTCCCCAAGAGTAAAGGCATGCACGCCTGTAACGCCAAGCCTTTTGGAAAGCTCCTCAACCGCGGGAAAATCCGGCCTCAGATCCTTTAGCTCCGCCCGGCTCCCGAGCGGCATCATAATATCCGGCAGCCCGGTGTTGACGATGGCTGGGGCGAGCCCGCCCGCATCCGAAGCGCTAAGGCCAAACATGGCGTAAAGCGCCGCCGTATCCGCCCCGCTTAAAACGCCCGCCTCCATGGGAGGGGCCATATCCAGCCATACGGACCCATCCTCCCCGACGTCTACGTTCAGCGGCCCGGCCTGCGTCTTGGCCGTATACGCGCGCCCCGCCTCGACCAGCCCCCATTCCAGAAGGCCGCGAAACGATGCAACGGTCGCGTGGCCGCAAAGATCCACCTCGTCCGCAGGCGTAAAATAACGAAGCTCAACGGCTTGTCCGCTCATGGGGCGCACAAAAGCCGTTTCCGATAAATTAAGCTCCTTAGCCAGCGCCAGCATCTCCTCGTCCTTAGGATATTCTCCCGATATAAGCACTACGCCAGCGGCGTTACCGCCAAAGGGTACGGTGGTAAACGCATCAATTATATATGGTTTCATTTGAGCCTCCCGCATTTAAAGCGCCTTAAACGATATCAACGAACGTTCCTATTTTCTTTTCCAGCGCGGCCCGGTATACCATAGCGGCCGTGTTGAGATCCAGTATGGAAAGTCCCGTCGTATCATAAAGCGTAATTTCATCCTCACGCGTGCGCCCGGGCTTTTGCCCAAGCAATATTTCGCCTATCTGAGCGTAAATATCTTCCTTTTTAATATAGCCGAGCCGGATAGGGTGCTGCGTTTCGCCGCGCAGCACGCATTCTTCAATACTGTCGTTCACGATCTTGGATACGCGCTTAAACACCGCCGGATCCCATTCCTGCTTGCCCGGCGTATCGCAGCCCACAGCGGTAAGATGCATGCCCGGCTCAACCCACTCCGCCCGAACCAGCGGCTCATGGCTCGCGGTGGCGGTAATAACGACGTCGCACCCGCGCACCGCTTCCTCCGCGCCGCCAAAAACTTGGAACGAAACGTTCGGCAAAAGCGCGCTCATTTCATCCCGGTATTTTTCGCTCCCTTCAATGCCCCAGATATTTACATGCTCGATGGGAAGCACCCTTAAAAGCGCGCGGATCTGCATGCGCGCCTGGCCGCCGGTCCCGATAATTGCCGCCTTCTTTGAGTTTTTGCGCGCCATCGCGCGGGCGGCTACCGCGCCGGCCGCGCCGGTGCGGATTCCGGTAATCAGCGCTCCGTCCATCACGCAAATCGGCACGCCGTTCTTACCATTAAAAAGGCAGATGAGTGCGACGCAGGAGGATAACCCATAATCCTTGGGGTTATCCCAGTAGCCGCCGGCGATTTTAATGCTGATTAAATCCTCCTCGCGTGAATAACCGGATTTAAAATCCATTTCGCCGTTATGCTCCGGAATATCGATAGAGGTTATGGGGGGCATGCTTGTTTTGCCGCCGCTGAAGGATTTATACGCGTTTTCTACCGCTTCTATAACAGCGTCCAGGGAAAGCAGTGACGCCACCTCCCCGCTGTTTAAAATCAATGTTTTATACTTCATAATTGCCTCCCCTTTCGTTATGTTTTCTTGAATAATTTTGAAACGAGCATTTAATTGCAAGTATACTGAATCAAAAGTTCTAAGTCAAGAGATGTAATTCCAATTTCGTTCATAATTTTATTTTTTTACTAAAATTATCCCGGTTGCTGTTTGTTCTTACGTTCGTATTAGTAATTATTTGTATTTATAGTACCATAAAATCAAAACTTAAGTTTGATTTACTCAATTTCAATCATGTATTTCTCGAAATAAATCACATATTGATCTTGACATGATTGTTTTACGATGCTATTATCTAAATATATTCTAAACACACTCAACGCACATTAAAGAAACGGAGGACATTATGAAAAGGATTATTGGATTGCTTGTGGTCGTATCTATGCTTCTCATGGTTGTCGTCGGCTGCCAGCAGACGTCTCCCAAGCCTTCGGAAAATCCCGGCGGCTCAGACATACAGCGCGGCGGCGTACTGTATGCGCGACGCATCGGGATAACGCCCATCAACCCGATGGAGACGATAGCCCCCACTATCGACAAGATGCTTTATGGCCTGTTCATGGAATCGCTGGTCGTTTCCGACGGAACGGACTATTCCGTTAAGGCGGGCCTCGCGGAAAACTGGTCCTTCTCCGACGACGGCCTCGTGCTTGAAATGATCCTGCGCGAAGGCATTTCATTCCACGACGGCGACCCGATGAATGCCGAGGCGGTTGTTAAGACCTGGGAACTGTATCGCGATCCTCAAACCCCGCACATTCAGCTATCCCTTGCGGCCAGCGTTAAAAGCGTAGAAGCCGTAAGCGAGTACGTGGTCCGCTTCACCTTTACCCAGCCCGACAGCGGCTTCCTCAAAACCCTCACAACGCCCCTCGGCTACGTCCTTTCCCCGAGTTCCATTGAAAAGTACCGTGAAACAAAAGATCCTGAGATTTTCGCCCGCGAAGGCGGAACCGGCCCGTATGTTCTTGATGAAATGGTCGACGGCGAGTATTACAGCGCCGTGCGCTATGACAACTATTATGAAATGGGCGAGGACGGCAAGGCCCTCCCCTATCTGGACGGCGTCGTAATTCAGATCGTCGCGGATGAAACGGTACTCACAGCCAACCTTCAAAGCGGCGACATCCATGTTGCCGACGCTGTCGGAACAACGTCCCAGCTGGACATCCTGCGCGCGGACGATAACTGTGTGGTCGCCCCGCTGCCTCTTGGCTGCTGCTACTTCCTCTATATGAACATGACAAAAGCCCCGTTTGACAACAAGCTCGTGCGCGAAGCGCTCTGCTATGCGGTTGACCGCCAGGAAATCCTGGACGTTATCAATTTGGGCGTAGGCACCATGGTTCCAAACATCGTTTGGGAGAGCCAGTCCTACTACAAGGATTACGATCTTTACACCTATAATCCTGAAAAGGCCAAGGAGCTGCTTGCCCAGGCGGGTTATCCGGACGGCGTGACCGTGGAGCTGTACTACGGAAACTACGGCGTAATGGAGGACGAGTGCGAACTGATTCAGGCGCAGGCCAAGGCCGCCGGCTTTAACATTGAGCTCAAGGGCGTTGATGGCGCTACCGTAAAACAAATCTGGGCGCTTGAAAACGAGGATACGCCCGCCGGCCTTCGCCTTCAGGATAACGGAACGCCCAAGGCCAGCCCGTATGTGCAGTTTGAGTACATCTTCGGAGGCAGCGCGCTTCAGAATTGTTCAAAATGGCTCAATCCCGAGTTCCAGGAGCTGCTTTCAAAAATCAACAGCGTTACCGACGAAGATGAGCAGCTTAAGATGATCCATCGCATGCAGGACTTGATTATGGAAGATATTCCAATCGTTCCTTTGCAGTCCGCGCCCGACTACACCGCCTATCGCGCGGAGGTTGAAGGGCTCTATTGGGACGGCGACGCCTCGCCTTACTTCGACAAAGCCTGGCTGAACAAATAAGTTAAGCCGGCGGCAACGCTGAAGCTGGACCTGAACTTTTAATGCGCTTCGGATGGCAGGTACAACGCTGCCTGCCATCCGTACACTGAGGGAGAAAATGATATCTTATATTATTAAAAGATGCATAAGAATCATTCCGCTGTTGCTTATCGTCAGCATGGTAATGTTTTTAGTTTTAAATCTCCTGCCCGGCAATGCGGTCACGCAGATATTATCCGACATGGGGACGATTGAGCAGAAGGAGGCGCTCGAAGAACGCTACGGCCTGAATCTGCCCGTCCCGGTTCAATACTGGAAATGGCTTACGAACTTCGTACAGGGGGATATGGGCAAGTCGTTCATGACGAGCAAGCCTGTAGCGGAAAAAATACTTGAGCGTATACCGGTTACGGCGGAAATGATACTACTTGCGATTTTGCTTGCAATACTCATCGGTATACCAGCCGGTATTTACTGCGCGGTAAAGCGGGGAAAGGCGGCGGACTATATCCTTAGTACCGTCACGATGGTAGAGCTTTCCATGCCGCAGTTTTGGATAGGCATGCTGCTTATCATGCTTTTGGCGGTTAACCTTCAGGTACTCCCCGCTTCCGGCTTTACGCGTTTTAGCGTAGACCCGTTAAGGAATCTGCGCAGCATGATAATGCCGACCATCACTCTTGGCATAAGCCTGGCCGCCGCGATTATCCGGCAAACGCGCAGCGCGATGCTGGACGCCATTCATCAGGACTTTGTTATCACAGCGCGCTCCAAGGGCGTAAAGGAAAGCAAAGTGTTCGTAAAACACGCGCTTCGCAACGCGCTGCTCCCCGTCATTACGGCTATTTCCTCTCAGATTAACGATATGATAGGCGGCGCGTTTGTAATAGAGACCCTGTTTCTGCTGCCGGGCATGGGAAAGATGATCGTGGATGCAATCTATCAGCGCGATTATCCTGTGGTAATGGCCGGGACTATGGTAGTCGTAGCATTTGTCGTTATCGTTAACCTCTGCGCCGATATTCTCAACACGATTATCGACCCGAGAATATCGCAAAAGACGCTTAATTCCTGAGGCGGATTTACCGCCCTCATGTGAATTTCAAACATTAAGTAGGAAATATGGGTTGGTTGATATGAAGAAAAAATCCAGCAACTTCTTAAAAGCTGTACGCAAGCTGTTCCGAAGGACGACCGCCGTTTTGGGGATAGCGGTCTTAGTCATGATGATCCTCCTGGCGTTATTCGGCAACGTGATAAGCGCTTACGATTTTGATGAGGTGGATACGGAGAACAAGCTTGCAGCGCCCTCAGCTCAGCACTGGTTCGGAACGGACGACCTTGGCCGCGACCTGTTTTCCCGAATAGCGTACGGCGCGAGAATCACGCTTACGGTAAGCATCGCCTCCGTTTTGGTAGCGCTGGTATTGGGTACGTTAATCGGCGTTACGGCGGGGTTCATCGGCGGCAAGGTGGATGCGATGCTGTCCATGATTATTGAAGCAATCTGCGCGTTCCCTACTATACTCGTCGGCCTGACGCTGGCCACGGTGCTCGGCGCGGGCGTCACGAACATCGTATTCGCAATCGGCATCGCGAATACGCCGGCTTTCGCCCGGCTGCTCCGCAGCATGACGCTCTCGATTCGTGAGCGGGAGTATATCGAAAGCGCGGTAACCGTAGGGCTGTCCCGCGTTGAAATCATGTTCAAGCACGTATTTCCCAACCTGGTATCCGTGCTCATCGTGCAGACAACGATTGCCGCGGCGTCTGCAATCCTCTCCGAGTCGTCGCTCAGCTTCATGGGCCTTGGCATTCAGGCGCCCGCCGCGAGCTGGGGTACCATGCTGCGCACCGGGTACGACTATATTTCAAAAGCGCCGTGGATGAGCATCTTCCCCGGCGTGGCGATTATGTTGACGGTTCTAAGCCTGAATTACTTTGGAGACGGCCTGCGCGACGCTCTGGACGTGAAAATCCGCGTCGATTAAGCTGCAACGAAAATGAAGTGGTGATGATATGAAGGAAAAATTATTATCCGTTCAAGGTTTAAAAATCGCGTTCCCTTATGATGGAAAGTTGACGACAGTCGTTGATAACGTGTCGTTTGACATCTATAAGGGGGAAACGCTTGGCCTGGTCGGCGAATCCGGTTCCGGCAAAAGCGTAACCTCTAAGGCCGTGCTGCGGCTGATAGAGGATCCTCCGGGTAAGATTTTCGGCGGTAAGGTCCTGTTTGGGGGCAAGGATCTTCTCACGCTTCCCAATAAAGAGATGCGGGAGGTGCGCGGCGGAAAGATCTCCATGATATTTCAGGAGCCGATGACGTCCCTCAACCCCATCTATACTTGCGGAAATCAGATTATGGAATCCATTCTTCTGCACCGCAATGTGGACAAGGCTAAAGCCAAATCGATGGTTGTGGAGCTGCTGCGCATGGTAGGCGTGCAATCCCCGGAAACGCGCGTAAACGCTTACCCCTTCGAGCTTTCGGGCGGCATGCGGCAGCGCGTTATGATAGCCATGGCACTCAGCTCAGAGCCGGATATCCTGATAGCGGACGAGCCGACGACGGCGCTGGACCCCACGATTCAGGCGCAGATTTTGCAGCTGATTCGGGACATTCAGGCGAAAATGGGCCTATCCGTGCTGTTTATTACGCACGACCTTGGCATCGTTGCTGAAATGTGCGACCGCGTGGCGGTCATGTACGCGGGCAAGATACTTGAGAGCGCCCCGGTGATGGATCTGTTTAAAAACCCTATGCACCCCTACACGAAAGGGCTCATAAACGCGGTTCCCCGGCTTGACCGTAAACAGGATATGCTCTATTCGATTAAAGGCTCGGTTCCATCCTTTACGGATCTTCCCAAAGGCTGCGCGTTTAAGCCCCGCTGCCCGGAGTGCACGGCGAAATGCGATACGCCGCCTCCAAATGTTCAGATTAATCAAGATTGGTCCGTTCGCTGCTGGCGCGCGGTTTCGGAAAAGGAGTGATGGCCATGAAGGAAAACGTCGTATTGGAAGTGCGGGATTTAAAAAAATATTTTCCCGTAAAGAAGGGTTTCTTCAAACGGGTCGTAGGGCATGTAAAGGCCGTGGACGGCGTAAGCTTTCGCATACATGAGGGAGAGACGTTCGGCCTTGTCGGAGAATCCGGATGCGGAAAAACCACGGTGGGCAAGCTCGTGATGCACCTGCATGAAGCGGACTCGGGCGATATCATCCTGTTCGGGAAAAACATCAGCGGCATGAAGGAACGCGACCTGCGCAAGGAGCGGCGCCATTTTCAAATTATCTTTCAGGATCCCTACGGCTCGCTGGATCCGACCAAAACCGTAACCAGTATATTAAGCGAACCGCTAATTAAGTATAAGACGCTGCCCAAGAAAATGTTACAGGGCCGCGTTAAGGAGCTGCTCGAGTTGGTCGGCCTGAACGAGAATGACGCTACGAAATATCCGCACGAGTTCTCCGGCGGCCAGCGCCAGCGCATCGCCGTCGCGCGCGCCATAGCGCTTGAGCCAAAGCTTATTGTCTGCGACGAATCCGTTTCGGCGCTTGATGTGTCCGTACAGGCTCAGGTGCTCAACCTGCTTAAGGAGTTGCAGACCCGGCTTGGGATATCGTACCTGTTCATCGCGCATGGTATGGCGGTTGTGAAGCATATTTCGCACCGAATCGGCGTTATGTATCTGGGCCAGCTCGTTGAGGTTGCCGACTCGGAAGAGCTGTTTAAGCGTCAGCTCCATCCCTATACCGAAACGCTTATTTCATCCATTCCGATCCCGGACCCGGCGTTTTGTTCCGAGCGCATTATCCTTGAGGGCGAGGTCCCTAGCCCCATCAACCCGCCAAGCGGCTGCCGCTTCCATCCGCGCTGCCCGTACGCGCGCAAAGAATGCAGCGAAAAGACGCCGTTGATGCGGGAGCTCGCGGCAGGCCATTACGTTGCCTGCCATTTCCCTCGGCCGCATTAAAATGCGCGGCGGCCGAGCGGCGGTTTTAACCTAGATACTTATAAACGGAGGGTTATGTATGACAAAAATCAACGAAATCACTCGAGAATCATGGATCTTGAGCACATTCCCTGAATGGGGGACGTGGCTGAACGAGGAAATAGAAGAAACTCAAGTCGAAAAAGGCTCCTTCTCTATGTGGTGGCTCGGCTGTACCGGCATCTGGCTCAAGTCCGAGGGCGACACCAACCTGTGCATCGATCTTTGGTGCGGAACCGGCAAAAAAACAAAGGCAGTCAGGCGCATCAAGCCGCAGCACCAGATGGCGCGCATGTGCGGGGGGCAAAACCTGCAGCCGAACCTAAGAAACGTCCCGTGCGTGCTCGATCCGTTCGCCATCCGCAGGATTGACGCGGTGCTCGCCACGCATTACCACAGCGATCATATCGATGTGAACGTTGCCGCGGCCGTCATGCAAAACTGCCCTGGCGTGCCGTTCATCGGTCCCGTTCACTGCGTTGAACTGTGGCGCAGCTGGGGCGTCCCTTCGGATCGCCTGATAACCATGAAGCCCGGCGATACCGTTACCATTGGCGACGTTAAGATAACCGCCGTCGAATCCTTTGACCGCACGCCCTCATTACCGCGCCGCCGGAGGGCGACATCCGCGGCGTACTGCCGGACGATATGGGAGAAAAGGCGGTCAATTACGTAATCAGCACGCCGGGCGGCACGCTGTATCACAGCGGGGATTCGCATTATTCAAACCTGTACGCAAAGCACGGCAACGAGTTTAACATCGACGTGGCGCTTGGCTCGTATGGCGAGAACCCGCGCGGCGTAACCGATAAAATGACCGCCTCCGATATCCTTCGTATGGGCGAGGCGCTAAAAGCGAAGGTTATGATCCCGTTCCATCACGATATATGGACGAATTTTCAGGCTAACCCTTATGAGATCGCCATGCTGTATGATTTGAAGAAATACAGCCTCCAATATAAGTTTCAGCCGTTTATCTGGCAGGTTGGCGGCAAGTTCACCTTCCCGGCGGACGCGAATAAGCGCGAATACCACCATCCAAGGGGGTTTGACGACTGCTTCACCGTGGATACAAACCTTCCCTTCCCAAGCTTCCTGTAAAAAAGGCGAGGTGTAATGTTATGGCCGCTCGTAAAAAGAGAATCGCACAGCTTACAAAATGCTATTGCGTAGCGCCCTTTCGCGACGCGCGCGGCGAGCATATTCTGGTCGCATCCGAAAAGGATTATCCCTGCCTGATGTTCGACCTTGCGGGGAATTATGAGGAAACGCTTTGGGAAACGCCGGGGGGCGTGATGAGCATGGCGCAGGCGCCGGGCGTTACGGATTGCCTGCTGACCACCAAGAAATTCTATTCGCCAAACGATTCAAAGTCCGCGTATATCGCCTCGGTTTTTAGGGAGGACGGCATATGGAAGGAGCATACGCTTTGTGCGCTGCCCCATGCGCACCGTTTCGATATCATCAAGGTTGGCGAAGTGAACTATCTGTTCGCCGCAACGCTTCTCTCCCGGCGCGATGTAAAGGATGACTGGTCGTACCCCGGGAAGGTATACGCGGGCGTAATCCCGAAGGATCCGCGCAAGGGCGCAATCGAGCTTGAGGCGCTTCACGAAAACCTGCTTAAAAACCACGGCTATACCAGCATCGTTGTCGGCGGACAGAAAACGCCCGTCATCGCATCAGAATCCGGCGTTTTCGCCTATCATCCCGAAAAGGGCGCAGGACGGATAAGCTGGCGCGTTGAAATGCTCGCCTCGGAGCCGGCGAGCGAGGTTCGCTTCATCGATTTTGACGGCGACGGCAAGGATGAAATGGTAGTTCTCACGCCTTTTCACGGCGATACGCTGCTCGTTTACCGGCAGCGGTGCGGCCGGTGGGAGCGCGCGTTCGAGTACTCGGAAAAGCTCCCGTTCGCCCATGCGCTCTGCCCCTTGACCGTATCCGGCCGAAACGGCGCCGTCGTAGGGCACCGAGAGGGCGGTATGAAGCTGTTGTTTCTATATTATAAAGACGGCGAGTATTTAACCGACTTAATCGACGAAGGCGCCGGGAGCGCGAACGCGTTAGCGTTTGATACAGGCGGAGAACAAATCCTCATTAGCGCGAACCGGCAGACTAACGAAATCGCTCTTTATTCGTTCGACGGGCAATAAAGGACAGGAGGAATTCAAATGCCTAAATATGATTTCATGAGCTTCGGCGAGGCGGATATCCGATTGACCCCTCCCGGCCACGATCGCTTATGGCAGGCGGACAGCTTTCAGATAGGCATATCCGCCGCGGAGCTCAATTGCTGCGTAAATATATCCAACCTGAGCATGGAGCTGCTCAAGCCCACGCTTAAAACGGCGTATATCACCAAGCTTGTGGACGCTTGGAGCGGGCGGTATATCATGCAGAACGCGCGGGCGAACGGCGTGGATATGTCCAACGTCGTCGTGGAGAAATACGACCGCATCGGCCGTACACGCAACGGCATCAATTTTATGGAGGTCGGCATAGGCCCGCGCGCGAGCGCGCAGACCTATGATCGCGGCCATACGGCGCTTAGTAAAATCCAGCCTGGCGAAATCGACTGGGAAGCTCTGCTTGATACGCGCTGGTTTCATTCCACCGGCATTGTAACGGCGCTTGGCGAGCACACGGCGAGCGAAGTACGCGCCGCGCTCATTGCCGCGAAGAAAAACGGCGCGGCGACCAGCTACGACCTCAATTACCGTTCAACGCTCTGGACTCGCGAGGATGCGCGGCGCGCGGCGAAGGATATTGTACCGCATGTGGACGTATTGTTCGGCAACGAGGAGGATTTTGAAGCGATGCTCGGCGTCCGGGCGGATGATACCGACGAAACCTTCTCCAGCATCGACCCGGAAAGCTACCGTACGGTGGCGGAAAAGGTGATGCGGATGTATCCCCACCTCAAAGCGGTGGCTACCTCCCTGCGGGAGGTAAAGAGCGCTTGTTTGAACAACTGGCAGGCCGTATATATGACGAAAAACGGCTTCTTTGTATCGAAAAAATACCGGGATATTGAGATAAACGACCGCGTCGGCGGGGGCGACAGCTTTGCGAGCGGCATGATTTACAGCATCCTCTCGGGCTTTAGCGAGCAGGATACCGTGGAGTTCGCAACCGCATTCTCCGCGCTGTGCCATACGATACGCAACGACTGGAACCTCGTCACGCGCGAGGAGGCGTTCGACCTGATGCGCGGCGGCAGCGCGCGCGTGAAGCGGTGATTCGTCGGCGGAGGGATTAAGATGTTAGGAAACCACCTGTTAGGGCTTTATGAAAAGGCGCTCAACCCACAGGATTCCTGGCCGGTCCGCTTGGGCAAGGCGAAGGCGTTGGGGTTCGATTTCATAGAGCTTTCCATCGACGAGGCGGACAGCCGCCTGGACCGATTGTACTGGCCAAAGGAAAAGCTCCGCGCGCTCAAGCGCGAATGCGAGCTTGCGGAGCTCCCGCTCATGAGCATGTGCCTTAGCGCGCACCGCCGCTTTCCCTTCGGAAGCAGGGATTTGGGTATCCGCTCGAAGGCGCACGAAATCATGGAGAGGGCAATCGGAGTGGCGGCTGAACTAGGGATACGAGTAATCCAGCTTGCGGGCTACGACGTTTACTACGAGCCGTCCACCGAGGAAAGCCGAGAGGCCTTTCTGGACGGCTTGAGCCGGGCGGCGGGGCTGGCGGCTCAGAGGCAGATCATGCTCGGGGTCGAAATCATGGATACGGCGTTCTATAATTCCATAACAAAGCATCTGTGGTTTGAGGAGCGGGTCGCGAGCCCCTGGCTGCGCGTGTATCCAGATATCGGAAACCTTACGGCCTGGGGGAATGACGTGCCCAACGAGCTGGAGCGCGGTATTTCCTCCATCGTGGGCGTGCACTTGAAGGATACGCTTGCCGTAACGCCTGTATACGCGGGCCGCTTTAAAGGGGTCCCCTTCGGCTCCGGGTGCGTCGATTTTCAAGCCTTTTTCCGCAGGATGGAGATGCTGGGCTATCGCGGCCCGTATCTCATTGAAATGTGGTTCGATCCCGCGCATGACGACGCTTGCCGCGCCGCTGAGGCTAAAGCGTTCATTGAGGGTCGGTACAAAATCGCCATGGCGGATTTAGAACAACCGCGTACAACGCGCACGTGAGGTGAATTGCTATGCTGGAAGAACTCAAACTTAACGTATTTCACGCGAACCTGGATCTCCCCCGCCATCAACTGGTCATGCTTACCTGGGGCAACGTCTCCGCGATAGACGGCACGCGGCAGTACATGGTCATAAAGCCCAGCGGGATGGAGTATGGCGAGATGGCGCCGGAGGACATGGTCGTGGTGGATATGGACGGCCGCGTTGTGGAAGGCCGCCTTCGGCCCTCTTCAGACACGCTGACACATCTTGCGCTTTATAAAAACTTCCCTCAAATTGGGGGCGTGGTACATACGCATTCCACTTACTCCACGGCTTACGCGCAGGCGGGCATGCCGCTAAATTGCTTCGGCACGACGCACGCGGATTATTTTTACGGCGACGTCCCCTGCACCCGCATGCTTACGGACAGCGAAATCAGGGCCGACTATGAATGGGAAACCGGAAAGGTTATCGTGGAAACGTTTCAAAAAGGAAAATATGATTACAATGCAACGCCCGCTGTTCTGGTCAACCGCCACGGGCCATTCTGCTGGGGCAAAAACGCCCACAAAGCCGTTGAGAACGCCGTTGTGCTGGAGGAATGCGCCAGGATGGCCATTTTGTCGCGGTCTTTAAACCCCGACTCCGCGCCCGCGCCCAACCATCTTATGGACAAGCACTATTTCCGCAAGCACGGCGCGAACGCCTACTATGGGCAAAAAAAAGAGATAGATTAAGCGGTCTGCCTTAGTCGATACCCGGTCATTCCCTTGTGCGCAGCTCCTTCCTATTCATTTAAAACGTTCAACCGGCCGGCGAAGGAGCTGGGCGGAACAAAGCGGCGCTTATCGTATAAAAAGCGGTTGAAGCAAGCGTTTTTCAACGTTTATTTTTTATTTTCCATAAACCTATTGTACAGTTTAGCGTACAGCCCGTTTGCGCGGATCAGTTCTTCATGTCCGCCCCGCTCGGTAATGCGCCCCCCGTTAAGCACGAGTATCTCATCCGCCAGCTCGCGCACGACGTTTAATTTATGGGATATAATTATTCCGCCGATACCGTTTAGGATTCTATTGTTAAAATCAACTTGTATAATATCGCTTTAAATAAAACTAAACTGTTAACTGGGTTAAATCGAGTAAAACTAAACCCAATATAAATACACTGGACGAATCGCGGAAATACTGATATAATATCCATCGAATATATTATCAAAGGAGAGTGGTTTTAGTCAATGGACGGCGACAGTATACCATCTATTATTGCGATTGTGATTCTTATCGCCCTTTCTGCGTATTTTTCCGCCACGGAAACAGCGTTTTCAACGATGAACCGCGTCCGGCTCAAGAGCCTTATAAAATCTGGGAACAAAAAAGCGGGGCTGGCGCTTCGGCTCGCAGACAATTATGATAAATTGTTGTCTACCATACTCGTGGGCAATAATATTGTAAATATTGCCACTGCGTCAATTTCCACGCTTTTGTTCGTGAACCTTTACGGGCCTTATGGCGCGACTATTTCGACCATAGTGATAACGGTTGTCGTATTGATCTTCGGCGAGATAACGCCTAAGGGCCTAGCGAAGGAATCGCCGGAAAAGTTCGCGATGTTCGCCTCCCCTATTATAAACGCGCTGGTTGTTATCCTCACGCCAATTAATTTCATATTTTCGCAGTGGAAAAAGCTTTTAAACAAGCTGTTCCGTTCGCCTGGCGGCAAGGGCATGACCGAGGAGGAACTGCTCACTATTGTCGAGGAAGCTGAACAGGACGGCGCCATAAATGAGGATGAAAGCGAGCTTATACACAGCGTTATTGATTTTACCGACCTAAAAGTTCGCGATATTATAACGCCGCGCGTCGACATCGTGGGCGTTGACAAAAATGCCGGCAGAGACGAGATTATACGCGCGTTTTCAAGCACCGGGTTTTCGCGCCTGCCTGTCTATGACGAGGATTGCGATCATATCATCGGCATACTGAACCAGAAGGACTTTTTTAATTTGGTAATGGCAGGCGATTACGCGGGCGCCGCCGCGACAATGAAGCCTCCCCTGTTTATACCGCCCGCCGCCAAAATAAGCGGCCTGCTTAAAGACCTTCAAAAGGCAAAAGTCCATATGGCCGTGGTATTGGATGAATACGGCGGCACGCTCGGCATCGTCACGATGGAGGATATCCTGGAAGAGCTTGTCGGCGAGATATGGGATGAGCACGACGAGGTTGTTGAGGACTTCATGGAGGTTGAGGATAATACATATCGAATAAACTGCGGCGCGGAACTCGATAAGCTATTTGACTATCTTAGCATAACCGGCGACACGGGCGCAACGACCGTGAGCGGATGGATAATGGAACGGCTTGAAAAAATACCGGAGCCCGGGGATTCTTTCCGGTATGGCAGCGTCACCGTTATTGTTGAAAAGGTTGAGGATAATCGGGTTATGGAGGCCGTTATCAACGTCGAGCCTGATGGCGAAGGTTCCCTTAGCCTGAGCGCGTAAGCGCCCCTTATCGCCGCGTCAAAACCCCGGCATACGAGGATAAAGCGGTTTCGGCGAAGACGGCAAAATAAAATCAATTAAGCCCGCGCCCCATGGCGCGGGCTATTTAAATTTCATCACATGAAATAGCCGTCTTACTACCCAAAGCTTTAATCCAGTGCGTCACGCTCTACAACCCGCGCGGCACATTCTAATTACTCATGCAACTATATTGTTGAAAATTCCTGACAGCAAAAAATATAGAATGCAGCTCTACGTATGTTAATTCCACGCTAAAAAAACCTTGCCAGGATATAGCAATTTTAAAAGAGTAAATTTTCTCCCGGTCAAAAGCGCATGGTAGTAAACGCGGTTTACATCTCGAATTTATTTGAATAACCGCGAAATAGATAGAAATTCCTATTGACACGTACCAAATAATGGTATATATTGGCGTTGGGTAGTCATTCCGCATTATCTTTTAATGGCTGACAAACCGTTATGATATTTGACTATCTCAATACTTTATTAAGTATCAATTTCGGCCTAACGGGGCGTCGGTATCAGGAAAGGCAAGC
>OHJS01001076.1_pt1 | contig 15083 bp, 12 predicted proteins | sample 1568661 | NCBI WGS metagenome assembly OHJS01 (sample SAMEA3879603, study PRJEB24766) | human gut metagenome | biome: human-associated habitat; feature: feces | place: USA | collected 1985/1987 | reverse complement strand
GCAAATGGGCATGTGCTGATAGAAGGAGTGCCGGGAGTGGCGAAAACATTGTTGGCACGCTTGGTTGCCCGTCTGGTCGATGCAGATTTCAGCCGCATCCAGTTTACTCCGGATTTGATGCCGAGTGATGTACTGGGTACAACGGTATTCAACATGAAAACCAATGATTTTGATTTCCATCGCGGTCCGATCTTTGCTGATATTGTACTGGTAGATGAAATAAATCGTGCTCCTGCCAAAACACAGGCTGCCTTGTTCGAAGTTATGGAAGAGCGTCAGGTCAGCATTGACGGAGCGACCTATCCGATGGGAGAACTTTATACGATTCTGGCTACACAGAATCCGGTGGAGCAGGAGGGGACTTATAAATTGCCCGAAGCACAACTTGACCGTTTTCTGATGAAGCTGACGATGGATTATCCCTCATTGGATGAAGAAGTGAATATTCTGGAGCGTCACCATACGAATGCTGCATTTGTGAAGCTGGAGGACATTACCCCGGCTATTACTAAAGAGGAGCTTTTGTCGCTTCGTAATCTGATGAAGCAGGTGTTTATAGACCGTACATTGCTTCAGTACATCGCCTTGATTGTACAGCAGACGCGTACAAGTAAAGCTGTATATCTGGGGGCTTCTCCACGTGCGTCCGTGGCAATGTTGCAGACTTCGAAAGCCTATGCGCTTTTGCAGGGACGTGATTTTGTGACACCGGAGGATATCAAGTTTGTGGCTCCATACGTACTTCAGCATCGTCTCATCCTGACGGCGGAAGCTGAAATGGAGGGCTACTCACCAGTGAAAGTAACGCAACGCCTGATTGATAAGGTAGAAGTTCCGAAATGATTCTGACCCGTCGGTTTTATATGGTTCTCATCCTAATTATCCTGTTGATGGGTAGTGGGTATGCTTTTGCTCCGTTGTTTACCATCGGGCAAGGGTTGCTTTTTCTCCTCTTGCTGTCGGTGCTGGCAGACGGATATATGCTTTACCGGATTCGTGGGATTCGGGCATTCCGTCAATGTTCCGCTCGTTTTTCCAATGGGGACGAAAATGCGGTGAATCTTCGGGTGGAAAGCTGCTATCCGTATCCCGTCTTTGCGGAGGTTATCGATGAAGTACCTTTCATTTTTCAGCAGAGAAATATTAGTTTTCGGGTACAGCTTCAGGCGAATGAAGGAAAACAAATCTGTTATCATTTACGTCCGACAAGCCGGGGGATTTATGGTTTCGGACAGATTCGCGTATTCGTAACCGGTCGGATAGGTTTGCTCTCCCGGCGTTATACATGCGGAGAGGAGCAGGATATTAAAGTGTATCCTTCTTATCTGATGCTGCATCGCTATGAATTGCTGGCAATGAGTGATAATCTGACGGAGCTGGGAATCAAGCGTATTCGTCGTGTGGGGCATCATACTGAGTTCGAACAGATAAAAGAGTACGTCAAGGGGGATGACTACCGTACAATCAACTGGAAAGCCAGTGCCCGTCGGCATGAACTTATGGTGAATGTATATCAGGATGAACGTTCACAGCAGATTTACAGTGTGATAGACAAGGGAAGAGTTATGCAGCAGGCATTTCGCGGAATGACTTTACTGGATTATGCAATCAATGCTTCCTTAGTTCTTTCGTACGTTGCCATGCGGAAAGAGGACAAGGCAGGGATCGTGACTTTCAATGAACATTTCGATTCGTTTGTTCTGGCCTCAAAGGCTCCCGGTCAGATGCAAACTCTGCTTGAGAATCTCTATAGCCAGCAGACTACCTTTGGTGAAACGGACTTTTCCTCTCTCTGCGTGCATTTCAATAAACATGTCAGTAAACGCAGTTTCCTGGTTTTATATACCAACTTCTCCAGTATGGGAAGTATGAATCGCCAATTGGCTTATTTGCAGCAACTGAATCGTCAGCATCGCTTGCTTGTTGTTTTCTTTGAAGATGCTGATATGAAAACGTATATTGCCTCTCCTGCGAAGGATACGGAGGGATATTACCGCCATGTCATTGCAGAGAAGTTTGCTTTTGAGAAGCGTCTGATTGTATCTACACTGAAACAGAATGGTATCTATTCGTTATTGACTACACCTGAAAATCTCTCGATTGATGTGATAAACAAATATTTGGAGATGAAATCAAGACAATTACTCTGAAAAACAGGAGCAAATAATAAAAGATGCCTATTTTGGATAATCATATCCGGAATAGGCATCGTATATTTGTGCCATGAATCAAACAGTGGACAAACAGTACTGCCAAAGTTGTGGAATGCCCCTCCGTTTCGATGTGGAAGAGTATTTAGGTACCAATGCCGATCACTCCTGCAGTGACGAGTATTGTTACTATTGTCTGAAAGATGGGAACTATACGGTGGACATCTCTATGAATGAAATGGTGGATATATGGGTGAAATACACGGATAAGTACAATTGGTATTCGGGAACCGACTATACTCCACAAGAATTAAAAACCTTATTGAACAAGCGTCTTCCCACCCTGAAACGCTGGCGACAGAAAGAGATGACGCAACATGTTCACTATGAAGCTGTCAATGGGGTTCGGACTTATATTGATCAAAATCTCTTTCATGAGCTTGATCCCGAACAGTTGGCTGAAATGGTTCACCTTTCATTCTTCCATTTCCGAAAGGTTTTCAGAAATGTTACCGGTGAGAATATCGGTACATATATTCAACGTTTACGGCTGGAATATATTGCCCATCTGCTTATCGCTACCGGACAGAGTATTGAAGAGATAGGTATGCAGACTAATTATCAGACAAAGTTTAGTCTGGCAAAGGCTTTTAAGAAGCATTTCGGCATTTCAATGTCAGCTTATCGCGCAAAGTATAAATCTGTCAATGCGAAACAAGAACCGGATAGTATGCCTGAGGCTAAAATTAAACGTATTAATACTTTGAAAGCCGTTTGCATAGAAGTAGGTGATACTTTTCGTGATAAATATGCTTACACTACAATCTGGAAGCAATTACTGCATTATAAAGCAGTTCATTTGCAGAATGGTCCCGGTAATCGTTTTGTGAGTATAAGTCAGGATAATCCTTGGGTTACACCGATGGAACAACGGCGGTTCTATATCGGGGTTCTTGTTGAAGGGCGTGTCAATTCCGAAGGGAAATTATTACTTCGGGAAATTCCCGGAGGGATGTACGCTGTTTTCAGGTATAAAGGCAGTTATTCTGATTTACCAGAATTTTATAAGACGATCTATAATCAATGGTTTCCTTACAGTATGTATCATCAGAAACGTCCGTTGACGTTTGAGGTGTATCTTAATGCACCGGATGAAACGCCGGTTGAGGAATTGCTGACGGAGATTTATATTCCTATTGATAAATAACTAAATGATATAAGAGTATGTTAGAATTGCCAGAAGTACTTACACTGAGTAAGCAAGCCAATGATGTTTTAAGCGGTAAAACGATTACGCAAGTGTTCAATGCTACCAAGCCTCATAAGTTCACGTTCTATAGTGGCGATCCACTGGAGTATGGGAAGTTGCTCGTCGGAAAGACGATTTTGTCGTCTAAAGGATATGGAATGTTTGTCGATTTTTACCTGTCGGGCAATGTGATAATGAATATCGGTGATGGGGTGAGCGCACGTTACTATAATCCGGGTGATAAAGTTCCTGCCAATTACCAGTTGCTGCTGACTTTCGAAGATGAATCGTTTCTTGTATTCACGGTTGTCATGTATGGTTTTATCAGTGCCTATCCCGATGGCGTTATCGACAATAAATATTATACGATAAGTCGTGAAAGTATTTCTCCGTTGAGTGATGCTTATACGGAAGCGGAATTTGAGAAATTATTTGCTTCAGCCAAAAAGACATTGACGGCTAAAGCTCTGCTGGCTACCGAACAACGTATTCCGGGTGTAGGCAATGGGGTAACGCAGGATATTCTGTTCAATGCCGGGATTCACCCGAAACAGAAAGTGCTTGACTTGTCGGATGGACAGAAAGGGGCACTTTTCAAATCTCTGAAGGATACCTTAATGGCTATGACTTCCGGAAGAGGCCGTGATACCCAGACGGACCTTTATGGAAATGAGGGAGGGTATAAAACGATTCTTTCTTCCAAAACATGGAAGAATCCCTGTCCGCGTTGTGGCAGCGTAATTGTCAAAGAAGCCTATCTTGGAGGATCGGTTTACTATTGTCCTGAGTGTCAGAAAATAAGGAAAATATAATAACAACTTAAATTATAGTTATGGCGAAAGGAACAGGTCACAAGGGTGGTGTTCTTTTTTCTCTTCCGATAATTTGCAGGAGTAAAAAGTCTGCCTATCTTTGTGGCGATATAAAAAAATGTTGAATGTTTAAAGTTAAGAAGGATTCGGTAAGTAAATAACTGTGGGCATTATGAGTAACGAAAATAAATCTATTCACGAATTTGATTTTAGTTTAATCTGCGAATACTTTTCAAGTGTAGAACGTCAGGGACCGGGAAGTGCTGAAACAACAATCAAGGCTCTTAGCTTTGTTGAGGGGCTTACGGATAAATCTCTGATTGCTGATCTGGGTTGTGGCACAGGTGGCCAAACGATTACGCTGGCGCAACATACTCCGGGGCAAATTACAGGCATTGATTTGTTTCCTGATTTTATCAACCAATTCAATAGTAATGCCGAGCACTTTAACCTGCAGGATAGAGTGAAAGGTATTATTGGATCAATGGATGAACTCCCGTTCCGGAATGAAGAATTAGATCTTATCTGGTCGGAAGGAGCCATCTATAATATTGGTTTTGAATACGGGTTGAATCTATGGCGTTCGTTTTTGAAGAAAGGTGGTTATATTGCCGTATCAGAGGTATCATGGTTCACTGACGAACGTCCGGCTGAGATCAATGATTTCTGGATGGATGCTTATCCTGAAATAAATACAATTCCCAATAAGCTGGCACAGATGCAGAAGGCCGGATATATTCCTGTAGCCTGTTTCTGTATACCGGAAAATTGCTGGATCGAGCATTTCTATATGCCACAGGTTGAAGCCCAAGAAAACTTTCTACGAAAATATGCGGGTAACCAGGCGGCTGAAGAACTGATTGCCAATCAGCGCCATGAGCAACAATTATACTATAAGTATAAAGACTTTTATGGTTATGTATTCTATATCGGAAAGAAAATCTAAATGAAGAAAAGGCCGTATCAGAATGGATGATAATCCTTTGTTGAGACGGCCTCTTTTATGGGTTGTAAAACTCTAATTCATCCACTGCTTTCCATCCAAAGATACCGTTTTTTATTGTAACATGCAGTATACATCCCATAGCTACTTGTGCATTTATGGGGACATGGAAGTAAAGACAGTCGTCAGGATTATCCTGATCGATAGCTTTCAGAATTCTACATTCAGGCAATATGGTCCGATAACGAGCCAATTTATTGGGCTTTAGAAAACGGATTTCTGTTACTCTGTATTCTTTGCGTACGGGAGTCCTGCTTGCCAACCAATGATTCATATTCAGTAACAGATTGACACCCATACCGTGAAAAAGCATTCCTATAACAATGCCAAAGGCGATGGTTTTCAGGTAATATCCGACTTTTGTGTATTTATCTGCCAGTAGTATGCCAATAACAATGACAAAAATGGCGGTGAAAAGCATCACGAATGCCATGAGTGGGCGATAACTGATACCCCGAAATGCTGTTTGCTGGAGCAATACAGTACTGGGAGTGGCCAGATAACCCACTCCGACAAGTATTGCCAGGATCGCAATTACTATCAGCCAGACATATATAGATTGCCTGCGCTCTTTCTTTTTTTCCCGGATTTGTCCGGTGGTTGTTATTCTTCGATATCTCATTCTGTTGACGAAGGTACGCTTTTATATCTTCATATAGCCTATCTCCTTTAAAATTCTATTCAAGCTTCTTCTGAGAAAAGAAATAAAAGGCTTTGTTTATAATAAGCTTAAAGAGATTTTGTATATCTTTGCATAATTAAAAAACTAGACTTAAAGAAAACATTATGAAGACAAAACGCTTATTAGGATTATTGCTATTAATCCTGTCAATCACTGGCTTTGTTGCTTGTAGTGATGATGAACCGCAAGACAAAGTAAAAACTGTAAAAATGCTTATTTCTGACAAAACAGGTACTTATCAGCCTTGGGGAAGTGATTCTCCCATTGATTGTATGCTGGTGAAAGAAGAAAGTGAAAGCGACTACAAAACGCTGGATTTTCAAGGTATTACTGATTTCGTTTACGAAAAAGGCTATGAGTATGCTTTATGGGTTGAGAAAAGAACTTTGGTTGATCCTCCTGCTGATGGGAGTAGCATTGTCTACAAATTGATAGATGTAATATCGAAGGCAAAAGTAGAGTATGAATACACTATAAAAGTAGATGGCCCTAATCCTTTTATCCTGTCTCCCGAAGGTGGTGAATATGAAATACCTTTTACCTGTAAAGCGAAGAAATTTGCAGAGGGTGGTCTGGTTGAAGATAGGTATATTCCTTTAAAAGGGTTGAGATATAATATGGGTACCAATTACGGAGGGCTGACAAGAGTCGTAAAAGATGGCGATAAGGTTGGGTTTTATAAATTTGTAATAGAAGGCATTCCGCGCTTTAATATGAAAGCGGATCCTGTATGGTATTGTGGTATTTACACTCCGGATGCAGATTTACTTTTCGGACCTGAGCCGGAGCCTATTTATAAGCAACTGTTTGAACAACCGCAAACAGAGGGTGAGGATTATTTTATGTATTCGGTAGTCTTTATGTCTACAGGCACATTTGCTGAATAAACTCTAAAATAATATTTGAAATATACCTGAACCGTGTCAGGATTTGGTAAAGCAGCGAGAGTATATTAGCGGATGCATCAAGAGTTGTGGGTGAATCTTATATTTAAGAATATTAAATGTTTTTCTTCTTTATAAACCAAATATGATTTTTTCGCTTCGTCTATAAACAGAGAAATCAAAACATGAAATTTCTGTAATCCGAGCTAATGGTGGCATTAGTATCTGTAAATGACATAGAATGATGCGATTGAATAAAGTAATCTTATCTGTAATCAGCTATATTGTAGTAGGCAGTTTTCAAACAGTCGTATGGGGACAAACCATTAGCGGCAAGATAATAGACAGTGAACAGCGCCCCATAGAGGGGGCAACCATTGTATTGCAAACGGTAGACTATATTTATATAGATGCGTCGATATCAAACGCTGACGGTATATTCACTTTGAATGGCCAACAAGAAAAATACCGCTTGATTATCCAACATCTTTTATTTCATACGAAGCAAGTAACCGGCAATGGGAAAAATGCCGGGACTATTCAGTTGCAGCCTCAGGATTATGCCTTGGATGAAGTGGTGGTAAAGGCGGAACGCCCATTTGTAAAAGTGGAGAATGGACGTTTAGGTTATAATCTCGCTGTTTTATCTGAAAAGCAAGTAGTGAATAATGCCTATGAAGCATTGATGAGGTTACCGGGAGTGCAAGAAAGTAAGGGGGTGTTGACTCTGGTCGGTGCAGGAAATCTGACTGTAATCCTGAATGGAAAACCTACCACAATGGATGTCGGGCAGCTTGAAACTCTTTTGCGTAATACTCCGGTAAACAGGGTGGAGAAAGTGGAAGTAATGTATAGTGCCCCCCCTGAATATCATGTACGGGGAGCGGTTATCAATGTTGTTTTAAAACGCTCGAATGACTATTCTTTTCAAGGAGAAGTAAGTGCTGATTATAAGAATCAATATTTTAATAGCGGTGGCATGAAAGGGAATTTCCGTTTATCGACACCCAAAATGGCTTTTGATGTGATGTATGGAGCGAATGATGTGAAGAATATGGAATATATAGACCTCGATTCCAGGCATGCACTGAAGAATGAACGGTACGATATCAGCCAGAATGAGCAATTACGCAGTAAGTATTGGAATCACAATTTCAGAACTGCGTTTGAGTATAATTTCAATGACAATCATACGATTAATGTGATATATACAGGTAGCTATAGCCCCGATCAGTATAATAGCAGCGAAACGACAGGGAATTATCAAACCAGTAATGTGGATAAATATCTTGATACGCGGATGAATAATGTCACATTGCAGTATCATTCAGGATTTGGACTTGAAATAGGTGGTGATTATACGCATTATAAATCCGACAATCATCAAAGTCTTTATGCCGACTATCAGGATGGCAGGCAAAGCAGTTTTTCAATGGTTGGCGGACAAAGAATAGATCGCTATTCTATTTATGCAGATCAAAAACATTCATTATCTAAAGGATGGAGTTTAGGATATGGGGTATCCTATCGGTTTGCAAAAGATCGTGATTTTCAGACTTATGATAAGGTAGTGGGGGATATTCATACTCAGAATATGTACTCTGATCTGAAAGAACAGACTACTAATTTTTATGTGTCACTCAGTAAAAACTACGAGACAGGAGTTTCGTTCTCTGTATCGGCTACGGGAGAATACTATACTATCGGCAATTATCATAAATGGGCGGTTTATCCACAGGCATCGCTAACTTACTTTAAAACGCCAAAGCATACATTCCAATTCTCCTTATCTACAGATAAGACGTATCCGGGCTATTGGGATATGCAATCGTCTGTTAGTTATCTCAACGGGTACACTGAACTGCGGGGAACGCCGGGATTGAAACCTATGACTAATTACAATCTGAACGGGAGTTATATCTTGAAGCAAAAATATATTTTTAACCTGTTCTTTATGCATACTCCAGATTACTTTATACAAACTCCTTATCAATCTACCGACAGACTGGCGTTAATTTATAAAAGCAGAGATTATGAGCAATAAAATTTATCCTATCGGCATTCAGAATTTCGAAAAGATTCGTAATGACGGCTATTTATATATTGATAAAACGGCATTGATGTATCAAATGGTAAAGACCGGGAGTTATTACTTTTTGAGTCGTCCGCGCCGTTTTGGCAAAAGTCTGCTTATTTCTACGCTTGAAGCCTACTTTCAAGGAAAGCGGGAACTCTTTGAAGGACTGGCTATGGAGAAGCTGGAAAAAGATTGGGTAAAATATCCTGTATTACATCTTGATCTTAATACGGAAAAATACGATACTCCGGAAAGTTTGGAGAATAAACTGAATGGGGCGTTGGTGGAATGGGAGAAGATATATGGCGAAGAGCCCTCGGAGAAATCTTTAGCGATGCGTTTTGAGGGGATTATTAAGCGTGCCTGTCAGCAAGAGGGGCAAAGTGTGGTGATCCTGGTGGATGAGTATGATAAGCCAATGCTGCAGGCTATTGGTGATGATGTTTTGCAAAAGAGTTTCCGCAATACATTGAAAGCCTTCTACGGCGCATTGAAAAGTCAGGACGGCTGTATCAAATTTGCTTTGTTGACGGGAGTTACCAAGTTCGGTAAAGTGAGTGTGTTCAGTGATTTGAATAACCTGAATGACATTTCAATGTGGAATAAGTATATAGATATTTGTGGTGTGAGCGAACAGGAACTATACGATAATCTGGATGCCGAGCTTCATGAGTTTGCCAATGTGCAGGGAGTGACGTATGAAGAGATATGTGCCCGGTTGAAAGAAATGTATGATGGTTATCATTTCACGCACAATTCCAAAGGAATGTACAATCCCTTCAGTCTGCTTTTGGCTTTTGATAGGAATGAGTTTAAAAGCTACTGGTTTGAAACAGGTACTCCCACTTATTTGGTGGAATTGCTGAAGAAACACCATTACGACCTTCATCGGATGGCTCATGAAGAAACCGATGAACAGGTACTGAACAGTATAGACTCTGAATCTACCAATCCTATTCCGGTAATCTATCAGAGCGGGTACCTTACCATTAAAGGGTATGATGAGCGTTTTGGAATATATCGTTTAGGTTTTCCTAATCGTGAAGTGGAGGAAGGATTTATCCGTTTTCTGCTTCCTTATTATGCGAACGTGGATAAAGTGGAATCTCCCTTTGAAATTCAGAAATTCGTTCGTGAGGTACGTGCTGGTGATTACGAATCTTTTTTCCGTCGTCTGCAAAGTTTCTTTTCTGATATTCCATACGAGCTTGCCCGCGAATTGGAGTTACATTATCAGAATGTACTTTATATTGTATGTAAACTGGTTGGTTTTTATGTAAAAGCGGAATATCATACGAGTGAAGGCCGTGTGGATATGGTATTGCAGACTGACAAGTTCATTTACATTATGGAATTTAAACTGAATGGAACGGCGGAAGAAGCTTTACAGCAGATCAATGACAAGCACTATGCCCGACCATTTGAAATGGATTCACGAAAACTTTTTAAGATTGGTGTGAATTTCAGTGCTGAAACGAGAAATATAGAGAAGTGGTTGGTCGAAAATTGATAACCTTTGAAGTCGGTGGAAAGAATAAATCGCAGAAGCAGGTGCATGATGTGGAGAATGTGTATGTTGTGAAAGATGATATTGAGTATGGAATACGAAATGTGATTCCTCTTTGGGTATTTGTTTCTTTATATTGAGATAATATGTATATTTGTACGATGTGAACTTAAACAGATTGAAATATGAGTGGCAAGATTTACCCTATCGGTATACAGAATTTTGAAAAAATTCGTAAAGGTGGCTATTTTTATATTGATAAAACTGCATTGATGTATAAGTTGGTGAAGAGTGGCAGTTACTTTTTCCTTTCCCGCCCCCGCCGTTTTGGGAAGAGCCTGCTGATTTCCACGCTCGAAGCCTATTTTGAGGCGAAACGGGACTTGTTTGAAGGCTTGGCGGTGGAAACTTTGGAAAAAGACTGGGTGAAACGTCCTGTGTTGCATCTGGACTTGAATATCGGGAAATATGATACGCCGGATAGTCTGGACAAGATACTGAATGAAACGCTTGATTACTGGGAGTCACTTTACGGAACGCGTTCTGCCGAAACGACCCTTGCCTTGCGCTTTGCAGGAGTTGTGGGACGGGCCTATGAGCAAAGTGGTGAGCGTGTAGCCATTCTCATCGACGAATATGACAAACCCTTGCTCCAAGCTATCGGCAACGAGGAACTGCAACGCGAATTCCGCAACACTCTGAAACCTTTCTATGGCGTACTGAAAACCATGGACGGCTGCATCAAGTTTGCCTTGCTGACGGGAGTGACTAAGTTTGGCAAAGTCAGTGTGTTCAGTGACCTGAACAATCTGAATGATATCTCCATGGACGAGCCGTTTATTTCCATCTGTGGAATTACTGAAAAGGAGATACATCTTAATTTTGAAGAAGACCTGCACGAATTGGCAGCCGCGCAGAAAATGACGTATCAGGAAGTGTGCAATGAACTGAAAGCGTGCTATGACGGTTATCACTTTACAGAAAATACGGACGGCATCTACAATCCTTTCAGTTTGCTGAATACATTCTTTAAGATGAAATTCGGCAACTATTGGTTTGAAACCGGAACGCCTACTTACCTTGTGGAGTTGCTGAGACGCAATCATTACAATTTGGAGCGCATGGCGCATGAAGAAACGGATGCTGATGTGCTGAACTGTATTTATGGCGACAACGAACCCATACCGGTTATTTTCCAAAGCGGTTATCTCACGATAAAGGGGTATGATAAACGTTTCGGGCTTTACCGTCTCGGTTTTCCGAATCGGGAAGTGGAAGAGGGATTTATCAAGTTCCTTATTCCTTATTATACACGCTTCAATAAGATTGAAGCGCCGTTTGAGATACAAAAATTTGTCCGTGAGATAGAGATGGGCCAACCTAACGCTTTCTTTAAGAGGCTGCAAAGCTTTTTTGCCGACACACCTTATGAATTGGTGAAAGACTTGGAATTACATTACCAAAATGTGCTGTTTATCGTCTTCAAACTGGTGGGTTTCTACACACAGGCGGAGTATCACACTTCGGAAGGGAGGGTGGATCTGGTAGTGAAGACTGCCGATTACATTTACGTCATGGAATTCAAACTGGAAAGTACTGCAGAAGAAGCTTTGCAGCAAATAGAAGAAAAACAGTATGCTCTTCCTTTTGAGGCAGACCCGAGGAAATTATTCAAAATAGGTGTGAACTTCAGTAATAAAACAAGGAATATAGAGAAGTGGATTATTGAATGACAGATTTGTGTAGTTCGCGTTCTTTTATTCTGTTTTGACACTATCTTAGTGTGGATTGGAGTGGAGAGTCCTTTTATATTTCATCTTTGTTGTGTGTTAAGTTAACGTAAGTTCCTAATTTCTAATTCCCAAAATTAGAAAAAAATGGTATCGGACAAAAACAAAATGGAAGAATTAAAAAATAAAAAAAAGAAAAGTCGGAAAAACCGGCCCGAATACTTGACTTCGCCTTTCGGATGTCGTATCTTTGCAGGGTAGTTGATAATAGAGAATTCATACGACTTGTTTTCTAAGATAATAACAGACAAAAAATAAGAAAGGCGGTAATTTCAATAGGAAGTTATCGCCTTTTTTGTTGATATTTATTGGATTCGGACTTAAAAGAGGCTTTTTACGTTTTTAATAAACGTTGAGCACATTCTTTAAAAACGTTCCTGTTATTCTTTAAAAACGAATAACAAGAAGCTTAATAAAGCAAAAATGCCTGCGATTTGTCTATATTTGAGACTGTGATAAGAACCTTTGGTATTCTGTTAATATGCTTCGTTTGGTAAATTTTTTGTACGATGATGCTTGAAAATACCATTCTAAATATATGAATATTTAAAAATTGATAGTAAATGGGTGCAGAAGGAGTAATAAATCATAGAAATAATGATTATCTTTGTGATGTTTCATTGCTAATAAAGAATACTTTTATGGATTTTAGTGTTAAGGATAAAATAGAGTATATTGTAGCTCTGATCAGTGAGTTTGCTAAGCTACATTCGCTTGCTCCCAGCCAGGCATATCGTTATCTGGATCGGTATAAAGCTATTGATTTCATAGATAAACACTATGGTATTGCTCATACACAACGTTTTGAGGATGTAATATCAGATATTACGGCTTATTGTCAACGTTTTGGAGGGGCAATAAAATGATTCTTTATCATGGTACAACGGTAGATATTAAGGAAATTGATCTTCAAAAATCAAAACCTAATAAAGACTTTGGAAAAGGGTTTTATCTTTCAGCTGAAAAAGAGCAGGCTATTGCTATGGCTGATTATAAAGCTGAACAGATAGATGGAGTGCCGGTCGTTAATGCTTTTGAATTTGACGAAGCTTGTTTGCATGATTCCTCCTTAAAAGTGAAAGCCTTTAGTGAATACGATAATGAATGGGCGGATTTTATATTTGCTAACCGCAACAATCCTACATCAGCAAACGTTCACGACTATGATATTGTAATCGGACCGATAGCTAATGATCGTGTAGGAATTCAGATACGTAGATATATGGATAGAGAAATTGATTTGCCTACGTTTATTGAACGGCTGAAATATATGAAAGGAATGACTATTCAATATTATTTTGGAACTGAACGAGCAATTTGTTTACTGAAGAGAATATGAATGAGGTAGATTATGCGATAGAAGGTTTAGCAAAAGACCTTGTTTTATTGTTAATGGAAGATTTCGGTATGGATATGAAATCTGCATTGCGTACTCTGTATACATCGGATACGTATGCAAAATTGCAGGATGCTAAAACCGGACTTTATTTTCAGAGTCCTCGCTATGTGTATGACTTTTTGAGGAATGAAGTTAAAACTGGTAAAATGTCATAGCTGACAGAAGCTATATATTATTATGGATTCGCCCCGCCAATTCTTTACAAAGAGAATTGGCGGGGCGAATCCATTATTAATCAGTAAAGACTCATTACCCGGCATATGCTGCCTCGTGCACATCTGCCACCGCCCGTCCGCTCGGATCATTTTTCCCTTGCAACGTGGCATCCCAGGCAAGTGCTTCAGCAGTAGAGCAAGCCACGCTCGGCACACTGGGCACGCTTCGGGCAGCCGACTGACTGGGGAAGTGTTCTTCGAAAATGCTACGATAGTAATATTCCTCCTTATTCTGTGGTGGATTGATGGGAAACCGTTCGGCGGCATGTTCCATCTGATGGTCGGTGACGGCGGCAGAAGTAATGGCTTTCAATGTATCAATCCAATTGTAACCGACGCCATCGGAAAATTGCTCTTTTTGTCGCCAGGCAACACTCTGAGGCAGCATATCCTGAAAAGCTTCGCGCACAATGCGCTTTTCCACTTCTTTGCCCGGACACATCTTGACGGCAGGGCTGAGGTTCATTGCCACATCCAGGAATTCTTTATCGAGGAAGGGAACACGACCTTCCACACCCCAGGCAGAAAGGCTCTTATTCGCACGCAGACAGTCGTACAGGTGCAATTTGGAGAGCTTACGGATCGTCTCTTCGTGGAAAGCCTGCGGTGTGGGGGCTTTGTGGAAGTATAGATAACCACCGAAAACCTCGTCAGCACCTTCACCACTAAGCACCATCTTGATGCCCATAGACTTGATGACACGTGCCAACAGGTACATCGGTGTGGAAGCACGAACAGTGGTAACATCGTATGTTTCGATAAAGTAGATGACATCACGCAAGGCATCGAGCCCTTCCTGAATGGTATAATTGATTTCATGGTGAACAGTGCCGATATATTCCGCCACTTCACGGGCTTTAATCAAGTCCGGTGCACCGCGCAGACCGATGGCGAAGGAGTGGAGTTGAGGCCACCAGGCTTCGCTCTGGTTATCAGTTTCAATACGCTTGCGGGCATACTTCTTGGCAATGGCGGAGATGACGGAAGAGTCGAGGCCACCACTTAGCAGAACACCGTAAGGAACATCGGACATTAACTGGCGTTGCACGGCAGCTTCAAGGGCGAGTTTTACGCTGTTGATTTCTGGTTGGGTAGCCCGGCGGGCGGTGGTGTCATTGGCTTTGACGGCGGCATAATCGGTCCAGGGGCGTTGATACCAACGATGCATTTTCCCTTCACGTTCCCAGAAGTAATGTCCGGGCAGAAAAGGCTCGTAGGTATCACAGAAACCTTCGAGAGCTTTCAGTTCGCTACTGACGTAGATATGTCCCTGGTCGTCACGACCGATATAAAGAGGGATTACCCCGATAGGGTC
>OHJS01001073.1_pt1 | contig 15104 bp, 12 predicted proteins | sample 1568661 | NCBI WGS metagenome assembly OHJS01 (sample SAMEA3879603, study PRJEB24766) | human gut metagenome | biome: human-associated habitat; feature: feces | place: USA | collected 1985/1987 | reverse complement strand
ACACTTTCTATGCAGCGGGAGGATTTGTCCAAAATTGCCGTTTCGAGAGACATACCACAGGTACTAACCAACCATATATGCTGGTACATCCCAAAGGGTTGATATTCGAAGATTGTTATAAGCAGGGGGACGGTTTTGGGTATGCTTCAAGTATTGACGAAAGCAGGAACCTTTATGAAGCGCGCAATTATATTCCGTTCGATTATACCAATGACCGCGAGTGTATGACTCTTGATGGTGGTAGTGGCGGATATTACGGACCTATAAAATCCGTCGAGGGTAATATAATTACTATCCCAGAAGATGTGGAAACTAATCAATGGACTGAAAACCACTGGAATGGCGGAGGAGTCTATATTATTAACGGGACGGGAGCCGGGCAGTTCAGACGTATCCGCAGCCATACTCTGACAAAAATTGGATCAGCCGTTTCTTGTACAACCGGATGCCACATCTGAAATAAGTGTTACCACCGTAAGGCATCATTTGTATTTCATCAATAATGAGGCAGTCGATGTAGGAGCTTATCAGTTGTATGGCTCTGTACAGAATTGTGTGATTTCCGGTATGACGATGACACGGTGTAACGGAATTGTAGGCAGAGGATCGCTGTTGTATCGGGGGAAACAGCCTGAGTGGTATATCGATATCGTCAATTGCCGTCTTAAGGAGGGTAATTACAGTCATTGGTTCGGTATTGATGACAGAGGGCATTCCGGTCACCAAAGTATAAATCTAATCGGCAGCGGAGGAACTGGTATGAGCATAGGCACTGTTATCAGGAGGAATGTGCTTAGTGAATATAGTTATATCCGTACTTCCCCGGGAGCCAATCCGGATGCAGTAACGGACGTTATAATCGAAGACAACTCGTTTGATATCGCAAAGAATGCCATATTGTTGGGTGGAAATGCCACTAATACGTCTGGTGTTCTGATTCATAACAACAGATACAATGAGGTAGACAAAAGATTGGAAACCAATGTTAATAAAGATAGTTACCTTGTCATCGATGACAACCTTTGAGGATATTTTTCCGATGCGGACGACCTTTGAGGATAACAAAGTTTCTAATCAGGGTCCGATAATACGAAAACGATTATGATAATAAAGAATATAGCGAAAAACAGAACTTTTACAAATGTAGTATTGAATGCGGACTATGTGGTAGCTGGAGGTGGACTTACGGGGGTGTGCAGTGCAATTGCCGCCGCCCGTGAAGGACTTAGGGTTGTCCTTATACAGGATCGTCCCGTACTTGGAGGCAATGCTTCCAGTGAAGTTCGCCTTTGGGCACTAGGTGCCACTTCACACATGGGTAACAACAACCGGTGGTCACGTGAAGGAGGTATCATCGACGAAATCCTTGTAGAAAATGTATACCGCAATAAGGAGGGGAATCCTGTGCTTTTTGACATGGTGCTGATGGATAAGGTATTGACAGAAAAGAATATCACCTTGCTTCTTAACACAACCTTATATAAGGTTGATAAGAGCAATGATCGGAACATATCTTCTGTCACAGCTATAAATTCGCAGAACGGGACAGAATACTCTATTTCAGGACAGATGTTTGCAGACTGTACCGGAGATGGTACGTTAGGTTATCTTGCCGGAGCATCATTCAGAATGGGGGCGGAAGACAGAACTGTGTATGGTGAAGAATTTGCACCAGACAAGCAAGAGTATGGAGAATTGCTCGGGCACAGCATATTGTTCTATATCAAGGACATTGGCAAGCCGGTGGAATATACCGCTCCAAACTTTGCGTTAAAGGATGTCGAAACATTGATACCGAAGTTACAGAATCCAAATTATTTCAATGTAAATCAATTGGGTTGTAAATATTGGTGGCTTGAGTATGGTGGACGCCTCGATACTATTCTGGACACGGAGGAAATCAAATATGAATTATGGAAAGTTGTCTATGGTGTCTGGGATTATATAAAGAATTCAGGAAAATTTCCTCAGGCAAAGACCCTGACACTTGAATGGGTGGGGCTTTTCCCGGGTAAACGTGAAAGTCGCAGGTTCAACGGTCTTTATACTCTGACGCAGCAGGATGTTATCAACCAGTCAACCCACTATGATGCGGTGGCATATGGTGGATGGGCAATTGATCTTCATCCTGCGGATGGTGTGTATGCTGGAGGAAATGGCTGTCATCAGTGGCACAGCAAAGGTGTCTATCAGATTCCTTACCGTTGCTATGTAACTCCGGACCTTGATAACCTTTTCGTGGGTGGACGCATCATTTCCTCAAGCCACGTGGCAAACGGTACTACTCGTGTCATGTGTACGTCGGCTCTCGGTGGAGAAGTCATTGGGCGTGCCGCGTCAATTTGTCTTTCAAAAGGATATAAGCCAATAGACCTTGTTGATAGGGACAGGATAGGTTTGTTGCAATCACTTCTTGTTAAAAACGGGAACTTTATACCGGGTATTGCTGTGGCGGTTGAGGACAATCTTGCCGACTCTGCGGAAATATCGGTGTCATCTGTGCTTGAACTTGACGATTTGCCAGCCGACGGTACCTGGTTTGGATTAGATTATCCTATAGCTCAACTCATACCGGTGAATGGTAAAGTGCCGGTGGTTAGGATGAATGTAAAGGCAGATAATGCAACAAGGCTTGTTATGGAGTTGAGAAGTTCATCCAAGAGTGAGAACTACACTCCGGATACTATTGATGCAGTTCTAGAATTCGATTTGAAAAAAGATGAGAATGAGATTGTTGCAGACTTTTCCTATTCATACGCGACTCCGCGTTATGCTTTTATCTGCCTGATGAAAAATCCTGAGATTTCAGTACCGATGAGCGGGCGGTTAGTCACAGGATTGACTGCCGTATATAACTACATAAACCCTGCCGTGTCGAATTTCGGAAAGCAGGTTCCACCTGAAGGAATAGGGGTGGAGGAATTTGAATTCTGGTGTCCGAAACGTCGTCCGGAGAGCAAGAATATAGCGATGTCGTTTGCCCCGTCTCTTGCGTCTTTCAACTCGGAAAATTTGAGGAATTCTTATTACCGTCCGTATATAGGTACTAATGCCTGGGTAGCAGCTTTCGATGATGCAAGACCTGAAGTATGTTTCAAGTGGAATGGGAGGAAACAAATTAAAACCATTATCTTGTACTTCGATACCGATACGGATCAGGCAATGGAGACCGTCCAGATGGGGCATTTCGATGCTTGTGTCCCGACTTGTTACAGGGAGTACATAATCCGGAATTCAGAGGGTAAGGAACTTTATCATATTACTGGCAATCATCAGACACTCAATGTGCTTGAACTTGATCAGCCGGTGACGACCGACGCCATTTATGTCAACTTTGTCCGTCCTTGCGGTGATGTCTGCCCGGGGCTTATGGGAGTGTATGTGTGTTAAGATAACACTGATAATAAATAAACTGAAATGAATATACTTGATTACATAACCATTATCCTATTTTCGATAGGAGTGTTGATTACAGGAGTGTCTTTTTCCAAGACGGGAAAGGATATGAAAAGTTTTTTCTCAGGTGGCGGCAACGTACCGTGGGGAATGAGTGGACTTTCATTGTTCATGGGATTTTTCTCGGCAGGAACTTTCGTCGTGTGGGGGTCGATAGCCTATTCGTATGGAATGGTATCAATCATTATCCAGCTTACAATGGCTGTTGCCGGGTATGCTGTAGGCACATGGATTGCTCCCCGATGGCATCGTACTCACAGTCTCACGGCTGCCGAATACATAACGGGCCGTCTTGGTGTCAAGACGCAGAAGACATATACCTATATTTTTTTGGCCGTGTCGGTTTTTACTACGGGGTCGTTTCTTTATCCCGTAGCTAAAATAGTCGAAGTTACTACGGGTATTCCTCTGACCACAGCTATCTTCGCTTTAGGGGCATTCAGCATGGTTTATGTTGCTCTCGGAGGTTTGCGAGGAGTGGTTGTGACTGATGTCCTTCAGTTTGTAATTCTTTTTGCGGCAGTAGTGATAGCTGTTCCGCTTGCTTTCGACAAGATTGGTGGAGTCGGTACATTTTTCGAAAAGGTTCCGGAAGGATTTTTCGAACTCTTTGAAGGTGAGTACACTCCCGGGTTCGTGATAGCCTTTGCTATCTATAATATGTTTTTCCTCGGAGGCAACTGGGCTTATGTTCAGAGGTATACTTCAGTAAAAACGGAAAGGGATTCACGGAAAACAGGTTGGCTTTTCGGGGTGCTCTACACAATCAGTCCGATTCTGTGGATGTTGATACCCATGATTTACCGAGTTTATAATCCGTCATTGTCGGGTCTTGAAAACGAAGGGGCATATCTTCTGATGTGCAAGGAAGCCATGCCCGACGGATTGCTTGGTTTAATGCTCGGAGGAATGATTTTCGCAACGGCGAGCTCTCTCAATGCCACTCTGAATATATCGGCAGGTGTGGTTACCAACGACATATTCAAGAGAATGCGTCCTGATGCTTCTGAAAAGACATTAATGAACGTGGCGAGGATTTCCACATGGGGATTCGGAATAATGGCTATTATTGTAGCGCTTCTGATACGCTCTATGGGAGGTATTGTAAACGTTGTAATCAGCGTGGCGGCATTGACGGGAGTTCCGGTTTACCTTCCTGTAATATGGTCTTTGTTCTCAAAACGGCAAACTGCGCGTACGATACTTTCAGCGACATTTATAAGCCTTGCCATTAACTTGATATTCAAATTTGTGACTCCGCATTTCGGCTTGGCTCTCGATAGGACATGGGAAATGATAGTCGGTACCGCGGTTCCTGTGATACTGCTTGCCGGGATTGAGGTGGTGCTGAAGGCAAAAGAATTCATCGCTCCGGAATATATGGCCTATATTTCAGGACGGAATGTAAGGATGCGTCAGGAAAACGCAGGCGATACTGAAGAGTCTAAACGGACTGACAGGTTTACACAGAAAGTGTTGGGCATTGGTCTCGGACTGTCCGGTGTGCTTATTACAGTTCTCGGTTTCATTGCGGAGGAAAACATTGTCGTACCTGTCGCTGTTGGCTTAGTTGTGACATTGATAGGAATATATTTGCTTATTTTATCATTGCGCCGTCTGCTTTAGAAGCCTTTTAATTTTTCTTCCTATTGATAGCGTGGGCTCGATATGAGCATTATATTTATTCGATTGAATAATAGAACATAGCGATAAAAATTTTAAGTTTATAATAGCAAATTATAACTTTTGAACGATTATCGCTATGTTCACAGAGCCTAAAGTTATGATTCAAGCTGTATCTGATTATCATCGATTAAATAAACTCCCCGTTTTCGTTGATCTTTACTTTCACTTCCTTTTCGCCTTGCTCCAATTCTATCCAGTAGTAGTTTCCGGTAGGAGTTTCAACATATTCGGCATCATCCACTACATAACCGCTATATTGTGAGGCATTAATGGCCTCTGTCACTTTAATCGGGAGTACATATACATCCCATGAGGTTGAAATCCATTCATAGCTTATGTTGAACAATACTTCTTTGCTTTGGTTTTCATGTACGATGTCCACTTCGATCATACCTTTTTCCTGTTCAATCTCAATAATGCGGGCATTGGGATAATTCTTCTGTATGAATTCCGTTACGGCAGTAACCGTACTCGACGGGGCATCCGGTAGCAATGATTCGTTATTGCCATCACCGTCATCATTCACGGCTTTAATGAGGATGCCGTCTGCTGAATAATGCAGATCCATATCTATATCCTGTGCCGATTCCACTTCTATGATGTAGATGATCTCTTTCTCAGTTCCGGCACGTTCAATACGCTCCACTTCGTTATCTCTCTTCCAGGAGGCGTATTCGCTGCTTTCAAAAGAGGTCTTTATTGCTTGCGGAATATCGCTATATGGCATTTCAGTTTCAGTCATGTACCATGAACCATCTGCCGTATACCAGGCTTCCGTTTTATACCCGTTGTCGCTCTTGTTGTTGAATTCCGCTTTGTAGTATTGTCCTTGTGAGACAGTTTTTGTTTCCCAACTCAGATTAGCGGTGTTGGAGAAACTGCTGTCGAATGCATTGCGTACGGCTTCAGGAACTTTAGAGTTTGGAAGATCGTCATCATCATCGTTGCAACCTTGCAGGCTTAACATGCCCATCGCCAATAGAGCTAGATACATTTTCAGTTTCATAGTTACTTGTTTTTTTAGAGTTTACTAATATTATTGTTTTCTTTGACTATTGCTGATTGTATTGCAAAGATGGCGGGCAATTCTGGAAGAAATTGGGAATTTGACTCCAAAAGTGGATAATAAATTCTATATTTGCGATTTTAACATTAAAAAGAGCAGATTACTAATGAACTTATACTAATATGGTACAGGAATTGGAAAAACGCACCCGTATTGACGTAGCCGATGTGCTGCGCGGACTCGCCGTTATGGGCATCATTGTATTACATTCCATTGAACACTTTAATTTCTATTCATTTCCCGATACGAGCACTCAGAGCGCGTGGCTTAACTTTTCAGATAAAGCCATTTGGGACGGACTCTTTTTCATGTTCGGAGGAAAGGCTTATGCTGTGTTTGCCCTGCTTTTTGGGTTTAGTTTCTTTATTCAGGATAATAATCAGCGTATGCGTGGCAATGATTTTCGTTTGCGTTTCTGCTGGCGATTGATATTATTATTCATTCTTGGTAATATAAATGCGGCCTTTTTCACGGCTGAAGTATTGGTGCTCTATTCTTTAGTCGGATTCATTTTACCACTTACCTGCCGACTGAAAGATAAATGGCTGCTTATTCTGGCATGTGTGCTTCTGATACAGCCATTGCCACTTTATTATGTGATAAATGCCTGTGTAGATCCTTCTTTTGTGACTCCTTCTATTCCGACAGGTAGTTACTGGGGAGCGGCTTTCCAGGTGCAGAGTCACGGTACATTTCTTGAAACCCTGCGTGTGAATTTGTGGGAAGGGCAGATTGCCAGTCTTGCATGGGCTTGGGACCATGGACGTGTGTTTCAGACTGCTGCTCTTTTCCTGTTCGGCTTGTTGATAGGACGTCGGGGACTTTTCCTGAAGGAGAATCTGAAGTTCTGGAATAAGGTACTTTGTGGTGCTCTTATCGCTTTTTTCCCTCTGTATGGATTGGGCAATATGTTACCGGATTTCATTGCTAATAAGTCTATTCTCACCCCCTTGTTACTTATCATAACTTCCCTGTCCAAGTTTGCATTTATGCTGATATTGGTGTCGGGTGTTATCTTTGCTTTCTATCGGACAAACCTGCACGACTGGTTGATGAAGATTACTCCTTACGGTAAGATGAGCCTTACAAATTATATTACCCAGAGTATCATTGGTTCGTTGTTGTTCTATAATTGGGGACTTGCGCTTCACTCTCAGTTGGGTATAACAGCCAGCTTTCTGGTAGGAGTGGTGCTCTTCATCGTGCAGCTCGCTTTCTGCCGGTGGTGGATGAGCCGTCATGCGCACGGGCCGCTGGAATATTTGTGGAAGCGGGCGACTTGGTTGAAATAAAGTATCATTTTACACCTGCTATTTTTGAGAAAATGTTCTTTCCGTTCTTTCAGATCTCTCTGAATTCCCTGTTCATCGGCATTACGGCTGAAACTTCCAACCTTATAGTTGCTTCAGGTATCTTTCAGCTGAAACACCGATGAACAGGGGGACCGGGGAAAACTGAAGGCTGAAAGAGGAAAAAGAACACTTAAATGTATTGAATAGTATCTGAAAACAAGTAATGATGTGATCCGGAACAAGTAATGTTGAGAATGATTACATTGCTTGTTCTTATCCACAACAAGCAATGTAATTTCAGGCAAGTCCGATTCCGCATTTAGTGTAGCTTGCAAGTGAAAAAACGACCGAATAGCTGTATGCTAATAAGAGTCGTGTTTTCTTATGGTTTTACAAAAGTGATGCTGAACTATAGAATTTAGAGTAATAATTATTATAAAAAGAGTATTTATTTCTGTTTGTAAAACATTAATTGGTTGATAGATAGGTGGTTGTGAATTTGATGCTTGCGTCTCAATTTTGTAAGGGCATATTTGTCTGTAAATAATGTTCTACCTTTGTTCCGACAAAATAAATGAAATCAGAATATGAAAAACACATGTTTTGGGATGATAATAATATTTGCTCTAACATCTATCATGAAATCTATCATATACGCAACGATGTAAATAGTGAAACAGATTGGGATTCTAAGTTGCAAAATTTAAATAGTATAAGATATTTTGATACTCCTCCTGATAATTTGATGAATTATTTAAGAGCATTACATATAGAAGAATACAACTCCTCACACTCTAGTGGAACGAGTTTGGATGAATATATTAAACAGAACTTATGGTTGCTACTACTTTGCCTCCGGAGTATTATTTAAATGATATTAATGCCTATACAAATGAAATTGAAACAGTTAAAAATGTTACGGATTCATATAGCATTGAAAGAGAGTATGGGTTGTGGTTACATCAACAAAAATATAAAATAGCAATAGAAGAATATAAATAAATTATAGATTATGAAATATATTATTTGCATATTAATTTCGTTCACATTTTCTACTTTGTGTTTATCTCAAAATGAATTAAAGGTGCATGTGTCTTATTTAAAAGAGAAACAGTTTTTACTTATAAAAGTAAAAAACGAAAGTAGCAGCAAATCATTTGGACTATTTAATGGTCGTATTGGCACGAATGAGTTTGATGGTAGTATTATTTACATTAGGGAAAGCCCGCAAAGTCCTTTTTCTGATGACGCGATGTTTTTGATGTGGGAATATGATGAAAAAGCAGATACTTTAAAGAAATATCGTTCTATGAGTTGGATGAATCCAAATGAAGAAAAATGTTTTGGCATTACTCTAAAGAATAAAGAAAAGTGGTTGAATGCAAAAAGTATAGTTGTAACAACTAAATTATCTATTAGGATAATTAAAGAGGGAGATGCTTCAGTGGTAGGAAAAATTAAGTGCTTTGAAACTCTTGTAAATATACGATAATTAGGTGAAAACTATTATTATTAGCATGCTGTTTTGTGTAACATATTTGCATGCACAGACGAATTATTATACCACTACCAAGACATTTAATGAGAACGGTTACACTTATCAGTGCGATGTAGCTGCTTCTAGATTTGTTTCACTTTATAATAAGAACAATAAATGGATAAATATTTATCCGGTCTATAAAGATACAGGCAAAAGTTTTGTACAAGATGAAGCCGGTGATGGCATTAAGCTGCTTGAAAGTGACACTTGGACACGTTCTAAACGTTTTTCTATTGTCAATTCCGCATTCTCTGCTAGTGAGAAACAGAGAATAAAGGGGCATGACTTTACTATAATAATGTATATAAATTCAGGTACTGGTAAAGTTGATGAAGTAAGCTTTGAGTTTCCAAATTTTAGACCTTACGCCACTATTCCCGTTTCTGTTTATCGTAGGATTGAAACCGAAATAAAGGAAAATATCTGGTACACTCCGACTACCGTGGGAAAGAAATTGAATTATATCTTTTATTGGTGGGCGCAAGAACCTAAATAGTAAGTCATTTAATTAATAATCGTCTGTGCGTATGAATTTGCTAATAAGAACTTTAATTGTTTCTATTTGTATCTTATTCTATGTGTCATATTTGCATGCACAGACGAACTATTATACCACTACTAAAACATTCAACGAGAGTGGTTATACTTATCAGTGTGACATACCCTCATATAACTTGGTTATACTTTACAATAAGAGTAATTCAAGTACTGCTAAAGTGGATGAAGTAAGGACGTAGGGAAAAAACTAAGTTATATCTTTTATTGGTGGGCACAAGAGTCTAAATGGTTAGTCGTTCTCTTCCTGTCATTTTGTACAGATAGAAAATCATTCTGTTTATTTCCTGTTTGCCTGAGAATGTCTTTCTTTGTAAAATCGAATAATAAAGCCAAATACTATGAGCAGAAAGCACTTTCTCGGAATCCTCCTTTTCTTATTGACCACTTGGGTTGTACAAGCTCAGGAAACAGAACGCCAATATCTTTCCGGCACCGGGCTGGGCAACACGGTGACCTGGCAATTCCGCGTCTCCGAAGGCCGGAACAGCGGACGCTGGAGTAAAATAGAAGTCCCTTCGCAATGGGAATTGCAAGGCTTCGGCGAATACACCTACGGCCGTTGGTATAAAAAGCCGGGCGTGAAGAACCCTTCGATGGAAGAAGGTACATACAAACGTTCTTTCCGCGTACCCCGCAACTGGCAGGGACAGAACATACGTCTCTGGTTTGACGGTGTAATGACCGATACCGAGGTTTTAGTCAACGGGCAATCGGCGGGACCGGTGCATCAGGGCGGTTTCTATCGCTTCTCTTATGACGTAACGGAATTGCTGAAATACGGAAGTTCCAACCAAATAGAAGTACGGGTGAAGAAACATTCCGACAACCGTACAGTAAATGCCGCCGAACGTAAAGCGGACTGGTGGCTGTTCGGTGGAATATACCGCCCGGTATGGCTGGAAGCAAAACCGGCAACACATATAGAGCGTCTGGCTGTGGACGCCCGTGCGGATGGGGAACTGAAAGTTGAAGTACATCTGCAAGGTGCTACCGGAGAAGAAAGCCTCTCTATGGAAGTGGCACCGATATCTGCAAAGGATGCCGAACACCGCCCCGTGAAGGTTACTAAAGAACCCGTTCAGCTGTTGACCGCTCATTTTGACGGTATTTCTCCATGGACTCCTACCGGCTTTCAGTCTCTTTGCTCGGTAAAGAGGGAAATGTCATTCATTCCATGGATACCCGCATCGGTTTCCGCACCATTGATTTCCGTCCCCGCGACGGGCTCTACCTGAACGGTACGAAGCTGGTTATGAAGGGAATCAACCGCCACTCTTTCCATCCCGATGGTGGACGAACCACGAATAAAGAACTTAGCATACAGGACGTGAAGCTCATCAAAGAAATGAATATGAATGCAGTGCGTTCGCACTACCCGCCCGATGAACATTTCCTGGATGCCTGCGACTCGTTGGGCTTGCTTTATATTGATGAACTGGCAGGCTGGCAGGATGCTTACGATACCCCGACGGGTACCCGGCTTGTCCGCGAAATGCTGACGCGCGATGTAAACCATCCGTGTATCGTGTTGTGGAGCAATGGCAACGAAGGCGGATGGAATACTGCCGTCGACAGCCTGTTCCGTACATACGATCCCCAGAAACGTCATGTCATCCATCCCTGGGCGGACTTTGACGAACTGGATACCCATCACTATCCCGCTTATCTCACAGGAGTGGCCCGTTTCACCAATGGCTATAAAGTCTTTATGCCTGCCGAGTTCATGCACGGCCAGTACGACCAGGGACATGGTGCCGGACTGGAAGATTTCTGGGCACGCTACACCGCTCATCCGCTCTTTGCCGGAGGTTTCATGTGGGCATATAGTGATGAGGCTGTGCGTCGTTCGGATCGCGGCGGGGCACTGGACAGTGAAGATTATAATGCACCGGATGGTATTCTGGGGCCTTTCCGGGAAAAAGAGGGCAGTTATTATTCAGTTCGTGAAGTCTGGTCGCCAATACATATAGAACCGTTGATGATTACTCCTTCGTTCCGTGGGGATTTCCGAGTATCGAACAGATATCTGTTTACAAACCTGGGTGCATGCGCCATGCGCTGGCGCGTGCTTCATTGCACGTCACCACTGAATGGTGATGGAGAAGGGGAAGTTGTGACAGTAGCTGACGGAGGTGCACGGGCATGGCGTCAGGTGCTGGACAGTGGAATGGTGCAGTTGCCGTCATTGGTTCCCGGAGAAACGGGGTTTGCACGCATGAATCTGCCGGATAATTTCTTCAACGGAGATATTCTGGAACTTGAAGCTTATGGAGCAGATGGCGAGAGTGTCTGTACACGTACATTCCCGATACATTACGCGAAAGACTATCTGAAAGGTGAGTTACAGCCGAAGAGGGCAGATGCTCATCCGTCCGGTTCGCAAAGTGCGGCTGCAAGTAATTGCCGTGTTGAGGAAACAGATACTCTGATTACGTTGCGTTCTTCTGCCGTCACTGTCTCTTTCCGAAAAAGTGATGCCACTATCACTTCTGTGACGAGGAATGCTGACGGACGAATCATCCCGCTGAAAGATGGCCCTGTTGCTGTTGGGATGAAGATGGTGTTGGCAGATCTGTCTGCTCGTACGGAAAATGGAGATGCGGTTCTTTGTGCCCGTTATCGTGGTGCGGCGGACTCTATTGTTTGGCGTCTGGCGCCGGACGGATTGCTCTCGATGGATGCTGTGTTGCTGAATCGAGCTTCCGGTGGTGGTGGCTTCGACGATGCTTTCACTGACACGGAAGTGCTGAATCTTGGCCTTACTTTCTCTTATCCTGAGTCCGAGTGTTCCGGTATGCGTTGGATGGGACGCGGTCCATATCGTGTATGGAAGAATCGTATTCCGGGGGCAAATTATGGTGTTTGGCAGAAAGATTATAATAATACAATCACCGGTGAAAGTACCGAACGTCTGGTTTATCCGGAGTTCAAGGGCTATCATGCTAATCTTTACTGGGCAACTTTGCAAAGTTCTACCGCTCCATTTACGGTTTATGCGGCGAGTGACGGGATATTCCTGCGAGTATTTACCCCCGAAGAACCTCGCGGACGTCAGGATGGCCTGAACACCATGCCCGACTTCCCTGCCGGAGATATTTCCTTCCTGCTCGATATACCAGCTATCCGTTGCTTCAAACCTATTAGTCAGCACGGACCACAGAGCCAACCGGGAATAATCCGTATCAAGAAGGGGGATGAGGGATTGAGATTGAATTTGATGTTTGATTTCAGATAAATGATAATTTAGCGGTGATAGAATTGTTACGCGGAAGTATCTTAAATTCTATCGCCGCTAAATTATCATTTTCCTTATCATTTCCGTCAAACCCTGCACCGCCTGCTTTACCGGGAACTGCTATTTTTGTCCCAGCTATTAATCTAACTATCTGTTATAAAGAATACCATGAAAAAAGTATTTCATTCCCTTCTCGCCGCTTTCGTGCTGACGGCTTGTGGTTCGGAGAAACAAGCTCCGATAGACCGTGAAGCATTGGTGGCCCGTAACAATCCCCAAGTATCCTCATTCGATTCGTTGGCTTCGCTTAGTGTCGGCAACGGTGAATTTGCGTTCACGGTAGATGCTACCGGTTTGCAGACATTTCCGGCCATGTATAGTAAAGGTGTACCCTTGGGCACACAGAGCCAGTGGGGTTGGCATTCATTTGCCAATCCTAAAGGATATAAGCATGAGGAAACACTGAAATCATTTGACTTCGGTCGTGGTCACGAAGAACTCTATGCCTGCCAGTTCAAGGAACCGGGCCGTCAGAAAGAATCTTCCGATTGGTTTCGTGTGAATCCGCATCGCCTGCATCTGGGCATTATAGGCCTCGAACTGGGCGAGGGAGTGAAAGCTTCTGATATTACTGAGATTCAGCAGACACTGAATATGTGGAAAGGTGAAATCACCAGCCACTTCATGTTGAATGGCAATGCTTTCGATGTGCAGACAGTCTGCCATCCTAACCAGGATATGATTTCTGCTTGTGTTACCAGTCGTGCGCATGCGGGGGTTAATTTGCGTTTTCCTTATCCTACAGGCGGACATGCCGATGATGCCTGCAATTGGAATGCGAACGACAAACATTCCACAACTATCGTTCGTCAGGATGCTCAAAGTGCTTTGTTGAAGCGTGTACTTGACGAAACAACTTATTACGTAACCCTCCGTTGGGAAGGCAAGGCGAATCTGGCTGAGAAGTCGAAGAACTATTTCGTACTGACTCCTGAAGAAGATATGCTGGCCTTTTCCTGCCTGTTTACACCGAATTTTCAGGGAACCGTATTCGAAAGTGAACCTGCTGTCTATGCCGATGACAAAGCATTGCCCGCTTTCACCGAAACCGCTGCCGCCAGTGCTGCATACTGGACGGATTTCTGGAAGAATGGTGCTGCCGTTGACTTCTCTCATTGCACGGATCCGCGTGCCAAAGAATTGGAACGTCGCGTGTTGCTGAGTCAGTATCTGCTTGCTATCCAGTCGGCTGGAAGTGTACCTCCGCAGGAAACAGGTTTGACTTATAACTCCTGGTTTGGTAAATTCCATCTCGAAATGATCTGGTGGCATCAGGCATGGCAACCTCTTTGGGGACATGCCAATCTGCTGGACCGTACACTGGGGTGGTACGAAACTGTAGAGCCTGTTGCTCGTGAAATAGCACGTCGTCAAGGGTTTCCCGGCGTACGCTGGATGAAAATGACCGATCCCAGTGGTACGGAAGCTCCCTCAAATGTAGGTTCTTTCCTGATCTGGCAACAACCGCACTTTATCTATCTGGCAGAACTTGTCTACCGTGCCAATCCTTCGGATGAAGTGATTAAGAAGTACAATCGTCTGGTGCAGGAAACTGCCGAGTTCATGTATGCTTTTGCAACTTATGATGAGTTTCACGGACGTTTCATTCTGAAGGGAGCTATTCCTGCACAAGAGACGCTGCGTGCAGCTACTACCATCAACCCGCCTTTCGAATTGTCTTACTGGCACTTTGCCATGCAGACTGCGCAGAAATGGCGCGAGCGTGCCGGAGAGAAGCGTAATTTGGAGTGGGATGAGATGATTGATAAACTTTCTCCGCTTGCCTATAATGAGGATCATCTTTACCTTGCTTCTGAAGATGCTGTTGATACATACAAAGATATTCGTTTTACCAGCGATCACATGGCTGTATTGGGGTCTGTAGGTATTCTTCCGATGAATAAACTCATTCGTGACGACTACATGAAGAATACCCTGCACTGGGTGTGGGACAACTGGAACTGGGGCAAAACCTGGGGATGGGATTATCCGATGACAGCTATGAATGCCGCCCGTTTGGGTGAACCGGAAAAGGCTGTCGGTGCCCTGCTGATGGACAAACGCACCAATACTTATCTGGTGAACGGACACAATTACCAGGATGGCCGTCTGCGCGTATACCTGCCCGGTAACGGTGGCTTGTTGACTGCCATCGCCATGATGTGTGCCGGATGGGACGGTTGCCAGGTTGAGAACCCCGGCTTCCCGAAA
>OHJS01001044.1_pt1 | contig 15440 bp, 7 predicted proteins | sample 1568661 | NCBI WGS metagenome assembly OHJS01 (sample SAMEA3879603, study PRJEB24766) | human gut metagenome | biome: human-associated habitat; feature: feces | place: USA | collected 1985/1987 | reverse complement strand
CACCCGGCTGATAGTCGAGCATTTCCAACGCAAAGCCGTTTTGCTCCGCAAAACGGGTAAACATACGCAGCAGCATACTGGTCCAGTCCTGCGCTTCGGTACCGCCGGCACCTGCATGCAGTGTCAGGATAGCGTTATTGGCATCATATTCACCGCTGAGCAGCATACCCAGCTCCAGATGCTCCAGCTCGCTGCGGCATTTTGCCAACAGCTCATCCATTTCAGGAAGAAGGCTTTCATCATTTTCTTCGGCAGCCATCTCCTGCAAAGCTTCCAAATCGTCAACACCTGCGCTTAATTTATGGAAACCGTCAACCTCTTCCTTTAAGCTGTTAACATCCTGCGCAGTTTTTTGTGCCTTTTCCGGATCATCCCAAAAAGTAGGATCACCCATTTTATGTTCTAATTCTGCAATACGATCTTCTTTGACAGCGATGTCAAAGAGATCCCCTCATTTCCTCTAATTTTGCTTGCAGATTTGTAATTTCAGGCTTATATTCTTCAATCAACAAAATTCCTCACAACCTTTCGTGTAGCAAATATTAGTTATTTACGGCCTCAACCGTTTTGCCGAGTTCTTGCAAACAAGGCGAAAGTAAGTCAGCAGCCAAGGCTGCTGACTTAAAATTATTTCTTGGGTTCAGCTTTCAAATTGCCCTCGTCACCCTCGGGAGTCGGGTTATTGGTGGAAGCATTTTCCAACGGGTCTTCAACCTGCGGCTGGGTAATAACATTGACGCGGTAAATGTAACGGACAACGTCTTCCTTGATAGCCTCCATCATAGCTTCAAACATATCATAAGCTTCAAATTTGTACTCAACCAGAGGATCCTTCTGACCATATGCACGCAGGCCAACGCCTTCACGCAGCATATCCATAGCATCCAGATGCTCCATCCAGTGGTTGTCTACAACCTTCAGCATAACCAGATTTTCCAGCTCGCGCATCAGCTCAGGACCGATTGCGTCCTCACGTGCCTGGTAGTTGTCATCAGCAACCTTCTGCAGATATTCAGCCAGCTCTTCACGGCTGAGGTTTTGCAGATAATCTACGGTCAGCAGACCACGCGGAGCATAGAAATCCTCAGCGTAGTTAATCAGAGCCTGCAGATCCCAATCCTCAGAGTAAACCTCAGGCGGTGCGTACATGGTCATAGTACGTTCAACGGTTTCATCAACCATTTCCTTGATGGTATCCTTAAGATTTTCCTGATGCAGGATTTTATGACGCTGAGAGTAAATAACCTCACGCTGCTGGTTCATAACATCGTCATACTCCAGGACATGCTTACGAATGCTAAAGTTACGTGCTTCAACCTTCTTCTGCGCATTTTCAATGGACTTGGTAACAAGGCTGTGTTCAATAGGCTCATCGTCCTCCATGCCCAGCTTATCCATAATGCCGGCAATATTATCACTGCCGAACAGACGCATCAGATCATCTTCCAGGCTCAGGTAGAAGCGGGACGCGCCGGGGTCGCCCTGACGGCCTGCACGGCCGCGCAGCTGGTTATCGATGCGGCGGCTCTCGTGCCGCTCCGTACCGATGATGAACAGACCACCGGCCTTGCGCACTTCCTCTGCCTCGGCGCTGATGGCCGGCTTGTACTGGGCATACAGCTCCTCAAACCGTTTCCGCACCGCCAGGATCTTTTCATCGTTGGTGTCGCCGTGGCCGTCGGCCTCAGTCAGCAGGAGCTCCACCGCATTCGGGTCGGCATCCTGCGGTTTTTCGGGGTCGAGCAGGTTCTCACAGAAGTGTTCCCTGCGCATCTGGGCCTTGGCCATGAACTCGGCGTTGCCGCCCAGCATGATATCAGTACCACGGCCTGCCATGTTGGTGGCGATGGTGATGGCACCCTTTTTACCGGCCTGCGCTACGATCTCGGCTTCGCGCTCGTGGTTCTTGGCGTTCAGCACGTTGAAATCCCGGGTATGGCGCTGTAACATTTTGGCGAGGATCTCGCTCTTTTCCACGCTGACAGTACCCACCAGCACAGGCTGACCGTTCTTGTGGCACTCCATTACCTGCTCGATGACGGCGCGGTACTTGCCCTCCACGGTCTTGTAGATGGCGTCCGGGTAGTCCTTGCGCTGCACCGGGCGGTTGGTGGGCACGCTGACGATGTTCAGACCGTAGATCTCGGTGAACTCGGTGGCTTCGGTGCGGGCGGTACCGGTCATACCGGACAGCTTTTTGTACATACGGAAGTAGTTCTGGAAGGTGATGGTGGCCAGCGTCTTGCTCTCGGCGGCGATCTTCACGCCCTCCTTGGCCTCGATGGCCTGATGCAGACCCTCGTTGTACCGGCGGCCGATCATCAGACGGCCGGTGAACTCGTCCACGATGATGACCTGACCGTCCTTGACCACATAGTCGATATCCCGCTGCATCACGCCGTAGGCCTTGATGGCCTGATCGATGTGGTGGGCAAGGGTCATGTTCTCGGCGGCGGCAAGGTTTTCTACCTTAAAATAGGCCTCGGCCTTTTTGATGCCGGCGGCGGTCAGGGTACAGGTCTTGTGCTTTTCGTCCACAACGTAATCGCCATCGGCCTGCTCGTCGGTGGAGACCTTATCTTCCAGTTCCACCACCACGCTCTTGCGCAGGGTGCGCACAAAGCGGTCCACCTGCGTATACAGGCTGGAGGAGTCCTCGCCGCGGCCGGAGATGATCAGGGGGGTGCGGGCTTCATCGATCAGGATGGAGTCCACCTCGTCCACGATGGCGTAGGCGTGGCCGCGCTGCACCATGTTGGCCTTGTAGGTCACCATGTTGTCGCGCAGGTAGTCAAAGCCGAACTCATTGTTGGTGCCGTAGGTGATATCGGCATTGTAGGCGGCCCGGCGGGCGTCGCCGTCCATGCCCTGTACGATCAGGCCAACGGTCAGCCCCAGCCAGCGGTAGAGCTTGCCCATCCACTCGCTGTCGCGCTTTGCCAGATAGTCGTTGACGGTAACGATGTGCACCCCTTCACCGGTCAGGGCGTTCAGATAGGCGGGCAGGGTAGCCACAAGGGTCTTGCCCTCACCGGTCTGCATCTCGGCAATATCGCCGCGGTGCAGGGCAATGCCGCCGGTCACCTGCACAGGGAAGTGCTTCATGCCCAGCACACGCCAGGCAGCTTCGCGGCAGACAGCAAAGGCATCGGGCAGGATATCATCGGTGGTCTTGCCGTCGGCCAGCTGCTGCTTGAACATGGCAGTCTGCGCCTGTAAGTCGGCATCGGACATGGCCTGATACTTGGGCTCCAGCGCCAGCACCTGTTTGGTGATGGGATTCACCTTTTTCAGCTCCCGGTCAGAGAAGCTGCCAAAAAGTTTTTCAACAAGGGACATAGGTCACACCTCATAAATCTTAAAAATCGGGCTGTGATGCGCCCGGAATCGCGCATAACAATACAAGTATATGATACACCAAAGCGGCAGACACGTCAAATCTGCAAGGCTATTTTAGCCTGTTTTTACATGAACTTTCTGTAAAAAGATGCTGCAAGCCGTTCACAGATCCCCGATCTCCCGGCAGCACACTTTATTTTCGCCCTATCGCTTTGGGGAGAATCGTGGTAGAATAGGGCTATCATTGATAGGGAGGGCTGTACTTATGCTCAAACGGCTGCGCACTGCGCACCCCATTCTTTATTGTATCCTGTCCGAGGTGCTGTTCCTTGGCAGCATGGTCTTGTTCAGCCTGCTGGCTACCATCGGACTGGCAGCGGCAGGCGCGGATTTTGACACCTTGGACGGCTACCTGTTTGGCTCTGTGCAGGAGGCTGTGGGGCTGGCGGTGGCGCTTTTGCTGCTGGCCCGCACCGGCAGACTTGATCTGTTGCACCGGCGCGGCTGCGGCTTTCTGAACGGAATGCTGGTGGGCATGTACCCGCTGTTCTTCATCGGGTATACGACCGTTGGGACGCTGGCCTTTGACCGCCCGGACACGCCGCTGCTGCCGCTGCCCCGCATCCTGACCTTTATGCTGAACATGATCCTTGTGGGCGTGGCTGAGGAGCTGGTGTTCCGGGGCATCATTGCTCAGACCCTGCTGGAGCGCTACGGCACCGCCCGCGCCGGGGTGTGGAAGGCCTGTCTTGTGTCCGGCGTGCTGTTCGGCGCGGCGCACCTGAGCAACCTGCTCGGCTCGGCACCCTTTGGCGTGCTGATGCAGTGCGTATTTGCGGCTTCGCTGGGCGTGATGCTGGCCGCTATCTACTTCCGCACCGGCAATGTGTGGGTGACGGTATTCCTGCACAGCGCCATGGACATTGCCGCCATGCTCATCGGCGGGCTGTACGGCACCACCAGCGTGGCCGAGAGCGTGAGCGGCTACGATGCCTCGCGGCTGGTGTCGGTGGCGGTGTACCTGATCCCCACCGTGTTTCTGCTGCGCAAAAAGAAGCTGCCGGAGGTGCAGCTGTACTGGGGCGGCATTGTAAAAAATTAAGGCTTGCGGACAAAAATCTTCTTGCAATCTGCTGTGCAATCTGGTATACTGTATCTGTTACCGTGGCACGGGGCTGGGAGTATGCCCGCTTTTGGGAGAACCGTTTCCCGCCGCTGTGCTATAGGCAGATAAATTACTTGAAAGAGGTACTGTATTATGAATAAGCAGGAAGTTATGGCCAAAGTCGCTCTGACCGAGAAGGACACTGGCTCCCCCGAGGTTCAGGTCGCTCTGCTGACCGCTCACATCAACGAGCTGAACGAGCACCTGAAGAAGAACCCTAACGATCACCACAGCCGCCGCGGTCTGCTGAAGATGGTTGGCCGCCGCCGCAATCTGCTGGCTTATCTCCAGAAGAAGGACATCGAGCGTTACCGTGCTCTGATCGCAACTCTGGGTCTGCGTAAGTAATTTTAACGGAGGGCAGGTACCGCAATGGTACCTGCCCTTTGCTTTATGTATAGCTCCATGTATCCCATGCGCACAAAATAGCGGTGGCAGCGTATTGCAGCAGTAAATCGAACGCCCGTGCCTGCGGGCAGGGACGCTGGATTTATTGCTATAATGCGCACGCCACGGCTTTTTGGATAGAACGATCCGAAAAACAAGGAGGCAGAAACAATGGCAATCGAATTTGGTTCCCGCAAAGAGACCTTTGACAACTTCAAGGTCTACGAAACCATGCTGGCCGGCCGCCCGTTCAAGGTTGAAATGGGCAAGATGTGTGGCCTGTCCAATGCCAGCGCACTGATCCGCTACGGCGAGACCTGCGTGATGTGCAACGTGGTCATGAGCCCCAAGCCCCGCGAGGGCGTGGATTTCTTCCCCCTGAACGTGGAGTATGAGGAAAAGCTCTACGCCGCAGGCCGCATTCCCGGCAGCTTTATGCGCCGTGAGGGCCGCCCCGGCGAGCGCGCTATCCTGACCAGCCGCGTGGTGGACCGCCCCATGCGCCCGCTGTTCCCCAAGGAGATGCGCAATGACGTGTGCATCACCATGACCGTCATGAGCCTTGACCCGGACTGCAGCCCCGAGATCGCCGGTATGATCGGCGCTTCTCTGGTGACCGCCGTGTCCGATATCCCCTGGAACGGCCCCATCGGCGGCGTGCAGGTGGGTCTGGTTGACGGCGAGATCGTGCTGAACCCCACCCAGGAGCAGCGCAAGGTGAGCGACCTTGCTCTGACCGTTGCCGCCACTATGGATAAGATCGTGATGATCGAGGCCGGCGCCAACGAGGTGGACGAGGACACCATGCTGACCGCCATCAAGACCGCACACGTTGAGATCAAGAAGATCATCGAGTTCATCAACAAAATCGTGGCCGAGCGCGGCAAGCCGAAGATCGACTTCCAGGTGGTGGGTCTGGATATGGACGTGTTCCACGCCATCCAGAACAAGTACCTGGACGATTTCAAGGCTGCTATGGACACCGACGACAAGAACGTGCGTGACGCAGCCCTGCTGCCCATCATGGACAAGATCGCCGAGGAATACCCCGACCTGTCCGCCGCCGATCTGGATCTGGTAAGCTACAAGATGCAGAAGTTCGTGGTGCGCCGCTGGCTGCTGGATGAAGGCAAGCGTGTGGACGGCCGCGGCATCAACGAGATCCGCCCGCTGGCCGCAGAGGTGGGCATTCTGCCCCGCGTGCACGGCTCCGGTATGTTCACCCGTGGCCAGACGCAGGTGCTTACCACCTGCACGCTGGGCGGCACCAAGGACAACCAGCTGATGGATGACCTGACCGACGAGCAGACCAAGCGCTATATCCACCACTATAACTTCCCGCCGTACTCTGTGGGCGAGGCACGCGCACCGCGCAGCCCCGGCCGCCGCGAGATCGGCCACGGCGCATTGGCTGAGCGTGCTCTGGTGCCGGTGCTGCCCTCCTTGGAGGAGTTCCCCTACACCATCCGCTGCGTGTCCGAGGTGCTCAGCTCTAACGGCTCCACCTCTCAGGCTTCCATCTGCGGCTCTACGCTGGCACTGATGGACGCTGGCGTGCCCATCAAGGCTCCGGTTGCCGGTATCTCCTGCGGTCTGATCACCGAGGGCGAGCGCTGGATGACCATGCTGGACATTCAGGGCGTGGAGGACTTCCACGGCGATATGGACTTTAAGGTTGGCGGCACCCGCAAGGGCATCACCGCCATCCAGATGGATATCAAGATCGACGGCCTGACCTACGACATCATTGCCGAGGCCTTCGAGAAGTGCCGCAAGGGCCGCCTGTATATTCTGGACGAGATCATCAAGCCGGTGATCGCCGAGCCCCGTCAGGAGCTGAGCCGCTGGGCACCCAAGATGTTCAGCATGATGATCCCCACCGACAAGATCAAGGACGTGATCGGTAAGGGCGGCAAGGTCATTCAGGATATCTGCGCCACCTGCAACTGCAAGATCGACGTGCAGGAGGACGGCCATGTGTTCGTCTCCGCCGTGGATCAGGAGGACGCAAAGCGCGCCATCTTTACCATCAAGACCATTGTGGAGGACCCCGAGATCGGTGCCATCTACAAGGGCAAGGTGACCCGCCTGATGAACTTTGGTGCCTTTGTGGAGATCGCCCCGGGCAAGGAAGGCCTTGTGCATATCTCCAAGCTGGACACCAAGCGCGTGGAGCGGGTAGAGGACGTGGTTGCCGTGGGCGATGCCATCGTGGTCAAGGTGACCGACATCGACCAGCAGGGCCGCATCAACCTGAGCCGCCGCGACGCCATTCTGGCACTGGAAGCCAAAAGGGCCGCCCAGCAGCAGTAAAAACCTAATACAGATTGCATAAAATAAGAGCCGCTGTACAAAAAGTACAGCGGCTCTTTTGCGTGTACCCCCTCAGGCTCACTGCGTTCGCCAGCTCCACCCAAAAAGCTCCCCCTTCGGGGGAGCTGGCATCGAGCAAAGTGAGATGCCTGAGAGGGTTCGTGCCCAAACCCCACCCGTGAAAAGGCAATTCTGGAAAATCCGCAGATTTTCCAGAATTGCAAATTTAAAAATATATTTTCCGCTGATTATGCGCAGAGCAACGCGGAGCGCATTCAAAATCGTGCTGCGCCCGGCAGGGGAAGGGCACAAAAAATGCTCCCCCTTGCGGGGGAGCAAATTCGGTACACAACGCCACGCTGTGCCGAAAAGAAAGGAGTGCAAAGTCAGTTTTCCTTTTTGCCCTGACGGTTCAGCACCCAGCCTGCGGCAAACAGCAGCACGCCGCTGCAGGCCAGCACCGGCACGGGCCAGTTCAACTGGCCGGTCTGGGGCAGAACAGGCTTATCGGGGTTGGAAGGGGAGACCGGGTTATCCGGATTCTCGGGGCTTACCGGGTTGTCCGGGCTGTCGGGACTTACCGGGTTATCCGGTGTGCCGGGGCTCACCGGCGTATCCGGGGTGTCCGGCTGCTCCGGGAGATCGGGGGTGTCCGGTGTGTCGGGCGGCGTGTCAGGCACATCCGGGGTGTCGGGGGTGTCCGGCGTTTCCGGGATGGTAGCGCCTACCTTGGGGGTGGCGTCCACATCGTAGATCCAGTTGTCGCCATCGGGCAGCGGAATGGACACAAGGAAGGGTTTGATGGCCTCGTAGCCGTGGGAGGCCTCGGTCTGCACGACCAAGTACAGACCCTGCGGCAGCTTGGTAATGTTGGCATAGCCCTCTTCGTTCACGTCCTGCTGGGCGGCAATGGCGGGCACAGCGGGCAGATACTTTACCAGCTGGTCTGCCAGCGTGCTGTCGGAAAGATCGCCCAGCACGACACCGCAGCCCGTAAAATCGCCGGTATAGTCAAAGTACAGGTTGCCGTTGGTGCGCTTGACGGAGGCCACCTGATACAGGGTCAGCTCACCGCCGCGCAGGGGCACATCGTTGTGGGTGTCGTACAGACGGACATGGAGCGAGCCCAGACGCCCCAGTACAATGTTGGCACTGGTGGCAAACGCCGGCAGGGCGCAGCATACCACAAGGCACATAGCCAGCAGCACAGCCGCCAGACGATGACGCAGATCAATGCTTTTCATGTTCTTCACCTCTCGTTTTCTTGGGTTTGCGTGTAGAAATCAGCATACCGATCAGTAAGATCAGCAGCATGGGCAGCGCCATAATGGGCGCAACAATAATGGGTTCAATTTTAAGCGCTTCTGCAGTAACGCGGAGGTGCTTGTACTGATCCGGGGTCTCTACGCGGCGACCGCGTACCAGCAGGCGGTGGGTGTTGATGCCGTAGGGGGTGCAGGTCATCAGGGTGACGTAGTCCTTGCCTTCGGCGATCTTCAGCTCATCGGTCTCGGTGGGCAGCACGATGGAGATTTTGTCCACCTCGTAGGTGAGTACCCGGTCCAGCACGGTGATGGTAAAGGTATCGCCCACTTCCAGCTGGTCGAGGTTGGTAAACAGCTTTGCGCTGGGCAGGCCGCGGTGCGCCGAGATGACCGCGTGGGTGCTCTCGCCGCCCACCGGCAGGCTGGTGCCCTCCAAGTGGCCTGCGGCGATCTGCAGCACGCCATCGCTGGTGCCGTGGTAGATGGGCAGCTCCACGCCGATTTTGGAAATGGTGATGTAACCCATAATGCCGGTGCCGGTAATATCCAGCGTGTCGTTGTAGCCGGTAAGCTGATCCGGGCGGTAAAGGGCGTTTTCGTTGGCGGCCACCTGTGCGTTAAAGGCATCGGCGGCGTCAAAGTAGGCGCTGTAATCCGCATCGGTCATGGTGTCCACGTCCTGCGCGTAGCTTGCCACAGCACGGGACTGATGCAATTGGTTGACGTAATCGCTGAGGGTGGGGTATAACATCACGGATAGACCCACGAAAAAGACGAGGATCAGGATGATGGTGCTTTTGTTCTTTTTCATGGGCTACTCCCTAATGTTATAAGGATAGGAGCGGGGGCCTTGCAGCCCCTTTGCTCCGGGTTCTTGGGGGAAATGGAGCTTACTTGTTCTCCATGCGCTTCTTGGTGACCAGCAGAACGATGGCCGCAACCATCAGGCCGCCGCCGACCACATAGAACAGGGTAGTGCCGATGCCGCCGGTGGAGGGCAGGGTAATGCCGCCGGCTTTTTTGTTGATGATTTTATTATTCAGGTTGGATTCACCGGACAGATTAACATTGTGTTCGTCGTGCGTTGCAGAAATGACGATTTTAGTTTTGTCACAGGCACTGTAACCGGTGGGAGGGGTGGTCTCCTTCAGGTAGTAAGTACCGGCGTCCAGACCCTTAACGTTAAACTGGCCCTTGTCGTCAGAGAACATTTCTTCGCCATCTTCAGTTCCAAAGTAGCGAGAGTAAGTGCCGTCAGCATTCTTTTTGAGCTTGATCTCATCTTCATCATTGCAAGCTTCACCGCTGTACAGACGGAAGCCAGCGCCCTCCAGCTTGTTGTTCTCGTTATCATCATCGTGATACTTGGTGTTGTTCAGCTGGTAGGTGTACACACGGACTTCGCTTTCGGGAGTGAAGCCCCAGTATGCGCTGTTTCTGGGGTTATTAGAGTACTGGAGCTGTACTTTGTTTTTGTTATCGGTAGAGCCACTTGTAGTATTGACAGCGGCTTTGTCGTTCAGGTGTGCAGTATAGGTGACCGTAATAGTAGCGCCGTCATTCAAATTGAACCTTGGATCTTCAACACAGGTTTTGACATCAGGAATGCCTACCACAAAATAGTTATGACTTTCAAGATCGGTAGTATCAATGGTATACTTCGAAGAATCGCCGGTGATATCATAGGGAATGCCCTTGGATTCAATGACTACACTATCGAGTCTGTCATAAGTAATGCCCTTGGACAAGGTATCATTGAACAAAACAGCGTACTCGTCATAGTAATCGTAAGCACGGCCATTGTCTCTGCTTGCGGGCAAGGTAGCAATCAGCTTGAACTGGAACTCTTCGTTGATCGCATGGTCAGCGCTGGAACCAAAACCTGCTTCGTTGGTGCCATCCTGATCGTCATAAACTTCCTTCTCAACATAGGGCTTTACAACCTTATGATTAACTAAAACGACATAGGGTGCTTGGGGAACATTCAGCAGGAAGAAGGAATTGTAGGCATGATAGAAATCGCGAAGGTTAAAGTAGGTAGTATCAACGATCAGATAATAACCTGACTCTGGAATGTTGATGCCACCGGTGTGATCTGTAATGACGGGTTTCGGGTTTGCATTGGCATCCGGGTAGAGATAGTGGCATACAACGCGCGCAAAAGCGATGCTGTAATCATCGGAATTATGCCATTTGCTGATAACCGCAAGAACGTCCTGAGCAGTGAAATTAGTTTTAAACTCACCGCCGATGGTAGGATCTGCCGTCAACTGCGCCAGAAACTCGTCAGGCTTAGTGATGCTGCTGCCCCACCCAACGTTGGAAAGCGTCTCATTGTCCTTACTAATAACACCCTTGAAGATCTGGAAAGCGCTGTAACCGTGGAGTTGGTTGAGGTCCTCCTCAGTCTCCCAAGTGTTGTATGCAAACGCCGGGATCGCCATGGCGCACACCATGGCAACTGCCAGCAGCGCAGCCATGAGTTTTTTCATTGCTTTTTTCATGGAAAAAGCCCCTTTCTTTTCTGCCCCTTGCCGCCCCCTGCATTTTGCACAGGGGGGGGGGTAGGGGTGTCGTTTTTGTTCGGTCTATCGCGTAAACTTTGCGCCGGGCGGGCGGGGGCTCAGCCTCGGGCGTCCAGCTGGGGGAAGTGCAGCTTAGTCATCTGCCCTCCCTTCGCGTCTGCGCTTGCGGTGGATAAAACTATATGCCAGCGCAGACAGCATCATTGTGCCGCCCACGGCTGTGTACGGGAGTGTACCGGTGCCGCCGGTAGAGGGGAGCTCGTAGCCAGAGTTGTCATTGGGGGTGTTTTCGCAGTAGTAGTAGAAGCTGCCAAACTTCTGCCCTTCAGCCAACTTGTACTCGCTAAAGGTGTCTGTGCCCGCAATATAGTCGGGAACGCCAGAGGCCGTGTAGCTACTATTGTCGGAAATTACAAAATAATGGTAATTATTCGGTGTCCGATAACCATCAGGCGCTTGTGTTTCCTTCAAGCGATAGAAGGTGTTAACGTCCAGACTGCCAAGCGTTACGTTGCCGCTGGTGCTGGTCGTGCAGTTGCCGACATTATCCCAAGAGGTTCCGTTATACTTTTCCAGACTGAACTCTGCACCGGGCAGAACCTTGTCTGGCGTGCCGGAATACTTGACGATGGTCAAGCGGTTGGAGTTGAAGTCGATACCGGCAGAAGCTCCCGAACTGGAAGTAAATTTGGTGTTCGAATCCTCATAGCTCCACTTGCCATTCAGTTTTGCAGTGTTCTCAAAGGTGAAGGTAATGCCTTTAACCAGACCTTCCGTATTAACTCGGTAATGGAAAACCAGCACAAGCGGGGTGCTATCGGGTACCTTTGTCCATGCCTTAAGCTGGTGGCTGTTATCGCTGCTGTACTTGAAATAGTAGGTGGACGTGTCAACGTTATTTCCGGCTACACAGGTAAGGTCTGCACGCCATGTGGTTGCTTCCAGCGTACCATCTGCCTGCAGCTTGGCATCAAAAACAGAGATGCCTTCCAGCGTTACACGCTTGTTACTAGACCCATCAGCCCACAAATCAGAGGGCACGGTCATGACGTCTTGCAGATCCATGTCGGTGCCATTGTTCAGCGTTGCACCGTAGGGGTTCAGCTTGACCTGATAGGTCAAAAGACCGGTGGTTTCGTCAAAAGTACCGCTCTTGCCAACAACTCTGCGCGTAACTGTTTCGGTAAAGGAGGTATCACCTATCTTATGGCCATTGCGCTCGAACTTGGCAACGTTCTTAAACGATGCGGTATTGTCATTCCAGATGTCGGTACATTTAGGATCCAGCGTAGTGTCGTAGGTGATATTGATTTGCTTGCGGATCTCAGTCACATCGTTATTTGTATATCTGAACGACTCCGGCAACATGGTGATTACCAGCGTGGTGGTTCCGTCTGCGTTTTTGGTGACTGTAGATGTAGCGGGCAGGGCAACGCCATAGTTCTTGATTTGAACGCTGCTTTCGTCCAGAACCAGACCGCGGGGAATGGTATCGGTAATGACCCATTTGGTGTCATTTTCCCATTTCAGCACTCCCTCCGCGTTGAGCTCGATCGTCCAAGGCAGCTTTTGGCCGGGCTGCAGGGTAGTACTGCCGCTGCCGCTCTGAATGTTCGTCCAATTACAATCACCAGCATACTTATAGAAGTAACTTATCGTGTCAGAGCCTTTTGTAATTTTCTGCTCAGCGGTTGCCACAGTGCCATTATTGATGCGGCAGTGGTTCTTGACCGTTGCACCGTAGCTTGGCAGCTGCTGGACGATAAAGCATTTTGTTGTGTAGGTAATGGTCATTGGACCGGGTGCAGTAATGCCTGTAAAGTCTATCTTAAACAGACCCAGATCCGTGCCGTAATCATCTGTTTCACCGGACTTCCATGCGACGGGCGTAACGGAAACAGAATTCCCATCCTTGTCCTTTACCACAATAGAGGCAAGGTCGATCTCCTGCGCCTTGCGGTTTTTACCGTCTGCATCCTGCACTGCGTTACTGTAATCGTAGTAAATATAGCTGCTGACATCTGTCGGTTTGATGGTGCTCTTCCACTGCATGGTGGCCTCTGTACCATTATTAGTCGGCTCACCAACTGCCTCTTTGGTAAGAACATCCGAGTCGATGTGGACAGTGCCTTCAGAGCTGCTGTCCAGCCCATCGCCCTCCAGATTGCCGGTGTTTTTGACATCCAGACCGGTCAGAGGGATAGCTTTTGTGACCCTTGTCTGGTAGGTGATCTCATACTTGTTGAAGCCTTCCGCAAGCTGGTAGGTGAGGGTCTTGTTTGTGCTGTCGTAGACATCTGATGCTGTGGGCTTGGTCTTGTTGCCGTCTGCATCGGTCTTTGTGACCTTGAAAGAACCGGCAACAAATTCCTGATCTGTGTCGATCGTATCGGTAAATTTAGCGTTGCTAGGCAGATAACGCATGACGTCACCGTTGTTGATCTTGACAGTCCATGTGATGATCTCGCCGTCTTTGCTGAGCTTGCCCGATTTTTCAATATCCTTTGTTTTGATAGAGGTGGAAGTACCTTCTACATCATCACCAAATTTGATAAAGTTTTTTAAATAGTCCCCGTTGTAACTTGTGCTGCCAAAATTATCAGCCTTGACGCGGTAAGTGATGGTATAGGTGCCCTTTTGCAGGGTCTGACCACTAGTGCCCAAGGTGATCATTTTGCCCGTACTACCTGTGGTATCTGCCCAAGAAATGTCGGGCGCAGAACCATCCGGGCCAGTAACTTGGAGGAAGGTGTCAACATAGTCGAAGGTGACCCCGGACGGATTTGTGAGTGTATCGGTCAGCGTCAGGGGGGCTGCTCTGTCCTCCTTCAGGGTAAGTTTTACAGTGTAATCAACGTAAGCATTCTTGCCGTCGTACTTAAGCCCGGCAGATTGTTTATCCAGACTGAATTTCTTTTCCTCGCCGGGCGTGGTGCTTTCTTCGCGCTTAATATAAATGGTGACCTTTGCTTTTTCGTTGACCTTAAACTCATTGCTCCCGCCGGTCGTGACCTTGGTTTGGTCCCACCGGAAATCAAAGTTGACTGTACTTCTGACCTTGGTGGTATTCGACACCTGATCCTGATGAATAAAATCACGGTCATAGGTGAACAGGACGTACCACTTACCGTTTTCCTTTACAAACTGGTAGGTGCCACAAACGCTGCCCTTTGGACCGGTATAGTTCGGATCGATCAAGTCGCCAGTTTCCGAAGCAACGCTCTGCAAGTCAAAAGCCTCCGGCAAAGCTACTTTAACCTTGTAGTCATGGCTTGCAATGTCCTGAGCCGGAATATCCTTCAGTTCAAGGTAGCCGTGCATTTGGTCAGTGACAACGCTGGTGGCAACATCAACGTATTGGCTGCCCTGCTGCTTCTGAATCTTGAAATCAGTAACATAATTAGTACCGTCCAAGGCAGAGCCAACGGTCGTGGTGCTTACGGTCATGGGCTCACCCGCCAGCGTAAGCATATCGGGGGCTTTCAGTGCGCCGTCAACGGCAGAGGAGAGCATCTCGTCTGCGTACTGGGCGGCGGCAACATCCACCACGGCCAGAACCTCGGCGTTGGAAAGGGTGACCTCAGCCACCTTGCCGTCCACGTCGCCGGAGATGACGGTCAGGGTGTCGTCGTCCGCCTCGCTCACGATGCCCACGGTCTCCACGGGCTGAGCGTCGGTCACGGTGGTGGTCTGCGGCTCGGCAGCGGGGGACACCACGCTGGGGATAAGGGTGTCCGCGCCGGATGCAGAGGTACTGGTGCTGTCCACCGGCTTTGCGGCGGGCTGCTCCGGGTTAGCGGTGTCGGGGAGATCGGGGGTAATCACGCTGTCGGCAGCGGGGGCATCCTCGGCGGCAGGGGCTGCATCCAACGCAGAAGCGCCGGAAGTTTCAAGCGCTGCGCCGTTCTCACCCTCAGCGTCCATGCTGAACTGGTCGTCCAGATCGTCCGCTGCACCATCGGCGCTGCTGTCCACAGCCACGGTGCGGGTGACGTACTTATTATAAATAACGATGTCGCCCACATTGGCGGCGCTGCCGTCCTCGCCGTCCAGCAGCCAGTCCATGTCGCTCATGGAGCTGCGCAGGGAAAGCACGCTGGCCTCCTGCGGGATGGCGCTCTGGGGGATACCGGCGTACTTCAGGCAGTAGGAGAGGAACATCACATCCCACTCGCCGTAGGGGTTGCCGTAAGACTGGCCGTAGCGGGAGTAGTAGTGCAGGGTCACGCCGTCCGCGGGGTCGATCTCAAAGTTTTTCTCGCTCTGCTCGTAGCCCAGCTGGGTCTTTGCCACGCTGAGCAGGTCCTCGTCCCAGTTGCCGGTCATCACGGCCTCGTCGTTGGCGGCCTGCCACTCCTCGGGGGTCTCAACGTCGGCGGAGGTGTCGCTCAGGCAGGCTACGGTGTGGTGATGCTCCGGCAGGGGGCAGGTAAGCACTTCCTCGTA
>OHJS01001043.1_pt1 | contig 15447 bp, 10 predicted proteins | sample 1568661 | NCBI WGS metagenome assembly OHJS01 (sample SAMEA3879603, study PRJEB24766) | human gut metagenome | biome: human-associated habitat; feature: feces | place: USA | collected 1985/1987 | reverse complement strand
GCAAACTACAGTCATCATGTATTCAAAACCAGAGGACTGGATGACGCGAAAAAGTATCACTTCTATAACCGGGCTCTGAAGTATGATATACACAGGATGGGAGATCTGATTAATACAATGGCGCCTGTCCATGTAAAGCAGGATTCCCTGCTGCATGATGCCATATCAAAATTCATACGTCTCGATGGTGAGAAAGAAGATAAAGTGGTCAGCGGGGCTGTCATGAACCGACATGGAGTACCTCTGGCGCAGAATTATGCGGGAACCGGATATGGACAGAATACAGCGCTTTATCAGGATTACGATGCCAGAATATATTTTATGGAAGAGGTATAATACGATACTTGCCAAACTTATGTAAAAGGGATAAAATATACGTGCTATATTGTTACATAGAGAAGGATAAGAATATCGTGAATATTACAGAGTATAAAAACCGTGGGGATGGATATAAATGTTATTACGGTAAGGCAACATTAAAAAAGGGATACCGCTTTGTGGATGGTGATGAACCGTTTTATGCGCTGCTAGGTACAAATTCCTGCTACTCTATGACAGAGCTTCTTCATCCGGATGATCTGGATGATTTCCTGGGAGCAGTAGAAATGCTGGGGAAAGGAACACAATATCTGACCGCCAGGATAAGATGTTATGACCAGCAATACCATTATCTTTATCTGGAAATGAGAAGAAATGGAAGGAATATAGATGGTTTTGATACAATAGATATGGAACTGAGCGAGTTTATGGAGCTAAAGGACAGGTATGCCATTTATATGCATCTGATCAGAAAGTACAGGGAATTCCTCGGACTGCTGTCACAGTGTTACTTTGAATATTCTTTGGAGACAGATGAAATCAATATTTATCATTATATCAATGTGCGCAGCATACCGATTATCAAGTGCCCATTGGAAAAGGCCAGAAATGAGCTGCTTGCCAGTGATGAACCGGATTCTTTGAAGACGCAGTTTGAGGTGCTTTACGAAGTATTGAAGCATGGAAAAGATCAGTTCGATGTTACAATAACACTGCCCTCTTATTTTGACGGAACAGTGCAAGGCAGTAAAGAAGACCGCAGACGCCGTTTCAAGGGACGGATGATGTATAAGGATGGAGTCAGATATTTATCAGTGGGGATCATCACTGCGCTGGAAGGTACAGAGGAAAGGAAAAGCTATTATCTGACGGAAAGTGCATACGATCCGGGAACAGGACTGTTCAATAAGCGTGCAATCAATGAGTATACAATAGAAAGAATACGGGACTGTCAGAATACCCATGAAGGACTGTATCTGGCGATTATTGATGTAGATGATTTCAAGACTATAAATGATACTTATGGGCATATGTTCGGTGATGAAGTATTGTCCAGGGTATCTGAGATAATCCGCAGTGATCTGAATGCAAGAGGTGTAGCCGGCAGATTCGGCGGTGATGAGTTCATGGTACTGTTTGAAAATGTAAAATCAGAACAGGAGCTTCGGCTTATTCTGAAAACCATCACCAAGAATATCCAATGGGCTTTTGCTGATAAAGAGGTATCTGTTACGACTTCCTGGGGAATTGCAAAATATCCTGAGGATGGAAGCAGCCTGGAAGAGCTTTTTAAAATAGCTGATAAAGCACTTTATATAGCAAAGGCAAAAGGCAAGAACCGCTATATCATATACGATGAACGTAAACATGGAAATATAGTTACAGACAGAGAAATACAGCTAAACAGCGGCATCCGTTCTACGATAGTCAGTGACAGCCGTAAAGCACAGATTGTCCAGGAGCTGACATTAAAACTGCACAAGGAAGGTGCCGGTGCTTTAAAATCTGCTCTGGAGGCTGTGTGTGCGGGCTTTGATATTGATGGTGCAGCTGTGTATACAGGCGATGATATGCATCGGAGCATATCCGTAGGTAAATACGTAAATCCAATTCAGAATCTGACATGGGCCATGGATAAGAAATATCAGGAGCTGTTTGATGAACAGGGCGTATACATGGAAAGCGCTATGAGCCGTCTGAAAGATTCCTATAAAGAAGCAGGCAGGATGTATGTAAGCCAGGAAAATGGAAAATTCGTACAGTTCATGGCTGTTCGGAAAGGCAGACCAGCAGCAGTTGTGGCATTTGACTTCTTCAACAGATCTCCAAAGCTTGGCGGAACAGATACAGGTATGATCAGAATAATTGGAGCTTTAATGGCAGAAGTTGCCGCAGAGTAAGAAGAGGGGAGCATAAGTCTCATGGCAGAGGCTTTGCTCCCTTTTATCAATGGTGATCGAGATGAAGATATTTTTCTCTGGTAGCAAGTCCGCCACGGATATGGCGCTCAGACTTGTTCACATCCAGAACAGAGCGAGCCTGTCTTGCCAGTGCCGGGTTGATCTGTACCAGTCTGTCCGTTACATCTTTGTGTACAGTGGATTTGCTGACGCCAAAAGCTTTGGCAGTCTGGCGTACAGTGGCATTATGGTCGATGATATAGTTAGCAATGGTGATTGCTCTTTCCTCAATATAATCCTTCAAGAAGTAACCCCTCAGAATACTTTTTTACATTGTATGAAGTATTCTGAGGGGTTATGACAATATATGGGATTACAAAGGCGCGATTTTGTGGTCGTGCTTTACTTCAAATTTAAGATCCAGAGCATTAAGCAGAATATTAATGGTCAGATTGGCTTTTTTTGTAATATCATTCTGATATACATAGACAGATTCTGGCAAGGGCGGCTCATATTCACTACAGGAAATGACAGTCATGTCAGAATCGGATATATAAGAACGCAACATAAGGGCAAGGCAAGTTCCGATAATCAGAACTTTCCTGCCCTTTATTTTTGATACTGTTTCATCAAAAGACGAAGTGAGAATAATGTCTTCGGCGGGAATATTCTGTGTAATGTATTCCAGGTAAGCTTCATTCTCATAAGGTTCCAGAACAACAGCAAAGTCATTTTCCAGACGGGAATCCTAAAGGAGAATAACTGGGCTGGAAGTGATGTGGCAGAAGCAGATCGTGAAAAGTTCAGATTAAACTCAACCGGTAATCAGGTAAATGAATTTGCCATTACACTGGATCTGCATGCCGGAGATCAGTTTCAGGTCATTCCAGACTGGAACTGGAGTGGACAGAAAATTCTACATTGCAGCGCTGGCGTTACCTGTTGCAGGGGTTCTGGTTTTTCAGGTGATTCCCATAGTATTCATGATTCTGATCGCATTCACTAATTATGGAGGAGATATCGTTCCTCCCAAACTGGTTGATTGGATCGGGATAGGTAATTTCACCAAGATACTGGCACTTTCTGATATCAAGAACACCTTTTTCAAAATACTGGGATGGAACCTGATATGGGCGGTTGCTTCCACTTTCCTGAATTATTTTGGTGGACTGGGGCTTGCACTGCTGCTGAACAAGGAGTGTGTGAAAGGCAAAAAGTTCTGGCGGGCATTTAAGTTCATGTTCTCTTACGGAGGACCAATCAATTACTATATTACATCGGCAGGGGGTAATGCAGTAGGATTTCTGGATATTGATGCAGGAATTAAAGCCAAACTGATTGGCCTGTTTGTCAATGCCTGGATCAGTATTCCTACTTCCATGTTACTGGCAACAGGTATTTTATCCAATATGAACACAGATCTGTATGAAGCAGCCAGCATTGATGGAGCTACCAAATGGAAACAGTTCGTTAAAATTACGCTTCCATTTGTTATCTTTTCCACTACGCCGGTGCTTATTACGAGCTTCATCGGAAACTTTAACAATTTCGGTGTGTTTTACTTCCTCAGAGGCGGCCTGTATATGGATGGCTATTTCCTCGCCAGTGATACGGACCTGCTCATTTCTCATCTGGTTATAAGTTATTTAATTTTTCAAATTTATTCCTCAGTTCATCTGACACTTCACCAATCATGCTTGCAGAAGCGGCAATCTCTTCTGTGCTGGCAGCGAGATTGCTGATTCTGCCATTGACATCATCCACAATCTCCATTAAGTGATCTGCCTCTGTTGTAAGGTGTTCAATGGCCTGAACAATCGCATCTTTATTCTTATTGCTATCCAGTGCAGTATCTTTACTGGTCTCACTTAAATGCTTGATTTCATCAGCTACGACAGCAAAGCCCTTACCAGCTTCGCCAGCTCTGGCAGCCTCGATGGAAGCATTCAGGGAGAGCAGATTGGTACGGTTAGCTACCTGGGTAATACTGTTGTTATTGTCCTCTAATTGCAGTAAGAGGTTACTGATCATATGGAAGGAATCCTGCATATTGTTGCAGAAGCTGACAACGTCAGCCATATGACTGCTGATATTACTGCTTTCTTCTGCATTACTGTTATTGCCATTTACCATTTCGGAGATGGACTGGTTTAGTGTAGTAAACTGCTTTTCAGCATCGGATACCATTTCGCTGATGACCGCATTTTTATCGGATATTTCTTTGTTGGCAGCTTCCATTTCAGAAGAAAGTATCTGCAACTGTGCCTTTTCCTGTTCTACAGTGTCTTTTACATAATGAATACAGTTCGATGGAACATTACAGTCGTTGTGGATTGCACATGCCATATCCTGACAGGTAGAGTAACCGCAGGCGCTGCAGTTAATCTTGCGCTGCTCGGCACTATTCTTGTTTAATGACTGGAAGATAGCTTCCAGTTCCTGCGTATTAGGACGCTGAATCACATTGCCGGCAGACAGGTCTGTATATTTGCGGGCAAAATCGTTGGGATTAAGCTGTCTGAACTGGCGGTTCAGCGCTGCCAGACGCTGTTTGTGGGAGCTGCTCTCTTTCCAGGGACTTCCTGCCTTTTTCTTCTTGGAAGAAGCCTTGATACGCTGAATCTCATAGAGAATATCGTCATTATCAGCCTTCTGTGGCTCGATTCCTGTACCGTAGAGACAACCCTGCGCACAGTTGAGCGCATCTACCATAAAAGGCAGTTCCTTGTTGGAGGATATACGCTTGGCATAATCGTCCAGAAAATGATATACATGTTTCTCACCCTCAATCTGACGGATGAACAGGTCTTCTCCGCAGAACCAATAGACATTTTCCTTTAATCCACCAGGCATTGGGTAGATGGAACCAAGACCATATTCGATTTCTGTACCGACAGGATCACCCTTGATGTGATGGGTTCGTGCATAGTTCATAAGATGGTCAAAGGTTACGTTGTAGTTCACGTAGCCGTTATTATTGGGATCATCGATCTCGGATTTTTTGGCAATACAGGGACTGATAAAAGCCAGCTTGTCCTGAATGTTCATATATTTACGAAGATAGATTGCTGCGCACATCAGAGGTGACTGCACGGGCATCAGCTTGGGAAGCAGTTCAGGAATATAATGTTCTATATAGTTTACAACAGCCGGACATGGCTGGGAGATACCGCCGGTAAAATTGTGTTCTGTAATGTAGCGGATGTACGCCCAGGTAGTAATATCCGCACCGAAGCTGACACTGATGATGCGATTTACACCCATTTTTTTAAGCCCACCAAGGATACTCTTGTATTCATTTGGATAGTTGGCGGCAAAAGCCGGGGCAATCAGAAGAGATATTTTCTGACCTTTTGCCAGATCAGCAAAGAATTCTTCTGTGTCATCGTAATAGCTTCTGGCATTGTGTTCGCAGGCATCAAAGCAGGCACCACAACCGATGCATTTATCCCCATCGACCTCAATAACAGTGCTGCCGTCTTTTTCTACTGCGCGGTTTGCTGTAATGACGGGACAGACAGAGATACATTTGTTACAACCAATGCAATTTTCATTGGTATATACGAAGCCTTTATGTAAATTGCTCATAATGGAAAACCTCCTCGTATTTGTTAAATTTCGGAGCTGTGAAATACATATAAAAACAGCAAATTGTAATAGTACATTTTACGAGATTTCTGTTAATATTATAACATAGTATGGTAAAAAGTGACAACAATACACATGCAATAAAATAAATTGTATTTTAAAAAGTCCATGTTAATATAAGGTATATGATAGATATAAAAATGGAGATTGATATGAAAAGAATAAGTCTGAGTGAGTTGGAGTATGCATTGCATCTGCAGAATTATCAACAACTGTATGAGGCTGTTTTGCATAAAATTGAGCAGGGAGAGATAAAACCGGTTAAAGCATCTGGTAAAAACGGTAAAAAACCTGTATTATACAGGGAGTACTGGCTGATAGAACAGGCAAGGGGAGACGAAGAAGAATTGGTAGAGGAGCTTTCCTATCAATATGTGCCTGCTATTGCCACAGGATATTATATGAAACATCTACAGCAGTATCGTGAAGACCGGGAATGGCTTATGCTATTGAATCAATATCTAAGGGAACATAAATGCCTGCTGGAGTTCCCCATGTCTTTGAACGAGAGAAGCTATGATATCTGGCATAGAGAGAAATTCCTGAAAGAAGAACAGGGAAGAAAAATACTGAAGCGGTGTGGTATTTCCCTGGAAATGCTCAATCTCTATGAGACATCGGAACCTTTGGCTTATTATACGGATACTAAGGAAATTCCGCAGAATATTCTGCTTGTAGAAAATAAAGATACCTTTTACAGTATAAGAAGGAATCTGCTTGCAGGAAAAAACAAAATACTTGGAATCACTATCGGAACAGTTATATATGGTGCCGGCAAGGGTATTCTGCGCTCTTTCCAGGATTTTACATTGTGCTGTGAACCTTATATGAAAAACGAAGCGAACAGATTGCTGTACTTTGGGGACTTAGATTATGAAGGTATCATGATCTATGAGAAACTGGCTGATAATTTTCTGGACTTTTGTATCATAGAACCTTTTGTACCGGGATATCATGCAATGCTGCATAAGGCAGCACTGAGGGGGCAGGAGCGTTTACCTCATATGAAGGAGAAGCAGAATCACAATATCGGGATGAAATTCCTGGAATACTTTTCCATGCAGGATAGACAGTATATAAATGGTATTTTGGCAAAGAACAGATATATTCCGCAGGAAATCTTAAATGGTGAGGATTTTAACAATGCAATATGAATTTCTGAAACAGTTCCCCAAACGAATGAAGCATGTGGGAATGTATGCGTTAGTGCTGCAGAACAGCAGCCAGAAGCAGACATGGAAACAATACGGATTCCTGAAAACAGATGAACAGATCAATATTATATTTGCCCTCATGCTGTATATCATGGAGCAGTCCTTAAAAGAGGAAAAATGTACCATGGATGATATGGGGGCATATCTGGATTACCTTAATATGACATATTTTAATACAGGAATGTCTTTTGACGATTGCAGAAAGCTGGGAGATTTCATTATTAATGTAATTCTGTCAAATGAAGGAAAGGCAATGTATTTTGACGGATATGATTTTGAGCAGAGAGCATATAAAATCATGAATATCAGTTATGTGTCAAATGAAATCGTATATCTGGATTCGGATGTGAAAAGGACATCCTACCGTTTGACAGAGGATGGCTATAATCTGCTGCTTTCCACGCTGGAAATCGAGAACAATATGAAGCTGACAATTCATGAGATGATATTCAAAATGCATCTGGAGAAGCAAAGCTACGACAAGGCAGTCGATGAGATTAAAAATGTATTTAACCTCTTGAGGATACAGCTCCAGAAGATCCAGGATGCCATGCTGCGTGTGCGTAGAAATGCATTAAGCTATTCTGTTTCGGACTATGAGCAGCTTCTTGGTGAAAATATGGAATCTATTGATATGACAAAGCAGAAGTTCCAAAGCTATAGGGAGACTGTAAGGAAAAGGGCCAAAGAACTGGAAGAACAGAATATCAATGTAAGAAAGTTATCTGCACAGGAGGAGGAGAATCTGGAGAATCTCAGAATCATTGAAAGCTATCTTAACCGTGGTATCGATGAGCACCAGAAAATCCTGAATTCGCATTTTGACCTGAAAATCCTTTATGAAAAAGAACTGGAACTGTTGTCGCAAATGTCATTGATCCAGAGATTTTCATTAAGGACAGATCTCTATGATAAGGTATTACAGGATGCTTCCGGATTGGATAATATAGATATATTTTTAAGACCGTTATTTCATCAGGCTCCGGATAAAATTTATAACCTGCAGAAAGCGACACAGCTTCAGCGTCCAATCAGGAAGAAGCAGCAGGAAGAAGAGGAAGAAGTACTGGACTTTGATGAAGACCAATGGCAGGAAGAATATGCAGCAAGAAAGCGCAAACGCCTTATGCAGTATGAGAACAGTCTTGGGTTTGTACTGGATAAAATGATGGAAAAAGGCAAAATTACGCTGCAGGAGATGGCATCGTCTCTTGGCAGAGAAGAACAGAACACGTTAATTCCCGATATAGATATATTTAAAGAAATCATGGTAGAGCTTATAAAAAGCCGTCATATTGATATAGATGCGCTGCGTAAGGAAAAGAGCGAGTATATTGCAGAGGAAACATTGGATTTCCAGCTAAATGAGATGATATTGGAGTTAGTGGATAAGGATGAAAGAAGGAAACACATCCATCAGATAGATATATACAGGCTTGAAGATGGTGGTGTAGTGGAGTTTAGAAATATCAGGAATGAGACCGGTGATGGAAAAACAGTACGTTGTTCCAATGTAGCATTGGAAATTGGAGAATAGGTGGGCAAAGATGGCATACGAAATTGAAGAAATCAGGTTAAGCCAGCAGATTTTCTATTATCTGTTAGAGCATTTTGAACTGCGTGAAGAGGAAGAAAGACTATACCGGGCTTATACAGAGGAAGAGGCGGTACAGAATCTTGTAAAATCCCAGGCAGCGGAAGCAGAAAGCACAGTGGAAAGATATGGGGATGTGATTTATCTGATCCCGAAGGAAGAAAATGTTTTTCTGGGATTTTCCAAAGCGAAGCTAAAGGAGACATTGTGTAAATCAGCAGCTACAGACAAGGATTTCTACTTATCACAGTTCGTAATCCTGACATTGCTTGTGGAATTTTATGATGGACAGGGAAGCAGCAGCAGGTCAAGAGAGTATATCCGGGTAGGAGAATTGCAGAACTGTATCTCTGCCAGACTTAAGGAGGGTGTAGAGAATACCTCGGAGGAAGAAGAGGAGCAGAAGGGAATTGCCTTCAGAAATATGTTGGAAGCATATGAAGCACTCCGGTCAGATGATAAAGGCTCAAGGGCTAAGACCACCAAAGAAGGCTTTCTCTATTCTATATTGACTTTTCTTGAGAAGCAGGGGCTGATTGAGTATGTGGAAGAGGATGAGATGGTAAAAACAAGTAAGAAGCTGGATAACCTGATGGATTGGAATCTTTTGAACCAGAATAATTATCAGAGAGTCAGAAAGGTATTGGAGCATGAGTAAAGTCAACGCAGTCCGTTTTATCAATCTTAATTATAATAATAATGCGATCAGGATCAGTGATGAGACCTTTCAAATGGGAGGAAGAAGTACACTCCTGTCCCTTCGGAATGGGGGTGGCAAATCTGTATTGGTACAGATGATGACAGCCCCGTTTGTGCATAAGCAGTATAGAAAGACAAAAGACAGACCTTTTGAAAGCTATTTTACGTCATCCAAGCCTACTTTCATTATGGTTGAATGGAAGCTGGACGGTGGAGCAGGTTATGTGTTGACCGGAATGATGGTAAGAAAAAGCCAGATTATGGAAGAACAGTCTTCAGAACCTTTGGAAATTGTAAATTTTATCAGTGAATATACAACAAGATGTGAAGAGGATATTTATCATTTACCGGTTGTAGAAAAGGGAAAAAAGGAAATTGTTCTTAAAAATTATGGATTTTGCAGACAGTTATTTGAAGGCTATAAGAAGGACCGCAGTAAGAAATTCTATTATTACGATATGAATAATTATGCTCAATCCAGACAATATTTTGATAAGCTGGCAGAGTATCAGATCTATTATAAGGAATGGGAAACGATCATCCGTAAGGTAAATCTGAAGGAATCAGGTCTGTCTGAGCTTTTTTCTGATTGTAAGAATGAGAAAGAACTGATTGAGAAATGGTTTCTGGATTCGATAGAGAGCAAGCTGAACCGTGAAAAAGACCGCATGAAGGAATTCCAGTCAATCGTGGAGAAATATATTATCAGTTATAAAGATAATAAATCAAAAATAGAGCGGAGAGATACCATTCTGGAATTCCAGACAGACATGAAAGAACTACAGCAGTATGGAGAAGCGTATGAGATTGCAGAAAAGCAGATCCATGCCATGGAGAACCGTATAGCAGCCTTTCGAAGCGTGCTTGCGCAGATTGAAAAGGACACGGTGGCACAGCAGTCAGAGCAGGAGCAGCAAAGGGCAGGGATGGAAGAACAACTGGCTCACATCATGTATGAGAAATTGTCCATGGAAATATATGAGCTGATGGAGCAGAAGAAGTATCATACCGGCAACAGAGATATGATTTCCATGGAAATGAATGAATTAGAACTGGAGACAGAGTATGTTGAGAAGCTTATCCACAGCTATGCCTGTGCAAAACAGCAGAAAATTGTGGATGAATATACCAGAGATAACGAACTGCTTGTGGAAAAGATTGCGGTTTATCGTGAAAATGAGAAGGAGTATGAGCCTGAAAGAAAAAAACTGGGTGGATATCTGCATACCCATTATGGGGACAAGTTCCGCAAAGCAGGGCAAAATGCTGAACAGATCCAAAGGGAATATGACAGCAACCTTGGCAGACAGCAGGAGATGATAGAAAAGGAATGCGAATATCAGACCAGAATAGAGGAGTTAATCGCTGAAATAGCCAAAGACCAGGAAAGACTGTCATCCTTTGACCGGCAGGAAGAGGTATTCAACAGAGATTATCAGGAGCATTTTGTAAGAAATATCATTGGTACATACGAACCGGGAATGCTTCAGATCAAAAAAGAACAGTATGTGCAGGAGCAGGAGCAGCTGCATAGAAGCAATATGCAGCATAAACGTCAGCAGGAAGAAACGGAAGAAAAAGTAAAATCAATGCAAAGAAACCTGCAGGACAGAAATAACCAGAAGATGCAGAAAGAATATGAACTGCGGACTCTTATGGAACAAGGGGAAGAATATAGCAGACAGATCAGGGAAAGACAGGTTATAATGCAGTATCTTGAGCTGGATGATACGTATTTATGGAATGATGGGAAAATAATGGAAGCAGCAGACCGTAAGATCACAGAATGTGACAGAGTACGTGCAGAGCTCGAGAAAGAGCACAATCTGCTTGAAAGAGAATGGAAAAAACTGACATCAGGTGAAATACTGGAGCTACCTAAGGATTTTCAGGAATTACTTACCCGGCTGGAGCTGCATCCGGTGTATGGAATGAATTGGCTGGAGAAGAATGGATATTCTGTAGAAGAGAATACAGAGCTTGTCAGAAGGCAGCCTTTTATACCATATGCTTTGATTCTTCCAAGGCAGGAAATGAAGCAGCTAGAGTTACATGGACAGGATATCTGCACGTCCTTTCCCATTCCTATCATTCCAAGAGAAGAACTGGAGCGGACATTGGCACAAGAGCCAACAAGTATGGTCCAATTATCGGGGATAAGCTTCTATTTATGGTTCAATGAGAAATTACTGGATGAAGATGCTTTACGTGTTTTGATCAAGAACAAAGAATCAGAGATGACCAAAAAGCAGAAGCAGCTGGAGAATAAAAAGACTGAGTATAAGGATTCACTCGACAGAAAGCAGATGTTGGAACGGCAAAGTATCACAAAAGAGAAAGTAGAGAAGAATCGTCAGCAGATTACGGATACGGAGCAGGAAATATCAGAAATCGACAATCAGATTATCCATGATAAAGAAGAAATGGACAGGCTGGAACAAAAGAGGAGTGAGCTTGTACAGATTATTCTGAAAGAGAAACAATGCATGGAGGGGAACCAGAGAAGGGCATCAGATTTTGACTATTTCTGCCGGGAATATGACTCATATCTGGAGAAGCACGACACTCTTGAAAAGAATCGAAAAGAAAAGACAAAATATGAAGATAATAAAAAGCAGGCGCAGGATTTGCTGGAAAAGTACCGTGAACAGCAGAGGACACTGGAAAGCAGACAGCGGGAATTAAAAGCACAGACTGAAAATATACAGAAGAAGTATATTCTGTATCAGGAGTATGAGCCAATCGCCCTGGAAGGACAGAATAGGCCGGTGTCTGAGATGGAAGCCAGATACGAAGCCATTACAACGAAGATGTCTTTTCAATTACAGGATCTGGAGCATCAACTGCAGAAAACGAACGGCAGTTTGAACAGGGCGAAAGAGGAACTGGCCAGATTACAGCACAAATTTCTTCTCAAAGAAGATGACTGGAAAGAACTGTATTATGATGAAAAAGAAGAAATGCACCAGGAAAGTGTGCTTGCAGAACGGAAGAAGCAGTATAAATTCAAAGAAGCCCAGTGGAATGAGCAGGATAAGCAGATTGGTATCATCAGCAGTAAAATAGATGATAAGAATAAGCTGATGCAGGAGCAATGTGGTAAAGAAGAGATATTACCCAAAGAAGAAATACGTACAATTGACTTTGATGGAAGAAGAAACCAGCTTCTCTACCAGATAAAGGAAACAGAACGTGCCCTGAAGCTTACGGAAAAGAAACTGACAAGTGTACAGGAGAATATAGCATCCTTTACAGAATATGATGATTTCATACAGAAGGAAGAAATCCAATGGGAGGAAGATATTGCGCAGATGGATTCCAAATGTCTGAGAGAGTATGCGGGTATGATCCGGCGCGATTACAGGCATAGCTGTGAGGAAGGTAAGAACAGACGGGATAAAGCAGAAAAAATCCTGAAGATATTATTATGTAAGGAAAAGTATCAGGATGATTTCTACAGGAAACCACTGGATGCCATGATGTCTGTGTCACAATCAGCCCATTTGCTGCTTGCACAGCTTACGACTACACTCCAATCCTATGAAAGCCAGCTGGCAAAACTGGAAGTAGATATATCAATCATAGGCGAGGAGAAGAAGAGGATTGTAGGTCTGTTGGAGGATTATGTAAAAGATGTACACAGTAACATGGGTAAGATAGATAATAATTCCACGATAACGATCAGGGAACGTCCTATAAAAATGCTTCGTCTGCAAATGCCTGAATGGGAAGAAAATGAAGGATTATATCATCAGAGACTGGATGATCTTATCAGTGAGCTGACTCAAAAGGGTGTGGAAATCTATGAAAAGAATGAGAATTCGGCAGAATATATAGGAACACGCATCACTACAAAGAATATTTATGACACGACTGTCGGAATTAGTAATATCCAGATTAAGCTTTACAAGATTGAGGAGCAAAGGGAATATCCGATCACATGGGCAGAAGTTGCCAAGAATTCAGGCGGTGAAGGATTCCTGTCGGCTTTTGTCATTCTATCCAGTCTGCTGCATTATATGCGTAGGGACGACACGGATATTTTCGCAGATAAGAAAGAAGGTAAGGTTCTGGTCATGGATAACCCATTTGCACAGACTAATGCAGCCCATCTGCTGAAACCGCTCATGGATATGGCAAAGAAAACAGACACACAGCTGATATGTCTTTCCGGACTTGGAGGAGATTCTATCTATAGCCGATTCGACAATATCTATGTGTTGAATCTTGTGACAGCGGGATTAAGAGGAGGCATGCAGTATCTGCGTGGAGAACATACAAGAGGTATTGAAGAGGAGGTCATGGTAACTTCCCAGATAGAAGTGATCGGACAGCAAAGTCTGCTGTTCTGATACTTGTAAAATATTTGCTTGTAATTGGGTAGAAGGTATAATATACTTTGGAATAGATATGCGGTTTTATGCCTGTGCTGCGGTATGATTCCGCAGGGTAAATAGTATGGCAGCACAGAAATGAGGAGAAAGAATGGATCAGGAAAAGGTAATCGTCATTGATTTTGGCGGCCAGTACAACCAGCTCGTTGCAAGGCGTGTCAGAGAATGCAATGTTTACTGTGAAATATACTCCTACCGGACTGGCATTGAGCAGATTAAGGCAATGAATCCCAAGGGAATCATCCTTACCGGAGGACCAAACAGTTGTTACGAAGCAGACTCTCCGACCTATACCAGAGAGCTGTTCGAACTGGGAATCCCTGTACTTGGCTTGTGCTACGGCGCACAGCTTATGATGCATGTACTGGGAGGAAAGGTAGAGAAAGCACCTGTCAGAGAATATGGTAAGACAGAAGTTATGGTAGATAATACTTCACCATTATTTGGAGATGTTGCATCCACGACAATCTGCTGGATGAGCCATTTTGATTATATTTCCAAGACAGCACCGGGCTTTAGAATCTCTGCACATACAGCAGATTGCCCGGTAGCGGCAGCAGAGAACTGTGACAAGAAGCTCTTTGCAATCCAGTTCCATCCTGAAGTACTCCATACACAGGAAGGTACGAAGATGCTCCATAATTTCGTAAGGGGTGTCTGTGGCTGTGCCGGAACATGGAGAATGGATTCCTTTGTAGAGAATACAATCCGTGATATCCGTGAAAAAGTGGGCGATGGCAAAGTATTGCTGGCTTTATCCGGCGGAGTAGATTCCTCAGTGGCAGCAGGTCTGCTCTCCAGAGCAATCGGCAAGCAGCTTACCTGTGTATTCGTAGATCATGGCTTACTGCGTAAAGATGAAGGTGATGAGGTAGAGGCTGTATTTGGCGACAAGGGTCAGTTCGACCTGAACTTTATCCGTGTCAATGCGCAGGAGAGATATTATAACAAGCTTGCAGGAGTTACAGAACCAGAGCGCAAGCGTAAGATTATTGGTGAAGAGTTCATTCGTGTATTTGAAGAAGAAGCAAAGAAGATTGGTGCTGTAGACTTTCTGGCACAGGGAACTATCTATCCCGATGTTGTAGAAAGCGGACTGGGTGGAGAATCCGCAGTTATCAAGTCCCACCACAATGTAGGCGGACTTCCTGACTACGTAGATTTCAAGGAAATCATCGAGCCACTGCGTAATCTCTTCAAGGATGAGGTACGTAAGGCAGGTCTGGAACTTGGTATTCCTGAGAAACTTGTATTCCGCCAACCTTTCCCAGGACCGGGACTTGGCATCCGTATCATTGGTGAAGTAACTGCAGAGAAGGTACGTATCGTACAGGATGCAGATGCAATCTACCGTGAGGAAATTGCAAAGGCAGGACTTGACAGAAGCATCGGACAGTACTTCGCAGCATTGACCAATATGCGTTCCGTAGGTGTTATGGGCGATGAGAGAACCTACGACTACGCCGTTGCACTGCGCGCAGTCAACACAGTAGACTTCATGACAGCAGAAGCAGCAGAAATTCCATTTGAAGTGCTGCAGACAGTTATGAGCAGAATCATAAACGAGGTGAGAGGAGTCAACCGAGTATTCTATGATCTGACGAGTAAGCCACCAGGAACGATAGAGTTTGAATAACGGATTAAAATGCCGAAAGCCTGTATTTATGCGGGTTTCCGGC
>OHJS01001041.1_pt1 | contig 15504 bp, 9 predicted proteins | sample 1568661 | NCBI WGS metagenome assembly OHJS01 (sample SAMEA3879603, study PRJEB24766) | human gut metagenome | biome: human-associated habitat; feature: feces | place: USA | collected 1985/1987 | reverse complement strand
GCAGTTATCTGCTGTATTCTCATTGCCGTTTTAGGAATTGGTATAGCGTTAATAGTACAGAAGTTTTTGGATAGAGGTAAATAAACGAAAAGTCTCAACTGGATAGAAGTGCTATCGGTTGAGACTTTATTTTATTCGTTATCAAACAATCCCTTTTCTTTCCATAACTTAATTTCCTTATCGAAATCTGAAAGATATTCTTTATCTTGAATCAAGCGAAATTTGTCATATTCAGCATACGCTTTTTCCTTTGCTTGTTCAGCAGAAATGATACGAGAATCATGAAATTTGTCATAGCCATATACAGTCAGGAAATCATCCAATTGTTTTTTCCAGTCTTCCATAGTAGAAATTATCTGACGTTCCGCACGCGCTTCTGCCAAATCAAGAAACGAGGTTGTCAGACGGTTTAAAGAGATTACTTCTTTATCCGATAAATAATTCTTTGCGATAATCGTATCTGACTTTTGAACTCTTCCTTCCGGTGCATTTTTCCATGTAGTAAGTCCCATATGAGGCATTTCTGCATCTGCTCTTGTATATACGATTTCAGCAGCAGTTTGATGAGTAACCGCCCAATGCATCATATTTTGCACCATTTTAAAGAATAGCTGAGTCGTCTCGGCCTTAGGATCATAATCGGAACTACATTCTGCATATACATCAGTGATTTTTTGATAATATCGACGTTCAGAAGCCCGTATTTCCCGGATACGCTCCAATAAGTCATCAAAATAATCTTTACCAAAATATTTTCCTTGTTTCAAACGTTCATCATCCAAAACAAAGCCTTTAACTATCATTTCTTTAAGAACAGATGTTGCCCAGATTTATGTGCTGCTGCACATAAATTTGGTTATGAAGAGTCGGAGATTATGTAAAGAGAAAGGACCGTACTATTAGCAGCCCGGTCCTTTCTACATTTTACTCTACATAATTTATAGGCTTTTAAGCCAATCCAGTAGATTCGTGTCTTTTAGCCAAACAGGTTCATTTGGTTCTTCAGATGTTGGAACAAAAGCATTTGTTATGACTTCCCGTTTACGTTTTGAATCAACTCTTGCATAAATTTCCGTTGTAACGACTGACTCGTGTCCAAGTAGGTCTCTGATATATATCAGAGGCACATCTGCCTGAAGCAAATGCATCGCTCTTGAGTGTCGTAAAGAATGGCAAGAAACCTTTTCGGGTATCAGCGTTGCACTCTCAACTCTTGCTTTTGATATTTATTTAGTATGTAAGAGATACCACTACGTGTCAGTTTTCTGCCACATCCGCTTGAAAATAATGGCATCTTTGCTTTCTTAGAATCAAAAAGACATTCATCAGCCATGTACCTTTGCAAATGTAGGACTTGCTGTTCTATTAATGGTACTATTCTGACTTTTTGCCCTTTTCCCATCATTCTTATCGTATAAGGTTTTGTCAACCGAAGACATTCAACGGTCAAGTCAGCTATTTCTTGCACTCTTGCGCCTGTATCATACATGAGAGATAGCAGTGCCATATCACGTCTTCCGCTTTTTGTCAGAAGATTAGGCTGTTTCAATAAAAGCCTGATTCCATCAACCGTGAGGTAGTTAATAGACTTTCTCCCTGTCTTTTTTAGTGGTATTGTGTGGATTTTCAGTCCTTCATTCAAGAAGGTGGGATCTTCATATCCGACATACGAGAAGAACGATCTGAGAGCAGCCAACCTTGCATTTCTTGTACTATCCGAGCATTTATTTTCATTTTGGAGCCAATCAAGGAATGCCACGATATCTTTCCGTGTCAGCTTATCCATAGTCAGCTTATTAACAGAGATGTGTTTTGCATCTTTGTAATACCGTATCAGTAGTATGAAAGTATCTCGATAAGCCAGTATGCTATTGTGACTCATACCTCTTTCTCCCGGGAGATACTTACTCAAGTAATCCGATAAATACTTACTAAAATCAGTCGGTTTCATCTTTGTATAGATTTGGATAGACATTCATGCTTTCTATATCTATGCGTTGTATCAAGTCCGGATACATACTTTCACATAACCTTACATAGTTATTTGTAGACTGTATCGAACTGTGTCCCAAGTATGTTGAGAGTATTGGAAGCGAGCAATATAGGTCGCCTCCTTCATGATGCATTTTCATCAATGAGTGTACGCTGAAGGTATGTCTGAGATCATGCACACGTGGTCCTTGATGTCTACCATTGTGAGGTATGCCAGCATTTTTGAGTATTGTCCTGAACCAGAAATAAATTGTGCCGTCACTCGCACATGGTTTTCCAGATAAAGCAAGAAAAAAATACTCCTTATCCGCGATTATAGGCAGCCGCTCCCGATAACTCTTATATTCACGACATACAGTAGCCACGGAGTCTGAGATGGGAACCAATCTGTCTTTACGACTTTTTGTATCGTGCAGGACTATATATTTTTCTTCAAGGTTGACATCACAGTTTTTCAGACGGATAGCTTCTGTTACCCTTATGCCGGTTCCATACAACAAACGAAAGATGGCAGGAAGCATAATAATTGCCGAATTCATTTTCAGACTGTGTAAAATAAGGTTGTCACATGCAGTGAAGAAACGGTCTATTTCCTCTTCTGTAAAGATGTGGGCTGTAAAACCATTTACTTTTATATTGGGCATTCTTGGAATATAGCATGGTTTGCCAATATCTGACATATATTGGACGAACTGCATGACTACGGTGCAACGTCCTTTATATGTCGAACCTGATTCATGTTTCCGCCTTGTCATCCATTCGTCAAAGATTTCTTTTGTCAATATTGGATATGTAATCTTTTTGCGTACGAGGAATGTGTCAAATTCTCTAATAAGATATTCTGCGGTGCTATACTTATACCCCAGATTTCTTTTCAGTTTTATGAACTCAGTAAAATGCTGAGCCATAATGCTCTCAAAAAGTAGATTACTCATAGAAATGCCCTCCATTTTGCATATAGAATCCATCTGCTACCGGTGGCACATCAAGAGCGCATTGCTTCAGACTTTCAATATCAAGCCGAAGGTACAGCTTTGTGCTTTCACTATCTTTATGACCGAGGATTCCCGTTATTACAGGCAAAACAACCTTTTCTTTTAATAAGATAGTTGCAAGACTATGTCTAAGCGCATGTGGTCCTTGCTTTCGACCGGAGGTATCTATACCAGCATTACGGAATACTTTCTTTACGATCTCATACACTCCTTCTGTCGTAACTGGTCTGAACGGAGATATTCCCTGAACAAATACATGGCAATCGTCACATTCAGGTCGGCCTGACTGAAGATAGTCTATAATAGCCTCTCCAACTTCTCCTGTCAATGGCAACTCTATCGGCTTTTTTGTCTTATATTGTGTAAGGTGTATGTTACATTCATCCCAATTCAGATTACTGAAAGTCAAGCCACATATATCTGATGCCCTCAATCCATATCTGGATAAGAGCATTAATATGGCAAAGTCTCTTTTCCCTAATGGGTCGCACCTGTCAATAGAAGAACAGACGGTGTTGATTTCTTCTCTTGTATATATAGATGGTAACCGCTCCATTTGCCTATATGCATCTGTTGGCAACAGACGAGAAAGATTTATTGCTATCAAGTCATTCTCATGCAAATAGCGCAAATAAAGCCGCAATTCTCTGATTACATGATGTCGGAGAGACTTCTTACTAATGTCAAGTGAGGATAAAAAGTTGTTGATAACTTCAATCGTTAGAGAAGATAATCGAATGACATCATGCTTGTTCATATAATCAAGAAATATGGATAGATAATACCTATCATGCTCTATCGTATAGTTCGAGAACCGTCCACTATTCGTTTTATGGTACAAAAAGTTCAAAAGATGCCGACCAATTTCACTGGCAAAGGACGGGGATAATTTTATTCTCTTTTTTATTACTCCCGTTTGCATATACTCCGTCAGCCATCCAATCCTTGATTTTACTGTTTGTCCCCATTCATAGGAAAAGTCTATTCCAACTTTCTCAAGTTTATGTGCAATATACTTTTCCCCTATTTGAGATGAATAAAATTGGATATTGTGTTCTTCCATATATGGAATCAACATTTTCCATGTGTCTGTCACAGACTTAATAGTACTTTTTTTCAAGCCCTTTTGATGAAGGTAACACGTAGCTTCTTCAATCAAACGACTGACTTGAGTCGTTTGAGGTAATGTTCGATTAATATGACTCATATATATAATATTAGTGGGAGCAACATTACCCCCGACAATATTATGCAAAGAAATCTATAATCTAAATGCTATATTACAACTATTTATAAATCTAACATTACATAATCTCCAACTCTTCATAACCATATTCTAAACTGAGTAGCTTGGTAGCTATTTACACGATAGCCCACAGCTATGATAACGTCCAAATTATAAAACAGTGGTGTGCGTTCCACTTCTCGTTCTCCCTCTGACTGAACTATCCCAATTTTTCGGATAGTTGCCTCTTTAGTGAGTTCGCCTGTTTCGTAAATCTGACCAAGATGATAATTGATGGTTCGTACATCTACCCCAAACAAATCAGCCATGCGCTTCTGCGACATCCAGAATGTTTCACTATTGAAGACTACCTCTATACGCACTTCCCCTTGTCCTGTTTTATATAATAAAATATTAGCAGATAGACTATTATTAATTGATTCAGGAGTAGATATCTCTTGCTTGAAATATTCTCTTGCCATTTGTACTTGTGGCTTCTTTCCATCTGCATTTTCCGCAATAATCAAGCAAGCGATACGAGATAAATGGATATTTTCCACCTTGCGAAAAGAGCCAGAACCAACCTTAACCATTTCAACCGTTTGGTTAAAATGCTCCGATACATTAAATCCTTTATTATTGGCTATCGCAATGGCTTTGTTTATAATACGAGTGAATTTTTGATATGTACTATATCCTAATACAGCACATAAATCCCTTGACGACCAATATTCTTTTCCGCCATCCTTCCGTTTCTTAATCTGTTCGAAATCAGAACTCAAGAATTCAACATTATCTTCTATCATACCAAAATCTTATTCTTTTAAAGTTGCTTTAAATCCTGACACAAAATCTTTATTAATGGAAACTTTCATCGATTACTATTAATCACTAGCAAACATCACTGATAGTTATAAATTACTCTATTCTTTTGCATTTGATTTAATAATTACGTTTATGGCTTACACGAAGTTTATCATCATCTTCTCTATATGATGAGATATATCCAATAGTTTTTAGCTTCCCTAAAAACATTTCATTCATGTGATTATTTTCTATAGTAGCCTTTTTTGATTTATCTGTAATACTTCGATAAGAATCGCCTAAAGACTCTATTAATTCTGTCACAATATCAAAATCATCTCTATACTTTTCAACCAAGTCTATCAAAAAAGACAAGCGCTCTGGCAAATTAGTAGCATCGACCAAAATGTTCTTCTCTGTATCATAATCAAATTTTTCAATATTGTTTTTCACCACAGGAAGAGTGATATTTGCCAATTCGTTATCCCACACAATATGAGGAAGAAAGTGTTGAACTACACTTAGAGCTTTTTCACCGATTACTCTTGGATTTCTCATAAGATACTTGTATAACCTCATATCTGTAGGTAACTCCTCTATTTCTATAATGCACTCATCCAAATACTTATCTACATAATAAGTAAGTACATCACTATGATTGTCTCTAATTGTAGTCGTATAATATGTGCTATATGGAAGCATATCAGCACAAAGTAACGACTTAAAATGAGCGTTATCTACACTGTTAATATTCGCATCCTTAAATGTAACTCCATCAAAGATTTTGATAAGTTTATCGTATACCGACATTTCAAAATCTGATGTCAACAAAGCACTGTTTGCCAGTAGTTCTTTCTGAGTATCATCCAATTCAGATATATCTGTTAATTCATCAATATGCTTCGTAATGAATATTCGCAAACTAGCAATCATTACATTATTCTGACTCTCATAGAATGCATATATCTCAGGCCATGCTGGTGTAACTATATCAACTTCAATAGCGGACTCCCACTGTGTATTGTTAACATAGGAAAGAGAAACTCTATTATGTTGCCCCGAAAGGTATTTGCGTTTTGTCTCCTCTGTTATATCTTCAGAATTAATAATTTCAAGAATAATTTCCACACTCTCTTGTTTCGCTGCATCTGTGATAAATACATTATTTAGTGCATCATCAAAACGTTCATCTATATAATCTGACACTGGTTTAGCAGATTCACAACTCCTCAGTATTGTAACATTTAAAGGATAATTATTCAATGCTTCCATCCTTTCATTTCGATAATGAACAAATGCGCATACAACATTTTCTGGTGTCAACATATATGCTTTGTTTTCTACAACATACTCAAGCAAACACCTAGACTCTGCATCTATATCTGTAAAAATCAGTTTTCCATTCGACACTATTTGTTTGATTGTATCAAAACCTATGAGATCTACTCTATGAGATATAAATGCGAAGTGTTTATTCAACCAATTACGACTTTCTTTGGTGGAATGGTTCAATTCGAGGAATCGTAACCAAGACTCGAATAATTCATCGGAATTCTGTTTCACGAAGATCTTCCATAATCCATCAACGATACTGCCCAAATGGTTGAAAAGCGAGCTTGAATCTTCAACTGATTTATAGAAGTCAATCAAAAAGTCCCACTTTTTATTATGCATAATAACTTGTGCTATCGAATGAAGTTTTGAGTTATTTGCTTCTTCAAGATGCTGACAAATACAATCGACCACCTGAATATTCAATATACTTACATCGTTGTAACATTTATCAGGAATGTTTTTTACGCACTGCCCTACTTTATCTATATGATAGTCATACGGCAAACTATGCCGAAGTTTTAATTCAAGGATAAAATCATGGTCGTGCTTATTAATTGACTTACCAAAAAAGAAAGATATATAATCAAAGTAATCTTCATTTATAAGTCCTTCTTTCAAGAAAACTTCAAGCATTTTAGAGACATTGAGTTCACTAAAAATTTTATGCGTCTGCATATCAACATCCAGCAACAGTTCTTGTATTGGAGTAGCATAATGATTATTACGAGATAATTCTAGTATCTTGATTTGTTCACGATATCTTTTTTCCCCTTCTCGCAAGGCTTCTAATCGCTCATGGTAGGTAAAGGTAGAATTAACTATTTTCTCTATTTGACTGAATTGAATATTGCAACTATCTTCAGATGTATCATAATAATATCTAACACCATAATATGTGTTAGTTTGATGCCTCTTAAAACATTGATATCGAAATGAGGATTGCGATATAAAGGAATTAAATAACGTTTCATTTTCTGCGATATCTTCAAGAGGTATAAAATTGTTTTCGACAAAAAACAAAAAGGCATTATTTTCATTTTGTTTTGATAATTTTCTACGATACCCTTCAATATAAATCAGCCTTAATTCTTTTTCTTGTATGGCATGTGTCGCTTCTAAAGATTGAAGTTTTTTAGTTATTCCATTAATACGCTCGTCAATCTGTCTATTGCGCTCAACCAATAATTCACTTTTCTTATGCAAACAATCATACAAAACACCCTTTCCTTTATGCAGATCTGCAAAATCCTTTGGATGGTAGTTTTTATATACAATCATTGCAAGAAGTTTGTTTTGATCAAGTTTCTCATCAAGTTTTTCTCTATATTGGGCATATTCATTGACAATATTCTTCAGTAATCTCATATCGTCAATGAAAAAAGCCAAACTGTCTATTACCTCGACATTAAGATCTGAATAGCCTTTTATCTCTAGTTCCTCTTTCAGTTTGTCTGCCGAGTTTGAAGAATTGATTATTGGGATTACAGTTGTGATATAATCAAAGAATTTAGTACGTTCTTCATCAAAAAACATATCATCTTTAACCGCATAAATGAACGTAACTTTACGCCCCACAGAGTTTGACTGATTCAAGAGTTGATTTACCTCTCTTAACTTAAGAAAAATATCCGTATTATCAAATCTATCTAAATCTTCTATAATCACAACATTATAATCAGTAACCTCAAAGAAATAGACAATCTCATCCATGTGCTTATTGAAAACGGATGTATCTTCTTTGTTTTCTTTTAATTCAATCTCTCCATTCTTTAGATTTAACTTATTCAGTTTACTATTACTCAATGATTTGACAGTCTTTTGAACGAATATTATTGTTGCAACAAATATATATGATAGAGCAAAAATATCAGACCATTTATTTAATACCGGATTATTTAAGCGATTGCAAATCCAATCCACTTTCAAAAACGATGGTTCAAATACAATAATTAAGGCAATAGTATAAAGTATTATTGCAATAGATAAAGCATATTGAGCCCAGTGTGATTTATGATAAATCCTTTTTAATCTGGAATTATAAAGCGTCTCTTGTTTCTCTTTATAAATAAGCTGTTGAAGAATGCTGTATTCAATACGATTATTCATCGTATCAATATCTATTTCATTCTTTTTGTCATCTAATGGCGACTTTAGTGTTGCAAGAGATATTGAAAGATATTTGTATTTAGGATAGTCTTTCTTCAAAGAGCGAAGAATGGAACTCTTACCGGATCCATAGGGCCCAGTAAGAGCAATGTTCAATATGTCTTTCTCTTCTAGTTTTCGTGCAAGATTCAAAACACTCCTATACTGCTTCTTATCACTTTCACTATCACGATTAAGCAGAGCAGGAGTTAATGATACTTGTTTATCATCCTCCATCGAATTATTTGCACATATTTTCTTCCAAAATCTACAGTTCATTTATTTTCAGCTATTTATTAATCATATTTTTCTAGTTTGTTACAAATGCTATCTATATTAAAGCAACACCAAATTCACGGATTGTTTCTTCGCTATCTCTTCCTGAGACAGATTTGCCTGTCGCTTGCTCTATTCTGTCAAGCAATTGTTTTGCTCGATCTATGAAATAAGCATTGAAATCATCTAATACAAGATGAGCATAATTTACCTTATGTGACTCTATGGCTTCCTGTATCTCAACTTGTTTTAATCCCTTATTTGCCATAGTCCCAATATAGGTACTTGGTGCATGTCCTCCTATTGAACGATTGGAAGATGCATAAATTGGGGTCTTATTAATGACAGAATTCCATTTTATACGTGGAAGGTTATTTTTCTCGCAATAAGTTTGAGGGAATATATGATGAATATCAGCATCTTCATCAATGTAAGATGCTATATCCATACGATGACCTGTCATAAAATCAAGTGGTGAGTCTTGTAAGATAAGTGCCATAACACCTTTATACGCTGCACTATTCCTTGTCTGCATGGTCAACAAACGAGTTGGTTGTATATTGGAACGATATACAGTCTCTGGCATTTCACCACCTTCCATCCAACGGAATATGCCCATTATATCAGTTGCAAATCTAGCTTCATTGGCACCACCATATAGTTCACCCATTACGCCACACCAATACCAACGAGACAATAATTCCTGTTTGCTTCCAAGATGAACATTTTTTTATTTTCGTTGTCGTATGCAAAGATTGCAGCAAGTGGAATAAGTTGTGACGAATATGGAAGATCTCTGGAACGGAAAATCCCCTGATGTACTAAGAAATCAGCTGCATCACAGAAACCTTTAATCAAAGCGTCATGATACTTCAAATAATCTTTCAATTCAAACCTAAGAATGTCTTTTTTCTTACATGTTACAGCCACACGCTCATCATCACCTGAAACCACTCTTTTATAATATGATACCAACAGAGTCATTGCTGCCAAAAAATTAGCACCAGTGATTTCTTTCAATAGCTCGCCATTTACTTTTTGAGCAAAAATATGACGAATGGTCTCCCAATCTTTTCTCAATTCATGTCCTTCAGCAGCAAATGTAGCTGTGACGAGTTCGAAAACCGTAAGAGGTACACCACCAGTGTTTACATTCTCAAAAATCTGGCAGACAGCTTCTTTCGGGGTTTCTTTATCAAGCTGAATTATAGGTATGTTATACTCTAAAATTGGGCGAAGAATCTGCTGTGAGAAATCACGGAATAAATTTCTATACTCTCTATCACCTTTGTAATAGTCTTCCATATCATAATGCCAATCTTCCGTATCATTATGAGAAAACGTAATATTCAAGGGAAACATCAGGTTCTCAAATTCTTTCTCTCTTGTGGATAAGTCCAGCGTTACATCACGACCAATATTTGTTGTAAGCTGTTTCTTCTCTGATACAGATATGATTGCTTCCAATCTGTCCGCAGTAGAGTCTAGACATTTACGAATATCTAGATAATAATAGCGTTTGATAATTGTATCTCGATTGGTCTCTAATCGAGTATTAGTTGCTTTCTTACTTTTCAAGACCTGATATAAGGTTGTGAGTCGCTGTTGTCCATCGAGCACAAGCCACTCAGGTGTAACTTCTGATATAGAATCCACACCTTCAAATGTGCGATACTTAAAACGGATATGCTCACCACCATTAGCCAAAAACATCGCTGCACCCATTGGGAAGCCAGATGTGATACTTTCTATTAGTTTACATATCTTCGTGTCATCCCAAACCCAACTACGTTGAAAGTCGGGTAATTGAGCCTTACCTTCTTCAACCATTTTTAGAAGGTCATCAAGTTTCTTATCGTGTGATTCAACAGCCATAACAAATTTATTTTATCAACCAATTAATAATACATTTCAATATACTGATAAGCCTTATCAAAAACTTCTTGATCTTTAATCTGGTAGTTAACCCACAGAATAGAACGTAGTTTCTTTTTTATCTCTCGCTGAGCTGTAATGCTTTTAAAAGCATCTTTAAACTTACGTACAATAGCTACCACATTTTCATCTATATCAGCAACTACACGTTCTACAATGATAGGAGTATCCTCAGTTCTAATTGATTCAAACAACTCCGTAAGAGCAGCTTTAGCTTGTTCCCTCTTGTCAAGAGGTTGATTTGAGTTTTTTTCTTCCTCAAGCACTTCTTTAGCAAGGGTGAGCAATCCTCGGAGGAAATCAATACTAGTTATAAGATTTTCCTCCATATGACGGCGCAGTTCATCCAACTTCTCAGCAAATGCCTTGTAATTAGGGTCTCCATGATGCTCTCCTAACCTCAAACGAAGCATTTTTTCCACTTCCAATATCTTTTTAGGATTGTCTTTGGCTTGCTCCAACACCATATCAATTACATCTCCATCTACCACAAGATCCTCAAGTGGAGTCCCAATATCAATTGTATCAATGTTACGATGAATGATTTCAATGGTTTTAGCACCCAATAAAGTCCATATGAGTGAACCGCCGGTACTAACAGGACGTACACTTTGATATACCTGAGCCAGCCAAGTATAATCCGCCTGAAAAACAGCCAGCATTGCATCCGGGCTTACTGTTTCCCAAGCTTTAGCCAATCGTGAAAAATGTTTTGCAAAATTCGTTTTTGTAGACTCATCAAGTAAACATTGCTGAGCAGCCTGCAAACCTTCCCAACCACCGATTGTCCGGTCTACACCAGGGAAAAAGTCAATACATTCTTGCAAAAATTGAGGTATCAACACTTTTATCTCATCAATATTTTTTACAACTGTTTTTACCGTCTCTTCATCAAAAGCAAGGCTCTTGGCTACATTATCAAATACACCAACGAAATCTACAATCAGACCACATTTCTTATCAACATTGTACTTTCTATTCGTGCGGCAAATAGCTTGTAACAACGTATGATCCTTCATTGGTTTATCAAGATACATACATTGCAAAATCGGAGCATCAAAACCTGTTAACAGCTTTGAAGTGACAATCACCATTTTAATCGGTGACAATGGATCACGGAATTGATCAAGAAGTTTTCTTTCTTGTTCTCTATCACGACGGTATGTCTTATACTCATCAGCTTTATCACCAGCCGTATGCATAACGATAGTGGTTGCATCTTCCGTACCCCAAAGAGCATCAATCGCTTTCTTATATTTTACACAGCAGTCTCGATTATATACCACAACTTGGGCTTTCATGCCACTGGGCTCTACATACTCTTTGAAGTGATTTACAATATAACGTGCGACATCGTTAATTCGCTTCTCTGCTGTAAAAAATGCTTCAACAGAAGTTCGTTTTACTAATTCGTTCTTTTCGTCCTCGGATATTTGATCGGTCAGTTCATCAAATTCTTCTTGTAATTGAGTTTCGTTAAGATGCATCTCTACCGGCACTGTTTGGAAATTCAATTCAAGCGTAGCTCCATCTTCAACAGAATTTTGGAAAGTGTATTTTGAAATATATCCACCTTTCTCTAAATCCTCATCAGCACCAAACGATTGAAAAGTATTCTTATCTCGTTTGTTGATAGGCGTTCCGGTAAGACCAAAGAAAAATGCATTAGGTAGTGCATTGCGCATTTTTTGTCCTAAATCCTTTTCCTGAGTTCGGTGTGCTTCATCTACCAATAAAATGATATTATCTCTTTCATTCAGTACACTATCAACATCTCCGAACTTGAAAATTGTCGTTATCAGAATCTTGCGCTGATCCTGCTTGAAAAATGCAACTAACTCATCTTTTGTCTTTGCAGATTCTATATTAGGAATATCAGCACGAGTAAAATCGCCCGTTATCTGATCTTCCAAATCAATACGGTCATCAACGATAACAACTGTGGGAGCATGTAATTCGTTTTGCAAACGTAATTTTTGGGCAGCAAATACCATCAACCATGATTTTCCCGAACCTTGGAAATGCCAAATAAGACCTTTCTTCGGACCTTGTTTCTCTCGATATGTATTTAAGACACGCTGAACAATAGCTTCACCTCCTAGATATTGTTGATAACGGCAAACTATTTTTATTTTTTTGCCTGATGATGTTCCTGTAAAAACACTATAGTAACGATATATGTCAAGTAATCGGTTTGGTTGAACTAACCCCATTACATTACTTTTAACCGACTCTATTGTGCCATGCTGACGACCTTCATCTTTAAACCAAGGCCCCCATTTGTCAACAGGTGCACAGATACCGGCATATTGAAGTTCTTTGCCTTCAGTAGCAAAGGTCAATATATTCGGAACAAACATTTCTGGAATGCTTTTTTCATAATGCAGCATATCGATGGCTCCGTCAGCCCATGTTATCTGAGGGCGAACAGGAGATTTTGCTTCACCAACACAAATCGGAATTCCATTTATCAGATAAACCAAATCCAAACGTTTACCTCCATCAACAGAGCTACGTGGAAATTCCCATTGATTGGTTACGACACAATAATCTTCGACCGCATCTTCGCTAAAGAATCTGATAGGTATATATTCACCATCCTTTCCAAAAGGCTCTGTGTTTTCATTAAATAGCAATGTACGAAAACGATCATTGGCAGTCACCAATTCATCATAATTACCTCCACAAGTAATAGCAGCACGGAGTTTATAAATAACTTGCTCCGCTTGTTGATGTGTTATCGGATTCAACCTAATAAGAGCTTCCAATAGCCATGATTCAACAAGGACAGAATCAGAACTACGAGGTATATCCTGTGACTTTACATACTGCCAACCACTTTGGGTTGCAGCTTCTATGAGCATTTGCTCCACTGTATTGTCTTCGTTAAACATATCTATGATTTTTATTGTTATCAATTTAATAATTAAGCGATTTTCCCTAATTCGTCACTTTGTATGTCATTCAAATATACTAAAGCTTTTTGAATGACAGATTTTGATTTATCGACCTGTTCTGCTATGAATACGAATTCAAGTTGTTTGTCCATTGGCGGTAAGATACAATCAAAGTTTCTTAACTCAGTGAGCGGCATTCGTGGCATTTTAGTACCTCCTGCTATATCATTTGCATAATTAACGAACTGATTACCCCGCAACAGATGACTCAAAAATACTTTATGCAATTTACTAGGCTCTGGACGTAATGGAACCAGTTCTGTCGTTGCCATTCCAGGCTCATCTGGTATCACAACCTTGTTTAAATAAGGCCTTAATTTTGAGAATAGTACATTCCCTTCATCAAAGGATTGAACAGATAAAGCATTCTCAACATCTTCATAGACCTTCTCTATTATCCTACCAGTATTTGATTCTATCATATCAAGATTCAATAGCCATATTTTGCCAGATAGTTGCTCTTTAGAAGGCATTTCCGGGGCGACATCTTTAATCTTAGCAGTCTTCCAACCTTTTGTATTCGTAACAGGATTACCAAACATCTCGATAAATTGCGATTTGAAGTCGCCAAATTTTGATTTGTCAGCTTGTTCTGCTATGGAAACAAACTTTAGTTGATCCCTCATTTGAGGGATAGCCATTTTTACTTTCTCCAAGTCCTTTCTTGTAAGACTTGGAAGAACCCCCTGTTTGTTAAGCTTCGTAAAATCGTATTGACAACACCAATAATAGAAGAACTTTGGATGAAGTTTAGCCTTGTCAACATCGATACTAAAGGCCGTATCAACTATCCAGTAACCTGATTCCATGAAGATTGGATTGTTGATATTTCCTTTTCTGCCAAGAATCGTAGTATTTCCATTACATAATTTCTTTTCACCATAACACATAATACCACCACTACCACAAATTGGATAAGCACCTTCTTCCTGATATTCTTCAGGATAAGCTTTTCCATTCGTAATAGTAACGACATCAGACCATGGTGTATCTTGACAGAGACCTCCAAACATCTCGATAAATTGCGACATACTAACCAATAAATTTGCGGTGAGACATTTTTACATTTGTCTGATTCACCATAGCATATTGCAATGTTGTATCAAGACTTTGATGTCCTAAGAGCTGCTGGACCTGCTCTATGGGCATACCTTTATCTATAGCCATTGTTGCCAAAGTGCGTCGAAACTTATGAGGATGCACTTTAGGAATATTCAATTCACGTCCCAATCGACGCAATCGAATTTCCACGCCACTTATCTGTAGTCGATCATAAGGTGCTAATAACGAAACAAACAGCGCAGGATTGTCATCTATCCGTTCTGCCAAATAACGTTGTAAATGTATCTTTGTACGAGCATCGAAATAAACTCGACGTTGCTTATCTCCTTTACCGGTAACGATACATTCCCTATTTTCAAAATCTATATCGTTCCTATTAAGTTTGACCAACTCACCGACACGCATACCAGTAGAAGCTAACAAATCTATCAAGGCTAAATCGCGAATACCTTCGCAATGGTCACGCATTTGTTCTAACGCTTCATCGGAGTATGTTTCTTTGACTGTTTTCCCGACTTTTACTTTATGAATCCGACGTACTGGGCTCTTGACAATATAATCCTCATCCTCAAGCCATGAAAAGAAACTTGACAAAATGCGACGTATATTGTCTACCGTAACCTTTGTAGCACCGCTTGTCTGCTGATAATCATTTAAGTAATTACGCAAGTCATCAGTAGTGATATGGCGAATATTTTTTTCTATTTTCCTGATAGCATTATTTAGGGACAGTCGCGAAATAGGCTTAAAATTATAACAAATTGATTGTCAATGTGAT